>Ga0224512_10000467_pt1 | contig 42997 bp, 37 predicted proteins | sample SF_May12_sed_USG_4_FD_169103 | JGI IMG/M metagenome (GOLD analysis project Ga0224512, IMG submission 169103) | Sediment microbial communities from San Francisco Bay, California, United States - SF_May12_sed_USGS_13 | ecosystem: Environmental > Aquatic > Marine > Sediment | place: USA... | reverse complement strand
CCACCGCTCGCCATCGACTGGCACGCGCCATCGCGCGAGGGCTCCCGCAGTGCCCGTGCTGCGGGAAAGCGTACCGGCGGGCAGCGGCGCGTGATTAGCAAACACAGTACGATTAACCACGGAATCACACGGAATTACACGGACGAAGACCTGAATTTCGAAGTGGGCTGTAATGAAACAACAATTTCCGTGTGCTTCCGTGTGGTTCCGTGGCTGTGTTGTTTTTGAGATAGCTTCTAGAAATTTGAATTCTCCGGTCGCAAGACATGTCCACCGTGGGATTGAAGCTGCCTGACGCGGTGACCGGGTGACACACCGCCTCGTGCGGGTGTCTAATGGATAAGAGTCTCAAAAACCTATCACGCGTCGGGCCCGCGCCTCTTTCGCCCGGGTCATGCGCTGCGTGTCTTTCTCGAAAGGAGGCGATATGCGATTCAGTATCACTGCATTGGCCGTGACGGCCGGTCTGTTTTGGGGCGGTGCCGTCCTGATCGTTGGTTCTGCAAACGTGATCTGGCCGGGCTACGGCGAGGCCTTCCTGCAGCTCGTCGCTTCCCTTTACCCCGGCTACCATCCCGGAACGACCTTCGGGCCAGTAGTCATCGCAACGCTCTACGGGGTCGTGGACGGCGCGATCGGCGGGGCGTTGTTCGGGTGGATCTACAACGCGCTTTCCGGGTCGCGCGGCGAGTAGCCGTGCGCCGGCCCGCGCTTAACGACCGCGAGCGGACTCCACGATCGCGCGGACCAGATTCGCGTACGGCACACCGGCGAAGCAGCCGCTGCGGTTGAGCGCGTACGGATCGAGGTCCGGGTTGGGATTGGCCTCAATGAAGTAGATCGCGCCTTCGGGCGTCAGTCGGAAGTCGAGCCGCGCATAATCGCGCAGCTTCAGCGCCTGGAAGATGCGCCGGCTCACCTCGCGCACCCGGCGCATCTGCGCCGGGGAAAGTCGCGCGCGGCGATAGTGCGCGCCCCAACGCGCGCGGTAGCGCGGATCGTTCTTCAAGCGATAGGTCGCGAACTGTGGCGCCGAACGATGAGTGCTCCGCACGACGAGCTCGACCGGCGTCAACACGCGCGGCTCGTTACCCAGGAGGCCGACGTAGAGGTCGTTGCCCGGGATAAACTCCTCGCACACTGCGGGCTCCCCCAAACGCCTGCGAAGAGCGCTCACGCGCGCGCGCAGCTGCTTCTCGTTGCGTACCACCGAGTGCTTGTTGACCTCGTCCGAGCCGTCCCCGAACAGCGGTTTCACGATGAGCGGGAAGCCCAGGTCGTGCCCGCGCAGCTCCCGCGGACCGTCCGCGACGAAATAGCGCGGCACTGGCACGCCGAACTCGGCGACGATTTGTTTGGAAAGCGCCTTGTCGCGCGCCAACCGCAGCCCGTCAGGCCCGGTGCCCGTGTAGCGAAATCTCAATACATCGAGCAGTCCCGTAATCGCGGCGTCGAGCTTGCGGTCGCCCTTGACCCATTCGGTCAGGTTGAAAACGATCTTGGGACGTAGCTGGCGCAGCCATTGAATGGTCTCGACGACCTTGGGCGAGAACGGCACCACCTCCACCCGGCTGTAATTCTTGCGCAGCGCCCGCACGACCTTCTCCTCGACGTCGTCGGATTCAGGAATGAATCGCCCGGACTCCGCGTACTTGCCCGTCTCCTCGTCCACGAGCAGCGCAACGTCACAGCGTGGCGGTTTTATCTTCTTCATCCCTCCATTATCGCCGTTGAAAAGCTGAACCGCCAAGCACGCCAAGGAACGGAAAAGCTTTACCGCGAAGGACGCCAATCCGCGAAGGAAAATAAGAGCTTCATCGCCGAGGCCGCGGAGGGCGCCAAGGAAAATAACAGCCTTACCGCAAAGGCCGCGAAGGATTCGATAATAAGAACAAATACAAGGTCGCGAAGACAACGCCAAGTTGCGTTAAATCCGGATGTTACACGCCGGTTTAACTCCGCGTATTCGAACGGACAAAGCACCGCCGTTCAACACGCGGGGCGCTACCCTTCCGACTTCTGACTTCCGACTTAACCGGCCCCCTCATCCCTCAATCCTCTTGGCGCGTAGCGCTGTACTTCTTCCCTCCCTCTCAGGGGGAGGGACCAGAGGGTGGGGGTGGGTGTTCATCCCCCATCCCTGTTCTTGCGGGTGGCATACGGCGGGGTTTGGCGCGATACTGCTCCGAAAGTCGAGTCTGACCCTACTTTCACTTTCTACCCTACTTTCTCGGGAGCAATCGGCGAGCGCACTGCGGCAACGGGTGTGCTGATTTTCTTGTCACTATGGGGAGAGACTATGCATCCAAGGGAACGCGTTCCATACTCCGCGATCGAGGGCCGCACGCCGCTGAAGCTGCCCGACGGATTGCGGCTGATCGTGTGGCCCGTTCTGGCGCTCGAGGAATGGGACATGGCCAGGCCGATGGCGCGCATGGTCATCACGCCGCCGCAGGGTCAGCCGATGCTGCCTGACCATCCAAACTGGACCTGGCATGAATACGGAATGCGAGTCGGCTTCTGGCGCATCAAGCGCATGCTCGACGCTCTGAAGATCAGTCCGACCGTTACGCTGAATGCGCGCGTCTGCGAGACGTATCCGGTCGTCGCCCAGGCCTGCGTGGATGCCGGCTGGGAATTGAACGCCCACGGCTACGACCAGGTACCCATGCATAAGCTCGACGACCAGCGGGCGGTCATCGACAAGTCGGTGGCGATCATCTCCAAATTCTGGGGCAAACCACCGCGCGGCTGGTTCGGACCGGGCCTGACGCAGACGTTCGATACGCTCGATCATTTGTCCGCGGCGGGCATCGACTACATCGGCGACTGGGTGCTCGACGATGAACCGGTGAGGCTCAAAACGACGCACAAACCCATGGTCGCGCTGCCCTATAACTTCGAGCTTCACGATATCGTGCTCATGGCGCTGCAGAATCATCCCTCCGATCAGATGTACAGGCGGGTGATCGACCAGTTCGAATGCCTGTATGCGGAATCCGCCGAGCGCCCCAAGATCATGGCCGTCGCCATGCACTGCTATCTCTCGGGCATACCCCACCGGATCAACTATGTCCGGCGCGCCTTTGAAGAAGTCCTGAGCCGGCCCGGCGTCGCGGCATGGGACGGCGCGAAGATCCTCGACTGGTACAACGGACAGGCGACGTGAGCGGATCTTTCTTAACATGGCTTAGGGGTCAGACTCGAGTTTCTTGCGGACTTTCTTGCACGGCTTAGGGGGCAGACTCCGGGTAAATGGGGCCGGGTTCACTTTTTCAGCGCCGGTATAAAATGTGAACCCGGCCCCATTTACGCCCCTGCTCCGGAAGTCGAGTCTGACCCTACTTACGGACCCTACTTACGACCGATCAGCCGTTGATGGACGACGACGAACGCCGACGCCCTTGATTCACTGACATTTTCTATCTGCGTTCATCTGCGCTTATCTGCGGCCAACGTCGTTCATTGATTTTTGACCCACGTTCTATTTTAAATTCGCAGCGCCACGCGCCTCTCCCGTCAGCTCGAGGATGTGCAGGCCGAGGCTGCCCCGGTCGACAATGTAGATGTAACCTCGGTCGTCAACCTCTACGTTGTTGGTCGCCACCACGCCCCTGCTATCCGCCGCCGGAACGTAATAGGCGATTTCCCGCGGACGGTAAGGGTTCCGGATATCCACCGCGCGCACGCCGGCGTTGAAGTGCGCGATGAACATGACTCGCCCGTAGTAGATCGGCGTGAAATTCTCGTGTGACGAGTGTGAGCCGACGCGGCCGCCGCGCGCGCAGTAATCGCTACCGTTCTCATTCACTGTCCACTGCGCGACGGCAATCGGGCGCGATTCTGCGGTCACGTTCACTATCCACACCTGCTGGCGCGGACCCGCGCAGCCTTCCTGCAAGGCCTCATTGGTAACGACAACGAAGTCGCGCGTGCTCGGCTTTCCCGTCGCCGGGTCTGCCGTCTTTACGCCTATGACCGGAAAGACCGTGTGCGCCCCGTAATCAACCGGCAGCCGGAACCGGCCGACCTCGGGGTAAAGCAGGTTCTCCCGCGTAGGCTCTCTCGGTCCCCTCAGGAGCTTCTCGCGATCGACGATCCGAAGGATGCCATCACTGTTGGTGCCATGGCCGAAATAGACGCGGTTACCGCGCGGGCCGGTGGAGATTGCCCCATGCAGCCCCGTCGGCACCGGCCCCTTCGCGCCAGGCTGCTGCCCCGGCAGGCCGAAATTTCGGATGAACACCGGCTTGGCCGGATTCGCAAGATCATAGACCTGGGTCATGCGGTGCGTGCGCCATCCCCGCACGCCCGAAACGAGGTACGCGATGCCGGTGTCGCATTCCCACCAGCTTTTGTGCGTCCCATTCAGGTCCTTTGCGACTGTAACGAGAAACACGGGCTCTTGCGGCACCGTGACGTCCCAGACCTCATGACTGGAATGGCCCGAAGAGCGCAGCATGTACACCTTGCGCCCGTCGCCGTTTGGTAAGTCCTTGCCGTTGCATATGCGCACCATCTGCGCACCGCTGCCCGTTCCGACCGGAACGTGAGAAAGGTACTTCGGATTCCTCGGGTCGGTGACGTCGAGAATCGAGGTGCCATTCGGTTCCATCCCGCCGGTCTGCGGATTGAGTTGCACACCGCCGTGATGGCCGACATAGGCGATCCAGCGCCCGCTCTGCTCGTGGATCACCGGCTGATAGGCGCCGCGGCCGCTCAAGCCGTGAAAACCCACGAGCCGCATGTCGCGGCTTTCGGCCTGCGGCTGGGCGGCAGATGCAGCGCCCGCGAGCACGAGTGCCAGCAGTATCGAAACACTGCTGGCGCGGGTGATGGGCTCCCGAGGGATGAGGGATGACCCCCCCAGTACGGCCGCAAAAGATGTCTTACGATGAGTCTCTAAGGACATAAAGGACGCGAAGACAACGCCAAGGGGGTATACAGGAAACACGTTTGGAATTACAGGCTTCCAACTAGATTGTCGCTTAGACGCGCACTTTGGCGCCCGAAAATTCAGTTCTAAGCGTAAAATTCCCACGATATCAGGCATGTTGTTCTTGCGCATCAACGCATTGCGCAGGTCCGACCCGGGCCGACCCGCCGATCTGCTCAGGCTCTCGGTTCTATTGGTAATCCTTTGCGGCCTTTGCGATAAGGCTGTTATTTTCCTTGGCGCCCATCCTCACCCCCACCCCTCTCCCAAGCTGAGAGAAGGCTCGAGCTTCCCCTTCTCCATTCGGGAGAAGGGGAAGGGATGAGGGGATGGCGGCCTTGGCGGTGAAGCTTTTCTTTTCCATTGCGGCCCTCGCGTCCTTGGCGACCCGTCGTAAGAACAGGGATGAGGGTTGAGGGTTAAGGAAATTGACTCGTAATTCTCCTCCGCTCTGTGTTCTCTGTGATCTCTGTGGCTGATCGCTTTTGACTTTATCCGCGTTCAATCCCCCATCCCCGACCCTTCCCCCGAAGGGAGAAGGGTGGCAATTGCTTCCCCTCTCCCTTTTGGAGAGAGGGAAGGAGTGAGGGCTGGCGTTTATCTGCGGTTCCATTTTGCTTTTCTTGGCGGTCTTGGCGTCTTGGCGGTTCAGTATTGCTTTAGCCGACGCGAAACAACCCCCGCTTCGCCCGATGCAGCCGCTCGAAGCCGGTGCTGGTAACAATCAAAGAGACGACCCTCGAGCCTGGCCCCTTTTTCTGCTCGAGCCTGGCCCCTTTTTCAATCCTCTGCGCGCGCGAGGTGCCGGCCTGCGACATAGCCGAACGTCAACGCCGGCCCCAGCGTGATGCCCGGTCCCGGGTACCCGCCGTTCATGATCGAGCTCATGTCGTTGCCGCAGGCATAGAGCCCGGCGATCGGTGCGCCGGCGGCGTCGAGCACCTGCGCGTGCGCATTCGTGCGCAGCCCTGCCGACGTGCCGAGATCGCCGGGGTACAGGGCAACCGCGTAGAACGGGGCACGCTCGAGCGGCGCCACACAGGGATTGGGCTTGTGGTCGCCGTCACCGAGGTATTTCCCGTATGCGTTGCTGCCCTTGCGGAACACCTGGTCGACGCCCGTGCGCGCATCCTCGTTGTAGCGCATCACGGTCGCCTCCAGTGCCGCCGGGTCGATGCCGAGCGCCTCGGCCAGTGCGCGAACCGAAGATCCCCGCGCGAGGTAGCCGCTTGCCGTATACGCGCCGAGAGACGCCGTGAACGGTTTCGCCGCCCCCAGGCCGTACTTCCACAAGCTGGCCCGGTCGCAAATCAGAAAGGCCGGAATCGCATGCGCCCGGAACATGGCCTGGACGAACTCGTGGTACGAGACGGCTTCGTTGGTGAAGCGTTGCCCACGACGGTCAACCGCTATAAAGCCGGGCTTGCCGCGATCGGTGACCGTGTGGGGATAGACCGCCGGAGTCCCATCCGCGCGCTGGAAGCGCGAAACCGGTGTCCAATACGCGTTGTTCGTGTTCTCCTCGACCATGCGGCCACCCGCTGCGAGGCCAAACCGCAGCCCATCGCCCGAATTCGTCGGGCAGGCCGCGGACGACGGTCCGGTTTCGGCAGGCAGGTAGCGGGAGCGCAGCTCGGTGTCGTACGAAAATCCACCGGCCGCCAGGACGACCCCGCGCCGCGCGCGCAGGTGGGTGCCGTCGGCGAGCGTGACACCGGCAACGCGTCTTCCCTCCATCGCGAGCAACGCGACCTGCGTCGACGTGCGCAGCTTCACGTCGAGTGTCACGACCGACTTGAGCAGGCGCGCCGCCAATGCGTTGCCCAGCACGAGATGCGCGCCGCGCTCGAAGGACAGGCGATCGCGCGCATGGCGCGCTACGACGCGCGCGACCCGCAGCGCCGAAGAAAGCGAGCGCCACGCCTTGCGGAAATGCGGGATGTCGGCGCGGTCGACCATCATGCCGCCGAACAGCATGAACTCGGGCAACGGCGGGCGCAGCAGGCCGAAATGGCGCCCGAGCTCGCGTCCGTCGAACGGGACTGGTTCCAGCACCCGCCCGCCGAGGGTCGCGCCGGGCAGATCCGGGTAGTAGTCCGGATAGAACGTCACGGGCTTCAAGGCGAGCGCCGTGCGCGTTTCGAGGTACTGGATCGCCTCGGGCGCGCGTGCGAGGAAGACCTCGCGCAGCTCGCGGTTGAAGTCGCCGGGAACCGTGTGGCTCAGATAGCACCGGGCCTGCTCGAGCGAATCTGCGAGTCCCGCAGCGCGCATCTTCGCGTTGGCGGGGACCCACACCATGCCTCCCGAGACAGAAGTCGTTCCGCCGACGCGATCGGCCTTCTCGATGAGCAGCGTCGCAAGCCCCTCGGCCGCCGCGACGCACGCCGCGGTCATGCCGCCCGCGCCGGCGCCGATCACGATGACATCATGGTCCTCGGAGAAATTCATGTTCCACCTCGGTCCGCCCGCGATCCAGCGTCCTTCGCCACTTTCGCATCCTTGGCGATTTCGGACTTGAAAGAGTCTACTGAGTTTCCGGGTCGGACCTGCGCAACATATTGATGCGGAAAAATAAAGCGCTCAATACGAGGGGTATTGAGCGCTTAGAGGCATGTTTTTTGAGCAAAAAAGCGTGCGTCTAAGTGGAAGTTAATAGACGCCTGTGATCCCACGGGCACTTCGTGAATACCAGACTTGGCGTTGCCTTCGCGTCCTTCCAAGAGCAGTGACCGGTGACCTGTAACTGGTAAGTGGATCTGCTGAGGCTCTCGGTTCTTATTGGTAATCCTTCGCGGCCTTTGCGGCCTTTGCGGTAAGGCTGTTATTTTCCTTGGCGCCCATCCTCACCCCCCCCTCTCCCAAGCTGAGAGGGGGGGCTCGAGCTTCCCCTTCTCCATTCGGGAGAAGGGGAAGGGATGAGGAAATTGACTCGTAATTCTCCTCCGCTCTGTGTTCTCTGTGATCTCTGTGGCTGATCGCTTTTGACTTTATCCGCGTTTATCTGCGGTTCCATTTTGTTTTCTTGGCGGTCTTGGCGTCTTGGCGGTTCAGTATTGCTTTAGCCGACGCGAAACAACCCCCGCTTCGCCTTGTGCAGGCGCTCGAAGCCGGTGCGCGTCACCCGGATCAGTTCGCCGACTTGCACCCCCGCGCTCTGGTCACGAGTGATGACATTGGGCTGGACAACCACCGTCATGTTCTCTTCCAGCGTCATGTCTGGCAGCGGCCCCGCCGGCCGGCTCTTCGAGCCGATGATCGGCTGGAAGTAGCCGCCACCGAAGCCGTGCATCAGGTCGTCGCAGATCGTGAAGCCGTTTTTCTCGATCACGCCGGTTGCGTCCACAATCTCCTGCATCGTCGTGCCATGGCGCGCGACCTTCGTCACTGCGTCGAACGCCGCTTCCGCCGTCTCGTACAGGTCGCGGTAGAGCGGTGTCGCGTCCGCGCCCACCGTGAACGTGCGCAGCACCTGGCCCGCGTAGTCCCACCAATAGGCCGATAGCTCGCAGAACGCCATGTCGCCCTTTTTCACCTTGCGCGGCGAGTGGTGCTGCGGCGGCACGTAGATATGGGGCTTCTTCATGGACGTCACGCCGATGTAATGGATCATCGTCGTGCCGCCGTGCTTGATGTACGCGCTCTCGACGATCGCCCCCAGCTCGCGCTCGGTGAGCCCCGGCTTCGTGCCCGCCAGCAGCGCCGCAAGCCCCGCGTCGGACATCGCCGCGCCGATGCGAATCCAGTCGAGCTCCTCCTCCGACTTCACCATGCGCATGCGGATGTACTTCGCGCCGAGCGAGATCATCTCGAAGTGCTGCTCCAGCGCCCGGTACCGGGCAACCCGCAGCGGCCCGATCACCGCGACGCGCTTTGCGCCGCGGTGCTTCAGCTCCGCGAGCAGCTTCTCCGGCCCGCGGTGCTCGCCCCACACCACATCCATGTGGGCGCACATCTTCTCCGCCAGGGGATAGTGGTTGACCCACTCCACGGTCATCCACATCTTCTCGCCGGGCCGAAATACGACGTAGGCCTCGACCGTGCCGGGCCAGCCTGTCACCCACTGTGGCGCGTTGCCGGAGCGGTTCTCGGTGACGACCAGCAGCGTGTCCGCCCCCGCCTCCTGCATCGCCGCCGCCAGCGCCTTGTGCCGGCGCGCATATTCCGCGTCGGAGAAACGCGGATACTCCTGCGCCATGATCGCCTTCAATCTGGGTGCCAGCCTCAGCGGGATTTCTCGCGTTTTCATTTCTGCTGCCCCCAATTGTGCAAAAAATGATGATGAATACTGGTGATGATTGATGGTGATGAGAAATGGTGATGAAAAAGCGCCTTGTCCGACGCATCACCAGTACTCATCACCTCTTCTTTAGTTGCTCCGCGAACCATGGATAGGCGTTGGTCTGGGCCGCGGGCCGCACCGGCCGAGCCGGCCGCACCCACGACGGATTAAGCTGGTCGAGAGAGGTAACCCCCATCAACCCCAGCGCCGTGCGGATTTCCACGTCCATCAGCTCGAGCATGCGCTTCAAGCCCGCCTCACCCGCTGCGCCGAGCGCCCAGCCGAGGAGCTTGCCCACGCCCACTGCGCGCGCGCCGAGCGCGAGCGCTTTCACGACGTCGGTGCCGCGAAGGATCCCACCATCGAACAGAATCTCGGCACGGCCGCCCACGGCGTCGACCACTTCCGGCAGGACCTCAATGGTGCCCTGCCCGTGGTCGAGCTGCCGCCCGCCATGATTGGAAACATAGACGACGTCGGCGCCGTGCTCCACGGCAAGGCGCGCATCCTCGGCCGTCGCGATGCCCTTCAATATGAGCGGCGCACCCATGCGCTGCTTCATCCAGATCATGTCCTTCCATGTGAGACCCATCTGGAACTTCGGGTCGCCGAAACCCTCGCGCACGTTGGCGCGGCTGATGATGTCGCGCTCGCGGCGGCCATAGTAATTCCGGTCAACGCACACGCACAGCGCCCGGTAGCCGGCTGCTTTCGCGCGATCAAGAATGTCTTCGACCCACTTGCGGTCGGCGCGCACATAGAGCTGGAAGATGAGCGGCTCCTTGACCGCCTCAGCGGCCGCCTCGAGGCCCGGCTTCGCGGCCGTGCTGATGAAGGCCGTGGTGCCGTGAGCAACCGCGGCCCGCGCCACATTGCGCGCGCCCTCGGGATGCGCGAAGCCGACAAACCCGCCGACCGGGGCCAGGAACACCGGGCTGGCAAGCTTCTTTCCGAGCAGCGTCGTGGTGATATCGATCTCCCGCACGTCCACCAGCACGCGTTGTCGCAGCGCCAGGCTGTCCAGCGCTTGCCGGTTGCGGGCCAGGGTGGTTTCCGAATCCGAACCACCGGAAAGGTGATCCCACAGCGCCCGGGGAAGATTACGCCGCGCGGCATGCACGATTTCCTGCAACGAAACGAAATTCGCCGCGGCCCGCTCGTCAATACGCGGGTACTGCGGCGCCCGCGCCTTGCCCTTCGACCGCGCCGTCGTCTTCCTGCTGCTTTTCTTCTCCATCTCCTCGCCTCTCAACTTCAACGCATTACTTCGTCACCCGTCACCCGTCACCCGTCACCCGTCACAGCAATTAGATGCCCCACTTCTCCATCAGCCTTGGGTTATAGCGCTCGCCCGCGCCCGCCCCGATCGCAAAGACCTCGCTCAAATGCTCCACATCCGACGTCGGTAATTCGAGCGCGACGGCAGCCACGTTCTGCTCGAGATTCTGAACGTGATTGGTACCAGGGATGGGAATAACGTCTTCGCCCTGGGTCAGCAGCCACGCAAGCGCAATCTGCGCCGCGCTCGCCTTGTTGCGAGCAGCCACCGCCTCCAGCTCCTTCACCAAAGTCGCGTTCCGCGCCAGGTTCTCTGGCTGGAAGCGGGGATGCCTGCGACGACGGTCGTCGGGCGGCAGGTCGTCCACCGTCTTGATGCGGCCGGTGAGCAGCCCGCGGCCGAGCGGCGCGTACGCCATAAAAGAAATGCCCAGCTCGCGGCACGCCGCCAGGATCGATCCCTCGACATCGCGGGCCCACAACGAGTATTCGGTCTGCAGCGCCACCAGTGGATGCACCCGGTGCGCGCGCCGCAGCGTGTCCGCGGAAGCCTCGCAGATGCCGAGCCAGCGCACCTTGCCTTGCTCGACGAGACTCGCCATCGCCCCGATGGTGTCCTCGATCGGGACCGAGTTGTCGACACGATGCAGAAAATAGACGTCGATTACATCGACGCCGAGTCGCTTCAGACTCCCCTCGCAGGCCCCGGGAATGTAGTCGGGCCGACCATTGACCGCCTTCTTGCCGTCCGGGAGATCGATGTTTCCGAATTTGCTGCAGATCAGAACCTTGCTGCGCCGGCCTTTGAGGGCGCGGCCCAGCAGGACTTCGTGCCGCGTGGCCCAGTAGCCGTCGGAGGAATCGAAAAAATTGATGTCGAGGTCCAGCGCGCGGTCGATGGTCGAACTGAATTCCTTTTCCAGCGGGTCGCCGAACCGGATTGGGGTGGCGCCGCGCCCCATGCCTATGGCCGACACCTGCGGGCCGCTCTTTCCCAGCCGGCGATATTTCATTACGGCAGCGACGAATGAAGTGTAATGTCGACCAGAAATACCGGCCTCGGCTTTTGTCCCATGCAGCCGATCAGGAAAGCCCGTCTCCAACGGGCACGTTTTCCGGCTTTAATTCTATTCCGGACGCCCGGGCTTCGAGCATGACCAGCGCTGCGAAATCCTGGTTCGCGTAACCATTCCCGATGAGCGTCTGCACCAAATCGCGGGTTGTCGAGGCAAGCGGCATCGGCACGCCAAATTCCCTGCCCGCAGACAAGCCTAGGTCAATGTCTTTTCGTAGCAGCTCCGGCGTGAAGGTCACGTGGAAGTCGAGATTGACCAATGCAGGCGTCTTGTAGCGCGTAAACATGGAGCCAAAAATGCTGCTATTGATGAAGTCAAGGAATGCGTGGCGCGGCATGCCCGCCTTCTGCGCGAGCACGGTGATCTCGCACAGCGACTGTATGACGACGCTGAGATGAACGTTGTGGCAGATCTTGGCGATGCGCGCGAGCTCGCCTTCGCCGACGTAGCTCGACCCGCGCCCCATGAGGTCGAGGTAGGGCCGCGCGGTGTCGTAGGCAGCCTGGGGACCGGACACGACGAACATCAGCTTGCCCGCCGTGACCACCTTGTCGTTGCCCGAAACTGGCGCTGCGAGGAACTTCACGCCCAGCTTGCCGAGCTTGTCGCGGATTTCCGCCGACTCCTCGAGCGAGATCGAAGTGCTGTCGACGACGATGCCAGGCGCCTTGCCTTTGGACGTGACACCGTCTGGGCCGAATAGCACTTCTTTCACGTCCCTCCCCGTCGCAACCATCGTGAACAGGATGTCGCACGCCGCGAGGTCGGTGAGCGAATCGACGACCTTCGCGCCGTGTTCCTTGAGCGGCTCGGCCTTGGATCGGGTGCGGTTCCACACCGAGAGGTCGCAGCCGGCCTTTGCCAGCCGCTCAGCCATCGAGTAGCCCATGCGTCCGATCCCGATCCAGCCAAGGCGGTGAGCCTTTAGATTCTGTCCTGCCATTTCGTGTCTCCGTTCATCGTTCATCGTTCATCGTTCGACGGGCACGCCAACCAGGTTGCCCCACTCGGTCCACGAGCCGTCGTAGATCTTCACGTTCTTGAAGCCAAGCAGCTGCGTGAGGGCGAAATAGAGCACGGTCGCGCGATGGCTCATTCGGCAGTACGCGATGATATCCCGCTCCGGTCCGGTTCCGCGTGCCTCAAACAGGCTTTTCAGCTCCGGCACCGGCTTGAACGCCTGGTTGCTGTCGAGCAGCTCCTCGAAATACAAGTGCTTGGCGCCCGGGATCCGTCCGTATCGAAGCGCGCCCACGTCGGGACCGACCGGACCACCGACGCGCTGCCCGTGGTATTCCTCCGGCGAGCGTCCATCGAGAAGGAGCGTTGAGTCCTTTCGGAGGGCTGCCAGCACCTTGTCACGGTGAATGCGCATCCGCTCGACGCGCTTGACCGGCGTGTACGCCACGGGCGACGCCGCTGGCGGCTCCTCCGTCACGAGCGGCCGGCCCTCCGCCGCCCAGCGATAGCGCGTGCCATCAAGCATTTTCGCGTTCCTGTGCCCGCAGTAGCGAAAGGTCCACCACGCGTAGAACCCGAACTGCACGCCCTCGCCGTAGAAAACGACCGTCGTGTCGTTACTGATCCCGGCGGCACCGCAGCGCCGTGCAAAATCCTCCGGCGTCGGAAAATCGCGCTGATGCGAATCCCACAGCATGTCCTTCCACTGCCAACACACTGCCCCCGGTATGTGGCCCGCCTTGTAGGTCTGCATTTCTTCCTGCCCCATGCCGGCGATCTCGATCACCTTAACCTTGGGATCGTTGCGCCTGCGGTGCAGCCACGCGGGATCGACCAGCATGCTCGATTTACCTGTTGCCATCCTAGTGCCTCTCCTTACTGAATGGTCCGCAAGAGATCCATCCGGCGCCACTCTCTTCACGCCGGTGCCAGCATCCGAAACTGCCGATGCAGATTGTCGTCTCCGGAGCGCGTCCGCGGTTTACGTTCGCCACTCTGCGCTCATCGTTCCGCGTCACGCCTGCAGCGCCTGCGCCCAATTGCGCGTCTCGATGAGCATCTTCACCTCGCGCAGGAACGCGGCCGAGTAAGCCCCGTCCACCGCGCGGTGATCGAAGCTCTGCGCCAGCGTCCCAATCAGGCGCGCTTCAACACGATCGCCCCCGTTGTCTTCGATCACCACGGGACGCTTGCGCACGCCGTCGGTCGATAAAACGGCAACCTGGGGCGGGCTAATGAGGGGGGCGGTGAGGAGCGTCCCGAACGCACCGTTGTTGGTGATGGTATACGTGCACTCCGTCATGTCGTCGGGCTTGAGCTTTCCTGTCCGCGCGCGAGCCGCCAGGTCGTTGATGGCACGTGCGAGGTCCGGAAGCGATTTCGCGCCCGCGTCCTTGACGACCGGCACCAGCAATCCTTCGAATTCGAGGTCCACCGCGATGCCGAGATTGACGCGCCGGTGCAGCAAGAGGTGGTCGCCACCGAAGCTTGCGTTCAGCCTGGGGTACTTGACGAGGGCCGCCGCGGTGGCGCAGGCGACGAACGGCAGGTAGGTCAGTGAAAAGCCCACTTGTGTATTCCACCGGGCCCCGGCTGCACGGCGCGCCTGGTCGACCCCGGAAAAATCAGCCTCCACCACCTGCAACACATGCGGTACCGTGGCCCAGGCCTTCGCCATGTGCTCGGCGGTGCGTTTGCGGATGCTGTTGAGCGGCGCCGTCTCTACGCTGGCCGCTGGCGCGGCTGCCGGAGCCGCGCCGCGACTGCCGACGTAGGCCAGCACATCTTCCCGGGTAATGCGGCCATCGCGGCCAGTACCGGTAATCTTCGATGCATCGAGCTTGTGCTCGGCGATCAGCCGGCTCACCACCGGGGACAACCGCCCCGCCATTCCTCCGCCTGTACCGCTTCGAGCTGCGGGTGCGTCATCGCGGGCCGACACGGTCGCCGCCACAGGAGGTGCCAACGCTTGTGCGGGAGCCCCCGCCTCACGGATGACCGCCAGCCGCATGCCCACCTTAGCCGTCACCCCTTCGGCAACGAGGATCTCGGCGAGCACGCCGGCCACCGGCGCCGGAATCTCGCTGCTCACCTTGTCGGTCTCGACGTCGAACAGCGGCTCGTCGGCTTTGACCGCATCGCCGGCCTTCTTGTACCAGCGTGTGACCGTGCCTTCGGCCACCGTCTCTCCGAGCTGCGGCATCACTACGTCCATTTGTAGAGCCTACCTCGTCGCTTTCTCAAACGGTCTTGGAAAACTCGTCTCTGCGAGTGATGGGTGATGAGTGATGGGTGATGCCCCCTCACCCTGCCCTCTCCCCCGAGTGATCGGGGGGAGAAGGTGATTGTCGTAACTCGTCACTTGTCACTTGTCACCCATCACTCGTCACGCTCTAGTCAATCTTTTCCCGGATCTCGCGCACGATGCGCGCGACCGAGGGAATCGTGTTGTCCTCGAGCTGGTCAGCCGAGGGCAGCGGCACATGGGGCGTCGTAATACGCATGATCGGGCCATCGAGGTCCCAGAAGCACTCGTCAGCGACGATCGAGGCGATCTCGGCGCCCCAGCCGCAGAGCCGCGGGTTCTCTTCCACCGTTACCAGGCGCCCCGTCTTCGCGACCTCCGCCAAAATAGTCTGCGTATCGAGCGGCACCAGCGAGCGCACGTCCACCACCGTGCACGAAATGCCGTGCTCCTTCTCCAGCGCCTCGGCCGCCTCGAGCGCGCGGTGTACCATCAGCGCCAGCGCAACGATGGTGCAATCTTTGCCCTGACGCAGCACTTTCGCCGTGCCGAGTTGGTCTACGTGCTCGCCGTCCGGCACTTCGCCTTTCATCGCGTAGAGCGACTTTTGCTCGAACACCAGGACCGGGTCCGGATCCCGCACGGCCGCAGCGATGAGCCCTTTCACGTCGGCCGGCGTGGCCGGCGCCACCACCTTGAGGCCCGGAATCGCCATCGCCCAATTTTCCACGGCCTGGGAATGCTGGGCACCGAACCGCGCGCCGCCGCCGTTTGCCGTGCGGATCACCAGCGGCAGCTGGATCTGGCCGTGCGACATGTAGCGGGCCTTGGCGATCTCGTTCGCCACCATGTCCCAGCACACGGCGAGGAAATCCGAAAACATGATTTCCGCGATCGGCCGCAGGCCCGTCATGGCCGCGCCCATTGCCGCGCCGATGATCGCCTGCTCCGAGATCGGGCAGTCGCGCACCCGCTTGGGCCCGAACTTCTCCAACAACCCGACCGTAGTCTTGAAAACGCCACCGGCGGCCGCTACGTCCTCGCCGAAAAAGAGCACGCGCTCATCGCGCTCCAATTCCTGCGCGATGCCGGCAGCGACTGCCTCGCGGTAGGTCAGTTCCGCCATGCCGCACCTCCGTCCGCCCAGACGTTCTTCTCGATGAGATCGAGCGCAGGCGGCGGCGAGGCTTTCGCCGCTGCAGTAGCCTCTTCCACCTTGCGCATGGCTTCGGTCTCTATATCCCCGAGCGTGCCCTCCGCAAAACCGAATTTCAGCAGACGCTCACGATAGATCTTGAGCGGATCGCGTTCCAACCACTTCTCTAGCTCGCCCTCGGGCCGGTACTTTCCCGGGTCGGCACGCGAGTGCCCGCTATGGCGGTAGGTTTTGGCCTCGATGAGGGCCGGCCCACCGCCCTTGCGCGCGCGGTTCATGTACTTCACCGCCGTAAGATACATCTCGTCCGCGTCGTTACCGTCGACGAGGATCGACTCCAGGCCGTAGGCGGACGCGCGATCCGCAGCGGGATGTTCAACCGCGGTCACCGTGTCGATCGCCGTGTACTCCATGTACAGGTTGTTCTCGCACACGAAAATCACCGGCAGCTTCCACACCGCAGCGAAGTTGAGCGCCTCGTGGAACGCCCCAATGTTGGTCGTGCCGTCACCGAAGAAACACACCGCTACCTGCTCGGTACCGCGGTACTGGGCGCTCAGCGCAGCGCCCGCCGCCACCGGCAGATGTGCGCCGATAATGGCGTATGAACCCATCACGCCGCGCTCGACGTCGGTAAGATGCATCGATCCACCCTTGCCGGCAAGCAGGCCGCAGCTGCGGCCCATCAGCTCGCCGAGCACGCCGGTCATCGAGGACCCGCGCGCCAGCGTATGCGCATGGCCGCGGTAGGTACAGAAGGTCCAGTCATCCGGCCGCATCGCCACGCCGAACGCGGCGGCAATGGCCTCCTGCCCGAGCGAGAGGTGACTCGTGCCCTTGACCAGGTTTTGGAGGAACAGGTCGTAGGCGCGTTTCTCGCAGTAGCGCAGCTCCACCTGCAGCCGGTAAATTTCGAGCCGCGTCTCGCGCCCGATATCGTCCGCCACCGCCGCTTTTCTGCCTTTCCCTGTCGTCTTCAAACGTCAACCTCCAAAAGCTTTGACACTAAGGACACGAGGGACACAAAGGAAAGCACACCAAAACAAGGACAAAAGTTTTGTCGCACGCGGAGAAACCTTCGTGTCCTTTGTGTCTGTGCTTCCAATCAATACTTATTTGCGATCGGAAGCTCCTGCGCCGGGAACAGCGTGATCACCTTCGCGCCCCCGGGCGTTAGCACTACTTCCTCCTCGATCCGGGCCGCGGAAATGCCGTCCTTTGCCGGGCAAAAGGTCTCGACCGCGAACACCATCCCGGCCTTGAGCTCGTAGGGATCCTTGAAGGAGTTCAAGCGCGAGACGAGCGGTCGCTCGTGCAGGCCCAGGCCCAAGCCGTGGCAGAAGTTAAGCCCGAATGCTGCCATCTCGCTTTCAAAACCGATTTCCTGCGCCTTCGGGAACGCCTGCGCCACGCGCTCGGTCGAGACGCCGGGCTTCAGGAGATCGATCGCGCTGTCCATCCACTCGCGCGCCTTGCGATAGGCGTCGTGCTGCGCCGGTGTGGCCGAGCCGACCGTGAAGGTCCGGTAGTAGCACGTCTTGTAGCCCATGTAGTTATGCATGATGTCGAAGTAGGCCTGGTCGCCGGGGCGGATCATACGGTCGGTAAAATTGTGCGGGTGCGGGCTGCAGCGTTCGCCGGCGATCGCGTTGATCGCCTCGACGCAGTCCGAACCCATCTCGTAGAGGCGCTTCGTCGCCATCGCGACGATCTCGTTTTCCCGTATGCCGGGCTTGAGCGCCTCGAAGATGTCCTGGTAGGCGCCGTCGCCCATCGCCGCCGCCATGTTCAGCAGCGTGATCTCGTCGTGGCTCTTGATCTCGCGCGCGTCGAGCATCGTCTGCTGGCAATCCCGCACCTCGATCCCGAGCTTCTGGAGCGCGAACAGGAACAGCGGCTCGACGATGTCGACACCGAGAGGCATGTTCGCCACGCCCTCCTCGACGAGGATCGCCTTGATCTCCTTCGCGGCCGCCTCGAAGAGACCCACCCTGGGGTGGATCGCGCCGCGCATGCCGGGATTACCCGCGCGCCAGTGATTGGCCGGCAGCCACGGGCAGTAGAGCCGGTGGTGCCGCGCAGCCGAGCCGAAATCCCAGACATACGGATCGCCATTGCCGGTGAGCAGACAATAACGGATCAGCTTGTCGCGCGCCCACTCGCCGATGACGGTCGAAGAGATGTAGCGGATGTTGTATTGGTCGAACACGAGCAGCGCACCCAAGCCCGATTTCGCGAGTGCAGTGCGCGTACGCGCGAGCCGGTAGTCGTGGAGCCGCCGGAAATCCACGCGCTCCTCGAAGTCCACCTGCATCCGACCCGGGGCCTGCAGCGGGCGGTCCCAGCGGTGCTGCGGATCGGGATGCTCGATCATCGCTTCGGCGAGCGTTTTTCCGCGGCGTCCCCGTTTCGGATTGATCGCGGAGGCCTTGATGACCTTCGGCTCCGCTCTTCTCTTTGCCATATCGTGCTCCTCGCAACAATGCCGGGTATCAGGCGACCTTGCGGTTCGGGAAAATCTGCGGCCTGAGCGTTGGATGGCACGCCCTGTACTTCGGGGCGTACGGCGTCTCGGCGCCGAGCTCCTCGGCTGCGTGCCACGCAAAGCGCGGGTTCCACATCGCGCCGCGCGCAAGGCAAACAAAATCGGCCTTGCCGCTGGCGATGATGTCCTCGCAGAGCCGCGGGCTCGTGATGAGGCCCACAACCATAGTCGGGATGTCCGCCTCCTTGCGGATGCGCTCCGCGAAGGGCGCGTTGTAGCCTGGCGCAAAAGGTACCTGCTGGCGCGCGTCGAGCCCACCGCTGGAGCAGTCCACGTAGTCGCAGCCGAGCTTCTTCAATTCGCGTGCGAACACGACCGACTCCTCGATGTTCGAGCCCCCCTCGACCCAGTCGACTGCCGAAATGCGCGCGCCCATTGGCTTGTCCGAAGGCCATGCCGCCCGCATCGCGGCGAACGCCCGCAGCGGGAAGCGCATGCGGTTCTCGAGGCTCCCTCCGTATTCGTCGGTGCGGTGGTTAGAAAGGGGCGAGAGAAACTGGTGGATGAGATAGCCATGTCCCCCGTGCATCTCGATCAGGTCATATCCGATCCGCAGCGCTCGTTTCGTGGACTCGGCAAAGGCGTTGACGATGCGCTCGACGTCGGCCTGGGTCATCGCGCGCGGCGCAGGCCAGTCGGGCGCGTAGGGCAGCGCCGAGGGAGCGATCGTCTCGAAGGCGCCTTCCTCGGGCTTGAGCGGCTTTCCGCCCGCAGCGGGCAGCTGAGTCGAGCCCTTGCGTCCCGCGTGGGCGAGCTGCAGCCCGAGCTTCGCGACCCCGTACTTCCGGCAAAAATCGATGACCCGCTTCATTGCCGCTTCGTGCGCGTCGGAGTACATCCCGGCGCACTTCAGCGTGATGCGGCCCTCCGGACTCACATTGGTCATTTCGGTCATCACCAAGCCCCCCGCACCGAGCGAGAACTGTCCGAGGTGCATCAGGTGCCAGTCAGTGGCCGACCCGTCTTCGGAGTTGTACTGGCACATCGGTGATACCACGATGCGGTTCGCAAGCTCGAGCTCGCGCAATTTGATCGGTGAAAAAAGGGCACTAGCCATGTCGGTCCTCTCTTGAGCGGTTGGTCAATGCGGATGCGAGATCAGGAGATATCCAGTATCACGTGACCCATCTTGTCCCCCGACTCCAGTAACTCGTGCGCAGCAACGATTTTGCCCAGCGGGAAACGCGCCGCGATTGCGAATTTCGGGCGGCCGGTCGCGATCCAGCGCGCGATATCGGCCAGCGCGCGTTCCTTGGCCGCACGCGGGAGGGTATAAACGAACACCATCCGCAGCGTGAAGTTTAACCGCATGAGGTCATAGAAGGGCAATTTCGGCTCGGGCGCCTTCATAGAGGCATAGGTGGCGACCACCGCGTCCGGGCGCAGCGCCTTGACATAAGCCGACAGGTTGGCGCCGAATTCGACATCGACGACGCGATCGATACCCGCTCCGCCGGTCAGCTCGCGCAAGCGCGCACCGAGATCCTCGGTCCGATAGTTGATAACCGCGTGGGCGCCGGCCCTTTTCACATGCGCAGCCTTTTCTCCCGAGCTGACGCTCGCGATAACGCGCGCACCGGCCCAGCGCGCGAGCTGCACGGCGTAGTGCCCCACGACGCCCGCGCCGCCGGTCACCAGGACATTTCGATTCCGAATCGGCCCATCGGAAAAGAGGCAGCGATGCGCCGTCATGACCGGAATGCCGAGGCACGCCCCCTGCTGCCAGGACAGCTTCCTGGCCAACGGCACGGCCTGGGGTGCAGGCAGCACGATGTATTGTGCCGAGGTTCCGGACGGACGCTGCCACTGGCCGTTATAGACCCATACGCGCTCGCCCAGCCGTCGTCGGGGCACGCCGGCACCGACTCGATCGATCGTGCCCGCGCCATCGCTGTTCGGAATCACCCGCGGCGGGATCACCGGCCGGCCGCCGCCGCGCGCCTTGACGTCCGACGGGTTGAGGCCCGACGCGCGCAGCCTGACGCGAACTTCCCCTTTTCCCGGCAACGGATCGGGCTGCTCGCCGACGCGCAGCACGTCGCGCGCAGGGCCATTCTGCTCGTACCAAGCTGCTAGCATGCCCCGCCTCCGGCAGACAGGCCTCGAACGATAGCCAAGGAAAATACTAAGATCAGGGAAATCCGGGCGTCTACCTTCTGTTCCTCGCCTCGCACCCGTCCAAAACCACTACAGCCACGGAAACACACGGAAGCACACGGAAAATATTGATTGATCACAGCGCGTTCTCAGCCTCAGGTGTTGGTCCGTGTAATTCCGTGTGATTCGGTGGCTAACAGGTTTTCCGGCTTCACGGGCTTGCGCAATCCCGCTCTAGCACCGGGGCGCACCGAGTTGAACCGCCATCCAGTCGGCCGTCTGATCGCGATAGCGGTACCACAGATTGTTCACGACATGGTTGCCCCCTTCGATCACATCCAGCACGCACGATCCGGATACTTCGGCGGCCAGCTTGCGAGCCTGCTCGGGTGAGGTGAGCCGGTCGCGAGTGCCGGCGACAATGTAGATCGGGCAGGTGATATTCCGGGCCACGCCGCGCAACGTCATGCGCGCCGACACCTTCCCAGCCTCCTCGAGGTTATTGCTCTTCGAGCGCACGCGGAACGCTTCGACGTTGATGACGGGGCGGCCCTCAAAGCTGGACGAGCGCTCGTAGGCACCCGACAGCGCGACACAGGCCTTGAGCCGTTTCTCGAAGGACGCGGCGCGCGGCGCGTAATACCCGCCGAGGGAAACACCCCAGACGCCAATGCGGCCCGGATCGATGTCGCTGCGTGTCTCGAGGTAATCGACCACCGCTTTCACCGGCCTCTCGTATTCGGGGCAGATCCCGAAGTCGTATTCGGCCTCGCCCTGCCCCGGCCCGTCGAACGCCAGCGTTGCGAGGCCCCGCCTGAGAAAGCGGTTTTCGTAGTCGTCCATCTCTTCCTTGGCCGAATCGAGGCCCATGCACATCACCACGACCGGCGCCCTCGTAACGCCGATCGGTTTGCGGAAATTACCGTAGAGTTGCTTGCCTTCGTACGGGATGGCGACGCGCTCGCCCGGCGGGTCGAGCAGCGGCAGCGCCTTGTTGCGGCATTCGACGGACTTCAGGTGCGCCCTGCGCAGCTGCTCCATGTCGTTCACAAAAAGGAACTTGCCGAAGTGATAACACACCGCCGCACGAGTGTAGTGCTCGCCGGCGGAGCGCTTCAACCCCTCGGCGAGCGCCTTGTTGCCGAGCACCTCGTGAATCGCCGCGCGGGCGCTCCACGCCGAGCACCAGTCTTCCCAGCGGTCGACGGCCGCCGTCACCTCCTGGAAATCGGTGAGCGGAACACCGTTGATGACGAAACGCGGCGCCCAGTGAGAAATCGCCGACTCTACGCGCGGATCCTTTTTTCCAACCGCCAGGTCCATGGTCTACGTGTCCTTTACCAAAAGGCATGAATGAGCTTTAGGTTGTCGGCGGGCCCAGCCGCCGCACAATCCAGTCCGCGGACTGCGTGCGGTAGCGGTAGATGCGGTTGTTGACGACGTGATTGCCATCCTCGATCAAGAGAAACTCGGCTGGCCCCTTTGCCTCGCGCGCGAGGCGCTCCGTGTCCTGCCACGGCACGATGCGATCAAGCTTGCCTGTGATCACGAGGAGCGGGCAGGTAATGCGCCCGGCAACGCCCTTCAAGCTCAGGCTCGCTGCGTGCTTGCGGGCCGCCTCGGGCGTATCGCGCTTCGAGCGCACCCGGAAAGTCTCGCGGGTGAGCTCTGGCAGAGTATCCCAGAGGTCGCCAAAATCGTAGGGGCCCGACAGCGCAATGCAGGCCTTGATGCGTTTTTCGAACGCGGCGGCGCGCGGCGCGTAATAGCCGCCGAGCGAAAGGCCCCATACCCCGACGCGAGCGGCATCGAGATCATCGCGGCTTTCGATGTAATCGACCACGGCCTTGACCGGTGCCTCGTAGTCGCCGCGGATCGCGAAGTCGTACTCGCCCTCGCCCTGGCCCGGGCCGTCGAAGGTGAGTGTCGCCATGCCGCGGACGAGAAAAACGCTTTCGTTGGTGTCCATCTCCTCTTTGGTCGAATCGAGCCCCATGCACAGCACGACGACCGGAGGCCGCGTCACACCCAGCGGCTTGCGCAGTATCCCGGCGAGTTGCTTTCGTTCGTACGGGATCAGCACCCGCTCGCCCGGCGGCCGGAGATGCGGCAGGGCCAGATGGCGGCACTCGACCGCCCTGGCGTGCGCGGCCTTCATCTGCTCATAGTCGAGCACATACACGAACTTGGCGAAGTGGTAGCACACTGCGGCGCGCGTCAGGTGCTCGCCAGCCGACAGCCCGAAACCTTCGCCCAGCGCCTTGCGCCCTAGTTCCTCGTGAACAGCCGCGCGCCGGCACCAAGCGCTGCACCAGTCCTCCCAATGCTCGATTGCGGCGGTCACTTCCTCGAAATCCGTGAGCGGAACGCCGTTCGAAACGAAGCGCGGCGCCCAATGCGCAATCGCTGACTGAACACGTGCGTCTGGCATTACCGTCCTTGTGCGCGCTGGTGCGCCTTAGCATAAAAACCGAGATCGAGATACTTCTCGGGGCTCGCTTTGGGCTGCCACAATCCCTCGGAGATGATCGCGACTTTCAACACTTTCGACTCGGGATCGTGCTGCGGCTGTAACAAGGCCCGCCGGAGTGAACGACGCGCTTACACAACTCATCCAAGCGAGACCCCGATTTTCTCCTCCCAGACGGTGTTCGTGCCGCCACCCCGCAACCGGCCGGTCGCTGGGCCGCAGAAACCTGATGAGAACTGCGATACTAGGGTGGGATAAACCAATCGTCAACGAGCGTTCATGCCGAATGGTGAACGGGCTGATTTTTGAGTGAGAGTGTGTATCTGCGTTTATCTGCGGTTAAAATTCAGCCCACATGGACGTGTCTTTCGCCTCCGCGGTCGTTATCCTGCTGCTGGTCGTGGATCCGGTCGGCAATATTCCGCTGTTCGTATCGCTGTTGCGCAATATCGATCCCGCGCGGCGTACCCGGGTCATCGTTCGCGAATGTGCGATCGCGTTTGCCGTGCTGCTCGGGTTCGTGTTCTTTGGCCGCTGGATCCTGGGGCTTCTGGGATTGTCGGAGCCGGCTTTGACCATCGCCGGCGGCGTGATTCTGTTCCTGATCGCCCTGCGAATGATTTTTCGCACGCCTGAGGGCGTGTTCGGCGACACCGTGGACGGTGAGCCATTCATCGTTCCGCTCGCGATCCCCTCGATAGCCGGCCCCACCGCGATAGCGACCGTCATACTGCTCGTGTCGCGAGCACCGCAGCGCCTGCCCGAGTGGATCGCCGCCGTGATCGTGGCCATGCTGATTACGCTTGCCGTTCTGGTGTTCGCCGAACGCCTCTCGAAACTCGTCGGCGAGCGCGGGCTGATGGCCTTCGAACGCCTCATGGGTCTGATACTCACCGCAATCGCCGTGGAGATGCTGTTGCGCGGTATCGAGACCTTCGTCCGCCAGCTTTGATGCCGTGGATAGTGTGAATAGTGAGCGGTGAGTGGACTGAACCCCACAACCGCGAGCTCGGCTCTTCCATTTACTATTCACTATTCACCCCTGACTGACGACGCTCAGTCAGGAACGTAGGACGCCGGAATCGGCCGCTTCCAGTACGGCGTAAAGTCAACGCGCTCCGGGGGGACGACCATGGAGGGACGCGCCTGCAGCACAGCCATGACCTCGTCGTGCAGCACCGGGTCCGCAATCCGCAGTAGACCCTGACGCTCGTACTCCTGCAACAGCGCAGCGCGAGCACCGTGAGGATCAGGCCCAACCTGCGTGAGCACAACGATTCCCCCGTACTCCTCGTACAGCGCCTTGTTCATCTTCCACATCTCGATCCACGGCGTATAGAAGGCGGCCTGTTGCGCCGGGTCCGCTGGGGGCGCTTGATCCTGCTCCGCATCGTACTGGGCCAGGCGCCGGAGGGTGGCGCGGAAATCGATTAAATGAGCGTGCTCGGCAGGGGTAAGCCCGTCGCCACTCAGCCGCTGATCGAGCTCCTCGAGCTTGCGTGCCCGCTGCGAGCGGTCCTTCGCGTCGAACTCCCGGTCGTACGCGGCCAAGTCTGCGATTTCGACCGGCGTCGCGCTAAGCCCCTTGCTCGCGATGTAGTGGGGCGCAACATGTTTCCAGATCAGGGCAAGGAGCTTGCGCGCGCGCGGTCGATCGTCCGACGCCGCTGCCAGTTCGCTCTGGGAAATGTCTGCGTTAAAGACGGTCGCCACGAGGTCCACCTCCTGCGCCGCCGTTGCGGCGCAGAGGACGCCCGCCAGTACCAGCCCGAGTGCTACTTTCACAGGCCTGATTCTAGTAACTTAACGCCTTGAAACCAAGCGTGGAATCGCGCGAACAATCCATCCGGGACATCAGCCGGACTCGAGCGCTACTTGATCCCACGGCAGTGAGCCCAACGCCTCATTGCAGTCTCCAGTTAGTCCATACTCCGCGGCGATTCGACTCGGGTCCTGAGTAATTCACAATTTCTGTGGATAACCGTGTGCGTAATCCAGCAACGCTCGCGCAAATGCGGCGAAATAACGTGCTAGCGGTTGGATTGCACAAATTTTCATCATCTCAAAGAAGGCGAGCCAGCTCGCGAATGTCGGCATTGCCACCGGACAGGACGACGCCGACGCGAGCACCACGGCAATCGACCTTGCCCTCGAACACCGCCGCCGCGCCCAAGGCACCAGTCGGCTCTACAACGAGCTTGAGACGCTCCCACAGAAAGAACATAGCGGACAGGAGTTCTGGATCGGTCACCGTCACCATGTCGCTGACGTACTCGAGCACGAGGGGGAAAGTGATTTTCCCAAGCGATGAGGTACGAGCGCCGTCAGCAATGGTGTCAGGATCCATGACCGTCTGCAGCTTCCGCGTCCGGAACGAGCGCGTGGCATCGTCGCCCGCGGCCGGCTCGACGCCGATCACCTTTGCCCCCGGCGCCAGCTGGCGGGCCGCGATCGCGCTTCCCGACAACAGGCCTGCGCCACCGCATGGCACGAACAGGTAATCGAGGAGGCCAACCTCTTCGATCAGCTCCTTGGCGGCAGTGCCCTGTCCCGCCACAATGTCTGGGTGATCGAACGAGGGCACGAGGGCGAGCCTACGCTCCCGCGCCAGGCGCTCGGCGATCGCTTCCCGCGACTCGCCGCGGTCGTAAAAGACAATCTCTGCCCCGTAGCCGCGGGTCGCATTGGCCTTCACCTGCGGTGCATCCCGCGGCATCACGATCAACGCCGGGATATGCAGCAACTGCCCCGCAAGCGCCACCGCCTGCGCATGATTGCCCGAGGAGTAGGCCACGACGCCGCGCCGCCTTTGCTCCGGAGTCAGACGCATGAGCGCGTTGTAGGCCCCGCGAAACTTGAAGGCGCCCGCACGCTGAAGGTTCTCGCACTTGAAGAACACGTGCGCGCCAGCGCGCTCGTCGACCGTATGGGAGGTAACCACCGGCGTGCGATGACAATGCCCCGCGAGCAGCCGCGCGGCCGATGCCACGTCATCGTAGCTGACAGCCAGCGCGAAACCCCCCGCAGCGGTGCTCATAGCGCGGTACTCCACGCTCCGAAAAACAGGAACAGGAGAACATCGCGCGAACGGTGGCGGGTTTGCGTCAAGCCCCGGTTCCTTGCAGATGTGGATAACTTCGGCTCCCGGCCGGGCGCAATCAGTCTCGCCAGCGGCGGTCCAGAGCGGGTAGACCCTATCACAGTGGCGGTCGACTCGTGGCCGGGGGGATGGGTGCCAGCCAATTCCGAATCGCCCCGCCCCGCGTGCCCGGCAGCGTGTCGCAAGTCACGCTTACAGGGGGTACCTGTCGAAATTTCGATACCTGGCCGTCGGACCGACCAAAAAACGTGGCCGATTCGCCGAAAAAAATCATGAACAAATCCGCATTTCAGATTGCAAAGACTTAATTAAGTTTATATAGATCAGAGAGTTGTATAGGGACCCCGTTCCTTTTGAAAGCCCTGGCATGGAAACTGCGGGAAGGAAGGGCAAGGAAGAAGTGCGACCGCGGAGAAAGCCATGATCATTTACATGGATGAGCACAGAAAAGCGAAAGCTGCCAAGCGCCCCGAGCACAGCCGCTACGACGAAGAGTTGCTGTGCGTGAACTGGAACCCCGCCATAGGAGTGATTGCGATGTCCTGCTACCAGACTGAACAGGAAATGAGCCCGCAGCTTCCCGAAGATTTCGCGAGCGCCGACGTCAAGGCGTTCCTCGACCGGGTCTACGCCCTCGCGACCCAGGTCTAGACGAACAGTCTCCCCCGGAGGCGGGCCGTGCCCTTGTGGCCGGTCCGCTTTTTTTTGCTCGTTCACCGTTCACCGACATTAGGCCAGCGCGGAAATCACCTTGTCGCGCGTAAACGGCAGATCGCGCAGCCGCGCACCCATCGCATTGAATACCGCGTTCGCAATGGCCGAGGCAGTAGGACCCTGGGCCCCCTCGCCCGCACCCAGCGGCGGCAACTCGGGCCGGTTGATTATCGTCACTTCGACGTGCGGGATCTCCTCGAAGGTCAATATGGGGTAATCGTCCCAGGTCTGCGTGAGCACCCGCTCGCGGTCGAACTGCACGGCCTCCTTGAGCGCCCAGCTCACGGTCTGAATGAGTCCGCCCTCGGTCTGATTGATGAGACCGTCGGGGTTGATCACCAGCCCGGCATCGATCGCCGCCCACGCTCGCTTCACGCCAATCTCGTTGCCGACATCCACTTCGACGATGACCGCGACGTAGCACGCTCCGTTCTTGTAGCGGGCGAAGCCGACCCCGCGGCCGCGTGAGCCGTCCCCCTTCTCCCCCTTCTTCCACCCTGCCTTCGCCGCGACCATTTCGATGACCGCACGCGCGCGGGGATCCTTCAGGTGCCGCAGCCGGAATTCGACGGGATCCGCGCCCGCCGCCGCCGCCAGCTCATCCATGAAGGACTCGATCGCAAACACGTTCGCTGTGGCGCCGAGCGCGCGCATCGCGGATACACGCAGCGGCATGCGCTTGATCAAACGATTGGTGACGCGCTGGTTCGGGAACTCGTAGATCGGAATCGCATTGCGATGACTGCCGCCACCCGGCAGCGGCGGATTGCGCGGCGGTGAGGGCTCGTGCGGCTGCGCAAGGTGCCAGGCCGCGATCAGGTTGACGCCTTTCTGCGCGCCTGGCCGCGTGCTGTGGGAGTTGCTCCAGATATCTTCCACCCAGTCGACAATGTTGCCGTCCGTGTCGAGGGAGGCCTTGAGCTTCACCACCATGGCCGGTCCATACGGCTCCCACATGAATTCGTCCTCACGCATCCATTGCACCCGCACCGGGCGCCCCGGCGCCGCGCGCGCAAGCAAAGCCGCATCGAGGGCCACGTCGTCGGCGCCGTTGTGCCCGTAGCAGCCAGCGCCGTCGCAATGAATAACGGTAATGCGTTCCGGCTCCACCGCCAGCACCCTGGAAAGATCATTCCGCAGCGGGTAGATGCCCTGACTGTGCGTCCAGATCGTGAAGCGTCCCTTATCGAAGGATGCCAGCGCGCACGAAGGGCCGATCGTTGCGTGCGCTATGTAAGGCCGCGTGTATTCGGCCTCGAGCGTTTTGGCGGCCTGCCCGGCCGCCGCCTTGTCGCTCTTTTCGCTGATCACCTCGTCTTCGCTCACCTCCTTCAGAAGGAAACGCGGATTCGTGTTCTCCGGCAACGTGGCCCGCTCGTCCCAGCGCGCAATCCGTTTGATCCGCTGCAGCGTCCGTATGGCCTGGTCCTCGCGCTCCGTGACCACACCCACGAAGCTGCCGTCGCGCACGACTGCCACGACCCCTGGCATCGCACGCACTTCGGCCTCGTCCAGCGCTGCGAGCTTCGCGCCATAACTCGGCGGGCGGGCCACACGTCCATGGAGCATGCCTGGTAAATCGAGGTCATGGACGTAGCTCGGCGTGCCGCCCACCTTTGCCGGAATATCGTGGCGGGGAACCGCCGTGCCAATCACGCTATGCTGCGCAGCCGGTTTGGGCGGGACCTGCCCGGTCGCCTCGCGCGCGAGCAATTCGTCCGTCGCGATATCCCAATAGGTCACGCTGCCGCCGCTGCGCGCCGTCACAGTGCCGTCGGTAACGGAAAGCTGCTCGAGAGAGACGCCGAGCTGCGCGGCGGCCCGCTGCATGAGCAAATCACGGGCTTCCGCGGCGGCGTAACGCAGCGCGGCGCCGCCGTCGGTAATGGACTGGCTTCCGGAAGTCATCCCCTCATCGGGGCTGTAGCTCGTGTCCGTGGGCGCGAGCCGAATGCGCCCCAGCGCAACGTCCAGCTCCTCGGCAACGATCTGGGAGAGCGCCGTGAGGATGCCCTGCCCGATTTCCACCTTGCCCGGAAAAACGGAAACGGTACCCTCACGATTGATTCGCAGCCAGCGGTCGAGCTGGCGGTTCGTATTGAGGCTGCCCGGCAGCTTGCGCGGCGTGGTTTCCCCTGTACTCATTGTCTCAGCTCCTTCGCCACGCGCTGAATGGCGTGCAGGATGCGTTGGTGCGTGCCGCAGCGGCACAGATTGCCCTTGAGCGCGGTGCGAATCTCACTCTCGGTCGCCTTTGGATTCGCGTCGAGCAAGGCCTTGGCCGCCATGATGATGCCGGTTGCGCAATAGCCGCACTGCGCGGCCTGCTCGGCGATGAACGCCTCCTGCAACGGGTGCAGCTTCCCGTTCCGGGCGATGCCCTCGATCGTCGTGATCGCCTTGCCGGTCACGGCCGATGCCGGCACATCGCATGACTGGACGGCTTCGCCGTCGATGATCACGGTGCAGGCGCCGCATTGTCCAAGCCCGCAGCCATAGCGCGCGCCCTTCAGCTTAAGATCATTGCGCAGGACGTAGAGCAGCGGTGTTTCCGGATCTGCGGCTACCTCGTGCTTCTTGCCGTTTACGGTCAGAGTAATGGCCACGTTTTGGTCTCCAGGACTGCTCGCGTTCCGCTCGTGAGCGAGCATATTAAAGAAAAAACAGGAGGTTAATGATCCTCATTGAGCCGGATGCGCACGGCAGTGCGTATCCGGCTGCGGGCTCGTTTTTTGAAATCATTGGGTCTATACTGACTTGGTATCGTTAGCGTATGGAGGATTATGCCCATGATACATACCACCGAAGTCGATTCGGTCAAAGTGAAGATCAACCAATTGCAGCTTGAGCACCGAGACCTCGACGACGTGATATTACAACTATCGCAAAGCCCCGCCCAAGACCAGATTCAACTGCAACGCCTCAAGAAACGAAAACTTTTCCTGAAGGACCAGATCGCGCTGCTCGAGCGCCAGCTCGAGCCCGATATCCTCGCCTGATCGTGATCTGCGGCATTTTCCGGGCGCTCGCCCGGGTCGTGCCGCGCCTGTTGCCAGCAGCCTTGGCTGTCTCTCCCCCCTCGCTGGACCAATGATTGCTTTTGCCGCGCTAAGCTAAGTGGTGCGCGGTGCGCGGGTCAGAGCGAGCACCGTCAAGAAAACGGCGAAGGCCCCAAACAGCACGAACCACAGCAACGACCACCCCGCAATCGACAGTCCCAGGAAGGTCCAACCGGTTTCCGCGCACTCCCCAGTCCCCGAGAGTACTTTCCGGAGTATTTCCGAAACCGAAAACTGCTGCAGCATGAAATCCAGGTCCGGTCCGCACGCGGGCACGCGATCCTTGGGCAGGTGCTGCAACCAGACGTGGCGCCCCGCGATTCCCGTTCCGATACCCGCGACAACGAAGAGCAGCACGCCGTAGACGATCGCCCCGACGCAGGCCGGCCCGTGCAGCGCCGCAACAAGAAAGATACCGCCCAACGCGATCCACGTGACCCGTTGCAGGATGCACAGCGGGCACGGCTCCTGGCCCTGAAAGTGCTGCAGATACAGCGCAAAACCGATCATGCCGGCGCACGCCAGAAAGCCGGCAAGGTAACCGAGACGAGGATGCAAACGCGAAAACATGCTTGGTAATCTTGGTAATCTAACCCGCGAAGAAAAGGCCTGAACTCAAAGGGTGAATTCTAACAAAAATACGCATGCCTACGGCGGCCACATCTTGAGCCGCGAGGCTCGTACTGGCGCTCGTGTTTCGTGAATGACGCGAGCCCATTTCGGGTTGTGGGGCGACCCGCGGCCTCGTACACTTTGCCCATGATCAGGGTTACGCCGGACATAGAACTCAACGAGAAGGAGATCAGTCTCTCTTTCATCCGCGCGTCGGGCCCGGGCGGACAGAATGTCAACAAGGTCTCGACCGCCGTGCAATTGCGCTTCGACATACGGCACTCGCCCTCGCTGACGTACGGCGTGCGCCAGCGGCTGGAGCGGCTTGCCGGCCATCGCGTCAGTTCCGCCGGCGTCCTGGTCATCACCGCGCAACGCTTCAGCAGCCAGGAGCGCAACCGCCGCGACGCGATCGCACGCCTCGTAGCCCTCGTTGGCGAGGCCGCGCGTCCGCCCAAGATACGCCGGCCGACTCGCCCCACGCGGCGCTCGCGCGAGCGGCGGCTGGAATCGAAGCGCCGCCAGAGCGAAATCAAGCACGGCCGCCGCCGTCAATTCGATCTCACGTAACGGCGGGGCGCGCCGGCGCAGTGATACCGCTTTCCTGCCCGGCGGTGTCCAACAGATGCCGAATCGATCGCCTCGCCTGCCAATGTCTACAAAATCAGAACAAAATCAAGGCCCCAATCCGCGATACTGCAGACCAGCCGGAACGGTCCGAGATCGCACTGTAGAGTCTGACGTCTCTGCCTCGGGGAGTTTGTATAGGGAATGGAACGATTCTCGCCCCGACTGAGGGCCTGCCGCGCGCCAAACCGCCAAAAAAATGGCGCCTCGGGGGAATGGACTGCGGGCGGGGACTGTTATAGCATCGCGGGCGCGTGAAATCGTGCCCTGCCTTTAATATTCAAACTTGGATCAGGAGGATTAAATAATGCGTCTCGCAGCGAAAATTGTGGGTTTTGTTGTAGTGACAGCCGTTTCGGCGGTTACCCTGTTGCCCATGGGACCATCACATGCGGCCAGCGGCGAAGAGGTGATCAAAGCCCGAGTCGACTTCATGAAGGACGAAATGAATGGTCACTGGAAGCCACTTGCCGCGTATGCGAAGAGTGGGAAGGGATCGCTCGCCGACGTGGAAGAAAATGCTATGGCCATCGTGAAGCTTGCAAAAGAAATACCGGCACATTTTCCGAAGGACACCGGCCGCGGCAACTATCCCGACAAGATGACACGCGCGTTGCCCGTAATCTGGACGGATTGGGACGGGTTCAAGAAAGACGTCCAGGAAATGGTTGATGGAAGCGAAAAACTTGCGCGCCTTGCAAAGGAGGGGGATAAGGACGGCGTCGTGGCACTAATCGGGGCATCCGGGTCGTCTAGCAAGACAAAGATTGGCTGTGCCGGATGCCACAAAACCTTCCGCGGCGAAAAGGTCAAATAATAAACTAGCCCAAGTTAAGCTGTTGCGACGCGCCTGGCACTGTCGCCTATACCTTCGAGTTTGATCGGAACTGGAGGTTAGGCGGCAGTCGGTGGTTCTATTACCCGCCCGTCAGGCGGCAATCAGCGGATTCGAAGATCAATAGTTCATTATTGATCAGATTGTGCGTCAACATGAGAACCACGTTTTTGGTCGTTGCCGCGATCGGGTGCGTTAACAAATGACTGGCCTTGCACTGGCGGTATTCGCGCTGGTCAATCTGAGTATCGCATCGCCCACTGCTGCTGCCGCCGGAGATCCGAAGCACGGCGAATATGTGGTTCGCTTGGGCGGCTGTCATTCCTGTCATACGGATCCCAAGAAGAAAGACGCGCCGCTGGCAGGCGGTCTCGAATTGACGTCGCCGTTCGGAACCTTCCATGTGCCGAACATCACGCCGGACCCCGAGACAGGGATCGGCCGTTGGAGCGACAGCGATTTCATCCGTGCAATGACCGAAGGCGTTGCACCGGACGGGAGCCATTACTACCCTGCGTTTCCATACACCTCCTACACGCGAATGACGCGGCAGGACCTGCTCGACCTGAAAGCCTATCTCGACACGGTCAGGCCGGTACGTAACGCGGTGCCGCCGCACGACATGCGCTTTCCCTACAATTTCCGCTTTGCACTCGGGGTATGGAAATGGTTGTTCTTCCGCCCGGGTCCGTTCAAACCCGACCCGGAGAAGAGTGCTCCCTGGAATCGCGGCGCCTATATCGTGACAGGCCCCGGCCATTGCGGCGAATGTCACACGGCGCGGAATTTCCTCGGCGCGACCAGCCAGAATCATGCGCTCGCCGGCGCCAGGAAAGGCCCGGACGGCAAATCGGTGCCGAATATTACCCCGCAATCCAAAGAGGGCATCGGCCTCTGGTCCGCAGAGGACGCGGTGGATTTTCTGAAAACCGGCACACCGCCCTACGGCGAGCCGGTGGACTTTCCCATGGACGAGGTGATCGCCAACAGCACGTCACATTGGACGGATAACGACCTAAAGGCGACCGCCCAGTACCTTTTGTCGCTGCCGGAACGGACAACCCCTTAAAGATTCACGGCTTGTCGTTCCTGATCTTGTTACGGGCGATTGGCCCGACGGCTTCCCTGTATGCAGCGCGGATCACGTGCCGGAGCCTACCGCGACCGTGTGAGTGACAAGCTCCGCCCCGTTCCAGCAATGCAGCTGGTAGGCCGGCGGTTCGTCCGGTGAGGGTTTCAGCCCCGGACCATCCAGATTCAGACCGTACTGAAACGCCGTGCTCGGGCACACGGACGCTGTCGTTCCACGCCAGCGCACCTGGATGCCGCGATGCACGTGCCCGCACGTGATCAACTCGACCTGCGTATGGCGTGAGACCGCTGCGCCGAAACGTTCAGCACTCGTTACATCAAGGCTTATCTCGTCCATTGTTGCGATTCCGGTCTTGAAGGGCGGGTGGTGCATAAAGATCAGCGTCGGCTCACGCGGCGCGGCAGCGAGCTGGAGTTCGAGCCAGTCGATCTGCGCGACATCCAGCGCGCCACCCGTTTCTCCCCGCACGGTCGTGTCGAGCGCGATCAGTCGTACCGGGTATTGTTCCACGCAAAAGCGCGCGGGCTCACCAATGGGCCCAAGGTAAGCGTGCTCGGTGAATGCTGTCTTCAACGCGTCCCGGTCGTCGTGATTCCCAGGAATGAAATAGACAGGCATGGGCAAGGGCGCCAGCAGCCCTCGTAGCCGCTGGTATTCCTCGTCGCTGCCCCCATCGACAAGATCGCCGGTTGCAAGCACGACGTCGGGCGCGGGCCGCTGCCGCATCAGATGCTCGACACAGCGCGACAGGGCCAGAGCCGTGTCGTAGCGGCCGTAGGCGAGGCTTCCTTCCGTGCCGATGTGCAGATCCGAGATCTGGGCGATGATCATCAGTGACAAAAGCCTGGCGCGAACGGGGTTTCCGCCCCGTCCTGCCAGGCTTCGTGCTACCAGTGATTACTTCTCGTACTTGAACGACACCGCCACGCGGGCGCGGAAGGCCACGACCTTGCCGTTGTCGATCACCACGTCGGTCTTGGTCACTTCCGCCACGCGCAGGTCACGCAGGCTGTGCGCCGCCGTTTCGACGACATTGCGCGCGGCGTCTTCCCAGGAGTTCCTGCTGGTGCCGACCAGCTCGGTGATGCGGTACACGCTGCCTTTACCCTTACCCTTGCCCTTTGCCATATCCCCCTCCTTGAATGAATGCCCACGCCACCCACGCGTGTGCATTCATAATATCTTAAGGCGTGCCGGCCTGCCGATGCGACTCGGCCATGGCCTTGAGTCCGACGTAGTCGGTCTTGCCGCTGCCGAGGACGGGCAGCTCGGCCATATGAACGATGCGCTTGGCCACGGCCAGCTCCGGCGCCCCGAGCTCCCGCGCGGCCTTGAGCAGGGTAATCCGGTCGAGCGCAGGGTCAGTCGTAAACAGCACCGTGCTCTCGCCGCCCGCAGCCACGTGCTCAATCGTTGCCGCATGGCGTTGGCCTGGAGCCGCGAGCGCGGCGATACGCTCGACCACCTCGAGCGAGATCATCTCTCCGGCAATCTTGGCAAAGCGTTTCACGCGCCCGAGAATCGTGACGTAGCCATCCTCATCCACCTCGACCACGTCCCCGGTCGTGTACCAGCCCGGACCGAGGTCCGACTTCATCGGCTGCAGCACGCCCGGCTCCTCATAGAGGTAATAGCCGCGCATGAGGTTGGGGCTACGCACGTGAAGCGCGCCGCCACGATCGATGCCCGGGACCGGCAGGAGTCGATATTCGAGACCGGGCAGGAAGCGGCCGACCGTTCCCTTGCGATAGGACAGCGGCGTGTTGAGGGCCATCGCAGGACCACACTCGGTCGCGCCGTAGCCCTCCATGATCCTCAGCCCGAACTTCTCCATCCACAACTGCGCGACATCCGCGTCGAGTTTTTCCCCGCCCGAAACCACGACGCGGGCACGATAGAAGTCGTAGGGATGAGCCTGGCGCCCGTAGTGCCCTAAGAATGTGCTCGTGCCAAAAATATAGGTGCAGTCGCGCGTATACGCGATTTCCGGAATAACGCGGTAGTGCAGCGGTGATGTGTAAAGAAATAGCCGCGTGCCACTCATGAGCGGCATGAGCGTGCAGGCGATGAGCCCGTAGATGTGGTAGAGCGGCAGCGCATTGAGATACTTGTCGTTCGGGCCGAAATCGATCACCGCACGCATCTGCGCCATGTTGGCAAGCATGGCCTCGTGACTCAGGACCACGCCTTTGGAACGCCCCTCGGACCCGGACGTGAAGAGTACCGTCGCGGAGTCGCCGGGGTCGCTTGCCGGGACCGCGGCGCGCGGCCACCACAGTGCAAAACCGATGAGCCACAGCTTATCGGCCACGGTGAGCTGCCCGCGCAGGTCCTCGACGTATAAGAACTCGAAACCCTCCAGTGCCTTTGCCGCGCGCTCGAGGCGGGCCATCTGCAGGAAACGACGCGAGGTGATGATCCGCTTGACGCCGGCCGCTGTACAGGCAGCGCGCATCGCTTCGCCTCCGGCCGTGTAGTTGATGATGGCTGGAATGCGCCGCATCGCCGTCATGCCGAGCAGCAGGGACACGGTCGTGCTGATGTTCGGCATCATGACGCCGAGCACCTCCTCCTCTTTCGCGAGGCGGGTGGCCAGCCGCCCCAGCGCCAGGCTGACCTTCAGCAGCTCGCCGTAGGTCTCCGGGATCTTGCGCGCGTCCTCGATGATGCAGGTATGCCGCCCGTGCAGCTCAACCGCCTCGAGGAAGGCCTCGAACAGCGTGCGACGCGGCCGTGCTACCAACTGGGCGCGCTGCATGATTCTCAGCATCTCGTCGGCCAGACGCCTGCGCCGGGCACGTCCCCGCAACTCAGGAATTTCCGGAAGCTTGGTCGCAGGCAGGATCCGAAGCGTAATCCGCGGCAGCCAGCGCTTGGGGAAGTTGCCCCCGGTCCCTGCGAAGCGGCTGTATATCGATCCCTCGATGACGATTGGGACGAGGTCCGCGTCGCAGCGCGCCGCGATGACACCCGGCGCGTCGTAGACCTTCATCAGGGTCCCGGTTGTGGTTGGCCGGCCCTCGGGAAGCACAACGACGGCTTCACCGCGCTGGACCATGCGCACCAGCCGCTTCAGCTCGAGCGGTCGCGCGGGCTCCACCGTGATATGCCGCAAGCGGCCGATGAGCCAGCGCACAACCGGCCGCCGGAGGTCATCGGGCGATACCGCCACGGTCACCGGCACCGGGAGAAACAGCGCCAGCAAGGCCCCGTCCAGAGCGGAGCCCTGGTTCGCGATGATCAGCGGCCGGGCGGCCCTTAGGGCCTGGACATCGCCCTCAACGGTAATCCGGAGCAGCCCCCGCAGCAGCCACTTAAAAACTACTTTTAGCACAAAGAGTTAACGCCTAAACGGGGTTTTTAACTGCTTATCGCAACCGCGTCAAGCAGGGTTCCCCGCCCCCGCTCCCGAACCAGGTCGCCCCCGTGAAACTTATATCACACTATGTTAGATTTTGACTTAACCCTGCCAGGAAGTATGATATTTGATCTATGTTTTTACAACGAAAATATAGAATCTATCGAATTGTTAGATTTGCTTTTTTGGAAGATTTCGCCTTAAATCTACTTCGAGCAGCTAAAGAGCACCAGACCGTTCCGCTTTTTCTCTGGGGGAGAAAATCATGGAAATGCACCTGCCTGCCGCACTACTTGAAGCGCGTCAATATCCAGTACCTCAACAAATCGACAGCGGCCTCGAGTTCAGCTTCTCGCCGCAGCTGCGCGTCAGCTTTGACAAGCAGACGCACGCGATGTGGTCACGCTGGGCGCCCGAGCCGCGCGCCTGCTTCAACCCGGCGCTGCTCGCGAGCATCCGCAGTTACTACGATTTTCTCGCGGCAGGCAACGGGCAGATCCGCTGCTACGACGAAGATCATCCCATTGAGTACGTGGTGCTGGCCTCGGGCACGCCCGGAGTCTTCAATCTTGGCGGGGACCTCGACCTTTTCCGTCAGCTCATCGAGCAGCGCGACCGGGCGGGCCTGACGCGCTATGGCCGCGCGTGCATTGACGTGCTCTACCGCAACTACGTAGCCCATGACCTTCCCCTCACCACCATCTCGTTGGTGCAGGGAGAATGCCTCGGAGGCGGGTTCGAGGCCGCCCTCTCGAGCGATGTCATCATCGCCGAGAAAAATGCGCACTTCGGCTTTCCCGAGATCCTGTTCAACATGTTCCCGGGAATGGGCTCGTACTCCTTCCTGGAACGGCGCATCGGCCAGCGGCAGGCGGAAGAAGTGCTGACCAACGGCAAGATCTACAGCGCGGACGAGATGCTCTCTCTGGGCGTGATCGATGCAGCGGTCGATGACGGCCAGGGCGAGGCCGAGGTGGCCAACCTGATCAAGCGCCGGGCCCGCAGCCGTAACGGCCTCGCGGCGCTGGCAGCTGCGCGCCGGCGCGTGCACCGCATCGACTTTGACGAGCTGCTCGATATCGTGCGGATCTGGGTCGACACCGCCCTGCGGCTCAACCCGCGTGATCTCAAGTTGATGCAACGTCTGATCACCCGCCAAAATGGCCTCGGCGAATCGCAACAGGTTCACTGACTCGGCTGCCCGGCGACGACGGCGGCGGGACGCAGATGATGTGCGTCGCGTATCTTTCTCGTACTTCGGCGCGGGCTCTGATAAACTTCAGCCGACGCCCACATCGTTGGCGCAGCGACAAGCGGAAACCGAAACAACAAAGTCGCGGCAAGGAGACATCGTGAGCGATTCATCGACGCATTGCAGCATTCAGCAAGTTTCTGAAATGCTCGGCATTCCGATACAGAAACTGCGGCGTTGGGACGAGCAGGGAGTATTGATCGCCTCGCGGACGGACGGCGGACACCGACGCTACTCGCGGGAACTCATCAACCGGCTCACGGTTTCGGGACTCGGCACCAACAGCGACAAAACCAATGCCGAGCTCGCAACCATTCGGAAATCACTGGCGGAAAAGCGCCGGGTCATCCAGCTGCTGCTCGACAGCGAAAACCGCTACCGCGACGTGGTCGAGACCTCGCATGACCTCATCTGGACAACGGACGCCCAGGGACGCTTTACCTATCTCAACAACGCCGCGTATGAAATCTTCGGACTGACGCCCAAGGACCTGATCGGGAGGTGTTTCTTCGATTTCGAGTCCGGTGCCTCGCATGTTTCCAACCGGCGGTTCCTTGCCGTGCTCAAGCGCGACGGCGAGGTTAGGAACTACGTGAGCCACCTGGTCACCAGCAAGGACCAGGATCGCTGGATCGGCATCAACGCGCGCGTTGCGCTCGACGACAACGGCGCGATACTTGGCATTCGGGGCACCGCGCGCGACATAACGGAACAGCATCTTGCGACCCTGCGCATCGAGCATCTGGCGCTGCACGATGCGCTTACCGACCTTCCCAACCGGCACAGCCTGCAGCGCCGCATCGAGGAAGCCCTGGCGGCAGGCGGCATGGGCGCCCTGCTCTTCCTGGACGTCGATCATTTCAAATACGTCAACGACAACTTCGGGCATCGCACCGGCGATCACCTGATCATCGGCGTTGGCAGCGTGCTGCGCGACCTTATGCGCAGCCTCAACGGCGAGCTCTATCGCCTCGGGGGCGACGAGTTCGCGATCCATTTGCCAGCCGTGCTGCGCAAGGAGGCCATCGAGGTGGCCGAGAGCGCGCTCGACGCCGTGCGCCATTACCGTTTCCAGGCGGCCGAGGACAAGGTCATATCCAACCTGACCGCCTCGGCTGGCATCGCGCTCTATCCCTTCCACGGCAACGACGTGCTCGCGGTCCTGTCGAACGTGGACATTGCGATGTATCAGGCGAAGGACCTCGGCCGCAACCGTCACATGTTGTTCGACCAGGATTCCGACAGCCTGCGCAGCACGCACAAGCGCATCCACTGGGCGAAAACGCTCCGTGACGCGCTGGATGATGACCGCGTGGTCCTGTTCTCGCAGCCGGTCGTCCGCCTCAAGGATCGCAAGACGATGCACTACGAGATCCTCGCTCGCATTCGTGACGAGGACGGGCGCCACATCCCGCCAGCAAGTTTCCTTGAATTCGCCGAATCCCTCGGCCTTATCAAAGAAATTGATCTGCGCGTGGTGGAAAAGCTTCTTGCCTTCATGCGCGAAAACCATCAAATCGGCAAGCGCGTGCGCTACTTCGTCAATATTTCGCGTATCTCGATGTCGGACCCGGACTGGATGCGGCGCTTCCTCACCCTGCTGCGGGATAGCGACGTAAACCCGAGCCAGCTCGTTTTCGAGATCACGGAAACGGCCGCAATGGCAGAAATCGACGTGACGCTGACCTTCATCCACCAGCTCAAGGACTTGGGTTGCCGGATCGCCCTTGACGATTTTGGAGCCGGTTTCAGCTCGTTCTACTATCTCAAGCGGTTCGACGTCGACTACCTCAAGATCGACGGCAGCTTCATCCGCGACCTTGCCGGCGACGAGGGCAGCCGCATTTTCGTGCGGGCGCTGAACGATCTTGCCCACGGTCTCGACAAACAGGTGATCGCGGAAGGCGCTGAAACGCAGGACGTGCTGAAGCTGCTGGCCGAGATGGGCACCCAGTTCGCGCAAGGTAACCAGTTCCAGCGCCCAGTGCCGCTGGAAAGTCAGCCCGTGGCCGAACTCGCAAGCAGCGCCAGTGTGGCTAGGTGACGAGTGATGGGTGATGAAAAGCAGTAAAGCTTCACCGCCAAGACGTTAAGGCCGCGAAGGACCAGAAAAGCTCTACCGCCAAGGCCGCGGAGGGCGCCAAGAAAGAGAAAAGCCTCACCGCGAAGGCCGCAAAGAACGCGAAGAGTGGCATACCGGGAAAGCCCCTGGTTATCCTTCATCCTTCTGCTTTCTGCTGTCTGCGTCGGGCGAACCCCATAACTCATCACTCATCACGCATCACCTAACACCGCCATCGCAGGTGGCATTAGCCGGGGTTTGGCGCGATACTTTTCGTGAAATACTGGCTAGACCATGATCGCTTGCCACGCAGACCATATCGGCAGCCTGCTCCGCCCATCTGAACTTATTTCGGCGCGGGAAGACGCCGCCTCGGGCCGCATCTCGCGTGCCCGGTTCAAGGCCCTCGAAGACCGGGCCGTGGAAGACGCCATCAGGCTCCAGGAGAGCGTGGGCTTGCCGGTGGTCACCGACGGGGAGCAGCGGCGGCTCTCCTTTCAGAGCCAGTTCGCCGAATCAGTAAGCGGCCTGGGCGACTGGGACCTGAACGCGTTTCTGTGGGGCAATTGGCGCGGAGATTCTTCTACCGTCGGCGATCGGACGATTGAGCGCCCCGCAGGGCTCGGGGTCGTGGAGAAGCTCCAACGCAGGCGGCATTTGTCGGTGGAGGAGTTCGTGTTTCTGCGCGCGCGCACGACACGCATTCGGAAGATTACGCTGCCTAGCCCCAGCCTTTGGGCGAACTTCTGGTCTCCGCAGCGCTCCCGCGCAGCCTATCCCACCTTGGAAAACTTCCTCGCCGATGTGGTGGACATCCTGCGCGAGGAAGTCGTGGAGCTGGTGCGGCTCGGCGCGACCTACATCCAGCTCGACGCGCCCCACTATGCGCTGCTGCTGGATCCGGCGACGTGCAGCTTTTACGAATCCCAGGGCTGGAGTGCGGAGCGCTACCTGGAACGCGGCATCGAGATGGACAATGCAATCATCGGGGATATTCCTGGTGTCACATTCGGTTTTCACTTGTGCCGGGGAAACCAGGGCAGCCGCTGGCTTGCGAGCGGCGGCTACGAGCGGATCGCGCGGACCGCCTTTCGGCGCGCCCGGGCGCAGCGGTTCCTGCTCGAATATGACGACGCGCGCTCGGGATCGTTCGAGCCTCTCAGGGAAGTGCCCGAAGACAAGTTGGTGGTGCTTGGGCTCATCACCACCAAGCGTCCTCACCTTGAGGCGATGGACGAGCTCGTAAGCCGCATCCGAGAAGCGAGCCGCTTCGTGCCCCTGGAGCGTTTGGCGGTAAGCCCGCAATGCGGCTTTTCCAACTCGGTGATTGGAAACGCCGTCACCCCGGCAGACCAGGAACGAAAGCTCAGACTGGTCGTGGAGACCGCGCGGCGGGTTTGGGGCGAAGACACACCATTGCTTTGCTCATCGTGAGGCGCCCGACATGCGCCCCCGCGCGCCGCCGCGTACTCTTGATCTGTCTTAAAAGGCCGCAGATATTTAACTGAAGAGTGGTGTAAATGGGATCAGTGTAACTTTTCCGGAATGCAGGAATGTGAATCTGACTCCATTTGTTTCCCATTTGTTTTCTGCCGACTGAGACTGCCGTGGCATGCATTGCGGTGGAGGTCCCATTGCCACGGCCTGTTCCAGTTGCCCTCTGCGGCATAGTCTTAGATTTCGCTTACTACACCCCGCTGCGGCGGGCTGCCCGTGTTGGTGCTAATGTAGTTATAAATGGCTGAACCAGAAACAGCCGAAAAGCATCACTAAAGGACTATGTGTTATGCAAAACAGGCACAACAAGGCTGCGGCGGTTGTTATATACATCATAGTCGTATTGATCATTCCGGCGGCGTTAACACTGCAGACAGTGATCGTCCCTGGCCAGCTTGTTGTAACATCGGACAATCCCACACCGCTTGGCTATACCATAAGTCTGAGCCTGTTCATTATTCCCATGTTAGCCATTGGGTGGTGGTTTTTCCGACATCCTGAAATTCGTTTTCAAAAGAAAGCGTTCATATTGACAGTGTCGCTGCTATTCCCATTAGGCGTGATATTGGATGTGTTGTTCGGGAATGCGTTTTTTCTCTTTCAAAATCACAATGCTGTCTTAGACATTTCGCTGCCCGCTGTCAATGGCAGCATCCCCATAGAAGAGTTTATTTTTTATCTCAGCGGCTTTATTGTGGTGTTGCTTATTTATGCTTGGGGTGATGAGTATTGGTTTTTGAGATACAACATTCCTGATTACCAAAGTGAGTCACAAAAATTAGAGAAAATCCTCTGCTTCCACCCCTTTTCATTGATCATCGCGACTTTGTTAATAGCGTGTTCGGTGACCTACAAACTTTGGTTTTCCGGCGAACCTGGATTCCCCTGGTACTTTATCTATTTAACCATTGTGGCCTTGCTGCCCTCACTTGGCTTCTACCATTGCGCCAAGCATTTTATTAACTGGCGTGCGTTTAGTTTTACAGTTCTCATAATTGTTTTGATTAGCCTATTATGGGAGGTAACCTTGGCTTTGCCATATCAGTGGTGGGGATTTCAACATAGCGCAATGACGGGAATATATATTCAGGCGTGGCATGAATTGCCTATAGAAGAAATAGTGCTCTGGTTTTCTGTGAGTTATGCAACTGTCATTCTCTACGAAGTGATCAAGATCTGGTTGGCTTCAAACAAGACAATCAAACAGGCATTTCTAGGCGAGCATTAGCTTCATTTTTTTTGATTCGACGGCAATTAAATGGGGCAGGCTCGATTTATTCATTGCCGCATAAATCGAGCCTGGCCCCTTTAATCCTCAGAAAGCACGATACGCAAACAAACACCCCGCCGAAGCGGGGTGTTTAATCATGGAAGCATGTAACTAGAGAAAAACCGCTTGGCCCGCAACTTACGTTCATGGGGTCAACGCTTTACCTTATACGCGCGTTCATGGGGTCAACGCTTTACCTTATAGAGCTCCAACAGCATCCGCATCGGTCCCTGCGGCTTGGCGCTTTCCGCCTGGGCCTGGATTTGCGACACCCGTGGGGCGGATATTCCGGCGCGGCGCGCAACCTTGGCGATCGGTTCGTTCACCACGCGTCGCAGTAGAAAAACGGCACAGCGATACGCCTGCGCGTGGCGGCGGTCGAGCACCGTTCTGCGCGGAAGATCGAAAGCCTTCGCAACTTCTCTAAGCAGTTCGTCCGGGCTCGGGCGGGCGGGCTCGCGCTGCGCACGGGA
>Ga0224512_10000466_pt1 | contig 43003 bp, 36 predicted proteins | sample SF_May12_sed_USG_4_FD_169103 | JGI IMG/M metagenome (GOLD analysis project Ga0224512, IMG submission 169103) | Sediment microbial communities from San Francisco Bay, California, United States - SF_May12_sed_USGS_13 | ecosystem: Environmental > Aquatic > Marine > Sediment | place: USA... | reverse complement strand
TCGGCGGGTAGGAACCGGCCGAAGATGAGGAGCGAGATCGGACCTCCGATCACGATGCCGACGGTCCCGGCGACCACCATGAAGAGGGCCACCGGACCCAGCTTCGTGACACTCTTCAGATCGATCGAGATCATGAGCAAGAGGAGCGCGAAGAGAAGTAGGTAGCGCGTCATCCAATCGTAGGTCGGGGACGACGACGGGGTGATCCCGACCGTCGTTGCCAACATGGGCAGGAAGTAGACGTAAATGACGGGCGGAACGACCTCGAACAGCTTCGCGAGGCGAGGCAACTCGGAGACCCAGAAGACGAGCGCGACCAGCATCGCCAGGAAGGCGAAGACGGCCATGGGGTCTTGGAGCACACTCATGCGGGACTCCTGAGGGGCGTGGTTCGGACGGAATCGGGGGGCAATGGTCGGGCCGGGTCAAGCGGAGGGCGGGACGGCCACGGTCAGGAGAGTGTGGCTTTCGATGCGGCAAACACACATCTTTGCGCCACCCCCCCTTCGAACACGAAGAGCTGTGTCAATGCTCGGAGGGTAACTCCATCTACTGGTTCATGGGCGATCCGACACTTCTGGTCATTGAGGACGCGCGAGACCACGCCATTCTCGTGCGAGTCGCCGCGCGGCGAGCGCTTCCCGGTCTCGACGTGCGCGTCGCAGGCGATGGGAGGGAAGGGATCGCCTACCTAGCAGGGACGCCGCCCTTTCAGGACCGGCGTTCTCACCCGGCGCCGAATCTCATCATCCTCGATTTGCTCATGCCCGAGGTCGACGGTTTCGCGGTACTGGAGTGGATTCGGGAGCGACCAGCGGCCGCCAAGTGCCCGGTCGTCGTGCTGACCTCGTCCGAGCACCCCGATCACGAAGAGCGGTCTCTCTCGCTGGGCGCCAAGGCGTTCTATCGGAAGCCGCCCGACCTCGAGGAGCTGGGTGGCGTCGTTCGCGAGATCGTGGAGGAATGGGTGGGGGCCGAGCAAGTCAACGCTCCACTTCGGACGGCTGGATAAGCTCCTCCGGTACGAAGTCCCGCAGGTTCACGTAGACCACGACCGCCCAGACGGCCAGCGCGATCGCGATGATCGCGATGCCCGTCTTCAGGTCGATACGGGCTCCACGGATCCATCCGAGCATGGCGGCCGACCCCCAGCCGACCCTAGAGCTTGATCACGAGCGACAGCGTGACGAGGCTGTCGAACTCGTTGCTCGGAATGCCCACCGTGCCGGTCTCGGCGCCGCCGCCGTCGAACAGAGGCACGCGGATGCGAGCCGGGTCGTTGTCGAAGATCAGCTGATACGACGTCTTGAAGGCCAGGCCTTCGGTGAGCGCCACCGACAGCGAAGAGATCCAATCGAATCGGAAGTCGTCCGTGTTCGCGAGGTTCTCGTCGGCGACGAAGATCGTCTCGAGCTCGGTTGTCGCGGAGAGCGCCCGCGCCGCCTCGATCGTGGACCGGATACCGCCGAAACCGTCCTTCTCGTCGGGATCATCGTCGATGTCCTTCTGGATCGTGTAGGTACCGCCGACGTCTGTCTTGAATCGACCGTTGTCGTTGTCGACCCACGTCTTACCCACACCGGCCACCGTCGAGATCCGGTGATTGAAGCCGGCGAAGGTATTTCGCTCCCATCCCCCACCCGCGAACGCGAACCCAACACCGACGTCCCTGTCGAACCGCGCCCGCGCGAAGTAGTTGGCGGCGGACTCCACCGCTGTCGTGGTCTCCTCGAGGTCGAAGCTGCCGGTCGTCCCTACGGCGCGGCGTGTCGTGGTCGAGGAGGAAGCGCGAATGGCCCCCGCCTCGATCTTGAACTGGTTCGGACCTCCGGTCCCCGTCAGCGCGGACTTCAGCGAGAAGGTGGTCGAAGAGGAATTGCCCGAGGTCGTGACGAACCCGACTTCGGTGCCGTTGTCCCAGACGAAATCGGGATCCTGGGCCGAAAGTGAACCAGCGAACGCCGTGAGGGCGAGCGCGACGGTCCAGTGGGTAAAGCAGCGAGCGGGTCTCATGGGTCGTGTGAGGTTGGGTTCCGAGGTACGGGAAGCGGGCGGTCGGGCCTGGGATCGATCGACCGTGCATACCCGCTGACGCTCCATGGATCCCCCTTCTACCGGTCTCGCCGCTTCAGATCTTCTTCGAGCGGCTTCTCTGGCTTCGATCCAGCGCATCTCGGACGCGCTGCTTGACGGCCGTCGCCGTGAAAGGCTTTCGAAGCAGCGTTTCAGGCCGAAGCTCGAATTCTTCGTAGAAGTCGTCTTCGTCGACGTATCCCGACATGAAGAGGACAGGGACTTCAGGGGCGAGGGCCTTCAGCTGTTCCGCGAGTTCCGGGCCACTGAGACCGGGCATGACGACGTCGGTCAGAACGAGGTCGACGTCCACCGACTTCGACAGCAGCGTGTCCAAGGCAGACCCACTCTCCTCGGCCACGATGACGTCGAAGCCAGCGTCGCGCAGTGCTCGCGCGACGAACGTTCCGACGAGCTCGTCGTCCTCCACGACGAGGATCGTTTCCGCGCCTACCACCGGTACGCTCGTCGACCAGTCGGGCTCTTCAGTGGGTTCCGCGGCGCGCGGCAACCGGATTTCTACGCGGGTGCCCTTTCCGGGCTCACTCCGGGTGTCGATCTCACCACCGGCGCGATGGACGATGCCGTACACGGTCGAGAGTCCGAGACCCGTCCCTTCGCCCATGGGTTTGGTCGTGAAGAACGGCTCGAAAGCCCGGCTAAGGGTCGCCGCGTCCATGCCGATCCCATCGTCGGCGACGGAAAGGAGCACCCCGTCGCCGTCGTCTGCGCCGCTCGAGTGTGCGGCGGTCTCGATGACGATCTCGCCGTGGCCGCGGACCGCGTCTCGGGCGTTCAGGACGAGATTAAGCACGAGTTGCTCCAATTCACCCGGGTCGATCGAGACAGGGAGGGGCGCCTCGTCGATAATCGTGCGGAGCTTGATTCCCTCCCCGATCAACGGAACGAGCATCTTCGACAACTCGGGTATGACGCGGTTGATGTCTACCGTTTCTTCGCCCCTGCGGCTGGTCCTGCTGAAGGTGAGCAGACGCCGAGTGAGCGACGTCGCACGCTGCGTGGCCTCGGTGATCTGACGTAGATCGTCGCGGAGTGGATCCGACGGTTCCAATTCGTGTTGGAGCAGCTCGGCGTTTCCACCGATCACGGTCAGAAGATTGTTGAAATCGTGTGCCACCCCGCCGGCGAGACGGCCGACCGCTTCCATCTTCTGCGTTTGTCGAAGCTCGTCTTCAATGCGCCGTTCCTCTGTCACGTCCTGGACGATCATCTCGAAGACGGGTTCGCCGCCCGGGCCTCGGATCACCTTGCCGCCTACGCGCGCAATCATCGCCGACCCATCGGCCCGCATCCACTCGAGGTCGTTGGTTCCGGCCTCGACCCCGCCCGAGTTCAGCGATTTCTCGATCAGCGCGGCGCGCTGTTCCGGGTACCTGTAGAGGGCCCCGGGGCCGGCGCTCATCAGAGACTCCTCGGAGTCGTACCCGAGCATCTCGACCAGGGCGGGATTCACCTGAAGGAAGCGTCCCTCCATTGTCGCCACGTAGAGACCGAACACCGCGTTGTCGAAGATCGATTGAAAGCGCTCCTTGGCCACTCGCTCCGCGACCTCCGCTCTGGTCCGCGCCCGGAGCGACTCGCTGAACTGCTCCACGACCTCGACGATCTCCGACGGGGTCTCCGGCGGAAGGGGGACCTCGCCCGTGCCGCCTTCGCGCGTCCGCACCGCGAGCTCTTGAAGGGCGCGCGCGATACGGGTGTAGGACCGCGTGGCGAGAAGCACCCCGAGCAACACGATCAAGAGCGTCCCGCCAATTTGGCGGACCGCCTCACGGAGGGCGGGGCCGTACACGATCGTATCCGGCACGCCGACGTAGACGACCCAGCCCGACTCGGTCTGCACCTGACCCCAGGTACGGTCGACCCCCGCCAGGTCCGGACCGGTTGCGACCCACCGGCCGGGCGCGACCAGCCGGTCGGACCCGGTCAGTGGAGGTAGGCTGCTCCCCACGTACCGATCGGCGTCGGCCGAACGGGCCATGACCAGGCGGTCGGCCGAGGCCACAGTGGTGAGCTGAGATTCAGGTGAGCGAAATCCGCCGAGGAGGGTGCTGATTTGCGACAAGGGCATGGCACCGATGAGCGCGCCACGAAGCGTTCCGTCGCCGGCTCTGATCGGCGCGACCATCGGGAGAATCCACCCGCTCGCGAAGTCCGCCTCGACCGGAGGGCCGACGAGGAACTCGCCACGGGCCTGGAAGTCGGCGAACCAGGGCCATTCGTGGGCGCTGGCGTCCTCTGGAGCGTCGACGGCCGAGCAGATGATCTCGCCGGTCGGGACCACGAGCAGGACGTTTGCGAAGGGGAGGAGCTGGCGTAGACCGCGCAACTCTTCGGCGCACCCGTCGCCGTCGATCCATTCCTCCCCGGATTGGCGGGCGGAAGCGAGCAGGACATCCTCCGATTGAAGCAGGAACTGCCGAAGTCCCACGTCGACGGCGTCGGCGAAGGAGAGGGCGTCGGCCCACGCCTGCTGCCGGGCGCCTTGATACGCCTGGTAGCTCCACCACCCGTGGAGGAGAAGGAGCGGGACCGCCAATGCCGCGAACAACAGCGTCAGCTGTCCCTTGAGCGAATACGAGTGCTTGCCGGAGGTCTTGTGGGGCATGGCGGCGCGTGGACTGGTTCGTCGGGATGGCGGCGGGCCGATTCGCCAAGCTACCTCGGACAAACGGGCGCTACCAGGAGATACGGCCCAGCACTACATTAGCCTCGCGTGCCGCGGGTTCCTCCGCGCCGCGAAGGGGCCATAGCTCAGTTGGGAGAGCGCCTGCTTTGCAAGCAGGAGGTCATCGGTTCGATCCCGATTGGCTCCACTTGGAGATCGTCTCAAGAAGGCGCGAGAGTCTCCATTGATGACAGGCCTCGGTTGACCTCGCCAGTGACCGCACGCTCATTGCGCAGACGGCTAGTGTGGCACGTTCAAGGGTTGCTTCGGAGGCGCAGGCGTGCAACGAGCGGGAGGTGGTCGGATCCAACCGGCTCGCCGGTCCAAGCTCCCACGATAGTCCAGTGGTCGTCCGCCATGACATAGTCGATCCGTGCACGGATCCAGCCATTGAGGCGCGTACCCCCGATCCCGAAACCTGCGTGTCCGAAGGCGTCTGTCCAATCGGCCCAGATGCGTCGCAGGTGACGGCTCTCCGGCGGCGTGTTGAAGTCCCCGACGACCAGTGCCGGATGGCCTCGCTCGCGCCCCCAACGTTCGGCACGGCGCAGCTCGATCTCTCGGAGGAGCGACTTCTGTCGGAGAATCTCAGCACCCTCCGCCACAAGCCCCGCCCGCATGAGTTCTAGCCCCGCCCGTGGGGTCTCAAGGTGAACGTTTGTCACGTGTATCGTTCGCCCCCTGACATCGAGCGAGAACGTTGCCACCAGGGCGGACCCTCCGACGCCCTCTAAGTTCTCTCGGTCCATTACCGCCGTTCCTCTGATCGGAAACCGGCTGACGACGCAAAGGGATGCCTCTGACGCGGTAAACCACTCCGTCAAGCCCCGGAGTGTGTCTCGGAACGGGCCCCTACACTCCTGGACCATGAGGAGGTCTACACCCAGACGGTCCACTAGCCGTCCTGGTCCGAACGAGATCCTCTGACCTCCAGCGGCGTTCAGGGTGGCGACCATAAGGTCGTCCTCGCGTTCGGTCGCGATCAGCCCTCGGACTCCCGAGCCAAACCCCAAGAAGGGCCCTACGAGAACGACCAATGAGACACCCAGCGGAACGAGCAGGGCGCGATCTCGGACTAGTGAAAGACCGAGTATTGGAAGGATCGGCAGAAGCACTGTCCACCGCGGGGCAAACAGGATGACCGTCGCGGGCCACCAGAGATCCGCTCCTGTTCGAAATAGGATGACACCCAAGAAGGTGCAGACCGAGACGAACACAGTCGCGGCCCAAGCCACCCGATCCAGCGGATGATCCGAAGCCGACCATCGGAGGTTCTCTCCGAATCTCACCATCCGTCGCCAACGTCTCGGATCTACCGGAGCCCCGCACTTCGGACACTTCGCGGCACTTAGAAATCGGAGCCCGCCCCTCAACCGAACTCGATGCGTAGCGCCTTCGCAACGCACGATTAGGTCTCGTGTCGGTCTACTCATTGCAGGCATGAGACGATTGTGGGCGCAGAGGTTAGGAAGATGTATAGTTTAAAGTTGCGGGGCTGTAGCTCAGTCGGGCAGAGCGCCTTGTCTTCATTGACGAGGAGGTCGGTGGTTCAAGTCCACCCGGCTCCATGCGTGGCGAAGCCGTCACTCCTTTCGAGGGGTGGCGGCTTTGCTATTCGTCCCATCCCGCCATCGCCTCGCCCGATTCGCCAGACGAGCACTTCTACCATTGGTCGAGCGTCATCGGTCGGCCTCCTCGGCTTGGTCTACCAGGATGCAGTCGCAGTATAGCCTCAAGATGACCCCGCGCACCGCGGGTCCTAGTCGGAGGGTTCCACGACGGTGCGTCCGACCCTTCACGGGCTCGTCGTCTCCGACATGGGCCGTTACGAGGGTGAGAACGGCGAGTACGTGGCCCGCGCCGGGTTGGACCTGTTGACTCATTTGAGGGAACGGCACGACGGTGTGCAGCTCCTCTTCTGCACCAGCTTCAGGGCCGTGTCGCAGTACGGAGACGAGGCTCTGGAGGCCGGTGCGCTGGGCATCACGGGGATTTGTGACGAGGTCCTGAGGCTGGTCGGGCTGTAGTCGGGTTCTCTGGCTCCGCGTCCTCGGTCTTTCTGACTGTTCTCAGCGCTAGTTTCCTCCTGGCCGGTACGTCCTGACCGGGGGAAGCCAGGCCGTCCTCCTGGCGCACAGTGGGTCCTAGCTGGCCATGCGGAGGACGCGGGAGCCCGCATCGACGTAGGCCATTTCCTAACCCTATGAGGCGCGACTATGCACAACGTGAGGGCGACGGTCCCCGCAATGGCGTTGTGGCTCTTGTCACTGACGGCGTGCTGCAACTGCCCACCGACCGGCCAGCTGACCACGTTCGAGTTCACGGGGGAATTCACCAGCGTGTTCGACGCCTTCGGCGTCCTCGGAGAGCGAAGCACCCCCCTCTCTTTCACCGGTTGGTATTCGTTCGACCGATTCGCGCCGGACACGGACGCGGATCAGGACCATGGCAGGTATACCAGCACTTTGGGGGGCAGCGGCATCGTGATCAGGTTCGACACGTTTTCGGTTGAGACTCCCTCCGTCGGCCCTACGTTGAGCATCACGACATCGGACGAGCCCCTCAACAACGCAGCCGACATCTACTCTATCAGAACGGGTAACATCGGGGGCACGGCGGGGTTCCCCGCGGGCTGGCTCTTTCAGGTGTTGATCGACGTGGTGAAGGGCAGCCCGTCGGATGTTCTCACAAGCGACGAATTGCCGACCACACCTCCAGACATTTCGATCAGCGGCGTCAACACGACCTTTCAGATCGTTGGCGGACCCGACGCACAGAATATCGGAAGCCTGAACCTCAACGGACGCCTCCTGTCACTCACTCCGCGCTGACTGATCGTCTGGCGCCCTCAGGGCACACCAGGGCGTAACATCCTGCGGCGACCGGGCCTCGAGCGTCCCCGGCACTGCGGCCGATCCCCGTGAGACCTTGCGATCGCGGCGCGTTGCCACCATTACGTCGGGCCTCCCGGAACTCGTGCACGGAGATGACGCATGCGGCGGCGCCTGCGATCGGTCGGACTCCTTTCTTCTTTGCTGATTCTCGCGAGCTGCAGCGCGAACGACTTCATCATCGTTCGGCCCGAGCTTACCACGTACATCGCGCGCATCACCGTCGACGGCATCAAGGCCGATTTCGTGGGCGGTAGTCCGCCGGTTCCGGGAGCCGGACCGACGGTGACGACGCCCACGAACACTCAGGTGATCACCGGAGGAAGCACACAGGTCGACCTGTTGGGATCCGGCGCGTATCAGACCGTCGCCATCCAGGTCGAAGGGGTCGCCGGGTACTACCTCGTCGTCCTGCCCGAAACCAAAACGCTCGCCCAGATGGTCATTACGCTCGGTGGGCTGGTACCTCGGCTCGACTTCGATTTCCTGGTCGCGGTGGCGGGCACCGACGGTGTCTTCGGCCCGTGGAGCCGGACGAGCATGACTGCGATCCAGGTCGCCGGCGGAGACATCCAGGTGAGCGTGACGTGGGACACCGAGGCCGACGTCGACCTCCACGTGATCGACCCGGCCGGCAACGAGATCTACTTCGGCAACCGTACCGCAGGGGGTGGTGAGCTGGACTTGGATGCGAACGCCGCCTGCTCGACGTCAGCGATCTTCCAGGAGAACATCGGCTGGGCATCGGGCGAGGCTCAGTCGGGGGCGTACATCGTCCGCGTGGAGTACTGGGACGCGTGCGGCGCCGTCGAAACCAACTACGTGGTCACGGTTAGTCTGCGGCCGGGTGTGCCCGTCATTCCGGGGACTCCGGGCGCGAGCGTTCAGACGTTCGAGGGAAGCTTCGTGGGCTCGGGCACACAGGGTGGAGCGGGGTCGGGCAGATTCATCACCAACTTCACCTTCTGAGCCGGGGCGGTCGCTCAGTCCCCCGCAGCCCGAACGCGGCCGGTCGGCGTCAACTCACGAACCAGTCGAGGGCGGCGTTGCTGATGGCGGCGGGCACCTCGTGACCGCCCTCGAAGCGGACGTATTGGACCGTGTATCCCTGGATCCGAAGGTCGGGCACCATCTCGTACCTCGTGTACTCCTCGGTCAGCACCGGGTCCTGGATTCCGTGCGAGATCCAGATCAGGGGGAAGCCGATCGGCTGAGGTCCGGGCGCCGAGAAGCCCGGTGAAAACGCGATGAGATGGGTGAAGAGCTCGCCGTTGGACGGACCCAACGAGAGCGCATAGGACGCACCGTCGGAGAAACCGGCGAGCGCGATGCGCGTCGTGTCGATGAGACACCGATCGAAGACGTAGTCGAGCGCACCGTTGATGAAGGCGACGTCGGGTCCGAACGAGCCGGAATCGGCACGGTCCCAGGTCACGCCGCGTGAGTCGACCGCCAGCATGACGATGCCCCGCTCGTCGCATTTCGGGTAGAAGGGCACCCAGTCATCCGCGCTCCTGGCTCGACCGTGCAGCGTGACGAGCAACGGGGCGGGGGTGGCCGCATCGTATCCGTCGGGGACGTAGAGAATGCCGTCACGGCCCGTGGGAACGAAGTCCAGCTGGCTCGCACCCATCGGGGCCGGGAGCGTGGGCGCGTGCGGCCGCACGGGCATCCTGGCGGGGTCCGGTTCGACGCCGAAGAACCCGGTCGTGGTGGGCTCGGGAATGCACGCGGCCGCCCACGCGGGGAGCAGACCCGCCACCGAGAGGCGCAAGAAGTCGCGCCTCGAGGGCGACCCCGAGAGGGTGGGCAGGCGCCCAGGAACCCGGTCGAGCCGATCGATCACCGCTGCCATTCTCGTCCGCCCGTCATACGTCGTCCAATGCCATCCAGATATACGGGGCGAAGACGCCCGCATTTCCGGCGCTGTCGGAGGTATCCCGACACCAACTCGGCGCGCTCTCCCGACTGCCGAGCCCGACCCGTGCGTGCGACTTTGACATCAGGAGTGCCGCGGGACCGGGAGAGTCGGCCATGAAGCTCGCTGAGACCAATTACGACAATCGCGAGACGGGCTGCTGCGCCCGCCTCGACGTCGAAGCCTGGGACGAAACCGAACACGTCTGGGATCGAAAGCCGTTCGTGAAGGATCGGGTGCGGAAGCTCTTCCACGTGCCGTTGAATTTCGGGACGGTCGTCGAGCGGGATCACCAGAAGATCGAGGCCGTCGAGGGGTATCCCCGGGAGCCTTTCACGCTCGCGGACGAGCGCTCACGCTGGTCGACGGACCTCTATTTCACGACGGACCGGGAGATCCCGGACGCGACGATGGAGCACCTGTCTGGCACCTTCGTCTCGAAGGTGTTCGAGGGCCCGTACGGCGACGCGGGGAAGTGGATGGAGGCCATGAAGGCATGGGTCCGGGCCCGCGGCCAGGAGCCCGAGCACATCTACTTCTACTACGCCACGTGCCCGAAGTGCGCGAAGCAGTTCGGCAAGAACCACGTCGTCCTGTTCGCGAAGGTGGCCTGACGCGGGTCCGGCGGTCGCGCGTTCTTCCCAACCGCCTTCGGCCCCCTGGCGGCTCCGGTGGGGGATCTCCCCACGCCCCGCATCGACCGGCGACCGACTGAGACGGCCATCCGGTTTCACGACCTTTGAGCATGGCCGGCGGCCCGCCGGTGCGGGTGCGGCCTCATGATCGCGGAGGCTCTCATGTGCACCGTCAGACGATGGGGATCGTGGCGGCGCTCGGGAGCGGTGCTCCTAGCGAGTGCCGGGCTCGCGTGCGGACCGGGTGATGTGTGGGACGACCAGGTACTACTTCGACCGAACGGCGACGTCCTGATTGCTGCGGAAGAGGTGTCTATCGCAGAGCGGGTGCCGGGAGACGTCATGGCCGCGGGCCGGTCGATCACGTTCGATGGAGTCGTCGGAGGATCCTACCTCGGCGCCGGGGCTGACCAAGAGATCACGGGCCGTATCGACGGGAGCGTGCGCGCCGCCGGTGCCTCCGTTCGCCTCGAAGCCACCGTGGCTCGCAACGTCACGGCGGTCGGCGGAGTCGTCCAAGTGGGTCGGGATGCGGTCATCGGCGGTAATGCGTACGTGGCCGGGGGAGAAGTCCGGGTCATGGGTAGCGTGGATGGTGACGTGTACGTCGGCGGTGAAACCGTCGAGCTGGGCGGGCACGTAGCTGGTGACGTGCGCGCGGAGGCGGGGTCGCTGACCATCGGTCCCGAGGCTCGGATCGATGGCGAGCTCCGCTACCGGCTTGCGGAGACCGGCGTAGCGACGATCTCGCCCCAGGCCACGGTCGCAGAGGGAGTCCTGGTGCTGGAGCCGCGCGAAGAGGGCAGGAGCGGGATCGGCCTCACTGCCGTCCGGCTCGTCGCGTTCCTCCTGGCCGGGGTCGTGCTCGTCGCTCTGTTCCCGGTCACGCTGACGACGATCACCCACGACGTGGCCGACCACACCGCGGCTGGACTCGGCCTCGGGCTCGTCGCCGTGATCTTGACGCCCGTGGCGGTGCTCGTCTTGGCCGTGACGATCGTCGGGATTCCGCTTGCGCTGACCCTGGCCGCCGCCTACGCCGCCGCCTTGTACCTGGCCCCGGTCGTCGCCGGTCTCTGGCTCGGGGGAGAGATCCTCCGGGGCCGCGATCCCGCAGATCGGCGGGGGACGGTGGCTCTATTCTTGGCGGGTGGTGTGATCGTCGCGGTCGCCATGCTCCTCCCCTGGATCGGCTGGTTGGCGAGGCTGGTGGCTGTCTGCTTCGGTCTGGGGGCCGTCGTCGTGACCATTCGTGATCGGAGGGTTGCGTGAAGCGCCCTCGGCGCGGTCGGCTGCCGCCGAGTGCGTCAGAGATGCTCGCTCGATGGTTGGTCGCCGCGACGCTCCTGAGCGGGTGCGCCTCGTCGAATACCCTTCACGAGTACGACTATCGCGGACGTGGCCTCACCGTGATCTCCGATCTGCCCTCGGCCCCGAACGTGCTGTCCGGTCCGTATTTCGTCGGACACCCCTCGGGTGATCCGGTGCGGGACATGGTCCGCATCGGGGCTCGGGTCGCCCGGGAGGTCGAGGCCGTAGCGATCCGCGAACGCCTCGATTCGGCATCGACGTTGATCGACGTGGGATCCGTCCTCGAGGTAGAGACTGTGGACCGGGTGGCCCGTTACTTGGGCGCGCGTGTGGAGCGCGACGGGTCGGCGGCCGACTTCCTTTTGGAGTTGGTCGTACTCGATTACGGCATCGACGCAGAGACTTGGGACGCCGCGGCTCATGTCTACATCGAGGCTGATGCGGCGCTCCTTCACGTCGAGTCCGGAGCCGAGATTTGGCGCGCGGAGATCGGAGCGCGCGACCCGTTGGGGCCGGCGATCTTCGGGCCGACTCAGGCACTCCGCGACGTCGTCACCGCGGCCACCCTCGCCAGCCTCGACGTCGAAGAGCTGGTCTCGGCCCTCGAGTATCTCGCCGACTACTCGGCTCGGGTCATCACGGATCGTCTCAGGGACGACCTCCGCGAGGCGCGCGGGCGGTAGGTCCGCGGTGGGTCCGCGAACGCACCGCCTGCCCGCTGTCGTGTCGGGAGTCGGTGGCGCACCGTCGGTGCGTCAGCGCCCTCGCCGCGGCACCGCCACCGCCTCGCCCGGATCTGGGCGGATCCCTTCCTGGTTCATGGCAGAGTGGAACGCCGGGACGCGGCCCGTGATGAGCGCGTTCAGCCGCTCGATGACACCCGGGGCGTTCTCCCACGCCTGATCCACCTGCCAGGACTGGTCCGCGGTGGGTCGTGTCGAAGACTGCTCGATGTCGCCGGCGACGCGCGTCCACCCCCGCACCTCACCGAGGTCGTCACCGATTGCCTCGAGTTCTTCCTCGATGGCATCGAGCTCTTCGGTCAGGGATGCAGGCGGGTCGTCCTGCTCGTCCAGAAGCGCGTTCGCTTCGTCCATTTGGTCCTCGAGTCGCGACAAGGCGAGCCCGGCCCGGTACACCGGTTCGGCCAGCTCATGCAGGCTCATGAGCGCGTCCTGGCGGGCCACTCGATCGGCCCGACTCACGGGCCGCCGGGGGTCTGCCTCGATGGTGAGCTGGCTGGACATCGTTTCACCGGCGTGCTCCAGTGTGACCGTGTAGGTGCCGGGGAGGACCGGCGGGCCCTGGGGTGCGCCCCCGCCGAACCCGCCTCCGCCACCACCGCCACCACCACCGCCGCCCTGGCGGGCCTCCGGCTCGTACGGAGCGTCGTAACGCCAGTCCCAAAGCACTTCGTGGATCCCGGCGTCCGCCTCACCTTCGAGCGTTCGCACGTGACGGCCATCCGCATCGGAGATCGTGAGCGTCACGTGAGGTGCGTCGCGATCCGCGTCGTCACCGTTGTCTGAATCCGCGGCCATCTCGGCCGCGTCGCGCAGGTAGTAGCGGATGCGGCTCGCGCGCGGCGGATTCTGTCCGGAGTACTGCCACCCGAGGAACGGCCAGTCCCCTTCCTGCGCCCACATCACCCGGTGCTGGACGGGGAAGAGGTGCGCGGTCTGAGCCATGACGTCCGCGCTGAGAGACTCGAGTGCGGTGAGGTCGTCCATGATCCAGACGCTCCGCCCGTGCGTTCCGAGAATGAGGTCGTTGGCCCTCGGATGGATCGCGATGTCGTCCACAGGAACGACCGGGAGGTTCCCCTCGAGCGCGGTCCAGCTCCGACCACGGTCGATCGAGACGTATACGCCGACCTCGTTGCCGACGAAGAGCAGGTTCGGAGACCGGTGATGCTCGGTGATGACGTTTACCGACCAGCCGTCGGGCAGCCCGTCGTCGATTCGGCGCCAGTCTTCTCCGTAGTTCTCGCTCACGTACACGTACGGCGCGAAGTCGCCGTTGCGGTGTCCGTCGAAGGTCGCGTAGACGCGGCCGGGCGCGTGGTGAGACGGCGTGAGCCGGCTCACGTACGTCCGACGGGGGAGGCCCGGAAGATTGCCGACCACGTTCGTCCAGGTGGCACCATAGTCGCGCGTGACCTGGACGTTACCGTCGTCCGTGCCCGCGTAGATGACGTCGCGCGTGAAGTGCGACTCACCGACCGTGGTGAGGTTGCCGTACGTCGAGGTTCCGTCGTGGATCGACATCATCGGTTCGTCACCGGACACACCCATGATCGAGAGCGTGTCGCGATCGATCTGTTTGGTGAGGTCCATGCCCCCGACCTCCTCCCACGTCATGCCCCGATCGGGTGATCGCATGAGATAGTTGCCACCGAGGTAGATCGTCGCCGGATCGTGCCGCGAAATGAGCAACGGCGCGTTCCAGTTGAAGCGGTAGTCCTTCGCTGTGTCCCCTTCGGCGCGCGGTCCCTCGATCGGACGCATGGGGGTCTTTTCACCCGTGTTCAGGTCGTAGCGGACCAAGTTGCCGCCCTGCGACTCGGAGAAGACGATGGTCGAATCGGTCGGGTCGACGACGGTCCAGAAGCCGTCTCCGTACGCCGTCTCGTACCAGTCGTCGTGGCGGATTCCATGAAACGAGCGCGTGTTCGAGGGGCCGCACCACGGGTCGTTGTCCTGAAGCCCTCCGCATACGTAGTAGGGGTCCCGCATGTCGTACGCGATGGTGTAGAACTGTCCCAGCGCCATGTTGTCGAACATCCGCCAGTTGGCCGTGCCGTCCCACGAAGCCGACACGCCCCCGTCGCTCCCGATAATCAGGTGGTCCGAGTCCTCCGGGTCGATCCACAGCGCGTGGTGGTCGACGTGGATCTGCGCCGCACCGTCGCTTCGGAACGTCTTGCCCGCATCGTCGGAGACCATGAGTGAGCTCCCGAGCACGTAGATGCGGTCGGCGTCGCTCGGGTCGATCCGGACCTGCGAGTAATACATGGGCCGCGGATTGGTATCGGACATCTTCTCCCACGTGTCGCCACGGTCGGTCGAGCGGTACAGGCCACTGTCGCCCGAGCCCCCGCCACCGCCGAAGCCACCTCCGGCGCGGCGGGCGTTCGCTTCGACCAGCGCGTACACGAGGTTGCCGTCACCCCGAAAGACGTCGATACCGATGCGACCCATGTCACCGTCGGGGAGTCCGTCGGTCAGTTCGACCCAGTGCTCGCCGCCGTCGACAGTACGGTACAGTCCGCTCCCCGGCCCGCCGCCGTTGAAGCCGAAGCCGGTCCTGCGTCTCTGGTACATCGCCGCGAAGATCGTCTGCGGATCCGATGGATCCATGGCGAGGTCGATGGCCCCGGTGTGGTCGTCGATGAAGAGCACGAGATCCCACGTTTCGCCGCCGTCCGTCGTTCGGTAGACGCCACGCTCGGGGTTCGCCGACCAGAGATCGCCCACCGCGGCCACGTACACCACCTCGGGATCCCGCGGATGGATGAGAATCCGACCGACGTGCTTGGTCGCTTCGAGCCCCATGTGCTGCCAGCTGGCGCCTCCGTCCGTGGACTTGTAGACGCCGTTGCCCCACGGGGAAGACTGCCGGTTCTGCGGCTCACCCGTTCCGACCCACACGAGGTTCGGGTTGGTCTGGTCGACGGTGACGTCTCCGATCGAGCTCGTGGGCTGATCGTCGAAGATCGGGGTGAACGACGTGCCGTGATTCTCGGTCTTCCAAACGCCGCCCGTGGCGGTCCCGACGAAGAAGACCTGGGGTCGTGATTCGACCACCGCCAGATCCGCGATTCGGCCGCCCATGAGGGCCGGCCCGATCTCCCGGTACTCCAGGCGAGACAAGGTCTGGGCGAGGGTGGGCACCTGAGCCGAGGCGGGTGCCGCGTGCGCGAGGCACACCAGCGCGAGCATCGCGGAGCCAATCGATGAAGGGGAGGTGTGGGTCGCGTCGAGGTGGGTGGTCGCGGAGCGCTTCATGACATCCGAGGGGTCAGGGGTCGCGGGCGGGGCCGACATTGTGGGCAACGGGCTCGATCCTGGCTACTCCCCCCCCGCCCATCTGAGTACCTTTCCCCCGGATCTGAAGGTTTGGCTGAAAGGAGGCTTCGTCATCGCCAAGCGTCTTTCGTCCGCCCAGGCCGCTTTCCTGCCCGTCGGCTTCGCGGCGGGTCTCGCCTGGCTCACCACGCTCTTCCCGCAAGTGGGCCAACAGCCTGTCGTCGAGCGCAGCTTCTTCGCGGCCGCGGCGGTCCTGGTGGTCGGGGCGATCGCGCTCTTCGTGTCCGCGACGCGAAGTGGCCGTGAGCTGACGATCGAGCGGGAGATCAAGACGCCTCACTGGCTGCAGATGTGCGCGCAGGGCGCGCTCATGCTGTACTGGGGCTGGCACGTCAACGCCGTGCTCGGGAACCTGCCGCTGCTGTTGGGCCAGCTCCTGTTCGCGTACGGCTTCGACGCGCTGCTCCAGTGGTACAGGCGGGACGACTACCACATCGGCTTCGGTCCCGTGCCGATCCTGCTCAGTATCAACTTCTTCCTCTGGTTCCGACCGGAGTGGTACTACTGGCAGTTCTGCATCGTGGCGCTCGGCTTCTTGGCCAAGGCGTTCATCCACTGGGAACGTGACGGTCGCAAGCGTCACATCTTCAACCCTTCTTCGTTCCCCCTCGCGGTCTTCTCGCTGGTCCTGATCCTCACGGGGACGACCGACACGACGTACGGGCTCGAGATCGCGCAGACGCTCTTCAATCCGCCCTGGATCTACGTCGCGGTGTTCCTCGTCACGCTGCCGGCGCAGATCCTCTTCGGCGTCGCCACGATGACCATCGCGTCCGTCGTGACCGCGTACTCGTGGGGATTGCTCTACTACGGGGCTACTGGAACGTTCTTCTTTCGGGACGCGTTCATTCCCATCGCCGTCTTCCTCGGCATGCACTTGCTCTTCACCGACCCGGCCACGTCGCCGCGAACGGAGCAGGGGCGCGTCTTGTACGGTGTCTCGTACGCGGTCCTCACCATTGCACTCGCGGCGCTTCTGGAGGGTGTGGGTGCGCCGACGTTCTATGACAAGCTGGTCCCGATTCCGATCCTGAACTTGATGGTCCGTCGGTTCGACGCGATGTCGACGATGCGGGTCTTCCGCGAGTTGGAGCCTGCCCGCGTCCTCGGGGCGCTCGGGGTCACGAACACCGGACTCGCGACGGCGAGCCTCTGGTCGATGATTTTCGTCGGCATGCTCTCGGTCGGTGGCGTGGGTGACGACCATCCCGGTCAGTATTTGCCGTTCTGGGCCGAGGCCTGCGAAGCCGAGAACGAGCGCGCTTGTCGCACCGTGGCTCAGATGGAGGGCGTCTACTGCGATCGCGGGGCCGGGTGGGCGTGCAACGAACGGGGTATCCTGTTTGCCCGGACCTTCACCGACGCTCCGGCCGCCCGAACCGACTTCCAGCGTGCCTGTGATCTCGGTTTCACCCCTGGGTGTGACAACGTGCTGCGCCTGGCCACTGGACAGGGCTCCTTCGCGGTCGGGTCTCCGCCAATCGAGGATCTGCCGATCGTGCTCCGCGGATCGAAGGGTGCCGTCACCACACGGGATCCAGAGGAGCTGTACGCGCTCGGCTGCGAGCGCGGGTGGGAAGACATGTGCGACCCGCCGCCGGCTCCGCCGCGCGGATCCTCCGGCGGCCCCTGACCGGCCCGCGGCAACGAGAGCCCCTGGCGCGTTTTGCGATCGGCGCGCAGTCTCTGTCCGACGTAGGACATAGTTCCCTCCGGAGACATCGATGAAGAAGAGCCTTTGGGCCGTCTCGGCCGTCCTCGCTTCGGCCGTGTTCGCGAGCACCGCCGAGGCCCAGCAGCAGCGCAATCCGAACTCGATGGGCGGTGGCGACTGCGGCGCCAACGTCTACAACTGCGCCCAGACACCCAATCCCCTTCCCGCTCCGAGCACGGTGTGGATCGAGGAGATGACCTGGATGGACGTGCGCGATGCGCTCGACGACGGCATGAAGACCGTCATCATCGCCACCGGTGGGGTCGAGCCGAACGGCCCGTGGCTCGCGACGGGCAAGCACAATTTCGTGCTCCGCGCCAACTGCGACGCCATCGCACGCCGCCTCGGGGACGCGCTGTGCGCGCCGATCATCAAGCTGGTTCCAGAAGGCAACATCGATCCACCCAGCAGTCACATGACCAGCCCGGGCACGATCTCCATGAGGCAGGAGACCTTCGAGGCGATGCTCACCGACGTCGCGCACAGCCTCAAGATGCACGGCTTCGAGAACATCATCTTCATCGGTGACAGCGGCGGGAATCAGACCGGGATGCAGAACGTCGCGGCAACGCTGAACGCCAAGTGGGGCAAAGACGTGGTGGTGGCGCACATTCCCCAGTACTACGACTACGCATCGGTCACGCAGTACATGACCGCGCACGGCGTACGGGCGACGGAAAGCGAAGGGATGCACGACGACCCGGTGATCTCGCTCAACATGTTCGCCGACGATCCGTTCTCGATTCGCTACGACGCTCGCGTCGAAGCCGGGAAGGCGACGATCAACGGCGTCTCGCTGGCCGACCGCGTCCAGAATCGCGAGTGGGCACGCCAGATCGTGGACTTCCGGGCGTTCCACACGGCGGGCTTCATCGAGGACGCGATCCTCGCGGGTGGGACGGTGCCGCCAGAGCCGCGCGCCCAGCGAGGCGGACAGGGTCGTGGGAACTTCACGCCCCCGGCGCCCGACCCACGTGACATGGGCGGCGGCCGCTGCGCAGACAACGTGTACAACTGTGCCGACACGCCGAATCCCCTCCCTCCGACCGAGACGCTTTGGATCGAGGAGATGACGTGGATGGACGTGCGCGATGCGCTCGATGACGGGAAGACCACGGCCATCATCGCGACCGGCGGGGTCGAGCCCAACGGACCCTGGCTCGTGACGGGGAAGCACAATTACGTGCTCCGCGCCAACTGCCCCCGCATCGCGGCCTACCTCGGCAATGCGCTTTGCGCTCCGGTTCTCGAGCTCGTGCCGGAGGGCGGCATCGAGCCGCAGACTGGGCACATGACCAGCCCCGGCACCATCAGCCTGCGTCAGGAGACGTTCGAGGCGGTGCTCACCGACATGGCCGAGAGCCTGAAGCAGCACGGCTTCGAGAACATCGTCTTCATCGGTGACAGCGGCGGGAACCAGCAGGGCATGGGCAACGTCGCCGACGCGCTCAACGCCAGGTGGAGCGGGGCGGCGCGGGCGCACTTCATTCCCGAGTACTACCGCACCCCCGAGGGATCTCGGAACGTGCTACGCGAGCTTGGCGTGACGCGCGACGGCATGCCCAGTGATGGGCTACACGACAGCCCCGGCATCACGCTCAACATGATGCTCGACGACATCTCTTCGGTGCGGTGGGCCGAACGGGTCGCCGCGGGAGAAGCACAGATCAACGGCGTCGACATCTCGAACCTCCCCGAGGCGCTTCGCTGGGCCGAGGAGATCGCGGATGCGCGCTCGGAGCGTACCGCGAAGCTGATTCGGGACCGGATCGGAGGGATGTAGCGAAACGGGTCGAGGTCCGGCGCATGCTGGACCTCGACTTCGTTCGAAGTCGCTTCCCGGCGCTCGATTCGGGCTGGGCCTACCTCGACAACGGAGGCGGGTCCCAGATCGTGCAGCCGGTGCTCGACCGACTCCACGAGTTCCTCGTCGGTTCCTTCGTCCAGGTGGGCGCCACCTACGTCCCGTCGACGCTCGCGACCGAGCGGCTCGAACGTGCGCATCGGGCCGTGGCTACGCTCGTGAATGCGAGGGAGCCCGACGAGGTCGTCATGGGTCCGTCCACGACGGCGCTTTTCGGTACCCTTGCCCGCAGCTTGGCCGAAACGATCGAGCCGGGCGACGAGATCGTCGTCACCCGAGGAGATCACGAGGCGAACATCGCACCGTGGCTCACGTTGGAACGCGCGGGCGCGATCGTCCGGTGGTGGGAGATCGATCCGGCAGGGGAGTTGTCACTCGAGGCGCTCGACGCCGTGCTCGGCCCCAAAACACGGCTCGTGAGCGTGACGCACGCCTCGAACATCCTCGGGACCATCAACCCGATCCGTGCGATCGCCGATCGTGTGCACGCCGCTGGTGCATGGCTCTGCGTGGACGGTGTCGGCTTCGCTCCGCACCGGGCCGTCGACGTACAAGAGCTCGACGTCGATTTCTACGCCTTCAGCTTCTACAAGACGTTCGGTCCCCACCACGCGGTCCTCTTCGGCCGCAAGGAGCACCTCCTCCGGCTTCCCGGGCAGAGCTTCGGCTTCATCGAGGAGGACGACGTCCCCTACAAGTTCCAGCCGGGCAATGTGAACTACGAGCTCAGCTACGCGGTTCTGGGAATCACGGACTATCTGCAGGAGGTGGCGGACGGCCTGGGCCGCACGGCCGAGACGGTGGGGCCCGACTCGGGACGGAGGGGCGATGACGCACACGCGGGTCGGGAGGTGCGCACGGCGGTGGAGTCGGCCTTCGGTGCGATCGCCGACCATGAAGAGCGCTTGTGCGACCGGTTATTGGGCTTTCTGCGAGCTCGGCCGAGGGTGCGCATCCTCGGATCTCCCGAGGCGGACCGCGAAATACGGGTTCCGATCGTCTCTTTCGTGACGCCGGACGTAGCGAGCCGGACGATCGTCGAGGCGGTCGACGACCATCGGGTGGGGATCCGCTTCGGCGATTTCTACTCACGGCGCCTCGTCGACGCGCTGGACCTGCCGGACGAGGACGGCGTCGTGCGGGTCAGCATGGTGCACTACAACACGCTCACCGAGATGGACCGGCTCATCGAGGCGCTTGACGCGGCGCTCTGAGTGCGAGGTCGCGCCGACTGGTCGACCGATCGGACGGGATCTGACAGATTCGGGTCGGCCACGCCGTAACGGCCATCGCTCCCGGACTCCGAATCACGACGAAGAGACACGCCCGTGCCGCTCTATCCACTCCTGCTCGAACCGATCTACAAGGAGAAAGTGTGGGGTGGGCGTGCACTGGAGCGTTTCGCTCGACGGCTCCCCGGTGCACCGACTGCGAAGATCGGGGAGTCGTGGGAGCTCGCCGACCTGGACGCCACCAGTGCGTCCGGCGGGGGCGGGGCCGCTGCCCACACACGGGTGCGCAACGGGCCACTGATGGAGCGGACCGTCGGTGCCGTCGTCCACGACTTCGGGTGGCTCGTCACGGGTCCGCTCGACCTCGGTGCGACGGGGAAGTTCCCCCTTCTCCTCAAGTACCTCGACGCACGGGACAACCTCTCCGTGCAGGTTCACCCATCGCCCGAGTACGCGGCGGCCCATCCCGACGCTGCGCTGAAGTCGGAGGCGTGGTATGTGGTGGAAGCGGACGCGGACGCCGTCATCTACAAGGGCGTGGTGGACGGCACGACGCGCGAGGCGTTCGAGGCCGCCGTCCATGACGGCACGGTCGTCGAGCTCCTGGTCCAGGTACCGGCGCGACCAGGAGACTGCCACTACTTGCCGAGCGGCACCGTGCACGCCCTTGGCGGTGGCATCCTGGTCGCGGAGGTCCAGACGCCGTCGGACACGACCTTCCGTGTCTACGACTGGGGGCGCACCGACCGCGAGTTGCACCTCGAAGAGGCGCTCGAGTGCATCGACTTCGGGTCGACCGAACCATCGGCGCACGGCGCGGCGGGCTCGGACGTTGACCGTGTCGTGGGGGATGCGGTGCTGCGTGAGCTCGTCTCGTGCGAGTACTTCTCGATTCGGGAATGGACCATCCCTCGCGGAGGCGAAGTCGTCTTCGACTCCGACGAGATGTGTGTCCTCATGACGATCGACGGTGAGGGTGCCCTCACGTGGGGCGAGACCATGACGGCCCTGCGCGTCCGAGCGGGGGACACGGTCCTCCTCCCTGCTGCGCTCGGGCGCACGGTTTTGTCGGCGTCCGACGACGCGACGGTTCTCGAGGTGCGTTCGTTCGGCGCACCCCCCGGGGGCGCGCTGGGCCGGTCGCTTCCCGTGCTCGGGATCTCATGATCTCGGTCTCGAACCTCGCCAGGTCGTTCGGAGACCGGACACTGTTCTCCGGCGCCTCGTTCAACCTGAACCCGGGCGAGCGGTACGGCCTCGTCGGGGCGAACGGCTCGGGCAAGACGACGCTGCTGAACATCTTGTCCGGATCGCTCGATGCCTCCGAAGGTCAGGTATCGATCCCGAAATCCGTTCGATTGGGCGTCTTGAAACAGGATCAGTTCCTCTACGAGGACGAGTCGATCCTGGACGTGGCGCTGATGGGCAATCCCGAGCTCTGGAATGCGATGGCCGAGAAGGAGAGGCTGCTCGAGGGAGGGGAGGAAGGCTTCGATCACGAGCGGTTCGCGATTCTCGAAGAGACGGTCCAGCGGCTCGACGGCTATATGGCCGAGGCGAGGGCGGCGACCATCCTCGAAGGGCTGGGACTGCCGACGGAGATCCATCGCGACCCGATCTCGACGCTCTCCGGCGGCTTCAAGCTTCGCGTGCTCTTGGCCCAGGTTCTGGCCGCGGCGCCGGATGCGCTCCTTCTCGACGAGCCGACGAACCACCTCGACATCCTGTCGATCCGGTGGTTGGAGAAGTTCTTGGCGGACTTCTCGGGGCCGGTCGTGGTCATCTCCCACGACCATCGCTTCCTCGACAACGTCTCCACGCAGATCCTCGACGTCGACTACGGCACGGTCACCCTCTACAAGGGCAACTACACTCAGTTTCTCGCAGGCAAAGCTGAAGAGAGAGAACGTCGCGAGAAGGAGATCGAGAGCCGAGAAAAGGAGATCGCTCACCATCAAGACTTCGTGGACCGATTCCGCGCCAAGGCGAGCAAAGCTCGTCAGGCACAGAGCAAGCTTCGACTCATCGAGAAGAAGGCCGGCGAGCTCCAGGAGCTGCCCGGCAGCTCCCGCCGCTACCCGACGTTCCGGTTCGACCCTTGGAGGGCGAGCGGACGGGACGTTCTGAAGATCGACGGCGTCAAGAAGAGCTACGGCGACAACGAGGTCCTCCACGGCGTCGACCTCCTCGTGCGTCGAGGCGACCGGCTTGCGATCATGGGCCCCAACGGGATCGGAAAGTCGACGCTGCTCAAGATCGCAATGGGCGAGCTGGAGCCGGATTCGGGGACCGTCGAGTGGGGCTACGAGACACACCCCGGCTACTTCGCCCAGGACATCAAGGACGAATTCGGCGACTCCGACGAGACGACCGAATCGTGGCTCTGGGGCTTCTGCCCAGGGAAGGACCGCGGGTTCGTGCGTGGTCAGATGGGGCTGATGCTCTTTTCGGGCGACGACGGCCAGAAGAAGGTCAGCGCCCTATCGGGAGGAGAGGCGGCCCGGCTCGTCTTCTCCCGGCTCTCGTTGGAGAGGCCGAACGTCCTCGTACTCGATGAGCCCACCAACCATCTGGATCTCGAGTCCATCGAGGCCCTGGTCGAGGCGCTGAGGAGCTACCAGGGGACACTCATCTTCGTCTCGCACGACCGCTGGTTCGTCAGTCGCCTCGCCACGCGCGTGGTCGAGATCCAGCCGGATGGTGTCACGGATTATCCGGGAACGTACGAAGAGTACGTCCACCATTCGGGAGACGACCACCTGGACGCCGACTCGGTGATCCTCAAGGCCCGTCGTGAGAAGCGCGCGAAGGGGAAGGGCGGGGGAGGAAAGGACGGAGGCGGAGGAAAGCGCGGGGGCCTGGGTGGCCCTGACGGCCGAGGAGAAGCTGCCGCGGAGGGGAAGCCCAGTCGCGTGACCGGATCACCCGCGGTGCTCAGGAAGGAGCTACGCGACCTCGAGCGCCAGCGCACCGCGCTCACCGAGTCGATCGAAGCGGCCGAGTCGGAGATCGCCGCGATCGACGCCACGTTCTGCCAGGATGGATACTACGAACGCACCGACCCTGGCGAAGTCGTCGCTCTGGAGCAGAAGCGTGGGCGCCTCCAGTCGGAGGTCGATCGCGACCTGGACACCTGGGCGGAGCTCGTGACGAGGATCGAAGTGTTGGAGGCCGCGCTCGCGGAGCTCGCGCCGACCTGACGCGCGCCTCGAAGGCGGCCGTCGTCGGAGTGATTGCCGAGCGACCTTTCGCGCGACCCTGGTCGCGCTTCGACCGCGCGTTCAGCCTCCGGCTTCCAGCCGCTCCTTGAGACGCGCGAGCGTCGTGCGCACTTCCTTCTCGAACGTCGCTTCCAGGAGCGCGTTCGGGACGAAGCGGAGGACCCCGGTCGCCCGGCCGTCGAGCAGCATGGTGACGCGCGTCCCGCCGTCGACATCCTCCCACCGGATGTCGCTGGTGGCGTTGAGGACCGAGTCGGACGTCGTTTCACACACGATCCTTCGGTTCGGCTCGAACTCCCTGACCACGTAGGTGTTGACCAGCCGCTTCCCGAGAAACTCCGACACATACCGGCGCCGGGTTCCGATCACGGTCGGGCCCGGGGGCGTCTGTTCGGCCTCGATCAGTTGAGGCTGCCACTCCGGTTCCCTTTCGATGTCGTCCATGTATTCGAAGACGTGCTGGCGCGGCCGCGCGATGACGATCGATTCTTCGTGTCGCGGCATTGTCGGTCCTCCCCGCTTACCAGCGCGCGAGGTCGAAGAGCCTGCTGTATTTGACCGTGAAGGCCCGGTTCAGCGGCGTGTCGCGCGCGAGCGACTGGAAGCCGTTCGCCTGGTTGAACACGACGAACAGGCCTGAGCCGGCCGTGTCGAGCCACGCGAGGCGGATGTTGGTCGACCAGGCGTCGGCCAGGTCGGAGTACTGCGTGAGCGATTGCACCGAAATGCGCGGCGTGACGAAGTACGCCAAACGGAGCCCCAGCACCGTGGCCTCGAAATCGCCTTCGGCCAGGCTCACGTCGTTGTAGTCCACGCGCAAGGAGAGGCTGAGCTTCGAGCCGTATCGTCCGGTGATCGTCCCGTACGGATGAACGCGGTTACCCGAGAGGAAGCCACCTGCGTCGAATCCGCCGTTGAACGAAATCGGCGCGCTCTCGTTCGTGAAGAAGACCCATCCCAGCTCCCAACCCGCGTACGTCCCCGCCGGCACCACGATGTCGTCGGTGATCTGGAACGCCTCCTCGAGGCCTTCCTTTTGCCAGTTCACCGCGGGGTGCAACTCCATTCCGTCCTGGAATTCGAAGTGCGAGTCGATGTGCACCCGACTCGTCTCGGTGAAACCGGTCTCGATGTCTCTGTACGTGAAGTACGAGGCATGGGGTCGGATCTCGCGGATGGCCCACCAATCCGGTTGGAAGTAGAGCATCCCGAAGACCTGGCCATAGTGGTACCCGCTACGCGGGAGGAAGCCGAGCTCGGGGTTGAAGTCCTCTCCGATCTGCCGGTACTGCATCGTTCCGCGGAAGCGTCGCGATGTCCACCCGCCCTGCACGTCGAAGGCGTGATCGCGGCCCGTGAGGCCCGGGGTGTCCGTGCCGGCGAGGAACGAAGTGAAGGTGATCGCCTCGCCGATGCCGAGCTGGCCGTCCACGGCGTACGTGCGGCTCCAATCATTGGTCGTGTCCGACGCCCGCCGAAGGAAGGCCGCGCCGAGGCGTGAACGGTTCGGGAGCTCCTTCGCGACCCGTGCGACCGAGTATTGGTTCTGGGGCACGGCTGTGACGCCGGGTGCGATCGACAGGTCGTCGGCTTCGATGTGAAGGACGCCGACGTTGAGCCCTGCCACACGGCCGGACACGCGACCCCCACCGAGAATCGGTACGGGCCCCTCGCTGCTGATTCCGACTCTGCGGCTGAAGAAGAGGTCGGCGCCGCCGCCGCCCACCTGAAAGAAGCCCGCGTTCTCGAGGAAGAAGGGACGCTTTTCCGGGAAGAAGAGGCTGAAGCGGGTGAGGTTGGTCTGGACCTCATCGACCTCGACCTGGGCGAAGTCGGTGTTCACCGTAAGGTCGAGCGTGAGTCCCTGCGTGATCTGGACCTTCACGTCTCCGCCGACCTCGGTGGGATACGAGTAGCCCGGATCGCCAGCCTGGTAGTCCCGAACCGCTCGCTGCAGGCCGTAGGGTGTGACGCGGACCAGCCGCTGCGAGGGGGGAGCGAGGCCCTCGAGTCGTCCGGCGTAGTTCAAGCGGTACTCGTCGAACTCCCGCGGAATCGGCGCCCAGAACGACTGCTCGTTCAGGCGACGTACGCGGCGGGACACGTTGAGTCCCCACGTCTGCTCCTCACTTTCGGCGTACCGGAGCGTGGAGAAGGGAATCCGGAACTCGGCGTACCACCCGGCGACGTCGCGCGACGTCCGGACGATCCAGCTTCCGTCCCAGTTGAGATTGAAGCCCCCGCCCGCGCCTCCCTGCTGCCGCCGATTCCCGGCGTTGCCACCGCCCAGGAAGAAGCCGCCACCACCCTGGCCGGAGTTCGCGACCTGTCCGTCATACTCGATGCCGACGGGGTTCGTCCCGAAGACGAACGCGTTCTGCTCGTCGCGAAAGGTGTCGAGAATCAGCAGCACCCCGTCGCTCTGGGCGAGGTCGTAGTCGCGAATCGCCTCTCCTTCGACGATCGCGCCTGGGTCGGAGTCGAACGCCCACACGCCGACGTAGAGGGCCTCTTCGTCGAAGAGGAATCGAACCTCGGTCGGCTCGGTGGCCGGGCGGCCATCGCTCGGAACCCGCTGGGTGAAGCCGCCGAGCACTGATGCGCCCTGCCAGACGGCGTCGTCCAGGATCCCGTCGATCGTCGGCGCCGAAACGGCCAGCGTTGCCCTGGCGCGAGGTACGCCGTTTTCTTGCTGCTGATCGGGAACCTGGGCCGCGAGAGGAGCCGACCAGGTGAGAATCGAGGTCGAAAGCGCGAGAAGGGCGCTGGGGCGCCCGGGGCGGGTCCCCCGGAAGGCTGACGTCATGTACGGTGTCGGCGATGGCTTGGGCGGCGAGCGGGGGAGCCGCGCGGGTTTGACAGTCGACCGGAAACTGCCAAGGACGGACAATGATCACAATGCCCCGTAACGGCCCTCGATGACCGGTCCCGAGCGAGACGGGCGGCGACGCCGAAGCCACTGGGAGAAGTACGAGGCGTTCGCGTCCGCCCCGGCGGGAAAGCTGCGCGCTGACGCGCTCGGGTCGGACGTGGTCAACGGGTACACGACGCTCGACCAGGCCGAGCGGATCCGCGTTGCGCTGGACCTCGGGCCCGAAGGTCGATTGCTCGACGTCGGGGGCGGTCGTGGTTGGCCAGGGACGCACGTGGCGGCCGAATCCGGCTGCTCGTTGGTGGTGACCGACCTTCCGATGAACGCGCTGCGGGAGGCGGCGACGAGGCTGGTGCAACGGGCGCCGCTGCCCGGGGTCGCTGCGGGGCCCGCGCTTCGCGGCACGGTCGTTCGAGCCGATGGCCGTCGGCTTCCGTTCCCGGACGCCTCGTTCGACGGGGTCTGTCACGCAGACGTCCTGTGTTGACTGGAGGACAAGCTCTCCGTGTCGAGAGAATGTTTTCGGGTGCTTCGACCCGGAGGTCGCTTGGTGGTGGTCGTGATCGAGACCACGCCCGGGCTGTCCAATGAAGAGCTGACGCGCGCCGCGGAGCTGGGCCCCGCGGAGGTCCGTGCCTCAGCCGCGCTGTGCTCGATGGTCCGCTCGGTCGGCTTCGACGTCGTGCGCGAGGAGGACCTCACCGAGGAGTTCGAGCGCGCCGTCGCGGATCTACTGGGCGGTCTCCGGTCCGAAGAGACGGAGCTCCGTCGGGCCGAGGGTGACGAGGAGTATCAATACGAGCTGGACCGCCGCACGAGCATGCTCGCCGGCATCCGCGCGGGTCTCATTCGACGCACGTTCCTGGCCGCGATACGCCCCTAGCCGCCTCGCCTACCGAACCACCACGGAGACGAGCTCCGCGAACACTTGAGCGTCCACGGTCTTGGTCACCGGATCGACCGCGAGGAGCCAACGTTCGGCGTTGAGGTCGATCAAGATCTCGACGCGCTCGCCATCGCCGATCTCGAGGTCCAGCGGCTTCGTGACCGGTAGCACAATGTCGATTTCCACGTCGATGGGGCCGGTGACCGGCTCGCCGCCGATGATCAGCCCCGCGTCGACCTCCGCCTCGATCTCGGTGAAGACCATTCGGAGCCCGGTGTAGGTGGTCGCGGTGACGGACCGGGAGGCGATCTGGGGCTCTTCGACGCCCTCGAGGTCCACTCGGACGCGGATGTCGCCGTTCGTCAGGGGCACGAGATCGCCGTCGCCCGCCACGAGGAAGAGGCTGAACTCCGCTTCGACCTCGCCCTCAGGCGAATCGTCATGGCTCGAAGGGCCCGGCGACGAAACCAAGGCTGCCGAGTCGAATGGCCGGGGGCTCGAGACCACGCTCGACGATTGTGGGCTCGCACTCTGCGCATTCGAAGTCTGCGGGCTCGCACCGTCGTCCGGCGCGTCGCCCGACATGACGACGATCGCTTCTCCGAAGCCACCGGCCGTCAAATTCCCGCACCCGGCGAGGCCGAGCACCGCCAGCGTGCTCAGGAGCTGCGCACTCGGTGTCCGTCGATACCATCTAATCATCTCGCGTTCCTTTGATGTCCCGTTTTGGGCCGTCCCGCCCCGCGTCGAAGCGGTCCGACCACGCTCTTCTCATTCGTTCGATGCCGAGCTCGGAGTAGAGCCGGTCGGCTTCTTCGTGCAGTCCCGCGGCGGTCTCCTCGTCTCCGACCCGTCGCTCGGCCTCGGCGTACGCCTGGAGGGTCTGGGCCCGTTCGAGCGAGGGAAGCCCGCGATCGGCAACGATTTCCAGGGCCCGCTCGAAGAGCACGAAGGCGTTGGTGCTGCCTTCGTGCGCCGCGATCCGGCCGAGGATTCGGTACACCTCGGGAAGCTTCTGAGGCAGTCGGGCCATCAACGACTCCTTTTCGGCGCGGCGCGCTTCTTCTGCTGCATCCAGGCTCTTCCCCTGCGCGAGCAGACACTCGGCGAGGTTGAGTCGGATGGTGATCGCCGCCCGTGGAGACCCGCTCGCGCCGAGCGCACGCCGCAGGTGCTCCTCCGCCGCCGGGAAGTCCTCGTGCGCCATGCGCAGCTGACCACGCGCGTTCTGGAGGAACGCGGCGGCTCCGGAGTCGTCGAGGGCGGCCGCGATCTCCGATGCCCGCTCGAGCGGTTCCACCGAAGCCTCGAGTGAGCCGGCCGAGCGCAGGACGACATGGAGGTTCAACAGGGCATGCCAATGCTCCGGCACGGGCCCTTCCAGGGCGTCGAGCACGGAGAGGGCGCTCCTGTACCTCGCCTCGGCGTCGCTCCAGAGCCCCTGTTCCTCGTACACGTTGCCCGCGCCAATGAGCGCTTCGGCCGCCCCTCGCGGATCGCTTGCCGCCTCGGCGATCGTGTGGGCCTCCTCGTAATCCCGAGAGGCCTCGCGATACCGACCCAGCGTGCGGCGGGCCCTGGCGCGTCGTCGGAGCGCCACCGACGCGAGCGACTCCTCCGCGCGCCTTCCGCGGACGAGCTCAAAGGCGCCGTGCGCGTACGCCTCCGCCCGATCCGGTCGGTCCCGAGCCTCCTCCAGCGCCGCCGCACGGAGTAGCGCGCTCGCCGCTTCGTCGTGGCGACCCGCCTCGACATGCGCAATCGCCTCCGCGATCAGCCCGAACATCGTCCGGGCGTGCTCGTGCTCCCGCTCCGCCAGGGCCTGGCTCCTCTGGAGCAACTCGGCGGCGTCGACCAATCGACTGCCCGCCGTGCCGAGCTCTCCGGACTCCGACCAGGTCCGCGTCTCGTCGACGCGGGAGGAGGCGAGGAGATGGTCGACCAGGGGTCGCAGCTCGTCGAGCTCGGGGAGGAAGGCACGGAGGCCGTCGATGGTCAGGCGCTTCATGCCCTATCTCGAGAGCAGGGGACGTGCCAGGAGTGGCCGGATGGCACAAGCGTATGCGGGGCAATCGGTTCCGCCCGAATGAGTCGCCCATTCCGGGTGCGCCGAGGTGATCGGAGCCCCGCGTGTGCACCGAAATGGTGCGGAGCGCAGCCTCATCGCGCCCCACCGCCCGCTTCGTCGAGCCCGTACTCCTGGATTTTGCGGCTGAGTGTGTTGCGATGGATGCCCAGGATGTCGGCGGCCCTTCCGATCTGACCCTCGACGGACTCCAGCACGCGCCGGATGTGGTCGGTCTCGACCTCTGCCAGGGACGCGGTCTCGGGGTACCCGTGCGGAGACGGGGCGTCGGGGCGCGAAGACGCTCGCGGTGCGGCTGCGCCGAGCCGAAGGGCTCCGCTCCGGATACAGCTGCCGGAGGTCAGGAGCACGGCCCGGTCCATGACGTTCCGGAGCTCGCGCACGTTGCCGGGCCAGTCAAACGCCTCGATGCGTTCGAGCGCGGCCGTGCTGATCGCGGAGATGGATCGACCATGACGCTCGGCGAACAAGGCGGCGAAGTACATCGCCAGCAGCCGCACGTCTTCGCCGCGCGTTCGAAGGGGTGGAAGCTCGATTTCGACCACGGCCAGTCGATAGTAGAGGTCTTCGCGAAAGCGTCCTTCCTCGATCGCTTCCCCCAGCCGTTGATTCGTCGCCGCCACGACCCGAACGTCCACCGCCTCACTGGCATGCCCACCGACACGCTCCACCCGACGCTCCTCGAGCGCGCGCAGGACCTTTGCCTGGAGTACCAGGCTCATGTCGCCGATCTCGTCGAGGAAGAGCGTCCCTCGATGTGCCCTTTGGAATCGGCCGGTCCGCTTCGCGACGGCCCCGGTGAAGGCGCCCTTCTCGTGGCCGAACAGCTCCGACTCGAGGAGGTTCTCCGGGATCGCGGCGCAGTTGACGGCCACGAACTCGTGCTCCCGCCGCTCGCTCTGCTCGTGCAGCGTGCGTGCGACGACCTCTTTGCCGGTCCCGGACTCGCCGGTCAGCAGAACCGTGGAGGAAGAGCGGGACACCTTGGCGATCAGGCCGAACACCGAAGCCATCTCCGCACTCTCGCCGACGAGCGAGGCCTCGTCCGGGCGGTCGGCCGGCCCCGGCAGGCGAACGGATCGTCCCTCGTCCTGCAGCCCCGCCAGGTGTTCGTCCAGCGCCGACGCATCCAGTGGCAGCCTCAGGAGGGCGGCGGCACCGATGCGCTCGGAGAGCAGGGCCGCTTGGAGGGACGCTCCCCTCCCGCACAGCAACAAGGTCCCCGTGGACTCGAGGCCCGCGACGCGCTCGAGCAGCGCCTCGTCGACCATGTCGGCCCCGAGGGACACGACGGTCAGGTCCCAGGGGTTCTCGCGGAGCGCCCTCAAGAGCTTGTCGACCGAGTAAACCACGGAGGCCGTCCCTCCGACCTCGGCGGTCGCGCGGTCGAGGGTCTTGCCGTCCCGCTCGTCGAGGAGCGCGAGAATCCGTGGCTTCATGCACCAAAATAATGCATGTGGCCCGTCTGCGTGCGAAAAACTGGTGCCTCCTCGCTGCGACGCCACGACCGGGGGCCTCCGAATGAGAGAGAAAAGCGTTGTGGCTCATGCACTTAGATATTCTGGCATCGTGCTTGCTTCTCTCCCCAGCGTGGCACCCGACTTCGACTTTCTTTACGGAGCAAGAGACATGAGCCCGAATACTGGTTCGACTACTCGGATGGCGGCGGTCGCGCTCGCGGTCACCGCCCTCGCCGCCTGCGGCGACTCGCTGAACGTGAACGACCCCAGGAGCGTCGCGGTGAACTTCGCGGTCTCCACCGCGTCCGCGGCGATGACTTCCAACGGGCCGGCCCCCGTCGGACCGATGAACGTGGCCGGAGACCCGTTGACCATCGAAGGCACGAACGGCACGCTGATCATCGAAGAGATCCGGCTCATCGTCGCCGAGGTGGAGCTCGACGGCGAGGACGACGTCTGCAACGACGATCTGCCCGCGACCAACGACTGCGCGGACTTCGAAGCGCCGCCGCGGCTCCTCGATCTGCCTTTGGACGGGACGCCGGTGGAGGCCTTCGTGGGCCTCATTCCCCCCGGCACGTACGAGGAGCTCGAGTTCGAGATCGAGGACCTCGAGGACGACGAGGAGGACACCGAGTTCGCCGCGGAGATCGCGGACCTGCGCGCGGCCATCCTGCTCGAGTTCGACAATTGGCCACGGAAGGCCACGGCATTGGTGGTCGGGTCCTTCACGCCGGAAATCGGCGAGACGTCGAACTTCAGCGTCTACATCGAGGCAGAGATCGAGATCGAGCGGGAGCTGGTTCCGCCGCTGGTGATCGGTGAGGGCGATGCGAATCCGGACCTCAGAGTCGACGTTCGGCCCGACATCTGGTTCAAGCGGTCCGACGGTTCGGTTCTGGAACTGCATCTCTACGATTACGTCACGACCGGTCGGATGCTCGAGTTCGAGCTCGAGATGGACGACGGCTTCACCTTCATCGAAATCGAGAACTGATCTCGGTCGGGCGCGTTCGGTCGCGCCCGGCACCGCTCAGTGGCAGGAAGAAGGGAGCCGCTCCTCTGGGAGCGGCTCCCTTCGATCGTCTGGTCATATGGTCGACGACGCTGGCTCCGCACCGTTCGGGATCGGCCGCCTCGATCCGTCATCGAGACCACGTCATGAACGTCGTCGGTGCCGGTTCGCGACTCTTCACGGGCGGCGGACGGTGCGATAAGATGCCCGATCCCGTGATGGAGGTCTCATGGATCGACGAACCGCGATTCGCTGCGCTGGTGTGGGTCTGGGTGCCCTGCTTGCGCATGGATGCGCTCCGACCCGGAGGCTGGATCGTTTCGACGCCGTCCGCCGTCTCTCACCTGTCCGTGCGTCCTGGGATCGCGTCATCAGGACGACCGTCGGCCTCCGACCGTACCGACCGTCTGGGTTCAGGCTCGACGCCGAGCGCCTCGGCGCGAAGATGCTGATCCACAACTTCGGGCATGGCGGGTCGGGGATGTCTCTCTCGTGGGGCACGGGACGCATGGCCGCGGAGCTCGCGCTGGAGCGGCCGGAACGCGACGCCGCGGTCATCGGAGCCGGGGTCGTCGGCCTCACCACCGCGCGTCAACTGCAGCGCCGCGGCTTCGACGTGACGATCTACGCCGCCGACGTGCCGCCGAACACCACCTCGAACATGTCGCTGGCGAGCTGGACCCCCACGTCCGGGCTGATCGACGGCGAGCGACGAACGCCCGCCTGGGACTTTCAATTCCGGTCGGCCGCGCGGTTCGCGTATCACGAGCTGCAGCTCCTCGTGGGGCGCGGCTACGGCGTCTCGTGGATGGACGGCTATGCGCTTCGCTTCTCCCCGCCCTCAGTGGAGGTGGACGCTCGACAGGACGCGCTCTTGCCCGACGAGCTCCGGACAGGCGCCACGACGTTCGGGCCAGGCGAGCATCCGTTCCCGACGCCTTTCGCGGTGCGTCGTCCGTCGCTGCGGATCGAGCCTTCGATCTACCTCGACCGTTTGGTCCGGGACGTTCGCGAGGCCGGAGCCGCGATCGTCATCCGGCGATTCGCGTCGCGGTCAGGGTTGGCGACGCTACCCGAGCCGATCGTGGTGAACTGCTCGGGCCTGGGAGCGAGGACGCTGGTGGGTGACGCGGAGCTCACGCCGCTCAAGGGCCAGTTGACCCTCCTCATGCCCCAGGAGGAGGTCGACTACTCGACGTTCGGGAGTGCCGTGCAGGGTGGCGACGGCTTCGTGCACATGTCTCCGAGGCGCGACGGGATTGCGCTCGGGGGCACGAGCGTCGAGGGCGATTGGTCGCTCGAGCCCGACGAGGAGGCACGTCGCAGGATCGTGGAGGCGCACATCGATTTGTTCGCCCGCATGGGCTGAGACGTTCGATCGTCGCTACCAGCGCCGCCCGACCCTGAGAGTCACCGTGAAATCGACCGCCGGCGTGTCGGCGGGGATGTCCTCCTGGAAGCTCGCGTCCCACGTCCACGCGTCGCCTACCCGGCCCGCGAGTCCGAGGAGGAGGTTGGTCGGCGCGCGGTCGAGCTCGCGGTGGTCGAAGGAGCGCAGCGCCGCCGACTGAATCTGGATCTGCGCGAGCGCGGCCAGCCGACGCCCGAGCGAGCGCTCCACGGCCACCGCGACGAAGGTCGTGTGCGGGCGGAGCACCGGCTCCATCTCGGGGCTGCGGTGCGTGAGCGCGAGGCCGACCACGCCGTGCATGTACCATGGACCCATGCCCGCCCGCCACAGCGCCATCGCGGCTCCGTCGGCGCCGTCGTTGCCTTGGCGTGGGCCCGCGGAGGGGATCCGCAGGACGGTCCTGAGGCTCACCACCGACCGCCCGTCGAGCGACCGCCAGGCCCTCCATTTCGCGAAGGCGCGGACGTCTCGGATGCTGAACGTCTGGGCCGGCTTGTCCAGGTACACGGACCCGTTCCCGTCCGTCAGCACCTGACGGTATTCGTCCGCCGGGAACCGGTCCCGGTTGGCGTTGCCGAAGCCGAGCCGATCGTGCCAGCCGACGATGAAGTCGTCGAGCGCTCCGCCTCCGGTCGTCTCCAGGGCCAGCCGCGCGCCCGTCTCGAGCCGTTCGGTCGCACCCCATCTCAGGGTGAGTGCCGTGGTGAGCCGCTCCATGTCCAAGAAGAGTACGTGGGTCGCGGTCGAATCCTGCTCGAAGATGTTCGAGAAGCCGTTGTGGACGTCGATTCCCCACACGCCGCGTCCGACCACGTCGGCGCCCTCGATGGCGGGGGTGTACGCGAGCCGCTGCAAGGGCGAGCCCTCTTCGTACGTCAGCGGACCGAACGACGGCTGCTGCCCCTCCAAGGTTCCGCACACGACCATCACGGCGGCCAGGCCGACGAAGGCGGGTCGCTCGAAACGAGGGAGGAGAGCAGAGAGCAGGGCAGGTGGGAGCACCACCAATGATGCCCCCGATCGACAGCCTCACTCAAGGCTTTCGGTTTTCCCGAAAAACACCGGGATCCACGCCCGCCAGGGTGCTCGCGCGCCCGCGGCCCGACACCTATCTTGCCGCATCCGACAGCCCTACGCGCAGGAGTGCTGGATGAGTCAGACAGAGCTGGCCGGTGCGCAACCGAAGGAGTTTACGCGGCGCACCTTCATCAAGGGAGTCATCGCGACGGGGGCCACGGTCTCCTCGGCGGGCTACCTATTTCGCGGAACGAGCCTCCTCGGGGCCGCGACGTATCAGACGGCGACCGAGCGGCTCATCACGCTGAGCATCAACGGCCAGGACCGTCGGGTCGACGTCCTGCCCCACGAAACGCTGGCCATGACCCTCCGCTACAAGCTGGGGCTGACCGGCACCAAGCTCGGCTGCGATCGGGCAGAGTGCGGGGCATGCACGGTGCTCGTCGACGGCGTCAATCAGTACGCCTGCTCCATGCTGACCCACCAGGTCCGGGGCCGCGCTGTCACCACGATCGAGGGCCTCGAGAATCCCGACACGGGCGAGCTCAGCGTGGTCCAAAAGGCGGTCATGGACGAGGGCGGGTTCCAATGTGCCTTCTGCGCCCCCGGATTCATCATGAGCATGACGTCGATGCTCGACACGAATCCGAACCCCACGCGCGAAGAGGCTGCGGTCGCCTTGTCCGGCAACCTCTGCCGGTGCGCCGACTACGAGAAGATCCTCAACTGCGCGATGCGAGCTGCCGAGCTCCATCGTAGCGTCTAGCGAGGCAGATCATGGCCGAAAAGCTGATCGGGACCGATATCGCGCCTCCGGATCTTCACGCGAAGATCACGGGGCGAGCCAAGTATGCGGAGGACTTCCGAGCTCCCGGCATGGTGTTCGCCAAGCTCCTCCTGAGCCCGATGCCGCACGCGCGTGTGCGCGACATCGATGCGAGTCGTGCGCTGGCCATGCCGGGCGTGATCGACATCCTCACCGCCGACGAAGTGCCGTCGAGGGAGGGCCCGCGCGAGGCGGCGCTCACCAACCATCCTCGCTACGAGGGTGAGCCGATTCTCGCGGTGGCCGCGGTGGATGAAGAGACCGCCGCGGCGGCGATCGAGGCGATTCGCGTCGACTTCGAGCCACTGCCGTTCGCCATCGATCCCCTGGAGAGCCTTCGTCCTGGCAGTCCGAACGCGTACGTGGAGGGCAACCAGTACGGGCAGGAGGGCTGGAGCGAATACAAATGGACCGCCGCCGACTTCGCGGCGATCGATCGCGGCGAGTTCCCCGACCCGGAGTGCCCGGTCGAATGGTCGAAGGGCGACGTCGAGGCGGCTTTCGCCGAGTCCGAGCTGATCCTCGAGGAGACGATCGTCCACCAGTCGCTCACCCATCACCCGATGGAGCCCCGTACGAACATGGCGTACTGGGAGAACGACCGACTGTACGCGTTCGTCTCGACGCAGAGCACTCAGGCCACCAAGTTCGCGCTGGCCGGCGCGCTGGAGATGGATCCGGAGGACATCACCTTCGTTTCGGAGTATTGCGGAGGTGGCTTCGGGTCGAAGATCTCCGGGACCACGATCATGCAGGTGCCCGCGCTCTTCTCGCGCAAGATCGGGCGCCCGGTCATGCTCCGAATCACGCGCTACGAGGAAAACTACATCGGCCGGGCGCGCCCCGGCTTCCAGAGTTGGCTGCGCATGGGCTTCCTCGGAAACGGGAAGTGCAACGCCATCGACCTCATCATCGTGCAGGAGAGCGGTCCTTACGGTGCGAGTGACTTCAACACGGCCGGCATGATTGCCGACCTGACGTACACGCCCGGGAACATGCGCTTCCGCGGCGTGCCGGTGTACACGAACACGCCGCCCAAGGCCGCGCAGAGGGGACCTGGCGGTGCGCAGATCATCTCGATGATGGAGCCGATCCTCGAGAAGGCGGCTCGCGAGCTCGGGATCGACAGATACGAAATCCATATGCTCAACGCCCCCGGACCCGACGTGGCGTTCGGGCCGCGGGGCACCACGCTGACCAGTGTGCACGCGCGCGAGGCGCTCGAGCTGGGCGCGGAGATGTTCGATTGGGAAGCCAAGTCGGCGCTTTCGGGCCAGCGCAACGGGACCAAGGTCACCGGCATCGGTATCGGGCTCTCGCCGTACACGGCCGGGTCCCGTGACCGGGACGGGATGATGGTGATCCGTCCCGACGGGAAGCTCTACGTGCACCAGGGGATCGGAAACCTGGGCACGCACTCGATTGCGGACACCGCGCGTCCGGCGGCCGAGTTGCTCGGGCTCTCGTGGGACGACGTTGTCATCGTTTGGGGTGACACGTCGAAGGGGCTGCCCCGCAGCACCGTCCAGGCGGGAAGCCAGACGACGCATGCCCACACCCGTGCAAACCACGCGGCGGGCATGGACGCGCTCCGGAAGGTCCGGGAGGTTGCCGCGGCGACGCTCGGCGGATCGGCTGCCGCCTATCGGGTCGACAACGGGCGGGTCAGCGGGCCGGGTGGTTCGATGACGTTCGGTCAAGTTGCCCAGCGGGCGATCGCGATGGGCGGTGAGTACGACGGTCATGTCCTCCCCGAGGACATCCACGAGCAGACGGTCCCGGCCGCGCAGATGTTGGTGGGCCAGGGACTCTTGGGCATCGCCCGTGACAACTACGGCGGCGAGGGCTCGATTTATTCGTGGGTCGCCGGCTTCGCGGTCGTCGAGCTCGACGTGGAGACTGGCGCCGTCGAGCTCAAGGAGTACCTGGGTGTGACCGACTGTGGCACCGTGCTCCACCCGAGATCGCTCGGCGCCCAGGTCCTGGGCGGGAGTATCCAGGGGATGGGGATGGCGATGACGCAGCGTTGGGTCTTCGACCCGAAGTGGGGTGTCCCGTTCGCCAATCGCCTCTACACGGCCCGCCCGCCTGGAATGCTCGACGTGCCGGCCAACCTCCGTTGGGGGTCGGTCGGAATCGCCGATCCGCAGACCCCCGTCGGTGCGAAAGGGATCGGTGAACCGCCGGTCGGCGCGGGCGCGGCGGCGCTTACGTGCGCCGTCGCGGACGCGATGGGTGGCAAATGCCTGTGCCGTACCCCGCTCACACCGGACATCATCCTCGCGGAGCTCGAGGGTCGCCCGCTGCCGTTCGGACGCCTCGACCAACACGTCGGGTAGGAGAAGAGACATGGCGAAGATCAGAGATATGATCCCGGCGTTCGAGCTCCTGCAGCCGACGTCCGTGGAGGCGGCGCTCGACCTGATGGACGAGCACCGCGAAGAGGGGTGGGTGCTCGCTGGAGGCCTCGACTCCTTCGACTGGTTCAAGGACCGTATCAAGCGGCCCTCGGCTGTCATCGACCTCGGTGGGATCGAGGAGCTGAAGGGCATCCGCGAGGTGGCGAACGGTGTCGAGATCGGGGCCATGACGTCGCTGACCGCCATCGAAAGGGACGAACGGATCCGCTCGAGGTTCTCGATCGTCGCGGACGCGGCGCATCACGTCGCGACGCCCCAGATCCGTAATCAGGGGACGATCGGCGGAAACGTGAGCCAGGACACGCGCTGCTGGTATTACCGCAGCGGCTGGCCCTGCTACCGTGCAGGTGGAAATACCTGCTACGCGGCAGCCCCGCAGGCGATGAATCGCGAGCACTGCATCATGGGTCGCAGCCGATGCGTGGCGGTGAACCCGTCGGATACAGCGCCCGCCCTCATCGCCGTGGACGCGAAAATGATCGTGGAGAACTCCGGTGGCCCACGCGTCTTCGACGCGGAAGACTTTTTCATCGGGCCGTCGATCGACATTACGCGGATGACGGTCATGGGGCCGCGTGACCTCCTTACGCGAATTCAGATTCCGGCCACGTGGGCCGACGCGGACTTCTATTACGAGAAGGTGCGCGACCGCGGCTCGTGGGACTTCCAACTCGTGAGCGTCGCCGCGGCATTCAGGAAGTCCGGCAACACGATTCAGGAGGCCAGGATCGCCGTGAACGGCGTCGCACCGTACCCCGTGCGGCTCGAGGCGGTCGAGAGGCGGATCGTTGGCTCGACCGGCGACGAGGCCACCGCGCAAGCCGCGGGCGAGATCGCGATCCGTGGAGCGCAAGCGCTTCGTCACAACGACTACAAGATCCCGATGATGCGGAATCTGGTCCGCCGTGCCGTAAGGAGCGTAGCCTGATGCAGCGGCTCTGGCGCAGTGCGGAGAACCCCTGGGGCCAGGAGGTCCTGATCGGGGTCTCCTGGGACCTCATGTGGGCGGCCGTGATCGGTGCGGCGCTGTTCCTGGTCGGTCACGCCATCTGGATCAAGACGCGACCCGCCGAGGAGCATGCCGCGCCCGCGACGGTGCCGCCGGGGATCCCGGAGAAGATCGAACGACATTCGCTCGCGTCGCGCGTCTTTCACTGGACCATGTCGGTTTCGATGCTCGCGCTGCTCGTGACCGCATTCGGACCGGTCATGGGGTGGCAGTTCCCGTGGGTCCAGATCCACTGGATGGCCGGTGTCCTCCTCATCGCAACGGTGGTCTATCATGTGATCCACGCGGTCGGGTGGCAGGACTTCTGGTCGATGTTCAAGGTCGACGTCGGCGAGGGGAGGGCGCACCTCAAGCACGTCCTGTCGTCGAAAGCGCCGCCGCCCCCGAAGGCCGGCAAGTATCCGTTCGATCATCGCCTGTACCACCATGCGATCGTGGTCGTCACCCTCGCGGCGATCGTCACCGGGGTGTTGATGATGGTCCGCATCGACACACCGTTCTGGACGCGGAATCCGTACCTGCTGGGCGACGCCGCGTGGGGCGTGATGTACGTGGTCCACGGCTTGTCCGGGGTGGCCCTCATCCTGCTGGTCGCCGCCCACATCTATTTCGCGGTCCGCCCGGAGAAGCGGTGGCTCACGTGGTCGATGATTCGAGGCTGGATCGACCGGGACGACTACCTCGAGCACTTCGATCCCGAGAAGTGGAAGGTCGGCGGATCGTCGGGCGCGTCCGTCGAGTCGGGAGGCGGGAGATCCGGCGCACTGGCCGACGCCGCCGTGAGCGCGCCGCGCGAGGACTGACCGCGCCGTTCGAGCTCGCAAGGGTCGGGCCCCCACGGGCGCCCGACCCTTCGTACTTGTGTACCTTTTCAGCCGACGTTCACCGACCCATCGGAGTCGCCGTGTCTCCTGCTCGCGAAGACCTACAGGCCCGAATCGAAGCAATCGAGTCGAGTTACGAGTTCTTCCTGGCGTACGCCGCACAGGGACTCACCACCGACGAGGGGGCAAAGGCGGGGGCTCAGTTACGAGACTTCCTCGGGAAGCTCGAGGCGGCGCTGGTCGGCCTCGCCGATGGCGTGGACGCGAACGCCTCGGGCCGGACGCCCGCCGACTCGTGGGCCGACATGGTCTCCGTGGTCAGAAGCGACGCTTCGTCGGCATTGGCGGCCGTCCGCCTGGTCTCCGCTCGGCCCGGAATCAGCTCGCAGCTCATCGACAACCTGAATGCGAACATCCACCTGCGCGCCCTCCTCACCGACTTGTTCCTCGTCGACGATCTGCTCGACGACTGAACGCGCACACACTCCGCGATGACCGAACGCTCCCACATTTGTCGATGACGTTCCTTCTCTTCGTGACGGCGGCGATCGTCGCTCTCTCGGGCGGCCTGAAGCTGCGCTCCACCGGTCGGGTCGGGCTCGGGTACGCCCCCCTCGCCCTCTTGGAGATGGTCGCCGCGGTCGCTCTCGCGCTGATGATCCTGCCGGGTCCGTTCAGCGGGACTCCGTTGGAGCGATGGGCCGTTCCCATGGCGTTTCTTCTGCTGGTGACCTCGTCGATCGACCACGCGCTTCGCCTGCGAACCTATCGGCGCGCCCGGGCCGACACCGAAGGGGGCCGACTCGCGACGTACGTGAAGTTCCTCTCCGAGATGGAGACACCCCCCGACGCCAACGAGTCGGGTCCATCCATGGGCGAGGGTTGATCCGTGCTCCAAGCTCTGGGCAACATCGGAGAATTCGTAGGAGCCATCGGGGTCGTGGTTTCGCTCGTGTACCTCGCCCGTCAGATGATCCACAACACCGCATCGGTTCGGGCCGCGTCATACAACTCGATGGTCGAGAACAGCATTCGACTCTTGGAGCACGCCTTCCGCGATAGTGAATTCGCCGAGTTCCTTGCCCGAGCCGAACGGGATCCTGGGTCCCTCACGGGTGCCGAGCGGGTTCGCTGGGACTCGTATATGACCGCGGTCTTCCGTCACTTCGGTAACATGCAGTACGCGCACCGCGTCGGGACGCTCGACAGACAGATGTGGGAGTCATATCGGGCGACGCTCAAAGACGGCTTGACGACGGAGTCCTGGGCCGAATGGTTCCGACAGCACCGCCACCTGTTCAGTTCGGGCCTCGGCGACCAAGTCGATGCGGTACTCGCGGAGATCGAGAGTGAAAAGGCCCTTGTCGACCATACTTGATCACGGCGTCCCGCGACCTCTAGCTTGTCGGGCGCCGACAAGCAGCCGTTTGATCGGCACCCGATCGACTGGGGGGGGGCCTGGGGCGCCATGAGGGTTCGTTTCCGCGTACGCACGTCCGCAGGTCACGAGCTGTCGTTTGCTTCGAAGGACACTTTCGAAGAATTCGTACGCTCTGGCGACCTCTCCTTGGACGATCTCGTGTACGATGCGGAAGACGGGTCGTGGGCGCCTGCTCGGACCCACCCGATCGTCCTCGCCATTCAATACGAGGAGGAGGAGGAGGCTGCCCCGGGGGGAGACCGGGCGCAGGGCCCTGACGAGGCCGCCGATCCCGGGTCGGGTGCCGCTTCGGCCGGCGGCAAGAGCCGCGGAGACGCCCCGACCCGCGAGGCCGACAAACCGGTGGGGTTGAGCCTCGCTCCGCCTCGAAAGACGACCGAGTCGGACCCGAGCGGGACGCTCGACGCCGACCCCGCCGCGGCCGATGGGAGCGCGACCCCCGCTTCCGACGAGCTCGGCCTCGATCTCGTCCTGACGGACGAGGTCTCCGCCGAGGAGGACAAGAGGGCGTTCCTGGAGAAGCTCAAGGCCGAGCGGGCGTCCGAGTCGGACGGAGGACTGACCCGAAGCGAAGGCTTCCAGGGCTTTCGAATCGACTCGGGCTCGTTCACCGAGATGCTGAAGAAGGGCCCGACGGTCGACGAGCCCGCGACCCCGAAGCCGTCCACCGAGCCGCCGCGCGCGCCGACCCGCCCGTCGACGCCGAGTGCGCCGACTCGTCGACCGCCGACTCCTCGCGCGCCGACCGGGCGTCCGCCGATTGCGCGTCCGCCGACGTCGGATTCGGCCGCGTCGCGTCCGAGCCGCTCCAAACCGAGGAAGAAGGCGGGCTTCGGTCGTCTCTTCTTCGGGCTCGTGCTCCTCGCCGCTTTTGGATGGATCGGCTACGCCGCGTTCGGCGTCTTGGCCGTCCCGCCCGAGGTGACGATCGACCGTTCAGGAACATCCGACGATCCGGCGGATCCGGTCGATCCGATCGATGTCGGGTCGCCGCGCCCCGATCCGGTCAGGGAGCCGGTCATCGCGAACACGGTGGCGGCTGTGCGGGAGAGAGCACAAGAACGCTACCTCTCGTCGACGCAAGCCCTGCTGCGTGACCTTCGGCCCATCCCCGACATATGGCCCGAAGGGCAGTACCTCGCGCTCCCGACCGACCATCCGGAAATCGTGGACGTCTGGCAGAGCTACATCGCCACGATCCGGGCCGTTCGGGCCTCGGATACCGAGCGTTACCGTACCGCCTACGAGGCCGCGCTCGACGATGCGGTGGTCGAAGGTGAGGCAAGGGAGACCTGGCTCGCCACGGCGATGTCGGCCTTCGTCGCAACGTCACCGCTCCGCGAAGCGCATTTCGACCGGGTCGAGAACCTCGCGACCGCGGCGATCCAGAGCCACAACGCGCTCGTGGAGGCGGAGGGGTTGATCTTGTACGACCCGACGGGCAGCACGGGTCGGGCTGCCGCGATTGGGCAGGGTATGTCGGGCCGCGATGCAGACTCACAACTTCTTCTCGATCAGGTGGTCGATTTGCTGGAGCGTCGATTGGACGCGGACGGTGCGGGGCCCGGAGACGGGCCCAGCGTGCGAGAATGGGTCTGGGACGGCTTCCTCGACGCCGCCACGCGGTGAGGGAGCACATGCTGACGGCCACACCGCGGGCGATGTCGAACGAGCCGCTCTGGGCGAAGGTCGTGGATCAGACGCGCTGCATCGGATGCCACGCGTGCACCACCGCCTGCAAGTCCGAAAACGAGGTCCCACTCTCGGTAACGCGGACGTACGTGAAGTACGTCGATACTGGCTACTTCCCGCAGACCCGTCGGTCGTTTCAGGTCACGCGATGCAATCAGTGCGAAGACGCGCCGTGCACGACGGCATGCCCGACCGCGGCCATGCATCGTCGGCCCGATGGAATCGTCGACTTCGACAAGGCCATCTGCATCGGGTGCAAAGCGTGCATCGCGGCGTGCCCCTACGACGCCATCTTCATCAACCCGGACGACGGAACGGCCGAGAAGTGCAACTTCTGCGCCCACCGCTTGGACGTCGGCCTCGAACCCGCCTGTGTCGTTGTCTGCCCGACTGAGGCACTCATGGTGG
>Ga0224512_10000465_pt1 | contig 43005 bp, 40 predicted proteins | sample SF_May12_sed_USG_4_FD_169103 | JGI IMG/M metagenome (GOLD analysis project Ga0224512, IMG submission 169103) | Sediment microbial communities from San Francisco Bay, California, United States - SF_May12_sed_USGS_13 | ecosystem: Environmental > Aquatic > Marine > Sediment | place: USA... | reverse complement strand
ACGAGGGTTCGCTATTGCTCTGGGCGCTGATCCTGAGTGGCTGGACTGTCGCGGTCTCGTTGTTCGCCCGCGACCTGCCGGCCGTGGTGCTGGCACGGGTGCTGTCCGTCATGGGCATGATCGGTATCGGCTTCCTGAGCTTCCTGCTGTTTACCTCCAACCCTTTCGACCGGCGCTTCCCGGTACCAATGGAGGGCGGGGACCTCAATCCGCTGCTGCAGGACTTCGGCCTGGCAGTGCACCCGCCCATGCTTTACATGGGTTACGTGGGCCTGTCGGTCGCCTTCAGTTTCGCCATCGCCGCCCTGGTCGGCGGCAAGCTGGACGCCGCCTGGGCGCGCTGGTCGCGGCCCTGGACCACCGTGGCCTGGGTGTTCCTGACCATCGGCATCACCCTGGGCAGCTGGTGGGCCTACTACGAGCTGGGCTGGGGCGGGTGGTGGTTCTGGGACCCGGTTGAGAATGCCTCGTTCATGCCCTGGCTGGCCGGCACCGCCCTGATCCATTCCCTGGCGGTGACTGAAAAACGCGGTGCGTTCAAGCGCTGGACAGTGCTGCTGTCGCTGCTGGCATTTTCCCTGAGCCTGCTGGGTACCTTCCTGGTGCGCTCCGGGGTGTTGACCTCGGTGCATTCCTTCGCCGCCGATCCGGCGCGCGGCCTGTTTATCCTGGTGTTCCTGTGCCTCGTCATCGGCGGTTCGCTGGCGCTGTATGCCTGGCGGGCACCGGACGTCAGTAGCGGCGGGCGCTTCGACATGATCTCCCGGGAGACGCTGCTGCTGGGCAACAATCTCTCACTGGTCATGATCACCGCCTTCATCCTGCTCGGGACCCTGGCGCCGCTGATATACGACGCAATGGGCTGGGGCAAGATCTCGGTGGGCTTTCCGTGGTTCACCACCATGCTGATTATCTTTGCGCCGTTCATGATCCTGCTGATGGGCATGGGACCGCTGGCGCGCTGGAAATACCAGGACGGCGGCGAGCTGCTGCGCCGCTTGCGCCTCGCCTTCCTGGTCAGTCTCGGCGCCGGCCTGCTGGCAGCCCTGCCGGTGCTGCATGAAGGCTGGTCGATCTGGGTCGGGGAGGCCGTGATGCTGTCCGTGTGGCTGGTCAGCACACTGTTTATCGGGCTGCGCCAGCGTTTCCGCAACCGCAAGGGCCTGGCAGGGCTCTGGCGGGATCTGCGTCTCAAGGGCGGCGGCAGTTACTACGGCATGGTGGTGGCGCATTTCGGTGTGGCGCTATTCGTCGTCGGTGTGACTGTGGTCACCCTGTTCGATGTCGAACAGGATATCCGCATGTCGCCGGGCCAGACCGTCGCGCTGGCCGGTCACAACTTTATTTTCGAGGGTGTTGAGGACCACCGTGGCCCCAATTACCGCGCCGATCGCGGCACCATTCGCGTCTACAAGGGAGACCGTGAGGTCGCCGTGCTGCATCCGGAAAAACGCACCTACCTGGTACAGTCCAAGCCCATGACCGAGGCGGGTATCGACCCCGGCTTCACCCGCGACATCTATGTGTCCCTGGGCGAATCACTCGGCGGGGGCGACTGGAGCCTGCGGCTTTACTACAAACCCCTGGTGCGCTGGATCTGGCTGGGTGGCATTCTCATCGCCATCGGTGGCCTGCTGGCGGCCACGGACAAGCGCTACCGCATGGCCATCAGGCACCGCGCCCGCGCACCGGTCAAGGGCGGCCTGGCCGCCGAGGGCCGCTCCTGATGGCCCGTTACCTGCGCTACCTGGTGCCGCTGGGCATCTTTGCCGTGCTGGTCGCCTTCCTGTTTCGGGGGCTGAGCCTCGATCCGAAACTGGTGCCTTCGCCGCTGGTGGGCAAGCCCATGCCAGCCTTCTCGCTCACCCGCCTTGACGATCCGGGTACCACCATCAGCGATGTCGATATCAAGGGCAAGGTCGCCGTGCTGAATATCTGGGCCACCTGGTGTGTCTCCTGCCGTGCCGAGCATGATGTCCTGCTGCAACTGGCGCAGACCGGGCAGGTGGCGATCTATGGACTCAATTACAAGGACAACCGCGCCGATGCCCAGCGCTGGCTGCGCCAGCTGGGTAACCCCTATATAGCCAACGCCTTTGACGAGGACGGCCGGGTCGGCATCGACTGGGGGGTCTATGGCGCCCCGGAGACCTTTGTTATCGACCCGCAAGGCATTATCCGCCACAAACACGTCGGGCCGTTGACCACCGAGGTATTGCAGACGCAGTTACTCCCGCTGATTGCCAAACTCAAATCCTGATTCCCCATGAAACAACTTCTCCCTGCACTGCTGTTTGTGTGGCTGCTGCTCGGCACCGTGCCGGCGTCGGCCACAGTTACCCTGGAAGCCTTCACCTTCGACACGGAGGCGGAAGAGCTGCATTTCAGGGACCTGATCGCGGAGATTCGCTGTCTGGTCTGCCAGAACCAGTCGCTGGCCGATTCGGATGCCGAACTGGCCCATGATCTGCGCGCCGAGGTCTACGGCATGGTTCAGGAAGGCCGCAGCGATGCGGAGATCGTCGACTTCCTGGTCAATCGCTATGGCGATTTCGTGCTCTACAATCCACCGCTGAAACCAGCGACCTATTTGATCTGGTTTGGCCCGTTTGTATTGCTGGCCATCGCCGCCTTCCTGCTGGTACGTGCACTGCGCCGCCAGGGCCAGGCGCCGGCGGCCGAGATCTCGGCCGCGGAACGCAAGCGTCTGGATGCAATGCTCGGCAGGCCGGCCGTTCATGACAAGGATAACGACGCATGACCATCTTCTGGGGACTGGCAGGCATCATGGTCATGGTGGCGCTGTTGTTCACGCTGCCCTGGATCCTGCGCAGCAGCAAGCCGCTGGACACCGATCTGGACGCACTGAATACCGAGGTGATCAAGACCCAGCTCGCCGAGCTGGAGGCCGACCTGAACAATGGGCGGATCGACCAGACGCAGTATCTTGCAGCCCGTCAGGACCTGGAGCGCGAACTGCTTGTTGATCTGTCGGGTCCGTCGGCTGGGAACGCCGAGGTGAAGGTGCGTGGCGGCCGCTGGGCGGCGCTGGTGCTGATGGTGTTGATTCCGGGAGTGACCATCGGTCTCTACCACTACATCGGTACCCAGGAGATCATCCCGCTGTTGGCAAAGGGCGGTGCTGCTCCGGCCAGGATGCCGACCCAGGGCGCGCATTCGCTCGAGGAAATGGTGGAACGCCTGGCCGAGCGCCTGCGCCAGGAACCCGATAACGCCGAGGGCTGGGCGATGCTGGCGCGCAGTTACACGTCACTGGAGCGTTTCGGCGATGCTGCCGTGGCCTACGCCAAGGCACACCAGCTGGCTGGTGACCAGGCCGGCCTGCTGGCCGATTATGCCGATGCCCTGGTGATGGCCAATGGCCGGGAATTTACCGACCAGGCGGGTGCATTGCTGATGAAGGCACTGGAAACCGAACCCGGCAACGTGAAGGCCCTGTGGCTCACCGGTCACTGGAAAAACCAGCAGGGCGACTATGCCGAGGCGATCCGCTACTGGCAGCGGGCCGCCGAACAGCTGACGCCTGGCGGTGAAGATGCCCTGGTGATTGCCCAGCAGATCAGCCAGGCCCGGGAACGGCTGGCGCCGGGTGTGGTGGTCGAGGCTCCGACACCCCGTCAGGAAGCGGCTACCGTCACGCCAGCGGTCGCCGCCGCAGACAAGGCCATTAGCGTCAGCGTCACCCTGGACCCGCAGGTCGCCGCCGGCGCCGCAGCACAGGACACGGTGTTCATCTTTGCGCGGGCCGTCAGTGGACCCCGCATGCCGCTGGCCATTGTGCGCAAGCAGGTCAGCGATCTGCCGGTAACGGTCACCCTGGATGACTCCACGGCCATGGCGCCCAGCATGAAACTGTCAAACTTCGACCAGGTTGTCGTGGGTGCGCGGATTTCGAAGTCGGGTACGGCCATGCCGCAGAGCGGTGATCTGCAGGGACTGGTTGCGCCCGTCGTGCCGGGCGCCGGACAGGCCATTGAACTGAACATCGACAGCCGGATTCCCTAGCAGGTATCCACAGGCTGCAACTGCTCTGACTCTGCCTGACTCGCTCGACTAGGGCGCAACTGAAGGCAGCCGGTTTCTCTCGGGGGTGATGCCCGCCATGCCGGTATCGAAGATTATCCTCAAGCAATCAGCGAGTTAGGTCGGTACGCTGAATGAATCCGCGGGTGTCCGTGGCCGTGGCCAATTTTGCTCGATATTTTAGCCAGTTAAATGCTTCATACCGTCAGCTACCTGAATGTTGTGAAGATTGGTAGTATTGATGAAGCAGATGCACAAGAAATGCAGGCCTGAAAAAGAAATATCTGCTACAGACCAGATGCATGGCGAGGTACACGATGGTAGATAAAACTACAACAACAGATAAATCAGCAACCACCAGCGAGTCCGAAAAGGGCAAGGAATCCATTTTGCTTGATGGTGATGCCATGGAGCGCTTCGTGCGCATCTTCGAGGCAAGTGCCCGACGCTGGGAACTGGTGGTGTATCCAGCCCTGCTGGCCTTTGCCATCCTTGCCGCCTATGGCTTCTTCCTTATTTATAACCTGAGCCGTGACATCCATTATCTGGCGGCGGGCATGGACCCAGAAATGGGACCACATCTGGCGGATATCTCCGCCAGCGTCGCCTACCTTTCCGAGAATGTACGCACCATGACCCGGCGCGTAGACAAGATGTCGAATACTCTGGTAGATATGTCCGAGAAGATGGACTCGCTGGATACCCTGGATCCCATGCTGGTGCACATGCGCGGGATGGATGCCTCGATGCATAATATGACAGTCACCGGCGACCAGATGCGCAACGAGATAACCTACATGGGCCGTAATATTGCGCGCCCGTTATCCAAGATGAACAATTTCTTGCCGTGGTAGACCGGGCACGGTTTTGCCGGTTATGTGTGCACACTGCATTCAGGTGACGCGCGGCATAATCTGCAACTGCACGGGCATATTTATATGAACCCGGCATGCGAAAACAAGTAGAAAAGGAGAGTAGATATGTCACTTAAGCCACTTTTATTCACCCTGGTCTCGAGCAGCCTGTTATGGGCTTCGCTGGATGCCCACGCCATTACGGTTGAAGAGGGCATGATCGTTGAAGGCGCCAGCCAGGCAGCTGCCGGTGCCGAGGGTGCCGCTGAAGCGGCGGCAAGTGCAGTCAAGAAGGTCATCGGCACTGTGCCGGCGGTCGCGCCTGAAGGTGATGCGGCTGCACCTGAAGGTAATGCGGCTACGGCTGTCAAGCAGGCTGTCGGGTCGGCGCAGGACCCGGAAGCTGTCACAGTTGAGGCGGCGGCTGAGGCAGCGGAGGGCGCTGCCGCAACGGCGGTGAAACAGGACGCCCCGGCGTCAACGGCTGACACTGAAGCGGCGGCAACCGGCAAGACGGCTGAAGCCACTCCGGCCACCGCGGGCAGTGCCGCTGCCGGGGAGGAACAACGCGAAGGTGCACAGGTCGACCTGGAGCAGAAGATCCGTGCCTACCGCGAGTTATATGACAGCCGGCAGATAGAACAGCAGAAGCGGCGTGATGAGGCGCGCCAGCGCCACGAGGCCCGCAAGCAGGCCTACGCGGCCCGCCACAAGGCCTACGCGGAAAAGGTCGATGCCCACCTGAAACAACAGGAGGAGCGTTACACCAAAACCGCCAGGGAGCAGGAGGCCCTGAGGAACCGTGCACAAGGAGACCGCGACTATCTGGTGAAGCATCATCAGGAGCTGCTGGAAATGGCGCTCAAGCGCAAGGATGAGCTGGTCAAGCGTCATGAGGAACAGCGTCAGCAGGCCGCGGACCGCAGGGCAGAGGTGGCGGAACGCCGCGCCTTGATGCGTTCAATGGGCCCGGATGAATGGCGCGCCTACATGGACGAGCACTACGACGAAATGTTCAAGCGCGCCGACGAGGGTCAGCGTCCCTTCGGGGCGCGTCTGCCCTGGGCCACCGCACCCGCTCCGGCACCCGTGGCGGGCGGGAATCAACCGGCGTCAGCCAGGGACTAAACAGTCAGGCAGTCGCTGTCAGGACGTAGTCTTTCAGCCTGACCGGCAGTCGCCTGGCGCCCCAGGTGCCGGGTTCTTTTTCGAAAAACCCGGCGCAGGGCGTGCCGCACGAGTTGCAGCAGCCGTCCTCAGTGAGGTTCCACTGGCTGAGGATGTACTGCATGCGCCCGATCAGTATCTGGCCGCACTGATGGCAATAGGTGCTGCCGCCTTTCTCGTCGATCACATTGCCGGTATAGGCATAGCGCACCCCGTTTTCCATGGCGATCCGGCGTGCCTTGGTGAGCGTGGCAGGCGGGGTCGATGGCTTGTCCAGCATCTTCCAGTCCGGATGAAACGCGGTGAAGTGCATGGGGACATCCGGACCCAGCTCCTCTACCACCCAGCGCGTCATCTCGTCCAGTTCCTTGTCTGAATCATTCTCACCGGGGATCAGGAGTGTGGTGAGCTCGAACCACACATCCGTTTCCTTCTTCAGGTAGACCAGGGTGTCGAGGACCGGCTGCAGGTGGCCCCCGGTGATCTTCCAGTAGAAGCGCTCGGTAAATGCCTTCAGGTCGACGTTCGCGGCATCCATGTACTGGTAGAATTCCGTGCGCGGTTCAGCACAGATATAGCCCGCGGTGACGGCGACAGACTTGATGCCCTGTTCGCGACAGGCGATCGCCGTGTCGATGGCGTACTCCATGAAGATGACCGGGTCATTGTAGGTGTAGGCGACAGTGCGGCAGCCCAGGTCCCGGGCGACCCTGGCAATGGTGTCCGGGGCCGCGGAATCGGACAGGGTGTCGACCTCCCTGGACTTGCTGATATCCCAGTTCTGGCAGAACTTGCAGGCAAGGTTGCAGCCGGCGGTTCCGAAAGACAGTGACGGGGTTCCCGGCAGGTAATGGTTGAGCGGTTTTTTCTCGATCGGGTCGACGCAGTAGCCACTCGAGCGTCCATAGGTGTTCAAAACAACTTCCCCGTTGCGGTTCTCGCGTACGAAGCACAGACCGCGCTGGCCCTCGTGCAGCTTGCAGGCCCGCGGACACAGGTCGCACATCACCCGCCCGTCATCCAGTGTATGCCAGTAACGGGTCGGCAGGATGCCGGTCTCCAGTGCCTGTTTTACGTCATATTCGGTCACGGGTGCTCACCTGCCTGCAGGTTGTTGTGAAGGTTATCTCGTTGACAGTATTTCGGGCTGCCTCAGCCCTGGTATGCAGGACGCCCGGGGAAACCGGGCGTCCCCAATCATCCCTGATTAATTACTCGACCCTGACTTGCCTGCGCGGGGTCTTTTCCATTTTTGGAAGCCTCAGTTCGAGTATGCCGTTCTTGAATGTCGCCTTGGCCTTTTGCTCATCCACTGTTACAGGGAGCTCCAGGGTTCGCTGGTATTCGCCATGGCTCATCTCGTGACGGTAATACTCTTCTTGCTCTTCCTTCTCTTCGTACTGTGTTTGTGCCTTGATCGTCACGTTGTGATCGGACACGGTAATGTCCAGATTATCCTTCTCGACGCCGGGAAGTTCAGCCCGGATGGTGATCTCCATATCCCGATCAATCATGTCGACCTTCGGCGTCTTGCCTTCGAACGGCGCCCTCGCTTCAAAACTGCGTGGCCACTCCCAGTTGACGGGATGCAGCCAGCCGCGTCTTCCTAATTCTTCAAACCACCGTTCCATATCCTCCCAGGCATTTAGCACGGGAGTTGCGGGACGGTGTTTCACATCAATTTCCCGTTTCGGGGTTTTCTCTTGTGTGGTCATAGATCCAGCCTCCTGTAGCACTTGGCTATACCATCCCATACTTACTATATAGACCTATATCGGCGTTGCCGCCATGACACCCGTCAAGGACTCGCTGGAATTTCGGGAGGTGTTACGGCGGCATACAACTGGCCTGATTTGGCTGTGAAAAATAGCTTCAAGGTGTGATTGGGGTGGTTGTTCTGACATGCAATAATGCCCGTCATGAGCCACTCGACTCACACCTCTGGTGAGCAGCAGCCCTCCCTCAGACGTGCGCTGTCGTTGCCCCTGATCACGTTCTATGGACTGGGCAATATCCTCGGTGCCGGGATCTATGTCCTGATCGGCAAGGTGGTGGCCGTGGCCGGTGTGTTTGCCCCTGTCTCCTTCCTGCTGGCCGCGCTGCTGGCCGGCCTGACGGCATTCACCTACGCGGAACTCTCCGCGCGCTTCCCGCTGAGCGCCGGTGAGGCCGTCTATATCCAGGAGGGCATTGGCATCCAGGCGGTGTCGGCCCTGGTGGGTCTGCTGATTATCCTGGCCGGCGTGGTTTCCGCGGCTACCATTCTGCGCGGTTTTACCGGCTACCTGCAGATATTCGTGGCGGTACCGGGGAGCGTGGCCATCCTGCTGCTGGTCGTACTGCTTGGCGGGCTGGCCGCCTGGGGCATCAGTGAATCGGTCCGGGTCGCCGCGCTTATTACCGTGGTCGAGATCGCGGGCTTGCTGTTGATCATCTGGGTTGCCGCCCCCGATCTGGCGGCGGCGCAACCCGCGCGGGTGGATTTTTCGCCGCTGGCGGGTATGGCTGCCTGGCACGGGATCTTCATCGGCGGATTCCTTGCATTTTATGCCTTTATCGGCTTTGAGGACATGGTGAATGTGGCCGAGGAAGTCCAGCACCCGGGCAGCAATCTACCGCGCGCCATCCTGAGCGCGCTGGCGATCTCGACGCTGTTGTATTTCCTGGTGGCGCTGGCGGCGGTCACAGCAGTTCCCGTGGATCGGCTGGCGGCAGACGCCGCCCCGCTTGCCTTCATCTACCAGTACACAACGGGACGTGACCCGGTTGTGATCACACTGATCGGCATGTTCGCGGTTATCAACGGTGCGCTGATCCAGATCATTATGGCAGCGCGGGTCTGCTACGGGATGAGCAGGAAGCATTGGCTACCAGCGGTGTTTGCCAGGGTCAATCGCGTGACCCGTACGCCGGTGATAGCCACCGTTGCGGTATCGCTGCTGGTCCTGACGATGGCACTGTGGCTGCCGATCGAGACACTCGCCAAGGCCACCAGTTATTTCCTGCTGATCGTGTTTGTACTGGTGAACCTGGCACTCTGGCGCCTGAAGCTGGCCGCCGGACATCCCCAGGGTATCATCCGGGTGCCCTTGTGGGTGCCGGTAACGGGCTTTTTTGCGTCCGCAGCTTTTGTGGTCGTGCAGGCGCTGATTGATGTGTTGAGCTGAGCGGGTGTTCAGCAGGGTGTGGCGCGCTTCTTGACTTCCTGTTCCGCTTCGCGTGAGACAAGCCGTGACAGGATGGATAACTCATCGCTCAGCATCTCCAGGATGTCGTCGAATGCCAGGACCCCCACCAGCGAGCAGGTGCTCGACACAACGGGAACACGCCGGACCCCGCGGGCGCGCATGCGCTGCGCCGTGTCGTACACACTCTCGTCCTCCGTTATCTTGAGTACGGCATAGGTCATTACGTCACCAACGCTCACCTGGTCGATATCAACGCCTTCGGCGATGACCTCAACCACGATGTCGCGATCGGTCAGCATGCCGACCGCTTCGATGCGGTCTTCCTTTGTCTCAATGACGACCAGGCAACCGACATGGTGGTCACGCATCAGCCTGGCGGCGTCCAGGATGGTCGTTTCCCGCGTGGCCGTGACAACGTCACGATTACACAGCTCTCCGGCGTTCATGGGCATCTCTCCTCGAATTCGGGGTGCTACCGGGTATCCGGCGTTCGGGCGGACAATCTATTATTAGAGTATAGAAGACTAATGTGTTTTTGGATTTCGATCCAGACCGGCTATTGACGGCCTGTACTTTCATGCTGCCGGCTGTGTATGGTGGGCAGGTGGATATACTCTGTGCTTCACCCGGTAGCGGTGGGGCCGCGTGAAACCGCCATGCAAGAGACCCTGATCACTGCGCTGCAAAATCCGGATGTATTCGACCATCCGGTAGGGACCATCAGCGTGCTTGAGACCCATATCTCCTGGGTCATTCTCACCGGCGATTTCGCCTACAAGATCAAGAAGGCGGTCGATTTCGGTTTCCTGGATTTCTCCACGCTTGAAAAACGCCACTACTACTGCCGGGAGGAGCTGCGGCTGAACCGGCGTTTCGCCCCGGCGCTGTACCTGGATGTAGTCGGCATCTGCGGGACGGCAGAGCGGCCTGAACTGTACGGGCCGGGCGAGCCGATCGAGTATGCCGTCAGGATGCGCCAGTTCCCGCAGCAGGGCCTGCTCAGCACTATTGTGGCCCGCCACGGGCTTGCAGCGGCCCAAATCGATGAGATTGTTGAGTTGGTTGCCGGTCTGCATGCCCGCTGCGAGGTGGCGGACAGGGATACCGATTACGGCCGGCCGGATGACATTCACCACTGGGTGACGGAGAACTTCGAACATATCCGCCCGGCGCTGGATGAGGCAGGGCAGCTGGCGCAACTGGACGGTCTGGAAGACTGGTGCGGTCAGGAGTTCAGCAACAGGCGATCGCTGATCCAGGACCGCAGGGATAACGGTTTTGTGCGCGAATGCCACGGCGACCTGCACCTGGGCAACCTGGCACTGATTGACGGGTGCATCACGCCGTTTGACTGCATCGAGTTCAACCCCCGGCTGCGCTGGATCGATGTTATCAGCGAAGCCGCGTTCCTGATGATGGACCTGGAGGATCGCGGGCACCCCGGGTTGGCCTACCGCTTCCTGAACGGCTACCTGCAGCACAGCGGGGACTACGATGCTGTCGGCCTGTTGCGTTACTACCTGGTCTACCGCGCGCTGGTGCGCGCCAAGGTGGCGATATTGAGGCTGGCTGCTGTCGCTGATGCTGTGGATGCAAACCAGAGGGCACGGGAGGAATATGCCTCTTACATGGCGCTGGCCTGCCAGTATGCGCGGTCGAGGAGCCCGGCGCTGATCATCACCCACGGCGTCTCCGGATCCGGCAAGTCCTGGTATGCCTCGCAGCTGGTGGAGCGGCTGGGTGCCCTCCAGGTTCGCTCGGACGTGGAGCGCAAGCGCCTGTATGGTTACCATGCGCAGGCGAGTACCGGATCGGGTGTCGATTCCGGGATTTATACGGCTGAGGCCGGGATGCGCACCTATGAACGCCTGGCCGATGTGGCGGGCCACATCATCAACGCGGGCTACCCGGTGATTGTGGATGCGGCCTTCATGAAACAGGCGCAACGCGAGCGCTTCCGGCAACTGGCCGAGGAACTGGGTGTGCCCTTCGTATTGCTGCATTTCGAGGTCGACACCGACACGTTGCGCAGCCGCATCCGCGTGCGCCAGCGGTCAGGAGAGGGCCCCTCCGAGGCCGGGCTGGCGGTGCTTGAGGCGCAGCTCGGATCACAGGAGCCGTTGCGGCCGGATGAGCGGGATGAGCAGGTCGCCATCCTGGTAAACCAGGATCAGCCGCTGGATGATCTCGTCCGCGAGCTTGCACGCAGAATCACGCCGCCGGAAAGCGGATAGCTGCGGATCAGACACTTTGCCAGCTGAATCCGATACCATTCGGTCATGCCTGTAAAAAACGCCTGTCCGGCCGATACAGGCTTACTGTTCGGATTCAAATAATCCATGTACTGGCTATCCTTCAAGAAGAAGCAAGAACCCCCGGTGACGGGCCTGATCCTGCCGGGCGGCGGTGCCCGCAATGCCTACCAGGCCGGTGTGCTCAAGGCCATCGGTGATATGTTGCCCGAGGATGCCGAGAACCCGTTTCCGGTTATCTGCGGTACCTCATCGGGTGCCCTCAACGCGGTCCTGCTGGCCAGCAGTGCCGCACGCTTCCAGGAGGGGGTCGACCGGCTTTACGGGATCTGGGCCAATTTTCATGTCGGCAAGGTGTTCAAGACCGATCCCATGACGGCGATCAAAAGCGGGCTTAGGTGGGGGCTGGCCTTTGCCAGCGGCGGCCTGCTGCGGCTGCAGCCGCCGCGCGCCATCCTCGACAATTCGCCGCTGCGCGGACTGCTGGAGCGGCACATTCGCTTTGCGCGCATCCAACAGGCCATCGACAGCGGTGACCTGCGTGCGGTGGCGGTGACCGCATCCGGTTACAGCAGCGGGATGTCGCTGACATTCTATCAGGGAATCAAGGGACTGGTGCCGTGGAAGCGGACTCGACGCCAGGGAAAACCGGAGGAATTGACGCTCGATCACCTGATGGCGTCCTCGGCCATCCCGGTGCTGTTCCCCGCGGTCAAGCTGCGTACCGAATATTACGGCGACGGTTCGATGCGTGCCACGGCGCCGCTGAGTCCCGCCCTGCATCTGGGTGCCAACCGCCTGCTGGTGATCGGGGTGCGCAATTCGCGACTCGACGTGGTATCGGAGGAGGGTGCGGACAATCCCTATCCGACCTTCGGCCATATCAGCGGTTACATCTTCGACACCCTGTTCATGGACAGCCTGGATGCCGACATCGAGCGCATGCGCCGCATCAACCACACCATTTCCGAGACCGGCGACAATCAGATCGACTACAAGGACAGCTCCCTGCGCCAGATCGACTACCTGGTGATTTCACCGAGCCGTGACGTGCGCGAGATCGTGGAGCGCTATGTTGGCAATTTCCCGCGCTCGGTGCGTGTGTTACTGAAGGGGATCGGGGCGCTGACGCGCGAAGGTCGTCCGCTGATGAGCTACCTGATGTTCGACGCCCCGTACTGCAAGGAACTGATGGAACTCGGTTACCAGGACGCGCTGGCCGCGCGCGAGCAGATCCTGCACCTGCTGGGTCACGACGAATTGATTGACGCGCAGGCCTGAATCCGGCGCCCGCGGGCTCAGGCCAGGGTCTTCAATCGTTCCTGGCGGCGCCAGCGGTCGACGATGTCGTCTACATCCAGGTCTTCAGGGCCTGAAATCCAGTACTCGTAGAAGTCCACGTCCGCACTGTTCGGCACCGGGTCCGGTTTGTAGAACTGCACCCGTGTGGGTAGCGGTATCGCCTGCCCCATAATCAGGGCCTCGCCGCGGCCCAGCGAGGCGAGGATGTCGACCAGGTCGCGTTCCGCCTCCGGCACCAGATCCTTCATATAGGTCTGGTCATCCGGGTTGGTCAGGCGCAGGCAGATAAAGGTGCTGCACTGGGCCAGCACCGTCTCCGATAATTCATGCGGGCGCTGGCTGACCACGCACAGGCCGACACCGTATTTACGTCCCTCGCGCGCGATGCGTTGCATCGACTGGCGTGTGCCCTCGTAGCGCGGGTCGTTGTCGCGGGGGATATAGGCATGTGCCTCCTCGCAGACCAGCAGGATGGGAAATTCCTTGTAGTGCGGGTTCCAGTAGTTAAATTCGAAGGCCATGCGCCCGACCTGTGCAGAGACCGTCGGGCGTACGTCGAAAGGCACGGAACTGAGATCGATAATGGTGATCTGGCATTTCGGCTCGCCGAGGCCGACAAAATCCCTGAGCAGGTCAGACAGCGAATCCGAGTTGGTGCGGTGCTTTGGTTTGAGCATGAAATCGTAGCGCACATCATTCATGCGGCTTTGCAGGCGCATCAGGAACTGGTCGAACTGGCCTGCCAGCGGCCCCTTTTCCTTGCCGAAGTTGGACGTCATCTTGTTCGCTTCCTCGAAGTGCTCGTAGAGCTCGTCGAGCGGAAAGTAGACCGGTGAATCAACCGACAGGTGGCCGATGCCCAGGTCCTTGTTGGACTTGTTGCGTAGGTCGAACACGGTGTCACGCAGGAAGGCGATCTGGGTCGAGGCCGAATCGTCGTTGCGGTCGATGAACAGGTCGACCAGCTCGGCGAAGGTCATCAACCAGTAGGGCATTTCGAGATCGCGTGCATCGATATGGCGCACCACGTTCTCATCGTAGGCATAGTGTTGCTTACCCTCCCGGTCCTTCCATGCGTATTCGCCATGCAGGTCAAGCAGGATGATATGGGCATTGGGCATGGCCTTGACGGCACGTTGCAGGAGGTTGGTGACGGTCCAGGACTTGCCGGCACCGGACTGCCCGAGGATGGCCGAGTGTCGGCTGAACAGGGCGCCCGGGTCGAGACATACATCGAGGGAGGAGCGCGACGACAGTTCGCCCACGCTGTAACCCCGGGAGCGAAACTTCACGAAGATGGACTTGACGTCTTCCTCGGTGACCGGATGGAGCTCCGCGCCGGCAACCGGATAGTTCTTGACGCCGTTCTCGAAGCTGCCGCTGCTGTTGATCTCGCCCAGCGGGATGAGATTGACTACCCATCGCTTGGCGTCGCGCCGTCCGGGCAGATTGTTGGCTGTTTCGACAATGTCGTTTTCAACCATGTCCGTGACCATGCTAAGGACGCGGATGCCGTTCTGGGTGATGGCCATGTAGGACCCGGGCTGCCCGACCGGCGCGCGTTCGCCGTTGACCTCGATTATGGGAAGCTTGCCATCACTGTCTGCGTTCACCGTCGCCGTGAATAAGCCCGGCCTGACTTCCGTGATATGGCCGACCTTGGAGTTCGTGTATGTCGTCATAGTTGCCATCCCTCTGGCTGGTTGTAATTCGGGCTGATACCAAGCGTGGTTCACCGGCGCCTCAGCCTTCTGCGGGCATGATTCCATGGGCCGGTCAGGCAGCCAAGCCTGACTCTATCACTATAGCGGCGGCTCTGCCCCGGAATTTAGTGCCCGGATAATGGCCTACCGGGCTGGCCCCGTCCGGGGCCCGGACTCACCTGTCCAGACAGGACGGCCCTTTCCGGATTTGCTACGCTGACAATTGGTCAGGGGCCTGAAACATCCCTATCCGGGTGGCATCGGTTTGATGCCTTGCCTGGCGTTAAAATTAAGCAATACAGGCTGCGGCAGGGGTCTAGAGACAATATGACCGGAACCAACACCTATATCCGCTGGTTCAGCGAACTCACGCTGGATGATGTCCCCCTGGTGGGCGGCAAGAACGCCTCGCTGGGCGAGATGTACCGGGGACTGAAGGGCGAAGGAATCAATGTCCCGGATGGCTTCGCCATTACGGCGCGCGCCTACCGTGAACTGCTCGAAACCGCTGGCAGCGGGGAGCAGTTGGCTACGCTGCTCGACGGCCTCGAACCGGGCGATGCAGCGGACCTGGCACGGCGCGGGCGCCGTGCCAGGGACATCATCTTTTCCGTGCCGCTGCCGGAGCGGATGCGCGCCGGTATCCTGGAGGCATTCCACTGTTTGATCGACGAGTACGGACCGGAAACCAGTGTAGCGGTGCGCAGTTCCGCCACGGCCGAGGACCTGCCGACGGCCAGCTTTGCCGGCCAGCAGGAGACCTTTCTGAATGTCGCCAGCGACGCATCCCTGATCAACGCCTGCAGGCAGTGCTTCGCCAGCCTGTATACCGACCGCGCCATTCATTATCGCCTGGACCGGGGCTTCGATCATGCCCGGGTGGCGCTGTCCATCGGTGTCCAGAAGATGGTGCGTTCCGACCTGGAGAGCAGTGGCGTCATATTCACGCTGGATACCGAATCCGGGTTCCGCGACGTGGTATTCATCACCGGCGCCTGGGGGCTGGGCGAGAATGTCGTGCAGGGCACAGTTGACCCGGATGAGTTCTATGTACACAAGCCGACCTATGCGACCGGCAGCCGGGTCGTGCTGCGCCGCACCCTCGGCGACAAGCAAATCAAGATGATCTATGCCCAGGGCGGACACGGTGTTACCACACGCAATATCCCCACACCCAGGGCGGAACGCGAGCGCTTCTGTCTGAGTGACGAGGAGGTGCTGACGCTGGCCGGTTACGCCATGAAGATAGAGTCCTACTACAGCCGCCGCTATGGGCGCGACACCCCCATGGATATCGAGTGGGCCAAGGACGGGAAGGACGGCGGGCTGTATATCGTGCAGGCGAGGCCGGAGACCGTGGTGTCGCAGCGCAAGGCCGGAATCCTGCGGGAGTACGAGTTGACGGGCAGCGGTGAGCTGCTGGTTCAGGGCCATGCCGTGGGCGACAAGATTGCCGTCGGCCGGGTACGCGCCATTCATGATCCTTCCGGACTGCCGGAATTCCGGGCCGGGGAGGTACTGGTCACCGACATCACGACACCGGACTGGGAGCCGATGATGAAGCAGGCGGCGGCGATCGTGACCAACCGGGGTGGCCGGACCTGCCACGCCGCCATTGTCGCCCGGGAACTCGGGATCCCGGCGGTGGTCGGGACCGGCAATGGCGTGGAAATACTGGCCAGCGCTGACACCGTGACCGTGTCCTGTGCCCAGGGTGACACCGGCAATGTCTATGCCGGCGCTATCCCGTTCCGGGTCAATGAAACCGACCTGGGTGAGATGCAGAAGCCGAAAACCCGGATCATGGTGAACCTTGGCAACCCGGAACTGGCGTTTCGCACCGCCCAGATACCCAATGACGGTGTCGGACTGGCGCGGCTTGAATTCATTATCAACGAATACATCAAGGCTCATCCGCTGGCCCTGCTGGCACCTGAGAAGGTCACTGATCCGGGTGTCAGGGCACAGCTTGCCGCGCTGACCGCGGCCTACACCTCACCGGCCGGCTACTTTATCGAGAAGCTCTCCGAAGGCGTGGGCACGATTGCCGCCGCGTTTTACCCCAAGCCGGTTGTGGTGCGCCTGTCCGATTTCAAGAGCAACGAGTATGCCAGCCTGCTCGGGGGGGCGGGCTTCGAGCCGCAAGAGGCCAACCCCATGCTGGGCCTGCGCGGCGCATCCCGCTATGTTCACCCTGACTACCGCGAGGCCTTTGCGCTGGAGTGCGCTGCCATGAAGCGGGTGCGCGAGGAGATGGGCTTCCGCAATGTCAAGCTGATGGTCCCGTTCTGCCGGACCCTCGGTGAGGCGGAACGGGTGCTGAAGGCGATGGCGGAACACGGTCTGCAGCGCGGTGATGCGGAGCTGGAGATCTACATGATGTGCGAACTGCCGAACAACGTCATATTGATAGACGAGTTTTCCGAGTACTTCGATGGTTTCTCCATCGGCTCCAATGACCTGACCCAGCTTGCCCTGGGCATCGACCGCGACTCGGAGCTTGTCGCCGGGGAGTTTGACGAGCGCGATCCGGGGGTCAAGAAACTGCTGCGCCTGGCCGTGGAGGGCGCCAGGCGCAATCACCGCCACAGCGGTATCTGTGGCCAGGCGCCGTCCGATTATCCCGATATGGCGGCATACCTGGTGGAGCTGGGCATCGATTCAATCAGCCTGAACCCGGATAGCGTCATGAAAACCACGCAGCACATCCTGCGGGTGGAACAGGAACTGGCCGGTAAACAGGGTCACGGCTAGCCGGGATTCAGATGCCCGGATATCCCGGGCGGGAATTGCAAGGTGCGCCGGCACGGATCTGCCGGCGGCTTTTTTTATCGGCTCAGTTGTAGTGGCGCGGCTGGCTGCCGTGACTGTACATGTTCTTGAAGAGGTTGCGATAGTAGACCACGGCACTGTTGCCGGCCGCTTTCACGTCAAAGATCTTCCATCCCGCTTTGCTCTGGTAGAAGCGGAATTCCAGTTTGGTGGGATAGCCATCCGGCTGCATGATCCAGGCGCTGACCGTGACATCCTCACGGCTTTGACCGCGCGGGGTGAAGTAGCGTATCGACTGGTTCGAGTAGGTCGTCAGTTGTTGTGCAAGGATGGTCATGAATGACTCGGCCAGCTGTCCCTGCATGCTGGCGCGCTGCTCTGGATTCATCCTGCGCCATGCCGGTCCGGCAGCCCAGCGGGTCATGTAGGCAAAATCGAAATAGGGTGCGATCTCCTGCTGCAGAAAGGCTGTCGCCCTGGCCTTGTCGTTGGCGCCGCCGCTGCGGATAAAGGCTGTCAGCTTGTTAATGCCGGCCTTGAGTAACTGTGCCGGTTCAGCGGCCTGTTGAGCCGGTGCGATGCCTTTATGAGCGCCCTGGTAATAGGATGGAAAGGGCGCGGCGGCGGCCATGGATGCAGAAGTAATTAATATCAGGAATACGGCGAGTAGGTTCACTTTCATGGGACCCTCTGTAGTTGCGCTGGGTTGAATAGAACAATAACTGACCACAGGCTATCTGGCCTGTTTGCGTTTTATACAGCAGATGATATTGGGTTGCCAGCCCGTGATTTTTTTGTCGCGCTACAGAGGAGGCACGTCCCTGTGCATACCAATTCCGAGGGCTTTTTACTTGGTCTCGGTTGCCGGTGCAGCCGGTGCAGCCGGTGCGGCGTAGGGGACGCCGTAGCCGTAGGGAGAACCCCAGCCATAGCCCGGATAGCCACCGTAGCCGTAGGGACCGTAGCCATAGGGGCCGTAGCCGCCGTAACCGTAGTGACGGCCATAACCGCGGCCATAACCGCTGCCACGACCGCCGCCGCTCATGCTGAAGTTCATGTCACCCCAGCCGTCGCCGTCGAAGGGACCCCAGTCACTTCCCCAGCCATCACCCCAGCCGGGGCCGCCCCACCATGCCTGGGCGGCAGTCATAGGTAGGGCGGCAAGGCCCGCAATGAAGGCGGCAGCAACTGTCGTTTTCAGTGTTTTCATGAGTGTATCCTCCTGTTAACTGAAATGATGAATTAATCTCCTGCGCGCAGGAGATCTATATTTTCATATAAAAGTGGCATCGTATATTTGACCTAGGTCAATAAGATATAAGTTTTATTAACATATTCTTAATATCTGATAGTATATGCGTCTCCGCGGGGAGCATTGGGTTAGAATCCGGAATTTGATATGCCCGCTGCAAGCTGACTGCCATTACAGGTTTTGTAACTTATGCGACTGATTATATTGGTTTTATTGTCTTCCATCGGTGTGGCGGCCCTGGCCGCCCCGGATGGCGAGCAACTCTATACCAGGCATTGCGCAACCTGCCACGGCGACAAGGGTGGTGGGGGTGTCGGTGTGCCGCTGGCCCTGCCTACATTCCTGGAGAGCGCGGACGATGATTTCCTGCGCAAGACCGTACGCCATGGCCGGCCCGGCCGGGTGATGCCCGCCTTTCCGAAGTTCAGTGATGCGCAACTCGATGCCCTGGTTGGTTACATCCGTGCCTGGTCCGGGAAGCCGGCGCCCAGATTCGTAGCGACGCCGGTGAAGGCCGATCCGGTGCACGGCAAGGCCCTGTTTGCCACCTATTGTGCCGCCTGCCACGGTGCAAACGGCGAGGGCGGCAAGGGCACCGGGGTGACATTCTCGCGCCGCCGTGACTTGCCGATTATCGCACCCGCCCTGAACAACACCGGTTTCCTGAAGGCCGCCACCGATGAAATGATCAGACACACCCTGCTGTATGGACGCATAGGTACGCCGATGCGCTCGTTCCTGGAGCAGGGTCTTTCCGAGGAAGACATCAGCGACCTGGTCGCCTATGTGCGTAGCTTCGAAAAACAGGCGGGCGATTCAAAACCGGCCAGGGTGGTGCCGGAAGAGAAAATCATTATTGTCGAGTCGCCCTATACCCTGGAAGAGACGGTGGAGAACCTCAAGAATGCCATCGTCAGCCAGAACTTCCTGTTGATCAGGACCGACCTGCTTGAGCATGGCCTGGTCGAGGAAGGCAAGGAAAGCAAACAGGAAGTCATACTGCACTTCTGCAATTTCAAGTTTCTCTATGATGCACTGGCCATAGATCCGCGCGTTGGTCTGTTTCTACCCTGTCGGGTAACGGTGGTGGAGCGCGAGGGCAAGGTGCAGGTGATGACAATCAATCCGCTCTATCTAAGTCACTTGTTCAACAATGAGGAGCTCGATGAGGCGTGCAAGCACATGCACGGGATTTATACGGCAATAATCGAGGATGCGACCCTGTGATGAAGCGCTACGTAGTCACCGCATTTATCTGGCTGCTCCTGGTGCTGCCGCTGCAGGCCGCGGCAGAGGAACTGCTGATGGCACGGTCTAAGCAGCCGTTTCCCGAGACCATGCTGGCACTGCAGGAGTCCATACGCGCGCATGGCTATACCGTTTCGCGCGTGCAGCGTGTTGATATCGGTTTGACCGGCATGGGTTACAAGACCGACAAGTACCGGATTGTATTTGCCGGCAAGCTCGACGAGATCAGGTACCTGTCGGAGAAGGCGCCCCAGCTGATCCCCTACCTGCCTCCGAAGATTTCCATCTTTGCCGAGGGCTCGCAGACCATCCTGGTCTCGGCCAATCCGAAACTGTATGCAGAGATTGCCGGCGATGCAGTGGAGCCAGCCTTCTTTGATCGCTGGGAGAGTGACCTGCGCTCCATCTTTTATGATGTGAGCAAGGCCGAATAATAAGGACCGCGCAGGCGAACACTGCGGTCACTGGAGCCGGGACCCTGCCGGCTGTAATGAAACAGGATCAGGAATTCCATATAAATCGTATCTGCGGATGTTGCAGAGCAGGGATTATTCCTGCGCAAATACCTGATTAAATTGACCTGCGCCAACCCGGGGGATTGTCCAGCCGCAGGATGGCCGGCATGATCATGACGCCCATTTGCCTTCCATAAAAAACGCGGACAGGGATGTCCGCGCAAGTGTGGGAGTTGTGTTCGACAGATGTACAGATAAAAGCTGGAGGAGCCTTAAGCACTGTCTGTGGAATAATATAAGGGTATCGAAGATCACTTGCCTTGATCTGGATCAATTTTCGAGTGGTATGACGCGACTATTTATGGCACGGTAGTTAGCATAACGTGATCGGGTAAACGCAACTTACTTATATGTTTAGATTATTCGTGGTTTGCCTGCAGGGGATACCGCTTGCCATGGCCTCCAGTCTGCCAGGATATCTTGCCTTATGAATGACCCGTCATTGGATCCGCTATTGGATGAAGCGCTCCAGCATATCAGGAGGCAACTCGACGCGGCCCGCAAGACAGACCTGCGAGAGCCGACCGCGATGAGTCTGGCGACTGCGGACGCCGAGGGGCGACCATCGGTCCGCACCATACTGCTCAAGGGAGTGGATGAGCGCGGTTTTGTGTTCTTCACCAACAGTCGTAGCCGCAAGGGCGTGGAATTGCAGTCGAACCCCCGGGTGTCATTGTGTTTTTTCTGGCAGCCGCTGATGCAACAGGTGCGCATCGACGGCACGGTTGAGGTGATTGACGATGCCATGGCGGATCAGTACTGGCGTACCCGGGCGCGTGACAGCCAGCTGGGGGCCTGGGCGTCGCAGCAGTCAGAGCCGCTGGCCGACCGCGAGACGCTGGATCGCAGGATGACCGAATACCACGACAAGTTCGTCGACCAGCAGGTGCCGCGGCCACCGCACTGGCCGGGTTACAGGGTCGTGCCCGAGCGGATCGAATTCTGGAAATCCGGCTGGCACCGGCTGCATGAGCGGGTCTGCTACGCTAAGACCGCCAAGGGCTGGACCAGGTTCCTGCTGAACCCGTGATCCGGTTTTGCTGCCCGTCTTTTGCTTTGCACAGGCCGATTGAATTGTAACTCGCTGTATTTAATTGGCGTATATTCCCGGCCCGGGTAGAGCCGGGTTATTGACATATCGAAATATTGGGACTATATTCCCAAATATGTTGGAAAATAAACTCAACAGGGCACTCTCGGCATCCATCCTGCGCTTGCTGCGCCCGCTGGTGCGCATCCTGCTGCGCAACGGGGTGGCCTACGGCAGTTTTACGGAACTTGCCAGGAAGGTGTACGTCGATGTGGCGTTCGAGGAATTTGCGCCCAAGGGCAAGAAGCAGACGGTGTCACGGGTCTCTGCCATGACCGGCCTGACTCGCAAGGAGGTCAAGCGGCTGCTTGAAATGGAGGGGCCAGTTGATCCTGCCAGCCGGGAGCGCTTCAACCGCGGCGTACGCGTGATCAGCGGCTGGTTGCATGACAAGCGCTTTCACGATGCCGGCGGGAAGCCGGCAGACCTGCCCGTTGATAGCAAACGCAATTCCTTTGCCGACCTGGTCAAGGAGTACAGCGGCGATATCCCGACCAAGGCCATGCTGACCATGCTGGAGGAGGCAGGCAATGTCAGACAGGTAAAGGGCAAGGTCCGTTTGGTCCGGCATGCCTACGTGCCCGGCAATGACCCGGTCGATATGTTGCAGATCCTCGGGACAGATGTCGGGGAGTTGATAGCGACCATCGATCACAATCTCACCGCGGGACCCGATGACCTGCTGTTCCAGCGCAAGGTCGCTTACGACAGCATCGATCCTGCGGCGGTAGCGAAGCTAAAAAAAATGTCTTTTAAAAAGGCGCAGGCCCTGCTTGAACAGCTGGACAGGCAATTTTCACGGCACGAACTCGAGACAGAGAGTGATGACGGGGGGAAGTACATCAGTCTGGGTATCTACTATTACGAACGGGATTCCAAAGAGGAGTAGCAGTCATGCGTCATTCAATCCATAAAACTTGGGTGGCAATTTCCCTTGTCGTTACGATCCTGACAGTCATCGGTTGCGGTGGCGGTGGTGGCACACTCGCAGGTGGCGGCATCGGGGGGACCGGTATAACGGCCTTCGGCACCATTACCGGTTTTGGCAGTGTGTTTGTCAACGGGATCGAGTTCGAGACCAGTGGCGCCACAGTTTACGACGTTGACGACGATGATACGAAGCTTGAGGACGACCTCGGTATCGGCATGGTCGTCACTGTCACAGGTACACTGAACGAGGACGGCGTGACTGGCGCGGCAGACCGCATCGAGTATGACGACGAGATCGAAGGGCCGATTACCTCGGCTGTCGATGAAGACCTCGATATGCAGACCAAGACCTTCACCGTGTTCGAAACCACGGTGGTGGTGGACCGCAATTCAACCGTATTCGCCAATGCCAGTTACGACACCCTGGCCCTGAACGATGTGGTTGAAGTCAGCGGCTTCTTCGATGAAGCGGGCAGCCTGCTGGCGACGCGTCTTGAAGGGAGAGGTACACTGGTGCCGGGGACTACCAAGGTGGAACTCAAGGGTACGGTGTCGGGTTGTGGTGGTGACTGCATCAACAGTTTCAATCTTGGGTCAGTAACCGTCAACTATGATGGAGGGACCGACCTGACGGAGGTACCTGGCGGGGTGGTCAGCGATGGCCAGTTCGTCGAGGTCAAGGGCACCCTGGAGGCCGATAATTCCATCACTGCAACCCGCATCGAGCTCGAGGACGAGGGTCTGGGTGATACCGGTGATGACAAGGTCAGCATCGAGGGACTGGTAGATTGCCCGGATATAGGCGACTGTTTGCCCTCCTTCAGGGTAGCAGGCCAGCCGGTCGATGCCACGGGTGCCGATTTCGTACCCGCCAGCCTGGAGGCCAGCCTCGCAGATGGCATGGAGGTCGAGGTCGAGGGGCCCATCGTGGGCGGTACCCTGCAGGCCATCAGAGTGGAGGCGCGCGGTGGTGAGATCCGTATCGACGCCCGCGTGCAGTCCACAAACGTGGCAGCGGGCACGGTCACACTGGTACTGAATCCCGGGAACCTGACCGTCACGATTGACAGCCGGACCGAACTGCGTGATGAAACCGGGTCCGTTGAACAGCTGGCACTGCCGGATATCGGTGCGGGTGACTTCCTTGAAATCGAGGCCTATGAAGACACCGCCAGCGGTGACCTGATTGCCACGGGGCTGCGCCGGAATGAGCCTAATGACGATGTGCTGCAGGGCCCGGTGGACAGCTGTGACGGATCACAGGTCACCATCCTGGGTCTGAGTTATACGCTCAGCGATGGTTTCACTGCCTATGAGGACGAGAATGAGAACCCTTTGTTGAATGCCAGTGACTTCTGCGCTGCCCGGGTCGTCGGTGGTTTCTTGGTCAAGGTCAAGGACGAGATCACTGCCAATGGTGTGGCCGATGAGGCTGAACTGGAAAACTGAGTAGTTAGTTCAATCCCCCCTTATGGCGCCACCATGGCGCCATTTTTTTAGGGGTGGAATTTAACAGGACTACGGAATGGTGGCCGGGTGGGTGAAGACAAAATCGTTGTCTTTGACCGGTGTATGGCAGCCGTGGCATTCCTGCACAAAGGAGGCATCCTTGCCGTAGGGTGTCTGGTCCATACCTTTCCAGCGGGCATAGCCCCAGCCACCGGTCGCCGGCCATTTTTCGGCATCCTTCAGCATGAACTCGGCGTGCACGAACTCGCCGGGGACCACGGCCTTCTCCCAAGCGGCATGCGAGGTGTCTTTCCAGACCAGCTTGCCGAGAATGGTGCCGTCCGGCCAGGGATTGGTGTTGCCGGCACGGGCCGCCTCGATAGCCGTGTCATTACCGAGGATCACGCGCAGGGTGTTGTTGTCGACGCGGTGAGATGATCCGATCACCCGCCAGTCCTTGTAGTCCTGGGGCAGGGTAATGCCGTTGGGTGCGGCACCCGGGCCGTGTTCGTCGGCGAATGGCGCTCGCACCAGCAGCGCCAGACCGAGGGCGATGATGGTCAGTAACAGGTTGTTTACATTGCGTTTCATGGTCGTTCCTCCAGTGTTCTTGGTGTTATCCCAATGCCAGTTAGTATAGACGCATCCGGGATGCGCGTTATTCCGGTTTCGCGGTTTTACGATCACCCAGCCGGAAGGCCTGCTCTGTCAGGCGGGTGACGCCCTGTTCCCGGAAACGCTGATTCGCCTCGAGGACATCGCTGGAGCACAGGCGCTCGATGGTATAACGGTCCCCGTACAGCTGTTCCACTTCGGCATCGCTGACCGAAAACGGGGGGCCGTTCATTTCGTCCTGCTTGTATTCGAGGGTGATCAGCAGTCCCGTTGTGGTTTTACCCAGAAGGCTCGCGAGCTGGTTTGCATAGCGCGGTCGCATGTCCGGGGGCAGGGCTATCAGTGCGGCGCGGTCATAGACGGCGGCCACCTCTCCGATATCACGCCGATCCAGCGCAAAGAAATCGCCGCACAACAGTTCCAGGCCATCGAATGCCCAGCGGCTGCAGTGCGCCTCGCGCCTGACCGTCGGTGTCATGTTGTATTCCGCAAAAAAGGCCTCGACGGCAATCGGGCTGATTTCGACGCCGAGCACGGAATAACCCTGGTCCAGCAGCCAGATCATGTCGCGGCTTTTGCCGCACAGGGGCACCAGCACGCGCCCGGACGTGTCGGTTGCCAACCCGGGCCAGTAGCGCACCAGGTAGGGATTGATCTCGTCCTGGTGGAAGCCGATCTGGTTGGCCTGCCAGCGTTCATGCCAGAAGTCGGGGTGCATGGGGATTCTCGCCCGGGTTTGATTAGGGTTGCTTGATTTGGAAGCATAATAAACTACCAGATGGTACACCGGCAGCAGAAATATCGGTCCTGCGTGTGCAGCGGCTGCTGGTATTCTTCTTGCCTTATGGCAAATAATGACAGGCTATCAGTCAGCCGAACACAAGTGCACAATTTCTATGGACAACACAATAACCGATCCCTTCAGAAAGGCCTTTCGCGGGCGTTTCATCAGTGTCCTGCGCTGGGAGCAGCTGGATGATTTCTGGGATGTATTAAGCAGTGACGCCGATGGGGGCTGGTACATCTATGCCGTTGGCGAGCCGCCGCCAACGGAACCCGTGAGTGGCGAGATGTTGCGGGCCTTCCTGCTGGAAATCGACCAGTTGCTGCGCAAGGAACACGACGAGGAGTACTGTGGTGTTGTCTATGCTGACTCACTCGAGTCGCCGGCATTCGTAAAGATTTTTGATCCCAACAACCTGGGTGTCTCCTGCGGTTTCAGTGACAAACCGCCCCTGCCGGGCTGGATCCTCTCCAGGCTACGACCGCTCGATCTCCACTCGGAAGTCCCGCTGCCGGGCAACCGGCGGCGCTGGTGGCGGCGCCTGATCGGCGCCTGACCTGCCGGGCGAATGGCAGGAAATACGCCCCGCCCCGGATGCGTCTAATAAGTATTGATTGCATTATTCTGGTGCACTTGTGCACCAGAATAATGCAGCAAGTTGCGGCACCGACCTGGTAACTCTCTGAATACCAACAATTCCGGGTTGGACAGTATCTTGCTTTAATAATAATGATTGGTCCTTCCCGGCCGCGTCTTGTCCGATCAATGCCGTCGTGCCCCCGAACCGGATTGATGATGTCATGGCGGTGTTCAAGGTCTTGCGGAGATCCGATAAGGCCGTCTACCTGCGCTCCGGCTCGCTCAACATCATCAACGGGATTGTGGGTCTGAACTTCTCCTGTGACGGTAGCTATTACCTTCACTATATGGCGTTGCTCGAGCAGGGCGCGGATATTATCGGGTAGCGGACGGGTTCAGCCGGAATCCGGGAACCACCCGGGGCGGTCGCTGAAAGGGTCGCCCGGGGCCGCAGGTCGCATTTGTAACATATTGTTAATTTGTACAAAAAACATTAGTAGTTGCTGCATATTACCGTGCTTTAATATACTGCCTGGATCATGTGGCTTGCAGTTGCATGGGTATTGTCAGCAGATGACGGCAAAAATTCTTGAACAGCGTGGGTAAGTACATACTGAATGGTTTTATTAACTGAATGGAGTTGACGCAATGAAAAAAATCGCAAGCGTAGTAATGATGAGTGCTTTGCTGGGTCTCAGCGGTTCCGTGCTGGCGGGTGATGCCGCGGCCGGCAAGACCAAGGCCGCCACCTGCGCCGGTTGTCACGGCGTTGCCGGCATAAGCGCTAACACGTTGTGGCCGAACCTGGCCGGGCAGCAGGTAGGCTACCTGGTCAAGCAGATGAAGGCCTTCCGTGACGGGGCCCGCAGTGATCCCATGATGAGTCCGATGGCCAAGCCGCTCAGCGACGCGGACATCGACAACCTCGCGGCCTACTACAACAGCCTGTAATCTCTTGCCACCGGCAGGCCGCCTGGCCTGCCGGTCCCTTCCTGCAGTCCTTTTTTCCTATACCCGCTGGCGAACCAGGCGCTGGTTCACAAACAGGATCAGCGTCAGTAACAGCAAGGCGCCACCCTGGTGGGTGGCTGCAAGTGCCGTGGGCACATGCAGCAGCAGGGTCGAAATGCCCAGTGCAACCTGCAGCACGCCCGCCAGCAGCAACAGGTGCAGACCGGCGCGCACCTGCTGCGTAGGTGCCTGGCGGCGCCCGTAAAGCCACAGACTGACCACGCCTATGAAAGTCGTGATAGCCAGCGCGCGATGATCAAACTGCACTGTGGCAATATTCTCGAAGAAATTACGCCACCATGGCTCCTGCATGAAGATCACCTCGGGTATCCAGTGCCCGTCCATCAGGGGAAAGGTGTTGTAGGCATGGCCAGCCTTCAGCCCGGCGACAAAGCCCCCGGAAAGTGCGGTAATGAATACCAGGCCGCTCAGCAGGCCGGCAAACAGGCATAGACCGGGCGGTCCCGCTGCTGCGTTGGCATGGCGCTTCTCGGGCAGCAGGCCCAGGGCAATCCAGAACATGTAGGCATAGATGACTAACGCCAGCGCCAGGTGTGCCGTCAGCCGGTACTGGCTGACGTGCGGCTTGTCCACCAGGCCGCTCTGCACCATGTACCAGCCCAGCAGTCCCTGCAGGCCGCCGAGCACAAACAGGGTAACCAACTTGGGTACCAGGGGTCTGTGCAGGCGTCCCTTGATGAGAAAGAACAGGAACGGTATCAGGAACACCATGCCAATGGTGCGACCCAGCAGGCGGTGGGCGAATTCGAACCAGTAGATCTGCTTAAATCCGGCCAGGTCAATGCCGATGTTGATCTTCTGGTATTCGGGTGATTGCTTGTAGAGGTCGAAGACCTCCTCCCAGGCAGTCTGGTCGAGCGGCGGGACCACCCCGAATATCGGATCCCACTGCACCATGGAGAGGCCTGAACCGGTCAGGCGCGTGACACCACCCAGTACGACCATGCAAAAAATCATGGCACAGCAGACCAGCAGCCAGACGGCGATTTGCCGATCATGTCTTTTGTCGGGATTGTTTTCAGCGGGGTTGTATGCGTTATTCATTATCACTCGTCTTGTAGTGCGGCTGCTTGCAGCCCGGATGTTTTACGGGTGTGCGCATTCTACCCGAAATGGCGCGCGGACTGTTCTTGCCAGCGACGGGATAGCAGCCTGGAACTGGCGCGAGACTATAATTTTCAGTATGTTGTGCTCCGACCGGGTTGCATGGAATGGAAAAATGAAGCGTATTGTTGTTCTACTGTTGGTGGTGGCGGGGGTGGCGGCATTGATCTATCAGCGGCAACCTCATACCCCCGGGCAAGCGCAGACCGACACGGTCGTTGCCGATGACAGCGCGACCCGTTCACCACTCCCTGATACGCCGCTACCCGATGCGGGTCCCGGGCGTGCCGTGCTGGATATCAGCGTGCATACGCTGGAGGAGTTGCGGGTTTTGTTCGAACGCGCCGGCGAACTGGCGATGAAGCCACGGCCACCCGGTGAAGAGGCCAGTCTCGTACTGGTCCTGCACGGTCCCGAGGTGGACTTCTTTGCCATAAAGAATTACGAAGAGTACAAGGAAATTGTGGACGAGGCCGCCAGGCTGGATGCCTTTGACGTCGTGGATATCAGGATCTGCCAGACCATGATGGAGGCGCGTGGTATCGAGCCCGATGATATCCCGTCGTTCATAGAGCAGGTTCCCTATGGCCCCGGGGAGGTCGAGCGCCTGGTCGAGGAGGGCTATCTCTATTTTTAACCCCTGTGTTGTACGCAGGCGTTTCTTGTAACCAAACTATGCTGTAATCCCGGGCTCAACAGGCTGTCTGGAGGGCTTCTTTGCAAGTGACGGTTTATGCCTATTCGATTTCAGAACCCATACGGCTTTGCCCAATGTGCATGGCCCGGCCCGGTCTCTCGACCGGTTCCCGGTCTCACCTTTATCCGCGCTAGAGGATCTCGGAATGGATCACCTGGCCGTTGCGGTTGAGATACAGGCGCATCTGGCCAAAGCAGGACACCCGTTCGGTCTGGCGACCGGTGCCCTCCATCAGCAGTTCGTCGAACTCGATATCGACGCGTACCTCGTAGTCGCTTTCCCAGTCGACGCTATAGTGCAGCGAGGCATTATCGATCCAGCCGTTCAGGGAGCAGAAGCGGGCCAGTTCGCGACAGGACTTCAGATAGCATTCAATCGCTGACATGGCGGGCGGGTTGGGGCGTTACCCGAGCGCCTGTCTAGTTATAGTCCGCACATCGGCGTCCGGATTGTCGAGGTTGTAACGGAGGTCCTGGCCGGGGTTTTCAACCTCGATGTCCAGGTAGCGGCGTCGGGTTTGCTTTGACTCGAAGTAGACCTTGATTGCGAGGTGGCCTTTGCCCTCGATAACGAATGGCTTGATTTCCACGTTGCCGAGGTCTTTGCCGCTGATTGGTTCTGTGGACGTGATGATCACGTCGGTCCCCTCCAGCTGCTGCCGTGTTTATAGATGCAACTGAGAGGAGTATAGGTTAACAATCTTGTTTGGCAAGATTCAATGGACCCCTGTCAGGCTGCGCGAGCGGCCGGCCTGGATGAAAGGTCACCCCGGAAGGGGCGGCGAGTACCGCCGACCCGCCTGTGGTGCAGTTAAAATCAACTGGTGGTGCGGTTTTCCATAAGCCTCTGGATGATCGGTGCCAGGATGATCTCCATGGCGAAGCCCATCTTGCCTCCCGGCACCACGAAGCTGTTGCGCCGTGACATGAAGGAGTCCGACAGCATGCTGAGCAGGTAGGGGAAGTCGATATCTAACTTATTTGGGTCGCTGAAGCGAATCACCACGAAGCTCTCGTCCGGTGTCGGGATGTCCCTGGCAATGAACGGGTTGGAGGTGTCTACCGTTGGTACCCGCTGGAAGTTGATGTCCGTACGCGAGAACTGCGGTGTGATGTAGTGAATATAGTCATACATGCGCCGCAGGATGGTGTCGGTGACGGCCTCGGCCGAGTAGCCGCGTTGTGCGCAGTCGCGGTGAATTTTCTGGATCCATTCGAGATTGACTATCGGGACCACGCCGATCAGCAGGTCGACATGCCGGGCGACGTTGACCTCATTGGTGACCACGCCGCCATGCAGGCCTTCGTAGAACAGCAGGTCGGTGCCGGGTGCAATTTTTTCCCAGGGAGTGAATTCGCCCGGCTTCTGGTCGAAGGGCCGGGCCTCGTCCTCGCTGTGCAGGTAGTAGCGGCGTTCGCAGGTACCGGTATCGCCGTACGACTTGAAGGTCTCTTCCAGCTTGTCGAAGATATTTGCCTCGGGACCAAAGTGGCTGAAATGCGTGTCCCCGCTTTCCTCGGCCTCGTGCATGGCCGCTTTCATGGCGGCCCGGTCAAAGCGGTGGTAACTGTCACCTTCGATGACGACCGGGTTGACACCCTCGCGCAGGAAGATGTGCTCGAATGCTACCTTGACAGTGGAAGTGCCTGCGCCGGAAGAGCCGGTAACGGCGATAATCGGATGTTTCTTGGACATGAGAGGCTCCTGAGTCCTTATCTATTTAGGTAAGATGATGCAATCCAGCTTCCAGGCGCGTTCTCGGCATGACGGCGGCCTGGGTAGCCCGGTGGTGCCGTTTTTCGGCATAGCTGTCGGGTCGAAGCCGCGTATTGAACCATTATTGCACCGGGTGTCTCAAGTTCGATTGTCGGATGATACCGCTGCCGGTGTTCCAATCGAATAAATATCAATAAGATATCGTTTCCACTGGTGTTGGTGTTTTGCCTGTTCAGACGCACCGGCCTGCAGTGTTTTGGCCTGTGTCCGTGCCGTCGTTGGGCAATGTTTCTGTGCGGGTGATTCCTGTCAGGCAGGGAATCAGAATATAATATTGGGTTTTCGGACGGCCGGATAAAGCATCGGCACCCTTGGTAATTTGGACAACACTATGATTAAAAAAGAAAAGTGTGATGAATTGAAAAGCCGGTTTTTACCCTTCCTGTGCTGGACCGGCGAACTCAAGAAACGTGAAATCCTCCAGGCCGACCTGATCGCAGGCATCACCGTTGCCCTGGTGCTGGTGCCCCAGTCGATGGCCTATGCTCAGCTGGCGGGCCTGCCGCCCTACTACGGTCTGTATGCCTCGTTCCTGCCGGGGATCATCGCCGCCCTGTTCGGATCATCGCGCCAGCTGGCCACCGGGCCGGTGGCGGTCGTGTCCCTGATGACGGCCTCGGCGCTGGGACCGCTCGCCGGCGGCAGTCCGGAATTATATGTGGCCTATGCCATCATGCTGGCCATGATGGTGGGCATCTTCCAGATCGCCCTCGGGCTGTTGCATCTGGGTGTGCTGGTCAACTTCCTGTCCCACCCGGTGGTGATCGGGTTCACCAACGCCGCGGCCATCATCATCGGCACCTCGCAGCTCGGCAAGCTGTTCGGCGTGACCGTGGAAACGGCCGACCATACCTATGTGACGGTGTTCAATACCGTGGTCGAGGCCTTTCAAAACACCCACATGGAAACCATGCTGATGGCCATCCTGTCGCTCGGCATCATGGTCGCCATGAAGCGATTTGTACCCAAGGCACCGAATGTGCTCACCGCAGTGATCATTACAACGCTGATTTCCTGGCAGATCGGCTTTGAGCATATGGGCGGCAAGGTTGTCGGCAGCATCCCGGCAGGGCTGCCCGCTCTGTCCATGCCGACATTCGATCTGCATACCATGGTGCAACTGATCAGTGTCACAGTGGCGATCGCCATTATCGGATTCATGGAGGCCATATCGATCGCCAAGGCCATGGCCGCGCGCACCCGCCAGCGGCTGGATGCCAACCAGGAGCTGGTGGGCCAGGGTCTGGGTAACATCGTATCCAGTTTTTCCCATGGCTACGCCGTGTCCGGCTCCTTCTCGCGTTCGGCCGTCAACATCGACGCCGGGGCGAAAACCGGTTTCTCGGCTGTGGTCACTGGCCTGGTCGTGGGTATCACCCTGCTGTTCCTGACGCCGCTGTTGTACCACCTGCCGCAGGCGACCCTGGCCGCGGTCATCATCATGGCGGTGATCAACCTGGTGAAGATCGACCCCATCAAGTATGCCTGGAAGGTGCAGCGCCACGACGGTGTGGTGGCCATCATCACCTTTGTCCTGACCCTGGTCTGGGCACCGCACCTGGATAAGGGCATTATGGCGGGTGTGATGCTTTCGCTGATGCTGTTCCTGTATCGCAGCATGCAGCCGCGGGTGGCGGCACTGTCACGCGCCCCCGATGGCACCCTGCGCGATGCCGAGATCAACAAGCTGGAGACCTGTCGCAATATCGCATTGATCCGTTTTGACGGCTCCCTGTATTTCGCCAATACCGGTTATTTCGAGGACAAGGTACTGGAACGCGTTGCACTCAAGCCGGACCTGAAATACGTAATCATCGATGCCGAGGGAATTAACGAGATCGATGCCACGGGCGAGGAGATGCTGCATCACCTGTGGGAGCAGCTCAAGGAAACCGGCGTGGAACTGTTGGTCGCGCGAGCCAAGAAACAGGTTTGGGACGTGTTCCGCCGCACCGGCCTGATACAAAAGGTCGGCGAGGACCATTTCTTCGCACTGCGCACCCACGCCTTTAACTATGCCTGGGACAAGCTCGGTGACAACCATGCCGAAACCTGCCCATTGAAGGTGTCGACGGTAGCTGAAGCAGTCCGGGCCGGATAAGGTCCCGGCCACGTTGCAGCGCAGTCGGGATCCCTGCATCATCTGTTTGCCGCACCCAGTACTGTCGGGGAGCGGATTCTTGCCACAATTTTCCCTGCGGGCGTGCTTTATCAAGCGTTACAGTTATGCGGCCGTGAATTACTGATAGGAGAGATCAGGATGTCTATTGAAAGAACATTATTTGCTTTTGGCGGCACTATGGTCATGCTGACCGCGCTGCTGGCCCTGTTCCACAATCCCCTGTGGACCTGGGTGACCCTGTTCATCGGATTTAACTGCTTCCAGAGTTCGTTCACCGGATTCTGTCCTCCCTCCTGGGCGATGAAGAAGTTCGGCCTGAAGACAGAAGCGGAGCTGGCGCTGGTGTCGGCCGGTAAATAACCCGGCTCAGGCGCTGTTGCGCGGGGCGGCCTTTTCGAACAGCAGGTCCCACATCCCGTGGCCCAGCCGCTGGCCGCGTTGCTCGAACTTGGTCACTGGACGGTAGGCGGGACGCGGCGAGTAGTGACCTTGACCGGCACAATTGCGGAACGCGTCCGCGTTCTCCATGACCGCGAGCATGTGCTCGGCATAATTCTCCCAGTCGGTGGCCATGTGCAGGATGCCGCCGGCCCGCAGCTTGCGTGCCAGCAGCTCGATAAAGCCGGGCTGCACAATGCGGCGCTTGTGGTGGCGCTGCTTGGGCCAGGGGTCGGGGAAGAACAGCAGCACTCGATCAAGCGAACTATCCGGCAAGCACTCCTTCAGGATCTGCACGGCGTCGGCGCAAATGATGCGGACGTTTTCCAGCCCGCGTCGTTCCAGTTCCAGCAGCAGGTGACCGACCCCGGGACGGTGAACCTCGATACCAATAAAATCGGTGTCCGGTTCCTGTTCCGCCATGACTGCCAGGGAAGCGCCATTGCCAAAACCGATCTCCAGTGTGGACGCGGCCCGTCGGCCGAATATCAGGTCGAGGTCCAGATGCTGGCCGGCTTCAAGACCGTAACGCGGCCATAGCTCATCCAGTGCCCGTTGTTGTGAACGGGTGATGCGCCCCTCGCGCCGGACGAAGGAGCGAATCTCCGGCTTATGTGGCGGGCGGATGTTCACGCGGGAGATCTAAAGCGTGAAACGTGAGGGTAGGGTGCGCTGTGCTCACCGGGAATTAGCCACGGAATCCACGGAAGGACACGGAAAAAATAAAAACCTGAAATCACTGCTGTCCCATAAACCTCCTCTCCCACCGGGCTGGGGAGAGGGGATAAAAATAATGCAATTGCCTGTTTTTATATCCCCTCATCCTGACCTTCTACCCCTGAAGGGGTACTGAAATGAGTCCCGGAGCACCCAACAATCGGGCATAAAGGAGAAGGGACGTTCTGTTTATATGGCGGCGACGCAGATTCACGTCCCGTATGTGGCGGTGGCTGGTATCGTCTTGCCATACATTACTTTACATATAATCCTGTCAATGTTTATGGGACAGCAGTGACCTGAAATGTGAATTACAGGAACGCCTCGTTTATGCCCGGCGCTTAATCGGGTGCAGGCGCGGTCGGACAGGGTACGCCAAGGGCGAACATGCTCGCGTTGCTCCCGGTTCAGAAAAACGTCCCGTCGATGGGCGACGAGGCGCTGGCGTAGCGCTTGCGCGGGATGCGCCCGGCCCTGAAGGCCTCGCGCCCGGCCTCGATGGCCTTCTTCATGGCCGACGCCATCAGCACCGGATCCCGGGCGCCGGCGATGGCGGTGTTCATCAGCACACCGTCGCAGCCGAGTTCCATGGCGATGGCGGCATCCGAGGCAGTGCCCACACCGGCATCGACCAGGATGGGGACGCTGGCATTCTCGACGATGGTAAGGATGTTGTAGGGGTTGCGAATACCCAGCCCGGATCCGATAGGTGCCGCCAGCGGCATCACCGCAACGCAGCCCATGTCCTCGAAGCGCTTCGCCACAATGGGGTCGTCATTGGTGTAGACCATGACCTTGAAGCCGTCCTTGACCAGGGTTTCGGTGGCCTTAATGGTCTGCACAATATCCGGAAACAGCGTGGTCTCATCGCCCAGCACTTCCAGCTTGACCAGGTCGTGGCCGTCAAGCAGTTCCCGCGCCAGGCGACAGGTGCGCACCGCATCCTCGGCCGTGTAGCAACCGGCGGTATTGGGCAGCAGGGTGTAGCGGCCCGGTGAGATGACGTCCAGCAGGTTGGGTTCATCCGGATTCTGCCCGATATTGGTACGCCGGATGGCGATGGTGACGATTTCCGCGCCACTGGCCTCGGTGGCCGCGCGGGTTTCCTCCAGGTCCCGGTACTTGCCGCTACCCACCAGCAGGCGGGCGTGGTATTCGACGCCGGCGATGACCAGCGGGTCCGCGGACTGCGGGTGCTGCGATTGCATGGCTGTGGACATAACTATTTAACTCACTGATACTTCGAGACTAATGAACACGATAGTGGCTTATCAGCCACCCCCGATGGCCTGCACGATCTCGATATTGTCTTCGGGCCTGATAAGATGCGTTTCAAAGGTGCTGCGCGGCACGATCTGCTGGTTGACCTCCAGCGCCAGGCGTTTGTGGGTCAGGCCCAGTTCGACGATGAGCCCGCCAGCGGTCAGATTGTCCGGCACGTCCCTGGGGGAACCGTTCAGTATGATATTCATGACAGTTGATCCGGGAATGAAAGTACTTCCAGGCCACATTCTACCGTAATTGTATCGCGAAGGATCATACCCCGAGGAAAGAAGGGCTTATGGCGCAATGGAACGAGGATATCGTTTCGGCAGAGATCGCCGGCACGCTGGACGGTCTGCTGTACCAGCGAGTCAGACGCACCCCCGAGACGCTGGCCTACCGCCACTTTGACACCGCCAGCAAGCAGTGGCGGGATACCTCGTGGCGGGAGGTCGGCAACGCTGTGGCGCGCTGGCGTGATGCACTCGCGGCCGAGGATCTGCTGCCCGGTGAGCGGGTGGCCGTGCATCTGCGCAACAGCAGGGAATGGGTGTATTTCGACCAGGCGGCCCTGGCCTGTGGGCTGGTGCTGGTGCCGCTATATACCGATGACCGGCCCGACAATATCGCTTATATGCTCAAGGATGCCGCGGTCCGGGTACTGCTGGTGCAGGACGCGGGCAGCTGGAGGCGACTGGCGCCGGCACTCGGGCAGCACGAGGAGTTGAAGCGGGTGCTGATCCTGAACCGGCCAGAATCGCTGCCACTCGAACTGGCCCATGACGAGCGTGTACGCTTTGTGGCCGACTGGCTGCCGCAACAGGCGGATGCCCTGGCGGCACGTCAGGGTGATCCGCATGCACTGGCCTCGATTGTCTACACCTCGGGGACGACCGGGCGTCCCAAGGGTGTCATGCTCACGCATTACAACATGCTGGCAATCGCGCATTCCGCCCTCACGATGATCGACTGCTACCAGGAAGACCTGTTCATGTCCTTTCTGCCCTTGTCGCACACGCTGGAACGAACCGCCGGCTACTACCTGCCGATGATGGCCGGCGCCACGGTGGCCTACGCGCGTTCCATTCCGCAACTGGCAGAGGACCTACAGCAGCTCAGGCCCACAGTGCTGATTGCCGTGCCGCGCATCTTCGAGCGTGTCTTCGGGCGTATCCAGGGGCAAATGGCCAGCAAAACCGCTCTGGCCCGTGCCCTGTTCCGTTATACAACGGAGGTCGGCTGGCACCGCTTCGAGCGCGAGCAGCGACGCGCCGGCTGGCGGCCGAAGCTGCTGGCCTGGCCGGTGCTGCGCCGGCTGGTCGCCGGCAAGGTCACGGACAAGCTGGGCGGACGCCTGCGCCTGGCCGTGAGCGGCGGGGCGGCCCTGCCGCTGCCGGTGGCCAGGATATTCATCGGGCTGGGCGTGCCGATCCTGCAGGGCTATGGCCTGACGGAGACCAGCCCTGTCATCAGCGTGAACGTGCCCGATGACAACGAACCGGACAGTGTCGGCGTGCCGCTGAACGGTGTCGAGGTGCGCATCGGCGCTAATGACGAGTTGCTGGTGAAGACGCCGGGCCTGATGCAGGGTTACTGGAATAATCACGCGGCCACTGCCGAGGTGATTGATCCGCAGGGCTGGCTGCATACCGGTGACCAGGCGCGCATCGAAAACGGGCATGTCTATATAACCGGTCGCATCAAGGACATCCTGGTGCTGTCCAATGGTGAAAAGATACCGCCTATGGATATGGAACTGGCCATTAGCATCGATCCGCTGATCGACCAGGTGCTGATCATAGGCGAAGGCAGGCCCTACCTGGCGGCTATAGTGGTCCTTAACCCGGACGGCTGGCTCGGCCTGGCGCATCACTACGGCCTGGATCCCTACGACGATGCCAGTCTTTCAAATGAAAAGCTGCGCAGTCATATGCTGAAGGTCATCAGGGAGCAGCTCAAGGATTTTCCGATTTATGCCAAGGTACGGCGGGTGATCCTGGTGCGTGAGCCCTGGACCGTGGATAACGGGCTGTTGACCCCGACGCTAAAGGTGAAGCGTGCGCAGGTGCTGGAACAGTTCGATCGGGAGATCGAGGCGCTGTACGCGGCCGGGCCGGTGGGCCGAGGCTGACAGGCCGTCATTCCGGGCGCAGCGTAGCGGAGCCCCGGAATCCACTAATAGTTAATCAACCGGTTACTGGATTCCGGCTTTCGCCGGAATGACGAAACAAGTGTTTATCAGGGCTTCCCCCGCAAAACAGGCTAGCGGGTAATTGTTAAGGAAATATTATGCCCTGGTTAAAGTCTCATGACGTGACGTGCGGGTGCTGCGCCCTTTACCAGCTCATGTAGGCAAAGCCCTTTTCCTGCAGCTGCATGATGTCGTCGACACCAATCGGCACCACCTTGGCGAAATCGAGCAGGTCATCATCTTTCCAGTTGAGTGACTTCATGGTGTTGCCGCAGGCATGGAAGGCTACACCGTAGTCGGCCTGCGAGGCCGCGCGTTGCTGCAGATCAGACGGTATGGGTCGCCCGGGTTGCTTGCCGAGCAGGTGCAGACCCGGCCCGAAGGCGGCCACCACAACTTCGACGTCATCACCATACTTGCGCAGCATTTCCCCGACCGAGAACAGGATATGCCCCAGGTATTCCGGGTCGGCCTTGTTGCACTGATAGACGATATGGTGTTTCGAGTCATCGTCGAAATGCGTCTCGGTATGGTGTGCCTGTGCCTGGCGTACGGCAAACAGCCCGCCCAGTAAACCGACCGATTTGATAATGGTACGGCGCGGCTGGCTGAATAATCTGCGTTTCCCCATGGTCATTCCCCTGGTATGCGTTGTCTTTGAAATGACGTCTGTCTGGCTGTCATTATTTCATTCGAGTGAACTTAGGCCTGTTTGGTTCCTGGGATAGTCGTCGCGGAGGCCGCAAGGTGGTGACTTACCTGCGCTGGAGACTGTAAACTCGCGGACGACAGCCAGTTAAGCGGGTGTAGTTCAATGGTAGAACTGGAGCTTCCCAAGCTTCAAACGTGGGTTCGATTCCCATCACCCGCTCCATTCATGATCATCAACCCGTGCCTGATCGCTGAGCGTTGACTTGCTCGGGTAGCGTCCGCAGACCGGTCTTCAGCACACACTTCTCCTCATTGAGTCCCGGCACTCGTACCGGATTCGGGGTAGGCGAGGGCGTGGCTGGGGCATAGCGCCGGCCATCCCGCGGGCTGAATCGGCAGCTATCAGGCAGGCCATCCTGTACCTGAATTCCCTCCGCAATTATGACCTAACTAATGCCCATATAAATAAAAACATATATTACAATAAGTAAATAATGATATACTAATTGTCACTGATTCAAGCGGTGGTTCGAATAGGGCAGGACGTCCCAAACACAGACGGCCTGAACGGTAACCTGGGGCGTCATTGGACTCCCGGGTTATCAGGAGAATATTGTTATATTGATCAGTTAGATAAGGAGACATGGTATGTGCGATGGATGCGTAAAATTGATACTGGCTTACCTGTTTCTGGTCATCGCCTTCGGGACGCTGATCTATTTTCAGATATATTAGCCAATATCTATATAAGCATATTTTTACTTGCATAATAAGTAAATAGTAATAAACTTATCATGCACAGCGGATTTTGTGGTTCGGTGGTTTTTTTTACTTTTTTATCATTCAATTTTGGAGACACTTATCATGAAAAAATTAGCAATTGTGATGTCCGCTGCCACGCTGGTGGTTGCTTCGGCTTCTGCGTCAGCCTGGTGGGGAAATGACGGTTTCTGGGGAAATGACGGCTGGGGTGACGGCGACTTCGATGGCGGCTTCAGCATGAGCTTCAGCGGTCACGGTCGTGGTCGCGGTTATGGTCGCGGTTATGGCTACGGTTACGACAACCCCTACTACGGCTATGGTCCTTACGGTTACGGTGCTGCCCCGTACGGCTACGGCGTACCCGTGCCAGCAGTTGACGTGGTTCCGGCCGGAACGACTGTCCAGGTTCCGGTTCAGTCCAGTGTCGTGACCCCGGTTCAGCCGACCTATGTTGCACCGGTGCAGCCGACTTTCGAACTGACCGAAGAACAGCGTCAGGCGATGGTGGATCAGCAGGCCAAGGCTGTCGAGTACATGCAGAACGCCCAGCGTCAGGCTGCCGAGTTCCATGCGGCACGCTTTGCCCCGATCGCCGAGATGGAACGTGAAATGATCGAGCAGCGCAATGCCGATATGCTGGAAATGCAGAAGAACATCCAGGAATCCATGCAGAACCGCCCGGTCTTCGGTTTTGACCGTACCCTGGATGCTGACCGTAATGCCTACCGTCAGGAAGCCCAGGCTCGCATGGAAGAGTCACGCAAGGCAGCCGAGCAGCGTCGTCTCGAGTCCGAGGAGCGTTTCAAGGCTCGCCGTCTGGAGCGTACCAACCGGGTGAAGGTTGACACCTGCGCCTAGGTTGTAACAAAAGTTTACACTGTACCGTCAGGTACAGGGCCTTACCCGGGAAGGGGTGTGTGGTTTAATCACACACCCCTTTTCTTATTGCAGCTTTCAGCCAATAGGAAACAGAGATGTGAGTTACTATACTTATCTTCTTACATACCTGCAGACACAAGGACAGAAATCATGGGAAAGCTGATAAAAATCATTCTGGGCCTCGTCGCGGTCATCGTCCTGCTGGTAGTCGCACTTGCCATAGCACTGCCGTTCCTGGTCGACCCCAATGACTACAAGGACCGGATTGCCACCCTGGTGGAGGAGAAGACCGGCCGCACCCTGACGATCGAAGGTGATATCGGACTGTCGGTGTTTCCCTGGCTGGGGCTCGACATTGGTCCGACACGTCTCAGCAATTCGGAAGGCTTTGGTGAGCAGCCGATGGCCAGCATGGAAAACGTCCAGGTGCGGGTCAAGCTGATGCCACTGCTGAGCAAGCAACTTGAAATGGACACCGTGAAGCTGGACGGCCTGCGCCTGCGTCTGGCCAAGGACGCCAAGGGCCGGACCAACTGGCAGGACCTGCAGGGCGAGCCGGCTGAAGCGAAGCAGGCCGAAGAGACACCGGGCACGGCGCTGGCCGGACTGGCGATCGGCGGCGTACAGGTGACCGATGCCGAAGTTCTGTGGGAGGACAAAGCAGCCGGGACCAGCTATGTAATCGATGACCTGGCATTCGCCACCGGTGCCATCAAGCCGGGTGAGGCCTTCGACCTCGACCTGAAATTCCTGGTCGAGTCCACTGAGCCGGCCATGGCCGGCCGCATTGACCTGCAGGGTGGCGTACTGGTCGCCCCCTCACTGCAGGCCGTCAATATCAGCGGGACCCGTCTCAAGCTCAACCTGAAAGGCGCCGGTATTCCCGGGGGCCAGATGGACCTCACACTGGCCACGGATATCGCGCTGGACCTGGAGGCGCAGACGCTTAATATGCCCCAGCTGATCGTGGAGACCCTGGGCCTGAAGCTCACCGGCAACGCCAGCGGGTCGGCGATTACCGGGGATGACCCGCACTTCAAGGGCGCCCTGGCGGTTGAGGAATTCGTACCGCGCGAACTCATCAAGGCGCTGGGACAGACTGTGCCCGAGACGGCAGATGCCTCGGTGCTGGGCAAGGCCGGTGCCAGGCTGGACTGGGAGGCCTCGACCCGTCACGCGGCCGCTACCTCCCTGAAGTTCCAGCTCGATGACACCACACTGAATGGCAGTGTGCGTATCGACCAGTTCGACAAACCGGCCATCGGTTTCAAGCTGCAGGCCGACCAGATCGACCTGGACCGCTACCTGCCGCCGCCAAGCGAGGATACCGAGGCGGTGGCCGCCACCCCGGCCGCAGCCGCCGCCGGCGGTGCCGGTGCCCTGCCGGTCGAAACCCTGCGCGGGCTGAACCTCTCGGGTACCCTGAAGCTGGCCAGCCTCAAGGCCTATAACCTGCGCTCCTCGGATATCGAGTTCACCATCAAGGCGAACAACGGGCTGCTGCGCATCAACCCGGCCGGCGCGAACATGTACGGTGGCCAGTACCGCGGTGATATCACCGTGGACGCACGCAAGGACACCCCGGTGCTGTCCCTGAATGAAAAGGTCAGCGGGGTGCAGGCCGGGCCGCTGCTCAAGGACCTGACCGGGGACGACAAACTGTTGGGCACGGCTGACTTTCAGGCCACGCTGAATGGCCGCGGCGCCACCCCGGAACAGCTGCGCCAGACACTGAACGGCACGGCCGCGTTCGCCTTCACGGACGGTGCGGTCAAGGGCGTGAATCTCGCCTCCCTGATCCGCAACGCCCAGGCCAAGCTCAAGGGGCAGCCGGTGCCCAGTGACAACCTGCCCAACCAGACCGACTTTGCCGAGCTGCGCGGCACGGCGACCGTGACCAACGGGGTGGTCAGGAACAACGACCTGTCGCTCAAGTCCCCGTTGCTGCGGATCACCGGCGAAGGCGAGGCCAGCCTGCCGGAGGAGACCATCGACTACCTGCTGACCACCAAGATCGTGGGCAGCATCGAGGGGCAGGGCGGCAAGGGACTGGGCGAGCTCAAGGGCGTGGCCATACCGGTGCGCATTGGCGGCACCTTCAGCAAGCCGAGCTACACCCCGGATGTCGGTGCCGCCCTGAGCGAGGCGGCCAAGGCCAAGGTCGAGGAAAAGGTCGAGGAGAAGAAAGAGGAGCTCAAACAGAAGGTCGAGGAAAAGGTGCAGGACAAGCTCAAGGACAAGCTCAAGGACCTTCCGCTGAAGGGACTGTTCAACTAACTAAGGCAGGCTGCCGGTGCGTTTTGTTGTCTGGTGTCTGCTGTGCGTGCCCCTGCTGGCCGTTGCCGGCGAGATACTCGATTCATCCGCGAACCTGGACGCCGGTGTCTTTACGCTGGCGCTGACGGCCCGGATCGACGCGCCGCCGGCGACGGTGCAGCGACTGATCACCGACTACGACCGGCTCACCGAGATCAATTCATCGCTGACCGAAAGCCGTGTCGTGCTGGAACACAGCCCGCTAAAACACCGCGTCCATACCGTCATCCGGGCCTGCATCCTGTTCTTCTGCCGAAGTGTTACCCAGGTGCAGGACATCACCCGGGACCCAAACGGGCGCATCGAGGCCGTCATTCTGCCGGCACTGAGTGACTTCCGACAGGGGTACGCACGCTGGGACCTGGCTGCAGCAGGTAACGGGACCACCATGCACTTCAGCGCGACCCTGGAACCTTCATTCTGGGTGCCGCCGCTGATTGGGCCCTGGCTGTTCGAGCGCCAGCTGATCACGGAAGTCAGGGAAAGCAGTGCCATCATGGAAGCGCGTGCCCGGGAGGCAGGCGCGCGGTGAGCACGGCCGATTTCAGTGCCCGGGTGCTGGCATGGTTCGCCCGGCACGGACGCACCGACCTGCCCTGGCAGGCCAATCCGACACCCTACCGGGTGTGGGTCTCCGAAATCATGCTGCAGCAGACGCAAGTGGCCACGGTGATCCCCTACTACGAGCGCTTCATGGTGCGCTTTCCCGATGTGCAGGCCCTGGCCGGTGCCGCACAGGACCAGGTGCTGCACCACTGGTCAGGCCTGGGCTATTACGCCCGCGCCCGCAATCTGCAGGCCGCCGCGCAGATCATCTGCGACCAGTATGCGGGCCGGTTCCCCGAAGACCTGGAGGTAGTATTGACGCTGCCCGGCATCGGCCGTTCTACCGCCGGCGCCATTCTTGCGCTCGCCGCCGGGCAGCGGCATTCCATCCTCGACGGCAACGTCAAGCGGGTGCTGGCACGCTTCCATGCGCTCGAGGGCTGGCCGGGGCAGGCCGCGGTCCAGAAGGCCCTGTGGACACTGGCGGAACAGTACACACCGGACACGCAGGTGGCGGCCTATACCCAGGCCATGATGGACCTGGGCGCCACTGTTTGCACCCGCACCAGCCCGGCTTGCGGCCATTGCCCGCTGCGGGCCGACTGCGAGGCCCGGGCCGGCGGACGCCAGGCCGACTACCCGTCCCCGCGCCCGCGCAAACCGCTGCCGCTGCGCAAGACTCGCATGCTGCTGCTGCGCAATGCTTCCGGCCAGGTCCTGCTGGAGAAGCGCCCCCCGGCCGGGATCTGGGGTGGCCTGTGGAGCTT
>Ga0224512_10000464_pt1 | contig 43192 bp, 44 predicted proteins | sample SF_May12_sed_USG_4_FD_169103 | JGI IMG/M metagenome (GOLD analysis project Ga0224512, IMG submission 169103) | Sediment microbial communities from San Francisco Bay, California, United States - SF_May12_sed_USGS_13 | ecosystem: Environmental > Aquatic > Marine > Sediment | place: USA... | reverse complement strand
GCTCCTGCCTTCCCGCAGAAGGAGCGCGACCAGCTCTCGGTCGCGCGAGCGGTGGTCCACCGGCTCACGGAGGCCGAGCCACGACGCGTCGAACGACTCGGCTGTCATCGTGACCCGGGCGCCCTCGCACCGCGCACCGCCGCGACGCCCTCCGTCCGGTCGTCGACGACGACGAGCCGCACGGCTGCGGCAAACGCTCGCGCCTGTTCTGCCCAACCGGGGAGCCGCTCCGCGTGCGTGCGTGCGCGAAGGGTCAACGCCTTGCGGCGCGCCTCCGATGCGAGCAGAGAGCGCAAGGCCTCGGCCAGCGCCTCGTCGTCTCCGGTCGGTACGAGCACTCCGACCGTATCGGGTACCGTATCGGGGATCGCCCCACCGTTCGTGCCCACCACCGGAAGGCCCCGTGCGAGCGCCTCGGCGAAGGCCATCCCATAACCCTCGTAGTGAGAGGGGAGCACGAAGAGGGAGGCTCGCCTGTACAAGGAGTCCAGCATCTCGCGATCCAGCTCGCCGAGGAACCGGACACGGTCGCCGAGTCCCAGGCGAGACGCCGAGGCGAGCACGTCGGCTACGAACTCCGGGGCTCTCTCCAAGCTCCCCGCGCACGCGCAGCGCCACTCCAGATCGACGATCCTGGCCAGCGCTCGGAGCAGCACGTCGTGTCCCTTTCGAGGCGTTACCGTCCCGACGCACAGCAATAGAGGGGGGTCGCCGGCCGAGGGTCCCTCGGCTTGCGGGGAAGGGTCGGTTCCCGGGGTGACCGCATGAACCCGATCCGCCGACACCCCGAACGCTTCGAGGCGACGCGCCGTGTACGGGCTCGTCACCACCACCCCCCGCGCATGCGCGAGCGCATCCCTTTCCAGCGCTTCGAAGCGGGCGCGCTCCTTGGGACCCAGACCCGTTTCGTCGGCGAGCGGATGGTGTACGAGCGCGACGATGCAGAGCCGGTCCGCGTGCGCCTCGATTACGTCCGGCGCACCGCCCATGGCAAGTCCATCGATGACCACCGGACTGCCCTCCGGGATCGACCCGAGCGCCGCATGGAGTTGCTTCTTCGAGCTCTCGTCGACGTCCGGAAACCGACCCTCGACCTCGTGCACGTCGACGTGCGTGCCGGCCAATCGGAGCTCGTGCACGATTCGCGCATCGTATAGGTAGCCACCGGTTCGCTGGTCGAGCCGTCCCGGTACGACCAGCGCGAAGCCGCTACTGGTCACACCACGTCTTCGTAGCTCGCCCACGCCACGTGCGACTCATGGAGCGTCACCTCCAGGGCGGCGCACCCCGAGGCGGTCGGCCCGAGCTTGCCGTCGTGTATGGCTCGGACCAAGCGCTCCTGGATCTCGCGAGCCAGGAACTCGGTCGTCGTGTTTTCACCCTCGAACTCGGGCACATCGTCCAGATTCCGGTAGTTCAGGTCGTGCAGCACCGCGCCCAGCTGCTCGCTGGCAAGCGCAATGTCGACGACGAGACCGTCGTCGTCGAGCTGCTCTCGCTTGAAGGTCGCGTCCACGACGTACGTCGCGCCGTGGAGGCGCTGGGCGGGACCGAAGGTCTCGCCTCGGAAGCTGTGCGCAATCATGAAGTGGTCGCGGACGTTCAGCTTGTACACTGCGTATCTCCTCGAATGAGATTCCGAGCGTGCTCGGCTCAGGCGGTGCTGTATCGGATTCGGTGACAGAGCGTGTCTCCCCCATCGCGCGCCAGTCGTTCCATGACCGACGGCAGCTCCTCGAACGGGCTCTCACCCGTGATCAGCGCGTCGAGAGCGTCGTCCGCGAGGAGCCGCAACGCCAGCCCCAGGCGACGCCGGTAACTCCAGCGGGCGGTTCGATCCGGCGGAATGCGACCCACCTGGCTGCTTCGGATGGTCAATCGGCGTGCGTGGAACGCCTCTCCGAGGGGTAGCGCGACCTCCCGGTCGCCGAACCAGCTCAGCTCGACGATCCGGGCCTCGGTGGCTGCCGCACCCAGCGACGCGGCAAGCCCTTCGGGGTTCCCGCTCGCGTGGATGACCACGTCGGCCTCGGCGTCGGCCGGTACGCGTGCGCTGAAAGGAAGGCGGAGCGCGCCCGCCACGTCCGCACGGGCGTCGTTCGTGTCCACGAGCGTGAGGTCGACACCCGGGATCGAGCCGATGAGCCACGCCGTGAGCATCCCGACCACGCCTCCGCCGACGACCACGACGCGGTCGCCCACTCCCGGGCGTGCGTCCCAAACGCCGTTCACGGCCGTCTCCATGTTTGCGGCGAGGATCGCGCGTTCGGGGGGAACACCCTCAGGCAGGCGAACCACCGCCGACGCCGGCACGACGTAGCGGTCCTGGTGCGGATAGAGGCAGAAGACCACCTCCCCCTCGAGATCGGCGCCGGCTCCGGAACCGTCGACCACCCGCCCGACGCTCATGTATCCGTACTTTACCGGCGCGGGAAACGAACCGTCTTGGTAGGGGCAGCGCATCGCCTCCCACTGTGACTCCGGAACCGCACCGCGAAAGACGAGCGATTCGGTGCCGCGGCTAATGCCGGAAAAGAGCGTACGGACCGAAACCGAGTCCTCCGTCAGCTCGGCCAAGCGTCCTTCGACCAGCGCGCCAAGCCCGGGCTCCTTTATCCAAAATTCCCGCGTGGTGATCTTCGGTGTCATGACCCTCGCCCCTGTTTCCGATCCGGCGACCCGCCGGCGGGCCGTGTACGACTTGGCCGCGGCGGTGCCCGCCCTCGGCCTCGCCGCCGGAGGAACGTGGTGGGTGTTGGACCTGCCGGCTACCTTCCTGGCGATCGTGGCGATCCTCTACGCGGCTCTGGCGGTATTGCTCCTGTTCGCGCTTCCACCCGAGCTCCCGGGGCCCGGGCTGGGTCCCGCGAACCGCATCACGCTGCTCCGGGCCCTCTTCGTGATCACGCTCGCGGCGCTTCCGCTCTCCACCTCCGCCCTCGGCATCGACGGTCGCTGGTGGGTCGTGGTCGTCGGGACGGTTGTCATGGTGATGGACGGCTTCGACGGTTGGGTCGCGCGCCGTACGAAGACGGAGACCGGCTTCGGTGCGCGCTTCGACATGGAGACCGACGCGCTCCTCATGCTCGTCCTGTCCGGGCTCGTCTGGGTCGAGGAACGGGCCGGCGCTTGGGTGCTGCTCATCGGCGCCATGCGCTACCTCTTCGTCGGGGTGAGCTCCGTGGTTCCCGCCCTGCGCGCGCCTCTCTTCCCGAGCCTCCGCCGCAAGGGGGTGTGCGTCGTCCAGGCTGCCGGCCTGCTCATCTGCCTCGGACCCATCATCCCCGCGGACATGGCCCTCGCGGTGGCGATCGTCGCGCTCGCCAGCCTGGTCTGGTCGTTCGGTGTGGACACCGTCTGGCTGCTTCGCCAACGACCCGCCGCATCGACGAGCGGCCCATGACCCAGGTCGGCACGAGAGACGACGCCAAGCAAGACCTCACGTTCCACGGCGGATGGCTCGGTGCGCTCGTGCCCTTCGCGGTGTTCATCGGCGGCGTCTCGTGGCTCGGCCTTTCTGGGGCACCGGACGAGACCGGCTTCGGACCGGTCTTGCTCGTGGCGCTGGGCATCGGGGTGCTGCTCGCCCAGGATCGTGAGCGATACGCCGACGCCGTGATCGATGGCATGAGCCATCGTCTGGTCATGTTGCTCATCCTGGCATGGCTCCTCGCAGGTGTCCTCGGCGTGGTGCTCCGGGAGAGCGGACTGGTCCAATCGCTGATCTGGGTCGCGTCCGTCTCGGGGGTCCGAGGCGGGGGCTTCGTCGTGGCGTGCTTCCTGATCACATCGGTCTTCGCGACCGCGACCGGCACGAGCCTGGGGACGCTCCTGGTCTGTGCGCCGCTCCTCTATCCGGCGGCGGCACAGCTCGGCGCCGACCCTGCCTTCACGATCGGCGCGATCCTGGCGGGCGCCACCTTCGGCGACAACGTCTCGCCGATCTCCGACACCACCATCGCATCGGCGACCACGCAGGATGCGGATCTCGGAGGAGTCGTCCGCTCCCGCATGCGATACGCGCTCCCGGCAGCCGCCCTCTCGGTCCTGGTCTTCGGTTTCAGCGGTGGCGAGGACGGCTCCGCGCCGGCCACGGCCCTCGTCGCTCCCGACGCTGTCGGGTTGCTCATGCTGACGGTCCCGGCCTTGGTGCTCGGTCTGCTCCTTCGCCGAAGCCATCTCGTCGTCGGACTCTTCGCGGGCATCGGATTCGGGATCGCACTCGGGCTCCTCCTCGGCCGCTTCGCCCCCGGCGATCTTCTGTCGATCGATCAGGAGAACTTCATCGCTTCGGGCATCTTGCTGGACGGAATGCGCCGTGCCTTCGGCGTCTCGATCTTCACGATCCTGCTGATGGGTCTCGTCGGGGGCCTCGAAGCGTCGGGGCTCTTGTCGCGCGTCATCCACTGGATGGAGCGACGCGCCCGCGAGGGCGCCGGGGCGGAGTGGTGGATCTTCGGATCGATCTCCGCGGCTACGATGCTCACGACCCACTCCGCCGTGGCGATCTTGACGGTCGGGCCGCTCGCGAAGTCGGTCGGTGAGGGTGCCGGCGTCGACGGCTACCGTCGCGCCAACATCCTCGACGTGGCGGTGTGCACCTACCCGTTCCTGCTTCCCTTCTTCATACCCACCATCCTCGCGGCCTCCCTCACCGCCGGGATCGACGGGATGCCCTCGATGTCGGCGTGGCAGGCCGGGGTGCACAACCTCCACTCCTGGGGTCTGCTCGCCGTGTTGCTCGTATCGATCGCGGCCCGGAGTCGTGAGGCTCGGATCAGCCGGTAGCGCCGGGCCCGTCGGGCCGCACTTCTCCGCCATCCTCGACCAGCACGTTCGCGCCCTCGTCGAGTCCGGACAATCGACCGGTGGCGATCTCCAGGACCGGCAAGGACTCGTATCCCAGCTCACGACCCACCACCACTCCAAGCGCCAGAATCGCGTCGGCCTTTCCCATGAGAATCGCGGCAGGTGCGGTCTCTTCGCGCATGAGCTCCAGCATGATGGCACTCGATGAGCTCGAGCCCACGGCGGACGGCACCACCAGCACCGTACCCGCAATCGCAGCGCCGAACTGGGGGTGACGCGGATCGACGATTTCTCCCTTCCGCGGATCCACGCCGCCCCAGAAGCTGATGGGATGCGTCAGCCGGAGCAGCGGCCCGGACGCTCGACCCGGCACGAGCACGCGCCCCTTCACCAGCTCCACATCCCTTCGTCACGCATGACCACGCCACCCTCGGCCGAGCGAACGCAGTCCTCGAGTGATCCGTACACGACATCGTATCCGGTGTTGGACGGACCATAGTGCGCGAACTTGCCCGAATTGGTCATCAACACGCCCGCCTCGACGGGAAGGATGGGGGTGACGACGACGCAGGTATCGGCCACGATTTCGACGCCCGCTTCGCGCAGCGGAGCCGCAAGCCCCTTTGCTTCGACGGAAGCGAGCGTGTCGCGGGCCGTGCACACGTAGAAGGGTACGGTGAAGCGCCGTCCATCGGCCAAGCGCGCGAGGGCCTCGAACTCCGCCTCCGAGAAGTGGGGACTTCCCACGGCGACGGCGTCGACACGCTCGGCGCCTTGCGCGGTGCTCAGGCGGTCGAGTGCGCTGCGAAGTGCGGCCGCCTCGAGCTTCACTCTCCGACCCGCGGGCACGTTCCCCAGCGCCTCTTCGAGAGACGTCGCCTCCGGTGTGATGCCGACCGCATGGAAGAGGGCGACGGCCCCAGTGGACGCGGCCGCCGCGCCGAGAGCCTTGAGCTGGTCGCGCGTCGTGGATGCCGGTAGCCCGTCGATGACCGCGACTTCTTGTCCCAGCTCGAGCCCCAGCCAGGTACCGAGGACCGGGTAGAAGACGTCTCGGCCCTTGAGTTGGTCCGGTACCGCTCGGGCGTCCACCACCACGGTCGCCCTGCGATTCTCGGTCAGGTGTAGACCATGTAGTGGCGCCCGCCCCGTGAGCGCACAGCAGGCGTCGAGGAAGTCGCCGTACCGCTCGGTCCGAGCGCCGAGCACGGAGTTCACGAACGCAATCGCGTTCGACTCCCCCCAGGCGACCTGCGCCCCCAGCTCCGGTTCGTGGCCGACCTGGTACGGCGCACAGGTGAACGTCGGGCTCGCACCCATCGCCACGTACGCATCCATCTGGCGCCGCGCCATCGAGGTCTTGTGCGCATCAGCGCGCACCACCTCCGGGTGGAGCAGGTCGAGCGCGCCGACGTTGAGCGTGGTCGGCACCGCCACCTGTCCGCCACCTCGCACCAGCGCCTCGGCGAACTCCACCCCGCCATCCCCGTGATGCAGACAGCCGTCGATATGTGCCGACGAGATCTCCACCAGTCGCTCCGCCCCCAGGAGCTCAGCCGCGGCCACGACGATGCGCATCGCCATGGCGGTGGCGTCGCCAGGCGCGGCACCGGAGTGCCCTTCGAGCATCCCGCGCTCCGTCTCGGTCAGGTGGAGTGGCATGCACGGAGGCTACCGATCCGTACGCCCCGCGGCCAGGCGGCTCGCCATCTCGTGGACTCGCCTGAGACGGCCGGTCACGATACGATCGGCCGCGACGCCCGAGGCTCGCGGGCCCTGCTTTCCGGGGCGGCACGCGCTCACCATTCGGAGATCCGATGACGAAGCTCTTCACAGTCGACGAACGAGTCCGGTGGTCCGCGGTCGACAAGGCCGGGATCATCTTCTACGGGGCGTACGTCCGGTTCTTCGAGCTCGCCGAGATGGAGCTGTTTCGCACGGCGGGCGTGCCCTACGGCCAGGTCTTCGACCGATGGGACATGTGGCTCCCGCGTGTGCATCTCGAGTCGGACTTCCACTATCCGTCGCGTTTGGACGACGAGCTCAGGGTCGCCGCCTACTTCACCCACTTCGGAACGAAGTCACTGCGAATCAACTTCGACGTGCTCCACCTGGGTGCGGGAAAGCTGGCGGTCACCGGGCACGAGATCCTCGTGTGCACGACCCGGGACACGCTGAAGTCTCGCCCGCTACCGGAGGGGCTCGTAGAGCACCTCGCGCCTTATCTCATGACCGAGGAAGACGCCCGCGCGGAGCTCGGCCTCTAGCCGCCGATCACGCCCCGCAGCAGGGCCGCCACCCCGAGCCCCAGGTAGTTGCCGGCCGCGTATCCCAGGAGCCCGGCCGCGACGCCGGGAAGCAACCGGTCCGTGTACCCTCGGGCCGTCGCGAGCGCCATCGCCGAGGCGGGACCACCCACGGCTGCCTGCGACGCGACGGCCAGCGTCTTGAGGTCCAGGCCGACAAGGCGTCCGACACCGAAGATGATGAGGCCATGTATGCCGACCGTGATGGCGGCGAAGTACACGATGGGCGGTCCGATGACCACGATGTTCGCCAGCACCGACATCGCTCCGTTGCTCGCGAGAAAGATGAGCACGAGGTAGTTGCCGATCACGCCGGTGCCTCGGATCTCCGATACTCTGGGGATCTGCGCCAAGAGAAGCGCGATGGTGGTGAGAAACAGGACGGACGGAACCGGAGCCAGAACCGCACCCAGCCAATCAGAGGCCCAAAGCGTACCGAACACGATCGCCATCATGAACGCGAGATCGTGGAGCTCGATCGGCCCGACGCTGGAGAAGAGCATGTGGTGGAGCGTCGGTGAGCCGTCGTCGGTGTCCCCTTCGCCGACACCCGACTGCGAGGCGTAGTCGCCGGCGATTTCAAGATGGGGATCGGCGTCGCCCCGCGGGCCACGCCCAAACAGGATGGGCACCGTGAGACACGTCGCCATCCAGATCGCGGTCATCGTCACGTCGGCCGCGATGCCGGCGGCGAACAGCTCACCGCTGGTGTCGAGCGCCGCCCCCACGGCCGCGAAGTTCACCCCCCCGCCGGTGTATGTCGCGGTGTATTGGCCAGCCAGCTTCCACGTCTCTGGACCGATCGCGTCGACCAGAAGCACAGCCGCCACCGAGGCTCCGACGGCCGAGCCGATTCCCCCTATCACGAACGCGCCGAGCATCCGGGGGCCGGCTTTCACCACCGATTTGATGTCGACCGTAATGAGGATGAGGATGATGCCCGCGCTCACCGCCGGGCCACCGAGAAAGTCGTATGCGGCCGACTCGCCCGGGATGATGCCAGTGTTCGAGAGCACCATACCGAGCAAGATGCCGACGAGGGCCGAGCCGAGCGCTCGGAAGACGCGCGTCCGGATTTCCAGCAGCACCGCGAGGGCGACCACGGCGCTGAGCAGGAAGAAGACAGCGGTTGGATTGGTGATCATCGCGCGAAGGTACACTGTCTCGGTCCTGGACGCCGCCGGACGGGAGCTCCATCCTGCGGGCCATGGACGCCATCTCGCCCATTCCCCTTTCCGCCATCGAAGCGGCACGCGCGCGCATCGGAGGCGCAGCCGTGCGCACCCCTCTCTTGCGATTGGATCGCCGCGGCGCCGGTGAGGTGTGGCTCAAGCTCGAGAGCCTCCAACCCATCGGCTCGTTCAAGATACGCGGAGCCGCCAACGCGATGGCGCTCGCCCCGGATGCCGATCTCGCGAGGGGAGTGTACACGGCGAGCGCGGGCAACATGGCTCAGGGTGTCGCCTTCGCGGCCCGTCGCCTGGGCCTGACCTGTCGTGTGATCGTTCCGGACAGCGCGCCACGAACCAAGCTCAGGGCCGTCGAGCGACTCGGAGGGGTGGTGGTGGCCATCCCCTTCGCCGACTGGTGGAACGTGATCCAGAAGCACGGGCACCCCGATGAATCGGGCTTCTTCATCCATCCGGTAAGCGATCCGGCGGTGATCGCGGGGAACGGCACCGTGGGGCTCGAGATCATCGAAGACCTCGAGTTCTTCGACAGCGTGGTCGTGCCCTATGGGGGTGGAGGCCTCTCTTGCGGCGTCGCGTCCGCGATGAAGGCGAAACGCCCTGGGGTGCCCGTGTACGCGGCCGAGGTCGATACCGCGGCTCCGTTCGCGGCGTCGCTCGCGGCGAATCGAGCCTCGTCGGTCGAACGGATTCCGACGTTCGTCGACGGGATCGGGGGAAGCAGCGTTCTCGAAGAGATGTGGCCGCTCGCTCGGGATCTGCTCCGGGGATCGCTGGTCGTATCGATCGAGTCGGTCTGCGACGCAATCCGAACGCTCGCAGATCACGCGCACATCATCAGTGAAGGAGCGGGCGGCGCAGCGGTCGCGGCGGCGATGAGGCGCGCGGACGAGACGGATGAAGTCGTGGTCGCCATCGTGTCGGGCGGGAACATCGACCTCGACACGCTCACCGTGATCCTCGACGGACGCCAGCCCTAAGCAGACGCCGGCCGCCTCAATCCTCGAAGGTCCGCACTTTCTTCAGGTGAGCGAACGCGGGCTGGAGGCCGGTGTTGAGGTGCTCCTCGGCCCACGCAGCCAGTGGCGACTCGGTCTTGCCGTACGCTCCCCGCCGCGCCCGACAGACCGGAGCGTAGTCACAGAACGTGCAGTCGTCCGCATTGTCCGTCGGGACGAAATGGCCCGCGGCCAGCCCATCGAGCATGAGTTCCACGAGTTCGCCCACGGGCTCGAGCGCGTCCCTGGAGTACACGAAGGCTTGGTTCTGTCCTTTGCGTGTGGGGAAATGGTACTGACCATCGACCACGTCTCCACCGAGACGGGTCTCGGCCGCGTGCGCGTAGAGGGCGTGTTGAAGCCGACGCCCGCCGTTGAACACCACGGAGCCGTATCCGAAGGCACCTCCCGTCTTGTAGTCCACGACATGGATGCCCTCGAGATCCTGATCGACCCGATCGATCGCACCGCGCAGTTCGACCGTCCCTTCTCCCAGCGAAAGCGGCACCGATGGCTCATCCCCGACGCCGAAGGTGAACTCCAGGGCCACGTACTCCGGACCCTGTGCGCGGACCATTCGCACGAAGGACCGGACGTCGTCTCGAAGCGCGGCGACCTCCCGCGCGAACGTCCCTTCCCCCGGGATCGGCACCTCGTGACGGAGCGCCTCGATGGCCGTCCTCAGAGCATCCAGCGCCAGCACCTCGAAGGCTCGATCGGCGAACCGCACGCCCCGTGACTTCGCGTCCCGTAAGACCGCATCATAGACGCGGTGCAGCAAGGTTCCGCGGTCCCGATGGTCGAGCCACCGGTCCGGGTCCAGCTCCGGGTCGTCCGGCGGGTACGCCCGCAGAACCGAGTGGTGCAAGTAGCGCAGTGGGCAAGCGCCCAACGATTCGAGGCGACTGGCCGACACCACCGCCGATGGATCCCGACGAGGGTCGAGCACGTCCGGACGCGGCGAGATCACGCCGTGCACTGCCCCGGGTGCTCCCGTGCGCCGCTCGGTGAGGGCCGTCAAACCAGAGTCGAGGAACGGGAAGGCGCTCCTCACCGTGTCCACGCCACGCCGCATGACTTCGTCCGATCCCAGGGCGATCATCCACACGTCGTCTCGGTCCAACGAAGCGCTTCCCACCGGGGGGATCGCACTGACGACCCGCCCCATGCGGGCGTGAAGGTCGGTGAACGTCAACGAGTCGTCTCGCTCCGTAAGCCTGAGCGCCTGCAAGAGGAAGGACGACGGCGCCACCCTTCGCGCTTCCGTCGGCTGCCAGCAGCAGTAGCTCATCGTGACGGATCCGCGGAGGCGGGCGACGAGAGCAGCAAGTCGGAAGATTCGATCGCGCAGCGTCTCGGCGGAGGTCGGAAGGTCAGTGCCCAGCACCCGGCGATCGCTGTCGAGCAGCACAGGGTCCTGCCCCCCCTGGCCCGGCACCCGCTCTGCGTCGAGACCCACCAAGAAGACCGCCCGACGTCCGGTGTATCCTCCGTGCTCGAGGTCCGAGAGGTGAAGCGCTCCTCCCGCCGACGCCCACGGCGCACCCGCCCCGTCAGGATCGTCCCCGACGAGCTCCGGTCGAACTCGGATGTCGAGATGGCTGCGCAAGATCGCCACCGACGATCGGAACTCCGTTCGCCTCGTGAGCGTCGCCTCGATCCGCTCCAGGATCCTCCCGATCTCTTCCCGGGCGTATCGGTCGGGACCTCGGCCCCTCGGAACCCTCCGAAGGAACGCCCCGAGCCCCCGGGCGAGCTCGGCCGGGGACACCGGGTCACCTGCCACGCCGAGCCGATCCGGGACCGAGGGCGTGGCCTTGAGCGCCGGAAAGAGGATGGACCTGAGCGACTCGAGCTCCGCCCTGGCTCGCTCGCTGCGCCGCTCGAATCCCTCCGCGGATTCTCGCGTACGTCGCTCCATGCGATCCACCCCCGAGAGCGCCTCCCTGATCTGGGACCGGTAGCGCTGTCGGCCCCAGCCGATTCGCAGACTCCGGAAGCGGCGCGCAAGAGCGGCCGGTGCGTGCGTTCCTCGTGACCTGGGCGGACGGAGGTCACCGGCTTCCAGCAACCGGCGGACGGGATCGGCCAGAAAGCCCTCCTCGATCCAATCCAGGTATGCCTGAACGACGCGCCCCGTGCGTGTCCTGCCCACCGGCAGGCCGACCGCGTACGTCACCGGGATGCCCATCCGCACGGCGAGTGCGTGGAGTCCCGATCCGTACGCCTCCGGGTCGGCAGTCACGATTTCGACCTGGTCCCAGCTCAGCCCAGCTTTCATCACCCGGCGGAGAACTTCTCGGAGCTCCGTATCGAGCGAGGCGGCGGAAAAGAAGTCGATGGAAAGCACTTCGGCTCCCGCATCGAGTGCATCGACGGCGTGCAGACACGAGCCGGGCGACGGGTCGCCGGTCCTGCCCCACAGCGTCCCCTCCGGCGCGTCGATCCCCACGACCGGGTCGGTCTCGAGTAGCTTCGCCCCCCGGGCGCCGAGCGCCGCGACCAGCCGGCCCTCGAGGCCCCGGGTCTTGAGCCCCGGCGTGAGATGCATGGAATCGGCGTCGAGGGCCGGTGGGAGCGTCCCGCCCGCCTCCTCGAGCGCGCTCAACGCAAGCAGGAGCACAGCCGCCGGATCCGCCCTTCGGCGCTCCATGAGGAGTCGCTCATACCGCTGCAACACCCGGAGCAGAAACAGCTTCTTCTCCCACTGAGAGAAGCGCGCCTCGTCGAGATCTCGGGGGCTGACCGGCGCAAGGCGCATCGCGTTGATCGCCCCGTGAACCTTCTCGCGGAACCCGACTCCCTCGGACAGCTCGCCCAGGCCACCCCGGTCGGCGGCGAGCGCGGAGTCCAACGCCTCGTCGAGGACGGCCTGGTGGTCGAAGGTGTCGAGGACCTTGGCACCGGCCCGCTCGAGGCCCGCCTGAGCCATGCGGTGAGCCAGGCGGCTCGGAGTGGTCACCTCGAACCCGATCCACCCCGCACGCTCCAGAGACAGTCGGCGAAGAAGCTCTCGACCTGCGGCCATGTTCGGGCAGACGAGCAGTTTCCGGCCGACCGGAGTACTCTTCGCGATGCGAGCGAGAGAGTCCACGAGACGGAGACCCTCCGCAGACGGGCCCGTCACACCTTGGCGCATCGCCCTCGACGGGATGTCAGATTCACCCTCGCACGGTGGAAGCGGAATGTCTTCGGTCGAGAACCGACCCGAGTCCTGCAACATACGAAATCTGGAGTCCGACCATGAAGCTGTTCGCGACGATCGCCCTCTCCCTGGCCGCGGTCGCCGGTCTCACCACCCTCAACCGCGGGGCCCCGGCCCCGGTCGCCGAGGAGGTCACAATGCAGGAAGTGCCTGATTGGATCCACGTCGACATCGACGAAGTACGAGCTCAGCGCGCCGAGCACGGCCGCCCGTGGCAGGAGTTCATCCGAGTGCCCGACCTGTTCACCGGCCTCTACGAGATCCCGGTCGGGGGCGAGGACATGCAGTCTCCGCACGCCGACGACGAGGTCTACTACATACTCGCGGGGCGCGGCACCGCGACGGTCGGTGACGACCGGATCGAGGTGGGCCCGGGCTCCGTCCTTTACGTGGCCAAGGACAAGGACCATCGCTTCGTCGACATCACAGAGGACCTGTCGATCTTGGTGTTCTTCGCGACGGCGGGCGGCGACGGCGGCGACGGCGGCGAAGAGGAATAGCGGGCGGGGGCAGGGTCGCGGTCAGCGACCGTCCGGTCTGGCGGTTGAGGCGTGACCGGTCACGATCTGCCACCCTGCCGGGCCACGCTCGATGACGAGAGTAACCATGCCGCTGAACGCGTAGGTCGCAGAGCCCTCGCCCATGGACGTGACGAACCGCATCGCGGCAACGGCTCCGTCGTTCCCCACCGGCTTGACCACGACGCGGTCGTATTCGGTTTCCATGCGGAAGCTCCCGGAGAGCCCCGCGATAGCGGCGAGGACTGCGTCCGGCGAGTCATAACTCACGCGTCCGTCTTCAATCCACTCGAAGCGGCCATCATCGACATACATCGTCCGTAGCGCAGCGGTGTCAGGCTCATCGGCTGCCGCGCGGTAGGATTCGAGAAAGGCTTCGACCTCGCTCCGAAGCCTCGCCGAATCTTCGGGCGCCTCAGGGGCCGCGGTACAAGCGGAGGCCGCGGCGAAGACTGCAATCACGGTTTTCTTCATCACACGCCCTTGGCCCCGGGTGCGTCAGACGACGGTCCAATTGACCCACGACGTGGAGGCGGGCGCAAGTGCGCATAGCTTGCCGACACTCGGACGAGCCTGGCCTCATTTCGAGATTCCGGGCACCCGCGACGCCAGCCTGAGGAGGGACCCCGGGTCGGTGGTCATGCGGTCGCGGGCGCCTCCGAAGTCGGTGCTCGGAGCGAATCGTAATACTCGACGACGGAGCGTTTGCCGAATAGATACCAGAGCGCCAGCGCGACGAGGACGACGAAGACCATGGCTGAGATGCCCAACTCCGCGGTGGGAACGTCGGAGAGCCTTCTCGCGAGGACGAGCATGGCCGTGTCCCCGATGACGAACTCGACGAGAAGGACGGTGAGGAGCACCCGCGCGTGGCGCCGCCGCTTCCACAAGGACCAGGATGCGGAGCCTGCGGTGACGCAGGCCGTGACATAGAGGAGAAGAAAGGGAACGGTGATCGCGATGAAATCGGACCTCGGCACCGGGTCCTGACCGATCATGACCGGTCCGTCCATGACGAACACGTTGAAGAGTGCGGCGAGGCCGGCGGTCGTGCCTACGATTCCAAAGAGCCCTCCCAAGACCATGGCTACGCGCAGGAGGAAGGGCATTCGGTGACTTCTACCGTCCAAATCGATCTCTCCGACCCGGTGCCATGGAGCAGGACGGACCAATTGACTCGAGGTGCGCCGTCGGCCGCAAGGCGCCAACGATCGCCGAGACCGCTGGAGGCTTTAGGTGAGCGCCGTTCGACCCGGACGACCGAGTGGCTATCGGTGTGATCGCGCGTGGGCGCCGTGATCCTGTAGCTGAGCCTCGAACCAGGTGTGGATTGCCGCGACGAGGGTCGGATCGTGCGACTCGTATCGAATCTCGCCGCCGGCCTCGAGCTCGCGATACGTGATGGAGAGTCGATCATGGCCGGCCACGAGCTCATGGAGCCCCGCCATGTCATCCCCGTGAATCATCGCTGGATCGTGGAAGTCCCCACGAGCGAAGCGCTCCGCTTCCTCGGCAAGATGCCTTCGAATGAGCAAGACCTGCTCGGGGTCGGCGTCGTCCGATGACACGACCTGCACGCCGCCGAAGTCGGCCTTCTCGAATACGTGCGTGCTGCGCTCGAGGTCGAAGGGCATGACCTCGCTTCCGATCTCGGCCACCTCAGCCTGGCGTTGCTGAAGGTCATGGCTTCCGCACGCCGGCAGTGCCAGCAACGCAAACAAGATGCTACGGGTCGTTCTCATGGATTGCCTCGATCAATGTTCGGAGTGCGCGCTCCGCGTAGAACGGAAAGGTAGTGTTCTCTAGGCGCCGACCAGGACCCTGGCGAGCTCGCACGTGTTAGCTCTAACGCCCCGGATTCCTGCGGCGATGCACTCCCGGCATGCCGAGAACTCGAGCGTGTCGATCTGCCGGCGGAAGGGGGGCCTGATAACGACGTCGGCCGAATCGAATCGCAGAGCCGCGTGGTGAGTGTAGCAGATCTCGGTCGCCCGTACGATTGCCTCAAGGCCACTTCGAATCTCGTGAACCACGTCGGCTCGGCCGGGATGCACGGCCACTAGACAGTCATTCCCGTATTCCAGAGCTACGTCGATGGGGCAGACGTCGGTGTAGGCGCCGTCCGCCAGGAGGAAAGATCCTCGACTCTCAGGTGGGAGAACGCCGGCCAACGCGGAGCTCGCGTAGACCGCATCAAAGGCCGGGCCACTTCGGATGACCACCCTCTCCCCTGACAAGAGGTCCGTCGCCGAAACGGCAATGGGGACTCGACCCTCAGCCAGATCCGCCTCGCCCAAGAGCTGCCGAAGGGCGTCACGTCCAACCGCAACCTCCTCGCTTGACGCTCCCCACCCTCGATTCAGATCCCACATGGCCTTAGCCCTCGCTGCAACCCCTTTGATCTTCGAGCGCGGTCCTTCCCTGAACGACGGAGCGTGACCCTCCCTCGTCGGAAGGCCGATTTCGGCAAAGTCGAGTAACGCGGCATACCAGTCTCTGCGCAGGGAGTAGGCCGCCCCGATGATCGCGCCCATCGAGACGCCGACTATGGCAGATGGCCGGCTCCCGAGGCGTTCGAGGGCTCGGAGCACGCCTGCGTGGGCAAAGCCTCTGGCCCCTCCACCGCCGAGAATCAGCGTGTAGCTTCGCGCACGCCGGTCCCAGTCACCCGCACTCGCCCGGGAACCCATCGAACCGCGCCGTCCGCTCAGGGACGCTCCCATGTCTCGTTCCCCTTTTGGCCCGTGCCCAGGCAGACCGCACATGTGCGGTCGACTTTGGATTGTACTGCCCCGAGCCCACGTCCGATAACGGTCAGTTGCCGCGTGTCCGCTCGCGCCGCTCCAGCCAGTCGCGAACGGGACGGCTGTCGAGCACACCATTTTCCCGAGCCCAGCTGGACACGGTCTCTTCGAGGGCACGCTGGTCCGTCGGGCTCAACTCGGTCGACGGGCGCGGGAAGAGGCGGAGGAACTCCCAGTGTTGGGTTGCGCTCAACCAGGGGGATGTCAGGGACCCATCATCGCCTCGTGGTCGGAAGTCCCAGATATGACGTGGGTAGGGATCGTGCGAGGCCGTCACGTCGAACACCAAAGCGTCGGAGGCTCGAGTTCGCTGGAGCTGGAAGACGACGGTGTCACCGGGCGTCACCCACGCGGTCTCATCGAACGGGCGATAGGCGCATGATGGCAAGTAATCCCACGGGACGATCGTGACCCGGTCCCCGACCCGGACGTCGCGTGGGTTTGCCCGGTGAACGCCCAGAACGACGAACTGCTGGCCGGGAACGGATTGTGCGGCGAGGGTCTCGGCAGCCTCAATCGACTCGTCGGTCTCGACGAGACGGTCGCCTTCCACTCGGAAGGAGAGCCCGCGGAACTTGTCCTTCCAAAACTCCAGGTACGGATGGTCCTGCGCAGACATAGCAGGCCAGTCACCGGTCGCGAGGGCGAGTATGGCGGTTGACTCACCGCGAAGTCCCGGACCGGGGCCGATCAGGGTGCAGAAACGCGCGGACGGAGTCGCTCCACTCGCTCCTGAGATCGTAACCAGAAGGAGGATCGTACCCGCGGCGCGACGCCCGAAGTGGGCTATGGGAGATCGTCGTTCGTCATTCACGCGGCCACCTAAGTCATGTCACCCGAAAACGGCGGCACGGGTTCCCGACAGTCCGAAGCGGCCGTCGGGAACCCGCGCCAGCTACACCACGTCGCGAAGCGATGTCGCCGTATCGCTTACTTCACGAACAGCATGTCCCGGTACGTCGGCACCGGCCACAGGTCGTCCGGCACGATCCGCTCGAGGCGATCGGCCACGTCGCGCACGGCGTTCATCGCCGGGATGATATTCTCGCGCATGTGGACCGCCTTGGAGACGACGTCGTCCCCACCCAGCTCCTGGTTCTGGGCCGCGAGCACTTCGAGGGTCTCCGTGAGCCGATCAACCAGTTCATTGACCTTCGCCGCGGTCTTGAGCACCCCGTCGAGCTTCATGCCGAGCTCGTCCGCACGCTCCGCAGTGGTGAGCAGCTCGTTCAAGTACCGGGTCGCTGCGGGCAGAATCATCGTCTGCGCCATGTGCTGCGCTGTCTCGCCCTCGATGTTGACCGTCATGAAATACTGCTCGACGTAGATCTCGTAGCGTGACTCGAGCTCGCGGTGCGAGAGGACTCCGTACTTCTCGAAGAGGGCGAGGTTCTTCTCGTCCACGATCTTCGGAAGCGCGTCCATCGTGCTACCCAAGTTCAGTAAGCCACGCTTCTCGGCTTCCGCGACCCAGTCGTCCGAGTAGTTGTCACCGTTGAAGATGATGTGCTTGAACTCGTGGATCTCCGATGCGAGCAGACCGCGCAGCGCGTCGTCGAACGAAGTGCCCTTTTCGAGCTCCGCCTCGAGCTTGGTAGACAGATCGTCGATCGCCTCAGCCACGACCGTGTTCAGCACCATGGCCGGGAAGGAGACGCTCTGCGACGAACCGAGCGCCCGGAACTCCCACTTGTTGCCCGTGAACGCGAATGGCGACGTCCGGTTCCGGTCGCCGGCGTGCTTGGGGAGATTCGGCAGGACCTTCACGCCCAGTCCGAGTAGACCGGTCGGCTTGCTGCTCGTCGCCTGGCCGGACTGCTCGATCTGCTCGAAGATGTCCTGAAGCTGATCGCCGCAGAACGCGGAGATGATCGCAGGCGGCGCCTCATTGGCTCCCAGTCGGTGGTCGTTGCCCGCATGAGCCACCGCTGCACGGAGCAGGTCCTGATGGTCCGCAACGGCTTTGAGCACCGCCGAGCAGAAGAAAAGGAACTGCATGTTGTCGTGGGGAGTGTCGCCCGGCTCGAGCAGGTTCTGCTCGTCGGTGCCCAACGACCAATTGAGGTGCTTGCCGCTCCCGTTCACACCCTGGAACGGCTTCTCGTGAAGTAGGCAGACGAGTCCGTACTTACGCGCGATGCGTCGGAGCGTCGACATGACCAATTGCTGGTGGTCGGCCGCTTGGTTCGCATCCTCGAATATCGGCGCCATCTCGTACTGACCCGGCGCTACCTCGTTGTGGCGGGTCGTGATCGGGACCCCGAGGCGATAGAGCTCGAACTCGACCTCGTTCATGTACTCGAGAACGCGGGCAGGAATCGACCCGAAGTAGTGGTCGTCCATTTCCTGACCCTTCGGCGGCTTCGTGCCGAAGAGCGTGCGGCCCGACGTCTGGAGGTCGGGCCGGCGGAAGTAGAACTCCTCGTCGACGAGGAAGAACTCTTGTTCGGCGCCGCAGGTGGGCTTCACGGCCTTGGGCGGTGAACCGAACAACCGCAGTGCCCGTCGGGCCTGCTCGTCGATCGCATTCATCGAGCGAAGGAGCGGGGTCTTCTTGTCCAGCGCATCGCCGGCCCACGAAGCGAATGCGGTCGGGATGCACAGAAAGGCTCCGCCGGCGCTTTCCATGATGAACGCCGGCGAGGTCGGATCCCATGCGGTGTAGCCGCGGGCCTCGAACGTGGCGCGCAGGCCTCCCGACGGGAACGATGATGCGTCGGGCTCGCCCTGGACGAGCTCCTTTCCGCGGAACTCCGTGATGGCCCGTCCGTCCCCGGTGGGCTTCAAGAAGGAGTCGTGCTTCTCAGCGGTCGCCCCGGTGAGCGGCTGAAACCAGTGCGTATAGTGCGTCGCACCCTTCTCGAGCGCCCATTCCTTCATGGCCGCCGCCACGGCGTCAGCGACGCTCGTATCGAGCTCGGTGCCGTTTTCCACCGTGGAGAGCAGCGCCTCGTACTGCGCCGTGGGCATGCGGGACTTCATCTCGTGGAGTCCGAAGAGGTTCTCTCCGAAAACCTCCTCCAGGTTGGTGCGATGGCGCTTGGCGTTCGCCGGCGTCGAGTCGTACTTCGCTGCGGCAAGGGTATCGAAGCGGGGAATCACTCGGCTCATGGGTGGGGCGTCTCCGTGGGGGCCTGGGAAGTCTGAGCGTCGAAGCTCGTCTCGAAGACACCTCTCCTCAAGTGCCGAACCGCTCTTCTTAAAATAAATTCAGTTACGCTATTATATCTATTGTTACTGCAATAGAGGTGTGGTATCGATGCCTTTCGTCGGAAGATCCAAGGAGCTCGGCCACCTGCGATCGTTGCTCGATCGGCGCGAGCCCCAGCTCGTGCGCGTGACCGGGATCCGGGGCGGGGGTAAGTCCGCACTCCTGCGAAGGGTCGCAGCGGACTATAGGGGGGGCGTGCACGCTTGCCCCCCCCTACCCGATCCTGTGCAGCGCCGAATGCTGCTCGAGCGACTCCATTCGTGGAGCGCGGAGGGCTCACCTCCGCCGACCGGGGTGAGCGGCTGGGCCGAGATCGGCGAGCGACTCGTCGGCGCCGCGTCTTCCGAAGGGCGCCCGTTCGTGCTGGTTCTCGACGACGCCCACCGCCTCGACGAAGCGCGCGCCCGGCATCTCGAGGCGTTGGTCGGGGCGCTCGCCAGAGCTGCCGAACAGGGCTCGACCCTGCACCTGGTGCTCGTGGGTCCCGAGGGCTCCCTCGCCGAGGTCGACAACGAGCGTGCCACCGTCCCGACCACCCACCTATCCATCGGCCCGTTACCGCTACGCGCCGTCGCCGAGCTTCTTCCGGGACATACTGCTGCGAGTAAGGTGCGTGCATACGGGGTTTTTGGTGGCCTTCCGTCGGTGGTCGGTCACCTGGATCGGTCGGTCACCGTCGGGACCAACGTCCGCCGGTTGCTCATGTCACCGAACGGGCCGCTCGCCGACGTCGGTTCGCTTTGGCTGGAACGCGACGTCCAGGCGCCTTCCCGCTACTACGCGGTGATGCACACCCTCGCGGCCGGAGAAGCGGACTGGGCGACGGTGCACGCGGGCGTACCGGACCTGACCCGAAGTGGTCAAGTCGCTCCCTATCTGAAGCGGTTGGTGGAGCTCGGGCTCATCGCCGCTCGCCGATCGATCGACGCACCGCCTCGGAGCCGTTCGACACGGTACGCGATCACGGATCCGTTCTTCGCGTTCTGGTTCCGGTTCGTCTTTCTTCGACGCCTCGCTCGACCCTCCGGCAACGAGCTCGGTGACTATTACGCGCGCATGATCAGGCCGCGGGTCGACGACCATCTCGAGTCCGTCTTTCCCCTCGTCTGCAGGCAGCACATGACGTTCGACGCCATCGAGACGTTCGGCGCCAACGCCCGCGAAGGAGGGAGTCTTTGGGGCGCGGGGTACGATCTGCCGGTCGCCGGCATCCTCTCTTCCGGGGCCGCGTACTACGGTACATGCCGGTGGAGCGGAGCCGACGAGGGTGCCGATCCGCTTACCGCCATCGAACGCTCGATGCGGGAAACGCGATACGGCTTCGGACGCGAGCGCAGACTCCGCGTCGTGTTCACGGGCCGGCGCGCGCCGAGGGAGCTTCGCCGCGAGGTCGCGCGTCGCCATGATGCCCAGCTCATCGACGTCGAGGCGCTCGTCGGCTGAAGAGGCCTCAGTCCCGTGGGTCGGAGCCGCCTCGTCCGGCGACTAGACGTCCAGGTTACGGACGTACTTGGCGTTCTTCTCGATGAATTCCCGGCGTGGCTCCACATCGTCACCCATGAGTCGATCGAAGAGGTTCGAGGCGATCGCGCCGTCCTCGATCTGCACCTGTAGAATGGTGCGCGACTCCGGGTCCATCGTGGTCTTCCAGAGCTGGTCGGGGTTCATCTCGCCCAGCCCCTTGTATCGCTGGATGTGGATTCCCTTGCCACCCTCGCCCGGGACGCCACCCAAGCGCTTCACATACTCGGCCCGCTCCTGCTCGTTGTACGCGTAATACTCCTGTTTCCCCTTCCGTACCCGGTACAGCGGCGGCTGCGCGATGTAGATGAAACCGGCCTCGATGAGCTCGCGCATCTGACGAAAGAAGAAAGTCAGGAGCAGCGTCCGGATGTGTGCTCCGTCGACGTCGGCGTCGGTCATGATGACGATCTTGTGGTACCGGGTCTTCTCGATCTCGAACTCGTCCCGTATGCCCGCACCGATCGCGGTGATCATCGCGCCGATCTCGTCGTTCGACAGGATCTTGTCGATTCGGGCGCGCTCCACGTTCAGGATCTTGCCCTTCAGCGGGAGGATCGCTTGATAGCCTCGGTCGCGACCCTGCTTGGCGCTTCCGCCGGCGGAGTCACCCTCGACCAGATACAGCTCGGTTTGCGTCGGGTCGGAGATCGAACAATCCGCCAACTTCCCGGGCAACACGCCACCTTCGAGCGCGCTCTTCTTCCGCGCCAGGTCGCGCGCCTTCCGGGCCGCGTCGCGTGCGCGTGCCGCCTGGAGGGACTTCTCGATGATGACCTTTCCGGCCTTCGGGTTCTCCTCGAGGAAGATCGAGAGATGCTCGTTGACCGCCGCCTCGACCGCCCCGCGAACCTCACTGTTCCCGAGCTTGGTCTTGGTCTGCCCCTCGAACTGAGGCTCCATGACCCGCACGCTCAGCACGCACGTGAGTCCCTCCCGCACGTCGTCGCCGGAGAGCGTCTCGCCTTTCTTGAAGATGTTGTTACGCCGAGCGTAGTCGTTGATCGTTCGAGTCAGGGCTGCCTTGAGCCCTGTGAGGTGCATCCCCCCCTCGTGGGTGTTGATGTTGTTGACGAAGGTGTGGGTGTTCTCGCTGAAGCCCTGGTCGTACTGCATGGCCAGCTCGATCTCGGCCTCCGGCTTCGACGCCTCGAAGTAGCAGATCTTGTCGTGCAGAGCGCCACGCGAACCGCGTAGGAAGGTCACGTACTCCGCGATGCCGCCCTCGTATTGATAGGACTCCTCATCGCCGTCGCTGCGCTCATCTTTCAGGACGATCTCGAGGCCCTTGTTGAGGAACGCGAGCTCGCGGAGCCGGTTGGACAGGATCTCGAACGAATAGACCAGCTCGGTGAAGATCTCGGGATCGGGCTTGAACGTGACCGTCGTGCCGCCGCCGGATGCCTTCCCGCGCTCCTCGAGCTCCTTGGTCTTGATGCCCCGCTCGTATCGCTGGTGGTAGAGCTTACCGTCGCGGCGAACTTCGACCTCGAGGAAGAGCGACAGGGCGTTCACCACGCTCACGCCCACGCCGTGCAAACCGCCGGACACCTTGTACGTGTCCTTGTCGAACTTCCCGCCTGCGTGGAGCGTCGTCATGGCGAGCTCGACACCGGGGACCTTCTCGGTGGGGTGGATATCGACAGGAATACCGCGTCCGTCGTCTTCTACGGTGATCGAGTCGTCTTCGTGGATGGTGACCGTAACCCGAGTGCAGTGGCCGGCCATCGCTTCGTCGATGGAGTTGTCGACGACCTCGTAAACGAGGTGGTGGAGACCGCGCGCCGACGTCGAGCCGATGTACATGCCCGGCCGCTTCCGGACCGCCTCCAGGCCTTTGAGAACCTGGATCTGTCCCGCGGTGTAGTCGCCGCCTTCCTTCTTCTTCTTCTTCGCCATGTTCGCTCCGAAAGCGTCTCTCGCGCGAGGACCGCGCTTATGCCGTCTCCGCCAGCACGAAGACGATCTTCTCAATGGAAACGTCGTTCATTTCTTCGTTGGCCCGCTGAATAATGTCGCCTTTCAGCATGTTCAACTCCATGAGCCAGGCGCTGCTCCGAACCTCGACGATCAAGGTCGTGCCGTCCACGCTCTTGGCATGCGTGACGCGGGCCACCTGCTCGCCCACGATCCGAGGCCAGAGGTCGAGGATCTTCACCCTCTCCACGTGGTGCTGAACACCCGCTTCTTGAAGCACGTCCCCGAGGACCGCGGACATCCTCTCCAAGCCGGATCTTCGCCGATCCGAACCGTCGGCGCTCATGTCGAGATCTCACCCGCCTGGATGCGCCACCGCGGGAGCGAATCTCGCCGAAGCCTGACGTCAGCCTCTTTGGGGGCCGTGAGCACGACCTGACCCAGGTCCTCGGACTCCATGAGCTCGAGGATGCGCTCGCTGCGGCCCGGATCCAGCTCGGCGAACACGTCGTCGAGGAGCATCAAGGGTGCGCGAGTCCGACGCTCCCGAATCGTTGCGGCCTCGACCAAGCGGAGCGCAAAGGCCGCAGTGCGTCGCTGCCCCCCCGAACCGAAGTCACGAAGATCGAGCCGGGCATCTTCGTTTTCGAGCCGCAGGCGAACGTCGTCCCGATGCGGGCCGACCATTGTCACGCCCCGGCGACGTTCCGTGTCGGCCGAGTCGCGGAGCGATTCACGAAACGCGCACTCGATCTCGTCCGTGTCGGCACCCTCCGGAAACGAGACATCGGGACTGTAGGTCATGACACCCTTCGATCGCGCACTGACCCGATGGTAGTAGTCGCCAAACGCCTCCGCTTTGCCGTCGATCCAGTCCCGGCGAGCGGTCATGACCCGCGCCCCCGAACGAACGAGGGCCGGCTGCCACGCGGCAACGGTCGAGGCGGATTCCCCCGATTTCAGGGACGCATTCCTCCGCTGGAGGACCTGTCGGTACTCCTGGATCGCCGCCACGTACCCGGGGTGATTGAGAGACAAGACGATGTTGAGAAACCGCCGGCGCTCGGAAGGCCCACCGCTCACGAGCTCGATGTCGGCCGGCGAGAAGATCACAGCGGACAGCGCCCCGAGCGCGTCCGCGAGTCGTTCGACCTCCGATCCATCCACGGTCACCTTCTTTCGCTTGCCACGACGCTGGAACGCCGCGGCGAGCTCGATCGGCCCGTCCACATCGTCCTCTCGCTTGGTCGTACCGACGACCCGAAACACGTCTTCACCGAAGGTGATCAGCTGGGGGTCGCTTGCTCCTCGGAAGGATCGAAGCGTCTCGAGATAGTAGATCGCCTCCAGGAAATTCGTCTTCCCTTGGGCGTTGTCACCGATCAGGGCGATCCCCTCGGAGGGCATCTCCAGATCTTGGTTCCGCAGGTTCCGGAAGTGGCGGATCGCCAGCCGTGTCAGCCGCACGGCCCGTTGCTCGGGAGGGTCCCTGAAAACATGGTTGAATCTAACGGGATCGAGCTCCGTCGAGGGCTCCGCTCGACCGTGAACAAGCCAGGGCTCAGCGCCCGTGGAAGTCCGCCTTCCGCTTCTCCAAGAAGGCCTGCATGCCTTCGCGCATGTCTTCGGTCGATGCCAGCAATCCGAAGAGGGTGGACTCGTAGTCGAGCGCCTCGGCGGTCGACGTGTCGAGCGCCCGGTACATCGATTCGAGGGCGAGCCGGATCGCCACCGGACCTTTGGACGTGACCTTCCTCAAAAGGGCCTTCGCCTCGTCCATCAACTCTTCGGGGGCCGTAACCTTCGATACCAACCCGATCGCGTGGGCGCGCTCGGCGTCGACCATGTCACCGGTGAGGGTGAGCTCGATCGCTCGCCCGAGACCGACCAGCCGCGCGAGTCGAATCGTCCCGCCGTAGCCGGGGATGATGCCGAGCCCGACTTCGGGGAGACCGAAGCGGGCTCGGTCGCTGGCGATCCGCATGTGACACGCCAGGGCCAGCTCGCATCCCCCTCCGAGCGCGTAGCCACCGACGGCCGCCAAGACAGGCTTGGGAAACCGCTCGATCGAGCGGAAGACGTCCTGCCCGTCCCGGCTGACCCGAACTCCCGAGATCGAGTCCATCTGCGCGAGCTCACCGATGTCCGCGCCGGCCACGAACGCCTTGGTGCCCGCACCTGTAAGAAGTACACCGAGGACGTTGTCATCGTCCTGGAGGCCGGAGAAAACCTCTCCTAATTCGCGGACGACGTCGGCATTGAGCGCGTTGAGCTTGTCCTGCCGATCGATGGTTACGATGGCGAGGTCGGCGTCCCACTCGACGGTGATGAAGTTCAGGTCGGTCATTTCGTACCGTGTCTCCGGGCGTGCGTTCACGAGGTTCGGGGGCGAAAGATAGCGACCCGTACCGCGATGGAAAAACCTCGGCACACGGCTTACCTTCCGGCCTCTTCAAGCCCCCGTCGGGGCGTCAAAGCGGTAACGCACAGGAGCTCTCTCCCATGAGTCGGTCCCTCAACAAAGTCATGCTGATCGGGAACGTCGGAAACGACCCCGAGATCCGCGCCACGGGTTCCGGAGCCCGGGTCGCGAAGCTGTCGCTCGCCACGAACCGCAGCTGGACCGACCGGAACTCGGGTCAGAAGAACGAAAAGACGGAGTGGCATCGTCTCACCTTCTTCGGCCGCTTGGTCGACGTCGTCGAACAATGGGTGAAGAAAGGGGATCGTCTCTACGTCGAGGGGCGGATCGAGTACTCCCAGACCGAAGGCGAGGGCGGCACGAAGTACTGGACCGACATCGTCATCCAGGAAATGGTCATGCTCGGCTCGACGGGGTCCTCGACCGGGGGTGGATACTCGGGCACGCAAGGAGCCTCTGCAGGTGGCTATGAAGGCGACTACGGCGGTGGCAGCCCCGCACCGAGCATGACCGACCCGGACGACGACCTACCGTTCTGACGCCCCGTCGACGTGCCTTCACGCCTCCGAACCATCGAGTGAGTCGACCTCCGACTCCCACAACCCCAAGAAGTACTCCTGATATCGGTCCGGGTGCGCCCGGTAGTCCTCGACCCAAACGTCGAAGGGTGGCAACGCGACACGCTTAGAAAGCCAGTCCGTCGCGACCCGTACCATTTCCGCATAGGAGATCTCACCCTCTCCACCCTCCTCGCGGTACGCCCGATGCGCGAGCAAGTAGATCTCGTCGGGACTCATGTACACGAGAAGATCAGCGACCTGCGCCGAGCAGTAATCGTGGTACTTGGCGCGCAGGACGTTGAGTGGCTCTTCCGAGCCCTTGTGGCCTGCGTCCACGTTGATGCCCCCCACCAGGACACGAAAACGCCCCGGCTCAAACGGGTGCGAAAGGAAGCCGAAGGCTTCGGTCGCGCCAACGTTTGGGCTCGGGGCCCCAGAAACGCAAGCTTTTTCCGGTCGATCAGGGTCCGGGGGGTGTGACCTCCAAGGAAGCTTCCTCACCACCCTCGTCGTGCCGACGCAGATGGCGATAGATGGATCGACGCGTCAGACCGTACAGAACCACGCGACTCAGAAACTCGGGGTCCTTCTCCTGGACCTCCTCCGCCTGTGCGGCGATGTCACGCGGCAGCCTCACGGAGAGTTGCACGGAACGCGTTTCCCACATAGGCACACCTGACCCGACGTTGAGCGTGAAAAAGTTACGTTTTCCTGGGGGTGCCGGGGCTCTCGGCCGTAGGGGTCGAAGAGGGCGGCGGGGAGGTGCTAGCAACCTCGAATGAGAACAACGGTAAAGGCGGAATTGCCAGCGCGCAACCCCCTCCGGCAACGAAAAGCCAAATTCATATGGATTCGTAACATATTGTTACACATAGACTTACAAAATGTGACAAAAACCGAAATCCATGTGTTCCCGAAGGGTGGGTCGGCGCTCGCGAGTCTTGTGGGACATTGCGGAAGTCGAAGCAAGACACCGGCTTTCAGGGCTCGTAGAGTATCCGCAAAACCCTGCCCCTGCGACGAGGTTTTTACAAAAAAGTCGTCACGGGAGAGCCGACCGGAGAAACGCCTCCAGGGTGCCCGATTCGAAGCTCCGGAAACGATCCCGGAGCTCCGAAGCCTCGGACTCGCGGAAGATGAGCGCCGTCCGATACACCGCGTCCCCGGACTCGGCGTCCTCGAAGGCGATGAAGCCTCGCCAAACGTCGCGGTCGCGAAATCCGCGCAGACACGCGCGCCATTCGACCGAATCGCGTGCGAAAGTACGAACGTCGAACGTCGCCGGACTCGCGGGCGAAGGGACCTCGGCAGAGCCCTCGAGCGCGTCCCAGTGCTGGGCGGGAAACCGGCCTCGATCCTCGAGCCACATCTCGAAGGGCGGGAGCGGCAAGATCCGCTCGCAGTACGAAACCAGAAGCCGCATCGGATCGTCGCGGTCCGGACGCTGACCGGATTCCCTGAGTGCTCGTCGATACAAGGGGCGGATCGCCCCGACGGGAAGCAACCCGATCAATCCTCGTGCTTCCCGTCGCCGGTAGGCTTGGTACTGCATCGCGAGCTCGGCCCCCGAGATGGCCTCCGCCCGCGCGGCAGGCACGCTCAATGGATGACGTAGGAGCCGAGGATAGGCGGCTTGACCGGCACCACGTGCGTCAGCGGCTCGTGAATCTGAAGTGAGCTCAACGTCTCGCGCGCGCCGAAGGTCTCGATGAGGCTTTCGAGCGCGGCATACCGATCGGGCTCGAATCGGGCCATCAGTGAGGCCAGGCCGCGTCGCATCCTCGCCAACGTGGCCCGTGCCTCGGCGAGCGTCGTCGGAATCGGGAGCCGGACGTGATAGGCGATGGCTTCAGCCGGCCCGCCTGGCTCCTGTCGCCGGAGGTCGGCGGCGGGAAACGCCTCGGACAGCCCGCGCTCGAGCACCGAGTCGGGCTCGTAGAACGCGGTTCTGAGTACGAGCGCGCACGCATCGTAGTCGAGGTGCACCCTGGTCAGCCGGCCGGTTCCGAGGACGATCCGAATCGACGTCCCCTCGTGCAGATCCATGTCCCGACAGATATCCCGGAAGCCGATTCGGAGAAACGTGGGCCGCGTCAGCGGACCGAAGCCGACCCGCTCCAGGACGCTCAACCCGAGCCTCCGGCTGTACGACCGAAGCTCGTCCGCTTCGCGAGTCGCGGCGGCCGCAGTGATGAGCTCACCCACATGCTCGATCGTCGGGCCGTAGACCCAGTCGAGGACGACCAGCTCGGTGCTGAGGTCTAGCACCTTCACTGTTCCACTGCCCAGATCCACGACCTCCGATGTCGCCGCATAGCGTCCTTCGATCACCAGAGCCAGCCCGATGTCCTCGATGCGACCGCCCGGCGTATCCATCTCGTGCATGTCGCGATACTGCACGACCGCGCGGGTCAAAGGCAGCTCGCAGATCCCGGGCACATCGGCCATGGCTTCGGGACGGGTCGCGACGGTCGGATTCAGATGCATCGGAAGCTCTCCGGCGTGGGAACGAAGTACTGGCCTTCGTTGCCAAGAGCGCCCCGACCCTGGGATCGGCGACGCTCCACGAATGTGCTCGTGCCCGTCCGATCGCGATCGGCCCGGTATGTGAGGATCCCCACGTTAACAATCTGCTCACGGCGAGGGCAAGAAGATCCGTACCGTCCCCACCCGGATCGTCTTGCAACGCCTTCACGCCCCATTCATCTTCCCAGGTCCTCGGTGACCCGATTCCGGATTCGACCACACCCGTGCACGCCCAACCATGAGCATCCACGGTGAACGTCGCCGATCTGTGGGTTTCCTCGAGAGGGGAGAACAGAGCTGGGCCTGCTTCCTCGTCACCTTCGTCGGCGAGGATGCCTCGTGGCACGGCTACTTTTCGTTTCGCCCCAGCCACAGTGAGCTCCGCGACGACGAGGTCCGCACGACGAACATCTTCGTCGAGCGCACGGAGTCCGAGATTCACCTGAAAGCGCGCAGCCTTGGGCGCCCGCTCCTCCAGGGCCTGCTCGACTCCGCCATCCACACCGACGCGAAGCAGAACGGAACGCGCGATCACCTACGTGGCCGGTTCCGTTCACTCCTCAAGCAAAACTCGGTCGATATCGCCGGTGAATGGACGGGCGAAAAGGGCCCGATTCCTAACGACGGGGAAGCCGATCGACTGCGCTCCCTGTACGAGTCGTACCGGCTCGACCAGGTCTCGCATTTCATCTGCCTCGTGGACCCGAGGGACTTCGAGTCCGCGGTGGACGACATCCTCGCGGGAGAGCGGATAGATTTCAGAACGAAAGACCGGGTCCAGTTCGCTCGCATGGTCGTCGATCATATCGAGGCACTCCTTCCGCTACCCGATTTCGACACCTGGGCGCAGGACTTCCTCAGCAACCCCGAGGCGTACCGTCTCTACGCGCATACCCTCCATCGCGAGGGGCGCCTTCCCTGACGCATTCGCGCCGTTGCCACGAACCAGGGGCGCATTTAGCTTTCCAAGCTCAACAGTCGGGTTTTTCCAAAGGATGTGATCGTCTTGGAAGTCGTCGTTCAGGACAACGAGAGCTTGGACCGCGCCCTGCGTCGCTTCAAGCGGAAGGTGCAGCGCTCCGGTCTCTATTCCGAGCTCCGGAAGCGCCGGTACTACGAGAAGCCGAGCGCGCAGCGCAAACGCAAGCGCGAAGCCGCGATTCGGCGCGAGCGTCGGCGTCAACGCCGGAAGCGTACCTGACGGACCGATGGTCCAAGACGGTCCTCCCCCGCGGAGGGCCGTTTTTTTTTGTCAGGCGGTCTTCCGCTCGAAGAGCTCGTCGAGCGACGACCAGGATTCGAGCAGCTCGGGCGTCAGGTGTGACCACGCGAAGGTGATCAGCAACCGATTCCAGCCGCGTAGTGATCGGACCTCCGTAGGGGTCATCTGCACCACGTTCCACATCATGCGACACATGTTGCCGGCCGACGTGAATCCAAGACGACTCGCGGCCTCGGCGACGGTCACCGATCGATCCGACAGCACATGGGACACGGCCATGATACGGAACCACCGTCCGTAGGTCGAAGGCGTCGAAAGACCTCGTCGCCGGAAACGAGCCTTCAGCGCTCCTCTCGACGTGCCACACGCCTGTGCGAGCGGGTGGAGGCTGGTGTAGTGACTGGGGAACTCGAGAATCCGGCGACCGAAAGCGCGCAGAGGAGCGGGAAGTCGGCGACCCGCCGCCCTCGTCAGGTCGGCAAAGGCAGTGTCGACCCAATTCCGATCCGCCAGCGTGGCATCGATGGTCGCTCCGACCCGATCCGCCAGGTAGTCCAAGCGGGTCGACGGAAGGGCCACGGCTCTCCGCTCCACTTCCCATCGGGCCAGGATGGCCCCGCTGATCTGGAAGAGGCGCACGCCGCTAGGCACCGTAGGCCACGTGTGTCGGTCGTCCCTCACGACCAAGCGGGGGAAGCCTCGCTCGATCGCCTCGACCGCGAGCGCGCTGTCCACGACCACGTCCTCCTCCGGCGGAGCGACACGAAGGACCGCACGCTTCAGGTAGGAGTCGGAGACTTGGACGACGATCATGTGGCAGCGGCTCCGGGTTGGTCTCCTTCCAATGTGGCAAGGTGAACCCGAACGCGCCAACCGGTCTCCGAACGCTGAAAACGCGCCCCCCGCGGAGCCGAACCGCGCGCAGTGCGAACGGATTCAAATCGGCATCGGGACAGGATCATCGCCCGACCAGTCGTAGAACCCCTTCCCCGTCTTCCGACCATATCGACCCAGGGAGACGATCCGCTTGAGAAGGGGGGGCGGAGCGTACCGCTCCTCGCGGTACTCCTCGTACATGATCTCGGAGATCTTGTAGAGCGTGTCGATGCCTACGAAGTCGCAAAGCGTGAAGGGCCCCATCGGGTAGCCGCAACCGAGCATCATTCCGGTGTCGATGTCCGCAACACTCGCCACTCCCCGCTCGAGCTGACGAATCGCGTCGAGCATGTACGGCACCAGGAGGAGGTTCACCACGAACCCCGAGTTATCCTTGGCCGCGATGGGCGTCTTGCCGAGCGCCTTTGAGAACGCGAAGGCGCGATCGAATGTCTCGTCGCTCGTGGCGATGGTGCGAACCACCTCGACGAGTTTCATGACTGGGACCGGATTGAAGAAGTGCAGGCCTACGAAGCGCTCTGGCCGCGACGTGGCCGCGGCCATGTCCGTAATCGTCAGCGAGCTGGTGTTCGACGCGAAGATCGTGCCTTCACCGCACAGACCGTCCAGCTCTTCGAAGAGGGTGTTCTTGGCCTTCAGTTCCTCGACGATGGCCTCGATCACCAGATCACAATCCGCCAGATCGGCCACCTTCGTCGTAAACGACAGGCGCTCCCAGGCCGCGTCCCGATCCTCAGCCGTGAGTTTCTCCTTGTCCACAGCGCGATCCATGGACTTGCGGATGCGCTTCTTACCCGCTTCGAGGGCACCCTCGTCCACCTCCCGCACCCGCACTGCAAGGCCGCTCTTGGCAGCGATCTCGGCGATGCCACTACCCATGAGCCCGCATCCGACGACACCTACCTTTTCGATCTGCAAAACTTTCTCTCCCTTCGGGTTGATTCGTTCCTGTCGACCCTTACCGGGCCGAATCGCTCACTCATCGTCGTCGTGCCGGGTCAGGTCCCGCGCGACGCCGTGGAAGTTTCGCTTCACCCATCGCCGCCACGACGAGGGTGGCGGTTCGAGCGAACGACCCACCTCCAGGTCGTCGAGGACACCCTCCACCTCGTTGCGGACCTCCAGGACCTTCTTCTTGTGCGTGACGGCGACGGCACTACCGATCCCCGTCCAGACGACTGCGCCGGCGAATACACCCGCACCGACCGCCAAAGCAAGGGGTGCGGCCGCGGCCACCAGCATGCCACTGATCATACCCACGGCCCCGGCCGCCACACCTCCGCCGAACACCGCACCGGCCACGTTCTCACTCCGCGTGCCGGGGTCCACGAAAAGCTCTACCAACGTGCTTTGATCGTCGACCCTCTCCAGCCGGACCTCCACGGACTTCGCGGAGGCGACGTAGTACTTCCTCGAAGAGAAACTGGCCGCCCGGGCCAGCTGCGAGGCCCAGTCCAGCGCCGGCCGGTATTGGAGGTGGTCCCGACTCCTCCGAACAGTCTGGAGCAGCTGGGTCGCCACGAGGAAGTCGTCGATGATCGTCCGGAGTCCGTCCGGGGTACCGGGCACGATCCGTGACGCGGTGATCGACGCCGGCCCGAACGTCCGATCGAGAAACCCCGCGTGTTCTTGTCCCGAGCGCACCTCTGCCAGGGCCCTCCGCACATGCCCCTCGGGAAGGCCCACCTCGCCCGCGATGCGGAAGAGCTCCACTTCTGACAGAGCGCCCTCGGAGCCATCCGGATCGGCTTCGGCGAGCTCCGCGGCGCGGCGGATTACGGCGTCGAACTGCCGCCGCGTCAGGCTTCGGCTTCGGCCGTCATCCATGGTGCCCGCCCAGCCGGGGACTCAGAGCGCTTCGACGACCACAGCGCCGCCCTGTCCGCCACCGATGCACGCCGAGCCCAGACCGAACTTCGCGCCGCGACGCTTCAGCTCGTGGAGCAGGTGAATCGTAATCCGGGCACCAGAGGCGGCGAGCGGATGAGTGATGGCGATGGCGCCGCCGTTGACGTTGGTCCGAGCCGGGTCCAAGCCCAGCTCCTTCTCGACGGACTTGTATTGGGGCGCGAACGCCTCGTTGACCTCGACGAGGTCCATGTCCTCGAGTGACATTCCTGCTTTCTCGAGCGCGAGCCTCGCTGCAGGTGCGGGACCGATTCCCATGACCTGGGGCTCGACGCCGACGAAGCCCCACGACACGATGCGACCGAGTGGCTTCAGCCCTTCCGCCGCGGCCCACTCGGCGCTCGCGAGGACCGCGCACGCGGCGCCATCTCCGATCCCACTCGCGTTCCCGGCGGTCACCAGACCGTCCTTCTTGAAGTAGGGACGCAGAGCCCCGAGCGCTTCCATCGACGTGTCGGGGCGCATGTGCTCGTCCGCCGCGTACCTCGTGTCGCCCTTTCGTGACTCGATCACGACCTCGGCGATCTCGGCGTCGAAGTGCCCGGCGTCCCAGGCTGCCTTTGCACGCTGCTGAGAGGCGACCGCGACCTGGTCGGCCTCCTCACGCGTCACTTCATAACGGGAGGCGAGCTCCTCCGCGGTCTGCGCCATCGTCAGGTCGCAGTTGGTGTCGAGGAGCGCCTCCCACAATAGATCCTCGAACTGCTCCCCCGCCGGCCCGAGGCGCAACTGCCGACCCCACCGCGCTCCCCGCACGACGTGCGGTGCCTGACTCATCGACTCCGTTCCGCCGGCCAGACAGACGTTCGCCTCGCCGAGGACGATCTCCTTCGCTCCTTGGACAATGGCCTCGAAGCCCGAGCCGCACAGACGGTTCAGGGTCAACGCCGGCTTCTCTTGGGGTACGTCGGCGCGGAGCGCCACGTGGCGGGCCAGGTAGATCGCGTCCGACGACGTCTGCAGCGCATTGCCGACAAAAGTGTGGTCGACCCGATCGGCCGTGATGCCGGCTGCATCGATCGCGGCCCGGCTGGCGATGACGCCGAGATCGGTCGCGGTGAAGTCCTTGAGAGATCCACCGAAGGTGCCGAAACCGGTGCGCTTGCCTGAGAGGACGACGACGTCCCGTGCGTGGCCCTGCGTTGCCATGAAGCCTCGTTCGAAGAGTGATCCGTAGGGTCGGGCGTTCAGCTACCCCCTTCGCCCGGTCGCGGTTCACGCGCACGATTCCCCTCGTTCGGGGGGAAATCCTCACGGCCCATGATCTCCCGGACGAGCCAGAGGTGCCTCCGGTTGTGCGTCAGCAGTAGCTCGAAGCCGGTTCCGAGGGAGAAGCGCAGAGGGCGGAAGAACGGTGAGCTGAAGCGGACGCGTCCGAGGTCGAGTCCACGCGCCGCATCGATGAGGTCCGCCAGTCGGAGCTGGAGCGCCTCGAAGGTGCGCCGCGCCTCGTCTCCGCCCAGGGCAGGGTCGGGTACCATCGATCGGAACGTCGCCACGCGTCGCTTCGGAGGCGGCTCGAGCATCGCGACGAACCGGGTCGTGACCCACGGATGCCGATACGGGCCCACACCGAGCGGTCCGCCTTTCCGTCGGGCGTCGGCGATCGTCCTCTCGATCGCTCCAAGGTAGCCCTCGTTGACGATCCCCAAATGCGCCAAGTGTCCGGCAATCGACCAGCGTGTCGGATCTGGCCGCCAGGTCAAGGCCCCGTTCGGTACCGAAGAGAAGATCTCGTCGATCGCCGCTCGTTGGCGTTCGACCTCCCTGCCCAGCGCGTCGAGATCGCCGACGACACGTGGGATCATCGGGTCAGACGAACTCCTTCTCGGGTGGTTTGTCCAAGTGCTGCAGGAACGCCTGCTTGTTGTTGCACCTCATGTAGGCCTCTTCCGGCGTGATCCGCCCGGACATGAGGAATTCGAGGATGTGCTGATCCAAGAGCTGCATCCCGTCCTTCTTCCCGGTCTGAATGATCGACGGAATCTGATGAATCTTGCCCTCCCGGATGAGGTTTCCGATGGCGGACGTGCCGATCATGATCTCCATCGCGGCCATTCGGCTCTTTCCGTCCTTCGCACGAAGCAGCACCTGGGCGACGACCCCCTTGAGGCTCTCCGCGAGCATCGAGCGAATCTGCTCCTGCTCGTCGGCCGGAAACACGTCGATGATCCGGTCCACCGTCTTCGGCGCCGAGTTCGTGTGCAGGGTTCCGAAAACGAGGTGCCCAGTCTCCGCCGCGGTGATGCCGAGCTCGATCGTCTCTCGGTCCCGCATTTCCCCGACCAGGATGACGTCGGGGTCCTCGCGAAGCGCGGCTCGGAGCGCGTTGGCGAAGCTCCTCGTGTTGGTCCGGATCTCACGCTGGTTGACCAACGCCTTCTTGTTCTCGTGAACGAACTCGATCGGGTCCTCGATGGTGAGGATGTGGTCGGCACGCGTCGAGTTGATCAGGTCCGTCATGGCAGCCAGAGTGGTGCTCTTGCCGGACCCCGTGGGACCCGTGACCAGGACGAGTCCCTTGGTGAGCATGCAGAGTCGGCGTACCGCGTCGGGAAAGCCTAGATCGTCGGCCGTCAGGATCTTCTCGGGGATCGTCCTCATGACGGCGGCGAGCCCCTTCCGCTGCCAGAACACGTTCACGCGGAATCTGGCCAATCCTTCGACCTCGTAGGCGAAGTCATAATCGAGCTTGTCGGCGAACGTGATGCGCCACTCCTCCTCCATGATCTCGTAGACGAGCGCCTCCATGTCTTCATTGGAGAGCTCGCGAAACTTGATCCTCTGGAGGTGCCCGTGGACCCGCATGATGGGTGGAGACCCCACCGTGAGGTGCAGGTCCGAGCCACCTTGTTGCACGAGGACCTTCAGGAATTGATCGATCTGCGCCATCTAGGCTCTCCCAGGGGTGTGAATCCAACTCATGTTCGGGTTCTTCCACTCCGTCATTCGGTCAGCGATTCGAGCGACCAGCGCAGCTCACGACCATCCCCTCGCTCGATGTGCAGACGCCACCGTACGCCGGCCTGTCTGGCCGGCTCGAGGTCCGCGTCGGACCACAGCAAGAAGGCCACCGACGCGACGTCCAGCGCGCTCGAAGCCCACGCGCTGTCCCCGCTGGAGAGATCCACGGTGACGACGTCGAACCGGAACGCTCGCAGCGCCTCGATCTCTCGCTCCCACGTACTCGGGTCCGGTGGAAGCGTCACGCTGAACGTTCCGGTGCCGGCCGGCTCCTCGCGAGCGGAGAGGTAGATGCCCCGGGCCAGGGGTTCGAGGGTGAGCGCAGGCAGATGGGGCAGGATCTCATGCCCCAGCTGCGGGGGATCGGTCGTGACCGCGAACCGGGCCGTGCCGGTGCGGGCCAGGATCCTGATCTCGGAGACGATTCCCTCCGGCGGCGGGGTGAAGCGTTCCTCGAGTGCCGGCTGGAGGTCCCGGGCAACGAACAGATACTCACATCCGGACTCGTCCGTGAGGCACTCCACGCCGACAGGGGCGACATCTCCCGATCTGGACACCCCCGCATCCCACCCGAATCGGCGGCTGTCGGTAGCGACCTGGCTCGGCGGCGGCACGAGCACCTCCTCGAGCGTGGACAGCCAGTTCCCGTCCAGGGGGCGGCGATGGATGCCCCCACCTTCGTCCCACCAGGCGTGCGCACGTGCCCCACGAACCGAAATGCCCCACCGCGGAGCCTCTGCGTCGAAGATCAACTCCAGCGTGTTCTCGAGGGACAGCGGTGCGGTCTCCTCGTCCTGCAAGGCAGCAGCGCGAGCGAACACCTGACGGATCACTTCTCGGATCGCATTCGGCGACGCCAGGGCAAGCTCGATGTCCAGATCGGTCTTCTTCTGAAGCTCACCGATGGGACCTTCCTTGAGCGGCGAGTCGACGACGACCTGGAGCGTGGAGTCGGTCTTCACGATTGGGAGCACCAGGTGGGTGAGCGCCCACTCCGGGGAGACCAGGGACGCGGCCTCCAGATCGACGGCCTCCGCCTCCGGGAAGACGTATGGAAGGTCGAACTGAGACGCGAGGCCCCATTCGAGCTCTTCTTCGGACACGAGGCCGCACGCGACCAGCGCCTCTCCGAAGTAGCCCCCATGTTCACGCTGATAGTCGAGCGCGGTCGTGATGTCGTCCTCGGAGATCCTACCGAGGCCCATCAGGATCGCACCGATCGTCTTCTTTTCACTCATGCGGCGCTGACCGTGGGTTCAATGGATTCAATCTCCGTGGGCGTAGGAAGTCTCGAGGTGCTTTACGATCCACGAGCCCACATCTCCCGTCGAGGCTTCCCCGCCGAGGTCGGGGGTCGTGCAGCCCGCCCGAAAAGAGGCGACCGCGGAGCGTTCCACCCGTTCCCCGGCCTCGGCGTGTCCCAGGTGGTCGAGAAGCAGCCCCACGCAACGAATCGCGCCCAAAGGGTTCGCCCGTTCGGTGCCCGCGATGTCGGGGGCCGAACCGTGCACCGGCTCGAAGAGCGCGTGCCGGCCCGGGTGGATGTTCGCGGACGGTGCCAAGCCGAGACCACCCGTGACCTCGGCGGCCAGATCGCTGATGATGTCGCCGAACAGGTTGGATGCGACGATGACCTCGTAGCGGCCGGGGCGCCGAACGAGGTCCATGGCCATGGCGTCAACGTACATCCCGTCCCGGTCGATATCGGGGTACTCGGAGCCGACCTCTTCGAAGACCCTCCTCCACAACCCGCCGACGAACCGTTGCACGTTCGCTTTGTCAACGAGGGTCACCCGCGAGCGACCGCGGGACTCGGCGAACGCGAAGGCGGCCCGGATGATCCGCTCCACTCCTTTGCGCGTGGCGATGTTCTCCTCGAGCGAGACCTCGTCGGGCGTGCCGGTCTTGAAGCTTCCACCCATGCCCGTGTAGGCTCCCTCGGTGTTCTCCCGAAAGATGTCGAGGCGCAACTCGGCCGGGGGTGACCCGAGGGGCGAGAGATCGGGTGACAGCAGCGCGCACGGTCGGTAGTTCACATAGAGATCGAGCTTGAACCGCATCCCGAGAAGGATGTCCTTCGCGTGCTGGTTGGTCGGCACTCGTGGATCACCGAGCGCGCCCAAGAGGATCGCGTCGTAGTCGTCCGAGAGAGCCTGAAACTCGGCGTCCGTGATCGAGACGCCTTCACGCAGGAACCGCTCCGCGCCCAGGTCCCAGTCGTCGAGTGTCAGGTCGAGCGACTCGGCGGTCGCCACGACTTCGAGGACCCGGCGTGCCTCCCGCACGACCTCGAGTCCTATTCCGTCTCCCGGTATGAGCGCAATCCGAGCCATGCGGCGGGTGTGAGGGGAACGTGCGCACGCCTGGGGAGCGTGCAGCGGAGGTTAGACAAATCACGAGGGTCACGCCAGACGGGAGCGACTCCCATCGAGGGTCATCGAGGCGGGTCCTCGACGACGATCTCCCCCCATCCCGGACCGCGGTTGCCGGACAGCCCGTAGGGGTATCGACCGACCGGTGCCCCCGCGAACGAAACGACGAACCTCGCATCCTCCTCGACCAAGGGAGGAGAGGCGTCCTGTCCGGTCCGGACCAGGAAGGCACGAGCAGCTCCGCCGAGACTGTCGAGGTAGAATCCGACCTCGTGAACGAAGTGGTCCGCCGAGACGAACTGCACCCAATCGCCGGGTCGTACAGTGACCGTGCGTGGAATCGGGCGTTCCTCGGTCCCGGCCTCCACCCGTACGGTATGCACCCGGTCCTCGACCGTCAGGCCGAGTTGTACTTGTAGGACTTCGTCCGGGATCAGCTCCGAATCGGGCTGCTCGCATCCAACGATGCCGAGCGCGGAGCACATGATGACCGCGATCCGGACCGCCGCCCCACGCGGCCCGGCGTGAGCGACGGGAGAGACGTCAGTCACGGACCTCGGTTCCGCACGCAATGCAGAAGCGCCAACCGGCTTCGACCTCCTCGCCGCACGCAGGACACGGGATCAGCGTCACGTCCGTCCCGCAGTAGGGACAGAAGTTGAGGTTGTCGCGATCCGGAAGGTCTGCCCTACACCACACGCACGCCCCTTCGCCGGGACCGGCCTCGTCGGGCACCTCGGCCTGCGCCTCGACGTACTCCGGCTCGAGTGGAGGGCGGGCCGAGCCGCGCAGCGTAGGGTCGGATTCCTCCGCGCTCGCCGATTCATCGTCGGTGGGCGCGGCCTCGTCGCCCGGATCCTGCCCCACTTCGACGAATTCGACGGGCTCATTGGCCATGTCGCTGGCTCCGTTGGCGGCGGCGAGGAGGTCCGCCGGCCCCGGGGCATCGGAGAAGATGTCCGCATTCGCGGGCTCGACGCCAAGGTCCGAGGCTGTGGCCTGACCCTCGGCCGGCGCGAGGTCCGTGATGGTCAGCGGGTCCTCCGCTTCGAGCTCTTCGACGAGGTCAGGGAGTTGATCGAGAGCCTCCGCAGAGAGATCCAGGTAGGCCTGGTTGAGACGGACATCGACAGCCGCGAATTCGCGGTAGACGCCCGTGTTCGGATTCGGGCCGTCGAGCTCGGCCTGCAGGCCCCGCAGCGCCGGTTCCGAGTCGAGAATGAGGTAGCCACCCTCCCCCGCGAGCAACCGGATGAGGGCGTCTTCGTAGTCGCCGTTCATCTCCACCCCGATGCGGTCGCGATGAGAACCGTAAGGCACGAGGTTCTGGTAGATCTCGGCTACGGTGAACGGCTGGGTCAAGTATTCCGGCCGCTGGGTCTGAATCTCCTCGATGAGTGCTCGGTGAAAGCGCTCGAGTGTCTGGTCGGACATCGATCCTATTCCTCCAATTCCAGGCGGATCAGTCCCTGATCCACGGCGGACCGAAGGAACGTCTCCGGATCGGTGAACGGGATCTCGACGCCCGCCTGCTCGTGCCAGCGCTCCGCCATGCGCCGCATGTACTCGGAGACGCTCTCGTGCATGAAGCCCGCCTGATCGCGCATCTGCCGCACGATCTCGTGCCAGTCGCCGCGAAGCAAGTGTCCGTCGGCCGTGCGGATCACGCGATCGATCCCGTCCTCCCCTTCGCGGGCTCGCTCGAAGAGCTCCAGCTGACTCGGGTCGAAGTACGTGGCGGGATCCGCCGCGCCCATTCTCGCCTCGACGTCGGCGAGGAGTCTGTCGATGGGGTCGTCGAGATCCTCGAGGTCCCGTAGCCGCGTCTCCCATGGGGAGAGCCGGGCATCCCCGGAATCCATGTGCCAGAGCGTTCGCTTCAACTCCATGAGCCGCCACACCGCCAGCGGATCCCAGTGCTCTTGAGGCGGTACCCTCTCCAGCTCCCGGAGCGCGCCCTCCCAATCTCCACGGTCGTAGAGAAGATGACCCAGGTAGACCCGCGCCTCGTACAGGTCGGCGTCTAGCCGGAGCGCGCGCCGAATCTGGCGCCCGGCCCCCACGTCGTCCCCCAGGCGGTGCAAGGCGTAACCGAGCGACGCGGCCGCCTCGGCGCTGTCTGGTCGGCCCGCCGCGGCCTTCGCGAAGATGTCTCGACACTCCCCGTACATCGCTGCCCGATAGAGCGCCCGACCCATCGTGAGCATGAGTTCGATATCATCGTCGAACCCCATCTCGGCCACTTCGTTGAACCGCCTCAGGGCCTCGTCACGCTCGCCGAAGCGGAGAAGCGTCTCCCCAAGGCCCACGAGTGCGTCTTCATGACCGGGATCGAGGACCACCGCGCGCTCGAAAGCATGACGCGCCCAGGCATACTCCTCGCGTGCCAACCGGGCGTATCCGAGTCCGACGTAGAGTTCTACGGCGTTGGGATAAAGAGAGAGCCCCTCTTTGAGCATCTCGAGGGCCCCATCGTAGTCGCCGTCGTTGTAGAGCTTGTGCGCCTGCTCGTCGTATTCCTCTGAACTGAGGAACCCTTCGGGCATTTAGTGAGGCCCCCGGCCGGACACTGTGGGTCGATGTCCACAAGCTAATGCACCACTACCTGCGGTACCAGACACTTCTCTACGCCTTGGCGTAGGCGACCCCGCAGTCCGGGCACACCAAATCCTTCCCGGCGCGGGTGAGCTTGCGGGAGCGGCCATGCCGGGGGCAATGCGGATCTCCCCCGACGTCGAGTACCTCGCGTACTTTCTTTCGCTCCGTCCGGGTCGCCTTCGGGATGATGATCTGGTACCAAAGCGACGAGACGTTGCACTCGAAGATCGCGGTCGCCGAGCCATCGCCATTGCCGCGTACCCCGAGAAGCATGAGGAAGCCGCCGTTCGGCGACTCGACCTGCTGGCCAGCGTAGTACTGCTGCAGCTGCTGCTTCGGATTGTCCAGCTGCAATGCGTCACCCAAGTCCCTGCCCCCCTGTTCGACGAACCACGTTCGGTCGATCTCGCGGCGGTGCGTAGCCCCAAACCGGATTTTTTGGAAAAAAAGTGGGCGGAAGTATAGAAGAGGTGGCCGATTCGCGCTACCCGTCTCCCGCTCTCCGTCGCGCGAGGCGACGCCACCCACTCACGAGGCACGAAAAGGGGGTCAGCGCCCATGGCGCCGACCCCCTTTTTCGCCCGCTGCGAAGGCGGTCAGCTGACCGCGACGTCCTCCACTACCTCTTCCCCCGACTTCGCGGTGGTCGCGCCGTGCGCGATGGCCGGCTTGCAGAATCGGATACCGATCTCGTGCAGGTTCTTCAGATCCGCATCCGACAAATCGGGATACCGCTCCCCGATGTAGTCGATTGTCTCGTCCATCCAATGGCGCTGGTCATCTTCCTCCGCCTGAAGTACACCACAGCGGTGGACGTGACTGAATAGCTCGTCCCGCGCCCGATCCAAGAGTTTTTCGTGCGACAAGTCACCCTCCAATCATGTTAGTCACTAGAAAGCGCGCCTTCAGCACGCTGGATCCTGCTCTTAGCTTCAGCGACATAAGCTAACCTTCAAACGAAGACAGATAAACTGGAGCGTTCTTGTTACAGAACGACGGTCCGGACGCGGTCGAGCTCGAGGTGTTCCGACATCTCTTCACCGCCCTCGCCGAGGAGATGGGGGCGGCACTGAAGCGGGCCTCGTTCTCACCCAACATCAAGGAACGCCGAGACTACTCGTGCGCCCTCTTCAACCCCGACGCGGAGGCGGTCTCGCTCGGGGATCACATGCCGGTTCACCTGGGCGCCATGCCGATGAGTGTCGAGGCTGCTCTCTCGGAGCTGGGGACGCTCCTTCCGGGCGACGTCGTTTGCTTGAACGACCCCTTCCGGGGGGGGACGCACCTTCCCGACATCACGCTGATCTCTCCCGTCTACGACCGCACCGACCGACTCCTCGGACACGTGGCGTCCCGCGCGCATCACAGCGACGTAGGCGGCTCGACTCCCGGCTCGATGCCGCTCGCGAGCGAGATCTTCGAAGAGGGCCTTAGGATTCCCCCGGTTCGACTCTTCCGGGAGGGCGTTCGAAACGACGACCTGTGGACGACCGTCCTGGCCAACGTCCGAACGCCGGTCGAACGTGCCGGAGACCTCGACGCACAGCTCGCCGCCCTGCACACGGGCTCGACCCGACTCCTGGAGATCGTCGACCGGCGCGGCACCGATGCCACGCTTTCCGCGATGGCCGCTCTCATTCGGTACGCCGACCGACTCGTCGCGGCAGGGCTCGCGGCGATCCCCGACGGTCGGCACGTCGGCGAGGACGTGATCGAGGACGACGGCTTCGGGTCGGGTCCCCTGCCAATCAAAGCCACCCTCGACTTCTCGGGCTCGGGCGTGACCATCGATTTCGAGGGAACGTCGCCCCAAGTGGTCGGAGGCGTGAACGCGGTGGCCGCCATCACCTCGTCCGCGACGCGATACGTCGTTCGGTGTGTCGTCGAGGCGCTGCTCGGTGAACCCCTTCCCGCTGGGGGAGGCTCGATGTCGGCCGTCCGGCTCGTCCTACCAGATCGGAGCCTCGTGAACGCGTCCCTACCCGCATCGGTCGCAGCCGGCAACGTAGAAACGAGCCAGCGCATTACCGACGTGCTCTTTCGCGCATTCGCGTCGGCACTTCCCGACCTGATGCCTGCACTCTCGCAGGGCACGATGAACAACACCACCGTCGGCGGCATCGATCCGCGGACGGGCGCTTCGTTCGCGTATTACGAGACGGTGGGCGGAGGCATGGGCGCCGGTCCCCGGGGTGACGGCCTCAGCGGCGTCCACGTCCACATGTCGAACTCGCTGAACACGCCGATCGAGGCGCTCGAACACGCGTACCCGTTCAGGATCACACGCTACGGCATCCGTCGCGGTTCGGGAGGCGCCGGCCGCCACCGCGGTGGCGACGGGCTCCGTCGTGACCTGCAGGTGCTGGGCCCGGCGCGTGTAGCGCTGCTCTGCGAACGACGCCTGCGCGGTCCGGCAGGCGCACGTGGTGGTGAGGACGGCGCGGTCGGCGAGAACGTCCTGATCAGGGCGGGGGTAGAGGAACCGCTTCCGGGAAAAGTCACGTTTCGAGCCGAAGCAGGAGACGTCGTCAGCATCCGATCCCCGGGGGGAGGCGGATGGGGCACCCCGTCGTCCCGCCCACGATGATCTTCCGTTCCTTCCAAGACTGACCCGCATGCACCTCCGTTTCTCCGCCGTCTGTGACGACGCAAGACAAACTCCGACGGGCCGCATCGACGTCCACGGGGTCTACCACGATCTCGCCGCGCCCGGATTTCCCGCCAAGCAGGAACGTCTCGTCGTCGTCCTCGTGCTCGAGTGGGACCGAGGGGACCACGGTCGCTACCTCTTCAAGGCCGACCTCGAGGACGACCTGGGCAACGTGTCTTTGACCGTCGAAGGTGAGACCGAGGTGCATCAGTCTCCTCCGGATCAACCTCCGGCCCGAAGCCCTCTCATCATGCCGATCGAGGAGGTGATCTTCCCGCACGCCGGCCAGTACACCTTCCGTGTGAAGGTGAAGGGAACGACGCTCGAAGGCCCGGGCATCTACCTCATGGAAGCCGCGGAGGGCCAGGCGTCAGCCTGATGTCCGAGCAGTCGGAGGCGGACCGAGCCTCGCGCGAGCGAACCCCGGAGGGCTATCAAGAGGTGCGTCGGCCGACGAGCCGAGCAGTCGTACTCGACGTTGCCGCTTCGTGGGCCCGCGAAGTGTTGACGTCGCACGGTACCCTCCAGAATTGGGCCGCTGCACGACCGGAGGGCGAAGTCTTCGCAGGGAGAGGACGCGTCTACTCGGTCGCT
>Ga0224512_10000463_pt1 | contig 43204 bp, 43 predicted proteins | sample SF_May12_sed_USG_4_FD_169103 | JGI IMG/M metagenome (GOLD analysis project Ga0224512, IMG submission 169103) | Sediment microbial communities from San Francisco Bay, California, United States - SF_May12_sed_USGS_13 | ecosystem: Environmental > Aquatic > Marine > Sediment | place: USA... | reverse complement strand
CAAAGAACCCATCGCCCATCACCCATCACCGCCGTTTTCACCTTCTGACTTCTGACTTAAGTTAGAAGCCGACCTTCTCCATACCCTTCAACGCCAGGCGCTGGCGTGCTTCCATGGGCGTGGCAATCTCGAGCGAGAGCTCCTCGAGAATGCGCCGGATTTTTGCGACTTGCTCTGCGTTGCTCGTCGCGAGCTTGCCCTTCCCGGCGTAAATGCTGTCCTCGAGGCCGACGCGGACGTTGCCCCCACAGACGCCGGCCATGGTCGTGAGCGCCATTTGGTGCCGCCCCGCGGCGAGCACCGACCATTCATAGTCGTCGCCGAAGAGCTTGTTGGCGATCGAGCGCATGTGCATCAGATTGTCGGGATCGGGGCCGATTCCGCCCAGGATGCCGAAGATCGTCTGCACGAAAAGCGGCGGTTTCACGAGCTTGCGCTCGAGCAGGTGCGCAAGATTGTAGAGGTGCCCGACGTCGTAGCACTCGAACTCGAAGCGCGTGCCGCAGCCCTCGCCCAGGTGCTTCAGCATGTACTCCATGTCCTTGAAGGTGTTCCGGAAGATGAAGTCGCGGCTCGCCTCGAGGTATTGCGGCTCCCACTCGTATTTGAACTGCTTGTACTTGTCGAGATTAGGGAAGAGCCCGAAGTTCATCGAGCCCATGTTGAACGAGCACATCTCGGGCTTGCACTGCAGCGGCGCGGCCAGCCGATCCTGCACCGTCATGTTGTGCCCGCCGCCCGTGGTGATGTTGATGACGGCGTCGCAGTGGTCCCGGATTTCCGGCAGAAACTCCATGAATACCTTGGGGTCGGGAGTGGGCCGTCCGTCCTTCGGGTCGCGCGCGTGCAGATGAATGATCGCGGCGCCGGCCTTGGCTGCGGCGATGGACTCGTCGGCGATCTCCTTGGGCGTGATCGGCAGGTGCGGCGTCATCGTCGGCGTGTGGATCGAGCCTGTCACTGCGCACGTAATGATCACTTTCTTTCCGGCTTGTGCCACGTCACTTGTCTCCCTGTTCTTGCGATGTCTGAAAACGGTGATGAAAGATGGTGATGATTACTGGTGATGGATAATGGTGATGAACGGCGTGCCCCTCGCGGGGGTTTTTATCACCATCTCTCATCACCATTTCTCATCACCACTTTCCATCACTTCTTCACGCCATCACTTGATGGCCATCGGGTTGATCGGAGACCCGACCGCCCCCGTAATGGGCAGCGGTGGCCCGCAAAACAGAAACTCGTAGACTTTGTCGCTTGCGCAATCGTCGGCGAGGTCCTTCAGGTAGAAGATCTCACCCATGGTGATGCCGATCATGGGAATGACGATCCAGTGCCAGGGCTGAAACGCCTCCGTGCTCTCGTTCGGGCGCACCTCGCAGCCCCAGGTGTCAAAGCAGATCGCCGCGATTTCATTCTTGTGGATCCATTCGCAGGTCTCGAAGCGCAGGCCCGGCGCGTCCCCGGCCGCGTAGGTACCCCAGTCATCCTGCGCAAGGCAATGCTCCATCTGTCCGGTGCGCACGATCACGAAATCACCGCGCCGCACCTCGACGCCCTGCGCCTTCGCGCACGCGTCGAGCTCAGCATTGCCGACGCCGAAGCCGTCCTCAAGATAATCGCCCCCGAGGGACCGCGGAATGTCGAGGAGCACGCCGCGGCCGATCATGCGGTCGCGCACCTTGTGGATGCCGTTCTTCTTCGCGCCGGTCGAGTCGACGAGCCGGGCATCGTAACCGTTCCACATCTTGTCTCCGTAGAAGATGTGGCCGAGCGCGTCCCACTGCGTGCCGCACTGCAGCGGCATCGAGACCATGTCGTCGGCGTAACGTATCTTTCCCGGGTCCTGCGTTCCCGCAACCGCGTCGGTGCCGGTCGCCAGCATGGTATGAATGGGATTGAAGCGCCCGCCCCAGCCTGTTCGTTGCGGGCCGTTCGAATTGAAGTCCAGCCCGAGGGCAAACGCCTTGCCCTTTTTGACCAGCGCCGATGCCTTCACGATGTTTTCCGGGGACACGTAATTGAGCGTGCCGGCCTGGTCATCGGGGCCCCACTTGCCCCAGTTCTTGCACTTGGCGGCCATTTGCTCGAGGGTCTGCAACGTAACGTTCTGCTTGAGCGGCCTTTTTGGCACCACTTTCATCGGCAGCGACGGTTTGGTTCCCAGCATTTCTTCCTCCTTTGGGTTCGACAGACACGGGCAGGCGCCCGTCTGTAACTGCCCGAGCCTACGCCCTCTTCCAATTCTCGAAAAGGCTTGGCCAAAGAAAGACGCCGGTAAGCGTTTTAGCTTCCGGCGTCCGGCCGACGCAAAGGCCACGCTGTGCCGATTATCACCCTTAACCGGGTTCCGTTGCCATTGCGGCATCGGTCGGCAACCGCGGCAGCTGCCAAGAGGCAGTTGGTCGGGCCAATGGGAGGCCTACTAACCTCCCACGAACCCCTGCACTCACACCCGGATGTGACCGGGATCGGCGCCGGTCAGTCCACGCGGTGGGAGGCAATACCTTTTTACCCCGTCGCAACTGCTCTGGCTTTGATCTTCGTCAAACTCTGTGCATCTCGCGCAGCAACACACGGAAATACACGGACCCAGACCTGAATCGGGAAGTGCGCTGTAATGAAACAACAATTTCCGTGTGCTTCCGTGTGATCCCGTGGCTGTGTTTGTTTTTGAGACAGCTTCTAGTCGCGACTCAGTCAATGCAAACGACGACCTTCCCGACCTGGGCGTTCGAGTCCACGTAGTCCTTCGCCGCGGGCAAATCGGCAAAGGCGAAGACCGTGTCGATGACCGGCGTGATGCGACCGTCCGCGACCGCGGGCATGACGTCGCGCACGAAGCCCCGCGTCGCCTCCGCGCGCTCGGCAGCGGTGAGGTGGGTATTCGAAATCCCGAAGATCTGGAGCCGCTTGGCATGAACGGGCTCGAGGTTGATCTCGGATTTCAACACGCCATCCACGTAGCCGACGATTGCGAGCCGGCCCTGATTCGCCAGCGCGCGCAGGCAATCCGGGAATGCCGTGCCCCCGACGAGATCGATGGCGAGATTTACGCCTTGGCCCCCGGTAGCCTTCAATGCCTGGTCCGCAAATCCGGCGCCACGCGCCAGAATGGCGACCTCGAGACCCGCGGCCTTAAGACGCTCGAGTTTCTCCCGCGAGCCCGAGGTTCCGAGCGTGTGCGCGCCGAGGACCTTGCCGATCTGAATGCAGGCGACACCCACGCCCGAGGATGCACCCGCAACCAGAAGCCACTCGTTCGCTTTCAGCCTGCCGTGCGGGATCAGCATTTCGTAGGCAGTGATGAACGCCGTCGGGACCGCCCCTGCCTGCTCCCAAGACAAGCGCTCTGGCATAGGGAACCCCTGATCTGCCCGAACGACGACGTACTCCGAAAAGAAACCGCGCGCACGGGCCATTACGTGGTCGCCCGGCTTGACGCCGGTGACGCCCTCGCCGACCGCGTGCACCTCGCCTGCTCCGTCGCCACCGGCAGGCCGTGGCTCATCGAGACTGTGAAGACCGATGCTCGCCAGCAGCTCCCCGCGATTCAATGAGGCCGCGCGCATGCGAACCACGATCTCGCCCCGTTTGGGCTGCGGCATTGGCAGCTCGCGCAATTCCAGTGCGGTCTTTCCATGGTCGGACTTTATCCAGAAGGATTTCATTTCTCTTTGTCTCGATGAGTGACGACTAACAAGAAAGCTTTACCGCCAAGACGCCAAGGACGCGGAGGAAAAGAAAAGCTTCACCGCCAAGGGCGCAAAGGCCGCGAAGGATTGCGGATAGGGTTTCAAAAATGGGTAAGCCCGATCACAAGTCACCTGTCACTGGTCACGGCCTTCGGAAGGGCGCGAAGACAACGCCAAGGGTGGCATGTACGAAAAGCCCTCCATGATCCCTCTGCCTTCCACCTTCTGCCATGGGTTGTTCCCTCATCCCTCATCCCTCATTCCTGGCCATTCCCCGAAAGAGACGGCGGCAGGCTCATCTGGGTCTGCGTGACGATGGCGATGATCCGCCCGCCCTTGTTACGGATCGTCGTCTGCCATACCGAGGTCGTGCGGCCGATGTGAAGCGGCACGGAGACGGCTGTCAGCGCCGGGCCCGTGGCCGCGGCAAAGAAGTTCGTTTTGGATTCGAGCGTCCCACCACGGAAGCCGAGCGGCCGGTTCGCGACCGCGCCTGCTGCGCCCATCACGTCGGCAAACGCCATGAGCACGCCGCCGCCGACCCGCCGGTTGCGATTGAAGTGCGCCGGCTTCACGCGCATCTCGGCAGCCACCCGCTGCGGCGTGAGCGAGCGCAGGCGCACACCCAGCACTTGCGGCAATCCGATGCGGAAGAGCTCACGGGCGCTGCGCAGACGCGTTGCGCGCGTGTCTTTTCGCCCCCGTGCGGCTTGCTTGTCGCCCATCAAGAAATCATTTCAGTCTAGAACAGGTCTCAGAACACAACGAACATAATGAGCCACAGATAAACGCAGACACACGCCGACAACACCCGTGAATCGTGCGTAGTGAGTAGTGAGGAGTAACTGAATCTCGCGGTGTGGTGATTGTCGCATTTTCCATTCACCATTCACTATTTACCCGCTTCCATCGGCGGCTAAACCGGAATCAGATGATTCCCTGCTGCTTCAACTCCGGAATGGTCCCCGCGTCCACTCCGTATTCCTCGAGAACTTCCCGGGTGTGCTCCCCGCGATCGGGCGCCGCTGAGCGCAGGCGGGGCGGCGTGCGAGTCAGCGTTACGCCCTGTCCAACCAGGTTAATCTTCCCGAGCTTGGGATGCGTCACTGGCTGCGCCATGCCAAGCGTCTGGACCTGCGGATCGGCAAAAACCTGTTGCATGTTATAGATCGGCCCGCAGGCGACACCCGCCTTGTTGAGAATCTCGATCCATTCCGCAGAGCTCTGGGTCAAAAGGCGCTCTCCGATGACCCTGTGCAGCTCGTCACGGTTCTTCGAGCGTGCCTTGAAGTCGCAATAATCCGGATGCGTGATGAGCTCGGGCATGCCGATGGCATGGCATAGCCGCGGATAAAGCTCTCCCGACGCCGCAATGTTGATGAGACCATCCGCGGTCTTGAAAACGTCGGTCGGGATCCCGGTCGGATGGCGATTCCCGGCCTGCGGCGGAATCTCCTTATCCACGAGCCAGCGCGCGGCCTGGAAATCGAGCATGGCAATCATGGCCTGCAGCAGTGACGTCTGCACCCACTGGCCCTCGCCCGAGCGCTCCCGCTCGAACAGCGCCAGCACGATGCCGAACGCGAGAAAAAGCCCGGCGCTGATGTCTGAAATCGCGATGCCCGTGCGCACCGGGCCCTGTCCTGGCAGGCCGGTGATCGACATGAGACCGCCCATGCCCTGCAACACCTGGTCGATGCCCGGCCGGTCGCGGTAAGGCCCCTCTTGGCCGAAGCCCGAGATGCTCGCGTAGACGAGCCGCGGATTGATCTTCTTCAGGCTCTCGTAGTCGACGCCCAGTCGATGCTTGACGCCAGGACGGTAGTTTTCGACGACGACGTCGGCCTTTTCCACCATGCGCTTGAAGATGGCAAGCCCTTTGGGGGATTTGAGGTTCAGCGTCATGCTGCGTTTGTTGCGCTGCAGGTTCTGGAAATCAGAGCCCTGGCGCCGGTCGAACGCGCTGTTCTCCGTGTCCTTGGCGTCGGGATCCTCGATCTTGATGATATTGGCGCCGTAATCGGCAAGCTGGCGCACCGCGGTCGGCCCCGAGCGCACGCGAGTGAGATCGAGAACCGTGATACCGCTCAATGGAAGTTTCGTGTCGGCCATTGGTCGAGGGATGGGGAATGAAGGAGGAAGGAGGAAGGTTAAAGGTTCAAGGTTCAAGGTTCAAGATTCAAGGTTTGACCACGTCACTCGCCACCCATCACGACTCACGCCAGGCGAACAACAACCTTCCCCACCTGCGCGTCGCCCTCGACATAAGCCTTCGCCGCTGGCAGCTCGTCGAACGGAAATACCTTGTCGACCAACGGTACGATGCGTCCGTCGCCAAACATCGGCAGCATCTCGCGCGCGAACCCGCGCATCGCTTCAGCACGATCCGCCGGCGACATGCGCGCGTTCGAGACACCGTAAATCTGCAGGCGCTTGGCGTGCACCGCCGAGAGATCAAGCATTCCTTCTTTCGAGCCGTCGAGGGATCCGACGATGGCGAGCCGCCCCTTGTTGGCAAGCGAGCGCACGAGCTCGGGAAATAGGCTGCCGCCGACCAGGTTGATACCCAGGTTGGCGCCCTCGCCGCCCGTTGCCTCCAGCACCTTTTCGGCAAACTTCCCGTCGCGGGATTCGATCCCGAGGTCGAGGCCGACGGCCTTGAGCTTGGCGAGCTTTTCCGCCGAGCGCGAGGTGGCGATCACCTTCGCGCCGATCGCCTTACCGGTCTGGATGCAGCCGACACCGACGCCCGAGGACGCCCCGGCCACGAGCAGGGTCTCCCCGGCTTTCAACTTGCCGTACGGATAAAGCATCTCGTACACGGTCACGTATGCCAGCGGAATCGCCGCCGCCTGTTCCCACGAGAGACGCTCAGGGACCGGAACCACCTGTTCAACGCGCAAGGCCGCGTACTCCGCGAAGCAGCCCTGGCCCCGCCCCATGATGCGGTCGCCGGACTTGAATCCGGTGACGCCTTCACCCACGGCGTGCACCTCGCCCGCCGCATCGCCTCCGGCAGGCCGCGGCGCGTCGGCCTTGTAGTGCGCGGATTGGGCAAGCAACTCCCCGCGGTTCAGGGACGCCGCGCGCACACGGACGACGATCTCGCCTGCCTTGGGCTGCGGCTCGGGGACGTCACGGAAAAGGAACGAAGTGCCTTTGGTCTCGGATTGAATCCAGCACGATTTCATGAGGCTCCTGTCTCGGCGAATTAACGGGCCGCCGCCGGGCGGCGGATCGGAACCGGGATTCTAGCGCACCGTGATACGATATTGGCCGTCGTCGCAAAGCACAGCACGCCAAGAGATCGTCTCCATGTCACCACCCGTCAAGCTCGGCATCGTCGGCCTCGGCCGCTGGGCCAAGGTGCTCACCCGTGCCGTCCAGAAATCCGACAAGCTGAAAATCGTTGCCGGCTACAGCCGCTCCGAAGAGAAGCGCGCTGCGTTCGAAGAGGAATTCGGCGTGCCCGGCGTGCCCGACATGAAGACCCTGCTCGCCAATCCCGAGATCAAGGGCGTGGTCCTGACGGTGCCGAACGAGCAGCACTTCCCGCTCGCCGAAGAAGTGGCAAAAGCAAGGAAGCACGTCTACACGGAGAAGCCGATCGCGCAGACGCTCGAGGACGGCCTCAAGATCGCGGCGCTCGAGAAGCAGCATGGCGTCACCGTCACCGTCGGCCACAGCGCGCGGCTGATGGCGGGCATCCGCATCATCAAGGAAAAGATCGGCGCGGGCGAGCTGGGACGCGTCGCGTTCATGGAAGCCAACTTCTCGAACGAGCGCGCGCTCGAGCTGACCCCCAGCACCTGGCGCTGGTACAAGGACCGCGCCCCCGGCGGCCCGCTGTCGCAGCTCGCGATTCACCAGTTCGACGTGCTCCACTTGCTGGGCGGCGAAATTGCCGAGGTCTCCTCGATGGCTTCCAAGCTCTCACCGGTCGGCGCCGAGGTCGACGACCAGTCGATGACCCTGCTGCGCTTCAGGGACGGCAAGATCGGTTACGTGGGCTCATGCTGGACTTCGCCCGGAATCTTCGCCGTTCGGGTCTTCGGCCAGAAGGCGCTCATGCACTACGAAATCGACTTCGGCACCTGGGATACCCCGCACCTACTGCATAAAGCCTCCACGCTCTACATCCAGCGTGGCAAGGATGGCTGGGGCAAACGCGAAGAACTGAAACTTCCGGAAAGCGACATGTTCCGCGCCGAGCTTGAGATGTTCGCGCAGAGCTGCGTAAGCGGCAGACCCAACGAGCTCACCGCCTACAATGGCAACGTCGCCGTCGCGGTGGTCAATGCGGCGCTCAAGTCGATCGACAGGAAAGGCCAGAGCATCACGATTGCCGCGGTGATGGAGGACGCGCGCGCCAAGATCGGCGAAAAACGCGCCGCCTGAAGCGTGTTCAAGACTTTATTAGCCGCAGATAAATGCAGATAAACACAGATCCACATCTACAAAAACCCCGAACCTAGAACCAAGTTTAGTGTTTATTGGTCGCCGATGAACGCCGATACAAGCCGATAAGAAGGAAGATTCAGCGATTTGTTCAGGTTTCTATCCGCGTTTATCTGCGTTTATCTGCGGCTAATTCTTAGGTTCTAAACGAAACCCGATTCACGATTCACGGAACTTATGCTGCCCAGCCGCTACTTCATCGACCTCACCCAGCCGGAGATCGCAGCGCAGTTCAAGAAGAACCCGCTCGTGATCCTGCCGGCGGGCAGCGTCGAGCAACACGGTCCCCATCTTCCCACGGGTACCGACATCTACGCCTCGAACGTGATCGGACACGCCGTCGCCGAGCGCATGGACGGGCTGGTGCTGCCAGGCGGTCCGCTCGGCGTGACGCCGATGCACATGCCCTTCGAGGGCACGATCACGCTCACGCCGGACACCTATCAGCGCGTGGTCGTGGAAACCTGCGAGTCGACGGCGAGGCACGGCGCGAAGCGTCTGCTCATCCTGAATTGGCACGAAGGCAACATCCCCTCTCTCGCGCTCGCGTCCGAACGGCTGCACCGCGAGGTGGGCATGGATGTCATCGTGGTCCAGGCCTGCTATGTCGCGGCCGAACTCTATGGCCATGAGTGTGGTGGGCTCACGCACGGCGGCGAGATCGAAGCGCTGGCGGTGCTGGCCTACCGCCCGGATCTGGTGCATCTCGACCGCATCGATTACTCGTCCGACCAATCGCATGGCCGCAAATGGGACAAGCTGCGCAGGACGCGCAGCTACCAACCGGTGCTGCGCGACATCAGGACGATTGCTCCGACCGGATGGTACGGCGCGCCTGAGCATGCGACCGTCGACAAGGGGCTCAAGATGCTTGGCGACATCGCCGATGCGATTGCGAAGGAGTCGGCCGAGATCTTCCGCATGCTCGACGAAGCACAGAGCGGCGCGGCGGAGATCAAGCATTTCAAGATCGTGAGCTGATGGCCAAGGTCCTCACCCAATCTGCAGCGAAAAGCATGGGGCTGCCCGGGCGCAAATCGCTCGAGATCGTCTCGGGCGAGAAAGGCTCGCAGGCAGTGACCTTGCGGCTTGTGGAAATCCCAGTGCCGAAGCCGGGAGAAATCCCGCGCGGACCGCATTTCCACCAGGACTTCGAAGAGTGCATTTTCGTCATTTCGGGCGAAGGTTGCAGCGAGGCGGACAGCGGCAAGTATCCGCTGAGAGCCGGCGATACCATCCTGATTCCTCCGGGTGAAAAACACGTCACGCGCAACACCGGTTCCGAGCCATTGGTGTTGCTTTGCTTCTTCCCCGTGCCGGACATCGCGGAAAACTCTTCCAAGGAGGGGTGAACAGTAAGCGGTGAGTAGTGGAGCGCTTTGCTTTTCCGGCGCCAATCGGAACAGGCGTTTTACCACTTACCTCTTACCGCTCGCCGCTTACCGGTTACCTGAAAGGAAGGGTCATGCCACGCGTGTCACCCGCTCCAGCCGAACGCTTCGCCGAAGTCTCGGATCACATGGAACGCTGGAAGAAGACGAAAGGATACCCGCCCAATACGTGGCTCACGATGGTGCGCAAACCGAAGGTATTCCGCGCTTACCGCGATCTTCACTCGGCCGCAATGATGGATGAGGGCGAAGTACCGAAGGCCCTGAAGTTCATGGTTGCCTATGTCGTGAGCCGGGCCTGCGGGGACGCCTACACGGCTGCGCACAACGCCGAGAACGCCGCCCATATCGGTAGCGTGCCACTCGAAAAGGTGGAGGCGTTGGATCGGTTCAGGACGAGTCCGCTGTTCTCTTCAGCCGAGCGCGCTGCGCTGGAGCTGGCGGCAGCCGCCGGCGCCTGCCCGCCCGCCGTCACGGACGACCACATCCGCGAGCTGAAAAACCATTACTCGGAGGACGCGATCATCGAGATTGTCTCCGCACTCGCGCTGATCGGCTGGCTCAACCGCTGGACCTGCGCACTCGCGCCGGCGCTCGAGCCCGACGCACTTACGTTCGCGCAAGCGCACCTCGCGCCCGCGGGCTGGACGCCCGGCGTTCACGCGCGCGGCGACTAGAACTTGTCTAGAAACGAACATACTGTAGCCGCCGATAGACGCCGATGAACGCCGATTAAAAAAAACCAAACCCGATTTCAGCCGCAGATAAACACGGATACGGATAAATGCGAAACCGGTGAATGGCAATCGGTGAATCGTGACCCGAGACGGCCCCTGTAGGGGGATCGCCTGTCACGTTTTATTCATCACGCAGCACGAGTCACTCCGCTTTCGAGCTTGAGTTCAAGCGGCCCGCGTGAACAGCCTCCCCGGGGGGCGCGCCCTCGCCCCGGGCCCAGACGAGCGCGTGGTAGTCGAATGTCTCATCGAGCACCGGCTTGACCACCTCGAAGTACGGTGAGATGTCGAAATCGCGCGGCGCAAAAAGGCTGTGGTGGCGGATGTGATAGATCTCCCGCACGCAATCATCGCAGCCCGGGCGCGGCGCGGGCCGGCTCTCGATTTCCGGAAGGATCGGGTAGCACACGGACTGGAACAGCTGCGCGATCATGGTCGAGCAAATCGCGCGCGTAGGTTGCCCGCTGCCGAGCGCGATCATGCGCCTGCGCCATCCCTGGGGCACCGGCGGCGTGGGAAAAAGGTAGCGCGCGAGGTCGATAACGTTTCGCAAATCATAAGTGTCGCCGATGCGGGCGACGGCCGCCTCGATAATGCGATCAAGGTCCGCGCGCCTGAGCCCGACGGGGCGGCAAATGCGGGTGTGGGACGTCTCGTAGAGACTGAGCGGCACGACGCGCACGCCCGCCATCACATCAGCCTCGATCAGCGCCGGAGGATCGGGGTCGTCCGGGGCTTGCGCCAGGCGATCGCCGATATATAACGCGGCATGCGACCAGGTCGATTGCGTCAGGTATTTGATCGCGACGGCGATCCGGGTGTTGCCCTCCACCAGCAGCACGTCACCCGGCCGCAGCGTGCTGCGCAATTGGCCGGGCTGGCTTGTCGTGAGCGGCTCGTAGCTCGGGCTCGGCCGGCTGAGATAGGCCGCGAGCGCGCCTCCCAATCTCGCGAGGATCCCCGTCATTGTATCTGTGGCTAGAACGGTTTGGGGGGCGACGAATTTCTCGCCGGTCATTTCGTCGCGCGGGCGGGCAGTCCGCCCGCGGCGTAGATTTCGGAGTGAGGCTTGAACGCGAGCCATGCGAAGGCAAAATGAACACCGCTGTCCACCGGCGCGAGCCGCCGGCCCATTAATTCGCCGGCGACCGACCGGCCGAAGAGATCCCATTCGGAACCGGTTTCCCGGTCCACGATGCGCCCGTCGCGCAGCTCGAACGTCAAGGTGCGTTGATCCACTCTCCGGCTGTACGCGGCAGCGGCCGGTATCCGGCGCGAATCCCTGATGACCTCGGCGTCGAGCGCGGAGAGCATGCCCTCGGCCGTGAAGACTGCCACCGGCTCGCTGCCCACCTGGTCATTGATGATGCGCGCCGACGCAAGCACCGTGAATGGATAGATACGAACCGTGCGGTCCTGCTGCACGCCCAGCACGCGCTCCATCGCGGGCAGCCGTGGGTCCACAGGATCGGAAAACAGAAACGGGGTGTCGCCGATCCGGTCGTAGCCGCGATAGGGATTGCGCCCATAGGGCCGGCTGAAGCCGGTTTCGCGCGAGAGCACTCGGCCCGCGGGATATGCCTTGCGAAAGTCGGCGAAGGAAGCGATCGTGGAAGGCAGCTGCTCCAGCACGGTGCCGGCGTGCTTGCCGACAATTCCGGTGCCCGTGAACTGCTGCCACCAGCTTTCCGTCTGGCGGTCGTACATGACCAGATCGCTTTTACGAAGCTTTCCCGTGGTGCCGAAATCGAGCATCGTTCCGCCAAGGCGACGGTTGAAGACGATCGAGGCGTTGCACAGCGGACAGAACGTCACGGCTATGGGCGCGCCGCCGACGGTGTCGTTGACGATCTCGTGGAACATGAGGATCTGGAGGGGATAAGCGCGTGCGTCGCCCTTGCGCTCGAAGACGATCACCGGCTCGCGCCCATCGAGCCAACGCGCCGCCGCGTCGCTGTCGATGAAGCGCGGGTGGTCAACCGGCGGGATGCCATCCTTCGGGGGGCCGCCCGAGCGAATCTCCTCCAACGGAACGGTATGCCTGCCAAAATTCGTCTTGGGCCATTCGCTGTGCCAGTCCGCCTCCGCGGTGATCCCCGGCGAGAGCCAGTAGACACCCGCCAGCACGAGCAGGCCATAGACCGCAATGCGCATGAGCAGCGCAGGCGTGGACCGATTCATTCGCGATCTCATGTGGCAAGAACCCCTGTCAAAAATCCAAGACAGAATTTATCTGCGGCTAAATAGTCCTTGATTTTGGTTAGCGGTTCAGTTGTTTTTTCGGCGTCCATCGGCGGCTCAAATTAGGTTTTTGATAGCGTTTCCAGTCTGCTGCCGTTTTCTAGCCCGAACCACGGCCGCATGCGAATGCCCACCCAGCAGCCCGCCAGCGCCGTGATGATCCACAACCACCCATGCAGGCTCGTCGAGGCGACGCCCGAGTAGAACGCCCCGATATTACAGCCGTAGGCAATGCGCGCGCCGTACCCCATCGCGAGCCCCCCCAGCACCGCCGCCGCCAGCGAGCGGCCGGAGAGGGCGAGCCTTGGGGCAAAACGACCGGCGGCGCCTGCGGCTGCCAGCGCGCCCAGCACGATGCCGATGTCCATGACCGATGTGACGTCGTCAAGAATTCCATTCGCCAGGGCCGCTTCCTGGAAGCCGCCACTCCAGAACGCCGCGGTTGCGGGATCCCATCCAAGCAGCAGCGCCGCCTTGGCACCCCATAGCGTGAATGCCCATGTGATCGACCATGGATGGCCAGCGATCACGAGCATGACCAGGCTGAGCACGGAAAGCAGCAGCGCGCCGATCACCAGCGTTCGTTGCCGCGCGGCCTCGCGGGAGGCGCCGCCCGGATCATCCTGTCGCGACCGCGTGAATCGCGCGAGAGCGGCCCACGCAAGCGCGAAGACGGTGAGCTGCGCTGCAATCGCGGCGGGCCATCCCAGCATCGCCCCGAGCGAGACTTCCCCCCATTCCGGCAAACGCCCCCACCATGGCATGTGCAGGCTTGCGATGAACGATCCGACGCAGAATGCTGCCAACACCGCCGCCATTCGCGGACTGCCCCCGCCAGCGGTGTAGAGCGTGCCGGAGCCGCAGCCGCCGGCGAGCTGCATGCCGATGCCGAAGACGAAGGCGCCTGCTGCAACGGGCACTCCAACCGGGGCGACGGCGCCGACCACCTCGCGCCCCCACACCGCTCCTGACGCGAGCACCGGCGCGAAAAGAACAGTGGTCACCGCCAGCAGCACAAGCTGCGCGCGAACTGCGCCAGTCTCGCGCTGCAAGAGGAACTCGCGATACGCGGCGGTGAAACCGAAAGCCGTTACGTAGAGGACCAGCCCGAAGAGAATGCCCAGCGAAAACAATGCCGGCATCCTCCAACCCTCCGCCGGCAGCCACAGGAGCACCGCGCCCGCGAGCACCCCTGCAACCGCGATGACCCCACCCTGTGCGTGCCCGCCGCCACGAGGCGTGCGCTCACTTGCCGGCGGCATCGCTGACGATGCTTCGGAAGACACCATCGAGCTCCTCCGCCATGCGATCGAGGTCGGGGCTGCCATACGGCGCGAACACCGCGCTGGGCAAACGGTAGGTCAGGTTCGCCGTGCCGTCGCGGTTTTCGGTCACGTAGATGGGTAGCGGCGCCTCGATGCCGGCCGGCACGCTCGCCCGCAGCATGCGCACGGCGTAGTCGTTGCGAAACACCATCAGGACCGCGTTGCCCGGAATCTTCACGCCGCGTGATGCCGCGCCGCGGCTTGCGCTCGCCTGCGCCACGAGGCCCATTTTGTGGCTGGCGATGGCGTTCTCAAGACGAGCAACCAGCGGGCCGAACCCGTGTTGCGTCTTGATCGTCATCGTCGCCGGATAGGGAGCGCCAGTCGGCGCGGCCACGGCCTCCGCTGCCAGCAACGCGACCGCCGCCATGAGACCCGGCCCAAGAAGCTGGCGCCACCCTGTCATCATCCTAACCTCCAATCTTGCGATGGGCGCGCGAGTCGCACACTCCGCCGCTCTGCACGTCAATTCAATCGAGAATTCCCCGTGGAAATGTCACGCGCGCTGCTGCTTGCCAGCGCTCGCCCGTACTTCCTCCAGGGTGTCTTCGACAGAAATCGGAACATAACCCGTGATCTCGAGCGCGCGGTCCTCAAAAACGGCTTCCGCTTCACGGGATTTCATCCATGTCTCTACGACGGCGTCGCGGTGCTTGATCAGCGCTTCGACTTGCGGGCGGAACAGCACCAGCATCGCGCCCAGCCAGCGGTTGACCGGCCAGGATGGATAGGCATGGTCTATCCGGAAGCGCTCGAGCAAAGCGATCGCGTCGGCAGCGCCGTACCAACTCTCTCCCGTTACCCAGCGGTTCGTCGCGAAAAGCCCGATGGGAAACCCGTAGGCATCCATCGAGATCGCGATCAAGTGCGAGGTCTCGCCGTTTGCGTCGGGGTCGATTTCACCGCGCGAGAGCGGCGGCTTGCCCAGTACGGCCGCGGGATTCCTGATGAAAGTATGGAAATGTCCGTGTTCCCCGCTGCCGCTCCGATGCGCGTGATAGTAGTACTGCGCGCCAGTGTCGCTGTCGTACACGTCGTCTTTGGGATAGTGCTCGTATTCGATGAATTCGCCCTGCTCGCGCAACACCTCGCTCACGAGATTCACGCCCCCCTTGGTCAGGACACGGTAGCACTCCATGACTTCCGCGCCTGCCATCACCATGGCGCGCAACTGCGTGCGGGGGAGGGACGCGAGCGCCGGAACGACGATCTCGGGATGCGCTGTGCCCGCCGCGGCGCGCCGGGCCTTGACGGCCCGCCCGGCTGCACGCGCTGCATTCATGGTCGCCTTCCCGCCCGAGCGTCCCGGCACGACCGTGTCAGCGTTTGGCTGCGCACGGATTGCGCGGCCCGCATGGGTTCCTCGACGCGCACGGATTTCTTCCCGCGCAGGGATTCCGTCCCGCGCAGGGATTTTTCGCCGCGCAAGGATTCTTTGCTGCGCATGGGTTGGGTTTGAAGTTCTTTTGCAGCTCCACCGTGTAGGCCGTCAGCGCTGCGAGTTGCTTCGAGTCCCAGGCAAGCGGCTTTGCCGCCATCGGCACGACCATGCAGAACTGCACCATCTCCTCCGCCGTAACCTGTTTGAAGCCCGATTGCTGGTCGGTCATCGCGACGTAGTGAGGATAAGGCTTGGCGAACGTCGCTTGGAACGCGCCGCCGTTGGTATGACAGGTGTTGCATGACAGGCCGTTGGTGCTGAGCTTGGTGTCGCTCCACAGCGTCTTGCCGGCCTTGACGAGATCAGCGCGCTTGCCGCGATACGGTTTCGTCCCCTTTGGCCGCGTCACCAGCTTGGAATCGACCTTGCCGCTCGCGCCGCATGGATTCTTCGCCCCGCATGGATTTCTCGCAGCACACGGATTCTTCGCCCCGCAGGGATTTTTTGCCGCACAGGGATTCTTTGCTGCACAGGGGTTCTTCGCCGCACAGGGATTCGCGCCCGCACGCGACGACCGGTTCCGGGCGCCGCAGGGGCTGCACGGGCTCGCGGCATGGACTCCCGGCAGGCCCAACGCGAGCGTGACCAGACCGGTTGAGGCCAATGACTTGGCGAGTGGTTTGAGTTGCAAAAGCATTGTGGTTCTCCTTTTGGCTACGAGCTCGGGTGATCTGGCGCCGGGGTCCCATACGATACAAGGGGCCCCTCGGGACGCCTAGGGTTGATACGTCGCGCGGCCGAGATCGGATGCGCGGCGGTAACCGCGGGCCGTCTCGAACATAAATATAACGCTTTTACTTCAGATGGTTGAAAATTATCGATGCCGGTTGCAAGCCCCAGCGAGCGGGCCTCCACAGCGCCTGCTGGCGCCCGATCGGCGCAAGCTACCACGGCCTTTGTGCACGCGGTCGAAAACGGTGATCGACGCATGGCGCGGTCGCGCATCATGCCCGCGATACGAGCCGCTGTCTGCGCCAGCACAGGCCTTCGCCCGGCCATGCCGTTTCCGTTACCATCGCGGTCTCGAAAGGAGGAACCGCATGAAACAGAAGGGGTTGGGAATTGCTGTGGTCGGCGCCGGCCGCATTGGGACGTTGCGGGCACGGCTCGCCGCCAAACATCCGTCGGTCGAATTTCTCGCGATATCGGATATCGACAAAAACAACGCGCAGGCGCTGGCCGAAAAGACGAACGCCGATTTTCATTCGGCCAATAATTTTGAAGTCATCGAGAGGCCGGAAGTGAATGCGGTTTTCGTCTCGACGCCTGAAGGCGAGCACACTGCGCCGGTTCGCAGAGCGCTCGAGCTCGGCAAACCGGTGCTGTGCGAGAAGCCGATCGCGCTCTCGATCAAGGACGCGGACGATGTCCTCGAAACCCTTAAGCAGACCGGCGGAAAACTCAGGATCGGTTATAGCCGCCGCTACAAGGAATGCTTCCTGCGGGCCAAGGAGCAAATGATCCACGGGCGCCTGGGCACCGTGGTCGGCGGCCACGCCCGGGTCTACAACTCACGGGCGCAGACATTCGCCATTCTCAAGCGCGACCCGCATGCGACCCCGGTGCTCGACGTGCTCACCTATTACGTGGACCTCATGTGCTGGTTCCTGGAAGGCAACCGGCCGGTTGAGGTGGTGGCACGAGGCCAGCACGGGATCTTCAAGCAGGCCGGTTATAGCGCGCAGGATGTGACGTGGGCGATCATCACATTCGCGGACGGCGCGGTGATCAACCTGGGCATCGCCTATGCGCTGCCCGCCAAGTACCCCACGCAGGGTCAGTCCGACCGCGTCGAGCTGCTCGGGACCGAAGGGACCATGCTGATCGACGACGACCACATGGATCACCTGCTCTACACCGAGAAAGGCATTCCGCATCCCTATGTGCCGGGACACAAGATGGAGTTGGCGTTCCTGGGCAGCAACAGCGCCGGCGACTGGGCGTTGGGCGAATTCTGGGGATCGCTCGGCAACGAGACGCGCGCGTGGCTCGATCATCTCGTCACCGGCAATCCCACCGCGCATACCACGCCCGAGCAGGCACGCATGAACCTCGAGGTCACTCACGCCATCGAGCGCTCGGCGCGCACGGGCCAGGCGGTGCGCTTGCCTCTTGAAACTTGAGGGCCGCGGTCACCGAGTATCGCTCACGCCCCGCCAGTTTCCGGCCGCTCGCACCTGATAACCGATATCCGCGGCCCTAACCCGGCGACCGCCACCATGCAACACATCCCGTTCAATCTCGGGTCGTTGTGGTCGGTCTTGGCTAAGGAATCTGTCGGACGCGAGGCCGACAGATTCCTAGCCGGGCGGCCACCGGAACCTGCGCCCTGAAAGTATGTGCAGGTGCAGGTGAAATACGCTTTGTCCCACCTCCGCGCCATTGTTAACCACCAAGCGGAACGCGTCGGCGACGCCAAGCTGCTCCGCTATACGGTTCACGGCGAGCAGCAGGTGGCCGAGCAGCGCCTGGTCCGTGGCGTTGGCATCAGCCAGCCGCGGGATCTCCTTCTTTGGAATGAGAAGCACGTGCGTTGGCGCTTGGGGATTGATGTCCCGGAACGCGAGACACAGATCGTCCTCGTAGACGATGTCGGCGGGAATCTCGCGCCGGATGATCTTGCCGAAGATCGTGCTCACCCCGCCTCCTCTATCGAAAAGCGTGACTCGTGACCGGTGACCCGTCGCCGGAAACTGGTGATGAGCAATAGTGATGAGAGAGAGTGATGATTATTGGTGATGTACAGCCGTTTGCGGGCTTTTCATCACCATTTCCCATCACCACTTTTCATCACCAGTATTCATCAGTTCTGTCGCCCCGGGCCGGCGGCGGCGCGGAGCTGCTCGCTTGTCCACTCGAGCAGCTCCTCTATCAGCTCGTCGCTGGCGTCAGCGAGTGCGGCGACCGCGCCGCGCGCGTCGGGACTCGGTGCCGGGCGTTCGAACACGAAGACGCGCTGCGCAACGAGCGTGCGGTGCTGAAGATTCACTACGCTCGCTCGAGCGCGCACCACCACCCGGCTCGTGCCCGGAGCGCTGAATGTCTGACTGAAATCCTCGAGCGCCACACGCACCTTATAATCCGCGCGCGCGCCGTCATCGCTTGTCACAATGCCGCGCTGCGTCGCGGCGGCAAAACGCCCGCGCAACCGCTCCGAAAGCAGGGCTGGCGGCGGCGCTTTCCAGCGGCTTTGTGCGTACGTTTGCAGTCGCGCAGGTTTCTCATAGGCGAGGCGAAAGACGATGCCTTTCCCGTCGAGCCAGGAGGGGGCGGTGACGTCGGGCAGCAGCACGATCGCTGACAACGCGGGGTTCGCGCGCTCTTGATGCGGCGGCGGACCCAGATCGTAGCGTGCCGATTCGTCTCGCGGTGGCGGCATCAGCGCGCAACTCGCCAGCATCAGAGCCATCGCCGCGCTCGCGAAGCCACGCAGAAGGCCGACGCGTTTCATTCTCACTGTTCGCCCCTCTGCTGTACGGTGAAGCCCGGCTCACCCGGCCCCGGCGCGGGCACCGGCCGTCCGAACAGAAAGCTCGCCGGTTGCTCCTCGAGCTCCGCGAGCAATCGATCGAGCCGGCGCGAGTTGCGCGCCAGCTGCTCGAGAAGCGAATTAAGACGTGGCAGCGTGTCGTTCTCGGCCGCGCTCGACAGGGAGACCGCTGCGCCACCCATCTGTTCGGTGCTTGTTGCCACCCGATCAAGCGCGCCAAGGCCGGTGGCCAGCTGCAAGGTCACGTCGTTGACACTGGCAAGTGCGGCGTCGGCGCGAGCCAACACCTTGCGCGCATCCTCGGTAAGCGCCGGCAAGTTGCGTACGGCCGGATCCGCCTGCACCGCAAGCTTGTCAATACGGTCAGCCGCGCTTTCGAGGCTCGCTAGCGTGCGCACGAACTGCGCCTGGTTTTCGTCGCTCAACAGCCCGTTGAGTCGCCGCGCGACACGGTTGGCATCCGCGACAAGGTCCTGGCCCGACGCCAAAAGCCCATCGAGGAATGACTGCCGCACGGGAATGCGGTTCGCCCCGTCGGTATCCGCGGCGAGCCGCTCCGGATTGCTGCCATCGTCGTCGAGCGTGACGTGTGCGATTCCTGTGACTCCCTGGGTACCCAGCTGAGCGTAGGTTCCCCGCGTAACAGGCGTGCCAGTGCGCACCGCGACGCGGATGAGAATCACGCGCGAATCCTTCGGGTCGATATCGATCGCTTCCACTTTACCCACGTCCACGCCGCGGAAACGCACCGACGCCTGCGGGCTGAGCCCGGTGACGGGATAGCGCGACTCGAGCACGAAGGTGTGGCGCGACTCCGTCTCTCCGGTCAACCACATCGCGATAAAAACCAGGCTGGCGCCAAGCAACAACGTGAACACGCCGGCCGCAAACGCGTAGGCCCTGCTTTCCATATTTACGTTTTCCCCCGCGACGCGTTCTTGCCCAGGCCGAGCGTATCCCACACCGCTTCCAGCGCCCGCCGGCCGCGTTCGCCGAGAAAGAAGTTGACGACGAAGGGATTTTCGCTGTGCACCACCTCGCGCAGCGTGCCCACCACAACCAGCCTCCCTTCGTACAGCACGGCGATGCGGCTCGAAAGCGCCACCAGTGTATCAAGATCGTGGGTAACCATCACGATCGTAAGGCTGAGCTCGCGCATAAGTCCCTCGACCAGCCTGACGAAGCTCTCGCTGCGGTCGGGGTCGAGGCCGGAGGTGGGCTCATCCAAGAACAGGAGTTCCGGCTCGAGCGCGAGCGCCCGGGCAAGCGCGACCCGCTTCACCATGCCGCCGGAGAGCTCCGCAGGCAGCTTGAAGGCGTGCCAGAATTCGATTCCCACCATTTCGAGCTTCATCAGAACCAGTTCCCGGATGACCTCTTCGTCCAGCACCCGCAGCTCGCGCAGGGGCAGCGCGACATTGTCGAAGACTGGAAGCGCGGAGAACAACGCGCCCTGCTGGAAGAGCACGCCCCAGCGGTTGCGTAGCGCTTGCAGCACGCCGGGCTCGCAGGCATGCAGGTCCTTGCCCAACACCCGCACCCGCCCACGGCGCGGCGTCTCGAGCCCCATCATCTGTCTGAGCAGCACCGTCTTCCCGCTACCGGAACCGCCGACGAGTGACAGCACCTCACCACGTTCGATCTTGAGATCGATCCCGCGGTGAACGACCTGGTCGCCAAACCGCGTCCATAATTCCTCGATCTCGACAACGTGCCCGGTCATTTGAAGACCCCCACGTCCGAGAACATGACAGCAAAGATAGCGTCGACGATGATCACTGTGGTAATGGCGATAACCACCGACTGGGTGGTGCCCGCGCCCAGGCTCTCGGTATCGGGCTTGATCCGCAACCCAAAGTGGCATGCGATCAGCGCGATCAGCGCGCCGAACACCACGCTCTTGCCAAGCCCCAGCCACAGATTGGCGATCGGCACCACCTCCGGCAACCGGGACAGGAAGAAGCGGTAGCTGATGTTGAGCTCCGCCTTCGCCGCGAGCATGCCACCGAGGATTGCGATGATATCCGTCCACAGCACGAGGAGGGGCATCGAGATGGCGAGTGCGATCATTCTTGGAAGCACGAGGCGCACCGTGTGAGGAATGCCCATCACCGTCATGGCGTCCAGTTCCTCGGTCACGCGCATCACCCCAAGCTGCGCCGTCATCGCGGAGCCGGAACGGCCCGCGATCAGCACCGCAGCGAGCACAGGGCCGAGTTCGCGGATCACGCTCACGCCGACTAGGTTGACGATGTAGATGTCGGCCCCGAATTGCTTGAGCTGCTGGGCCGAGAGGTACGAGATCACTACCCCCACCAAGAAGCCGACGATGGCGGTGATGCCGAGCGCCTTCGCGCCCGTCCGGAAGATATTTGCGGAAAACTCGCGCCAAGGGATCTTGGACGGCCGGCGCACGAGCCCTGCGGCGTCGATCATGACCCGGCCAAGCAGGGCAGTCGCCCCGAAGACGTGATCGAGCAGTCTGATTACCTGTTGTCCGAGGGCAATCGTCGTCGCCCACCAGTCGAGCGGCGACGGCGGCAGCTCGCGCGGCTTCGCGAAATCTGCGAACAGCGACTCGTGCTCCGGCTTGAGGATCAACTGCGGCGCGCGCCGCCGCCCCCAGACCCGCCAGAGCAGCAATGCCCCGGCGTGATCGAGCGTTGTCACCGCGCTCAAATCCCAACTGCAACTGACATCGAGCGCGTACTTGGCGAGCCGCGGGCGAAGCTGTGGCAGGCGTTGCCCGAGGGCGGCCAGGTTCCACGCACCGCTGAGCTCGACGCGGCGCCCGCCGCCGGCCGCGACTGTTTGCCGTAGCTCAGGCGTGTTAGGCGAACTGGATGCGGACTCAAGCATGGTGAGCACTCGCTTCGGGTGTTCCCAACCTCGCCATACGTATTATAGGCATATGATTGGGAACGTTTTTTAATCCTATATGGCTGCCCAGTGCCTGTCAAAAGAAGCATTCATACGTTTCAGGAGTATTGCGGCGCAGAAAAATGTTCAAGAGATCCCCTTGACATGCCCGTTTTTAGTCATATAATTGGAATTGTGCAGTGCAGCAATAGAAGGCGCTGCCTTAATTCACTTAATTGATTTATAAACAGTTTTCCAAAAAGGAGGCTGACGATGTATCAAGCACCCGAACATTTGGTAGAAATTAACAAGGCCAACTTCGAAAGAGCATTGAAGTTTGCGGGCATCGCGCTGGAAGGCGCGGAGCGCATGATCGAACTGCAGCTCAAGGCAACGAAAGCAGCGTTTGCCGACTCCGTACAGGGAGCAAAGACGCTTGCCTCGGTGAAAGATATGCAGCAGTTCGCCGCGCTTAACGACAACCTGGCGCAGCCGTCCATCGAGAAGGCGACAGCCTACGCGCGCAGTGTCTATGACGTGGCAGCGGCTACCCAGTCCGAGTTTAACAAGATCGTCGAAGAGCAGATGGCGGAATTCAACAAGCAAACCGTGGCGGCCCTCGACAAGATGGTGAAAACTGCTCCGGGCGGCTCCGAGCTTGGCGTCGCGACGCTGAGGTCCTCCATCGCTGCGGTCAATTCGGCCTACGACAACCTGTCCAAGGTGGCCAAGCAGTTCACGGACGTGACGCAGTCCAATATGGAAGCCGTCGCCAAGCAGGCGGTGAGCGGCGTGAAGAAGGCGAAAAAGAGGGGCTGAAACGGCTCTCCTCGTCCAGTAGCAAAAAGTCCCCGGGATCACTCGGGGACTTTTTTTGTATGGGGTGAGGGGCGAGGGTGAGGGACTGAACGCCGATAGACGCCGATAAGAACAAAGTGAATTGATTTTTGTCGGTTTTCTGTCCGCGTTTATCTGCGGCTAATATTGTTTTTCGTCATTTCTATACACATTCTAGAGGGAAGGTTGCGCGGGATCGGACCACCGGAAGCCGAGCGCCGAGACCCCTTCCTTGAGCGCCGCGATCGCGGCATTCACCTCGTCAGGCACGCCCCGCACGCCGAGCTCGATATGACGATCGTTCGGATCGATGCGCGGCAGGCTGAACACCTTGACCCGGCGGTAATGCGCAAGACAGTCGTTCATCAGGCTGATCAGCTGGCTCTCGCCAGCGCCGCGCACGAGAATCGAGGATTCGGTGATGCTCCCCGGCGCAAACAGCTCCGCGTAGTGCGTGTCGAGCACCCATTCCAACATCGGCCAGGCCATCTCGGGAAAGCCCGGAAAAAAGTGATGACGGCCCTGGCTGAAGCCGGGAATTCGATTGTAGGGGTTCGGGATGATGTCGGAGCCGGCGGGAAACTCGCCCATGGCAAGGCGCTGCGGCGTAGCACCCAGCGAATCGTTGACGAAGCGTCCCCGAATCTCGGCCTCCGCCTGCGGGTGCAGGCGCAGTTCGACGCCCGCGGCCCGGGCCGCGCACTGGCGCGTATGGTCGTCCGGTGTGGCGCCGATGCCGCCGAAGCTGAGCACCGCATCGGATCCGGCCAAAGTTCGGCGCAGCGTATCGGTGATGAGGTCCACGTCATCGCCCAGATAGTGCGCCCAGGCAAGCTGCAGGCCACGCATGCGCAGGGTTTCGATGACCCGATTGAGATGCTTGTCCTGCCGCTTGCCGCTCAGGATCTCGTCGCCGATGATGATCGCCCCAAAATTCATCTGCGACGAATTTTTAGCCGCCAGGTTCCCTGGCGGCTCAGCGGTGGATATAGGACTCGAGCTGTTTGATCGTCTGTTCCTGATCGGCGATCATCTCCTTCACGAGATCGCCGATCGAGAGCACACCGATCAGCCGTTCGCCTTCGGTCACCGGCAGATGGCGCACGCGCCTGCTCGTCATGAGCGCCATACATTCCTCGACTGTCTGGCTCGGCTGGACGGTGAGAACCTTGTCGGTCATGATCTCGCGCACTGGAATATCGTGGGATGATTTCCCGTGCAGGATTACCTTGCGCGCGTAATCCCGCTCCGAGAGGATCCCCGCGAGCTTGCCGTTGTCGACGACCACGAGGGCCCCTATGTCCTTGTCGGCCATCAACTCGAGCGCGTCGATAACACGGGCGCCGGGCCCGATCGAATGCGCCCCCCCGCCCTTGGCCTGAAGCAGTTGCATTACAGTCCTCATCGAGACCTCCTCTTGTTCCCCTGGCGGGCGATTTCTTTTGAGGCGAGTGTAGCCAAATTCAGGCACGGGATAAAGCAGGGGCCCGCCCGGCCCTTCAAGCCCCGCGATTGCCGATCGCGAAATAGTGATGGGTACTGGTGATGGGTAATGGTGATGAGAGCTGGTGATGTACAACCATTTGCGTGTTCTTCATCACTATTTTCCATCACCAGCTTCCATCACCACTATTCATCACTTCGTGTTACGCCGGCTAGTGATGCTTTTTGAATCCTGAGGCGTGCGCTACTGCTAGTCAGAGTCGCCTTCAGCGCGACGCGGGTACAGCGTCTGGACAGTGGCACGCCGGCCCGGCGCCACCGGCTGCTGGACGATGCTGGCGACAATCTCTGCCCGCACCGGCGCGCTGAAGTAATTGCCCTGCATCTCGTCGCAGCCCAGCTCGCGCAGGAACTCCCACTGCTCGCTCGTCTCCACGCTCTCGGCGATCACTCGCAGGTTAAGGCTGTGCGCCATCGCAACGACGCCGCGGGTGAGCGCCGCCGCCTCCCGATTACGCGGCAGGTCCGATATCAGCGAGCGGTCGATCTTGACGGAATCCAGCGGCAGGCGACTGAGAAATTTCAGCGAGGACAGGCCAGTGCCAAAATCATCCACCACAAGGTGCACGCCAAGCTCCTTCAGCTGGGCGAGCACCTTCTCCGCGCGCTCGGGGTTGCGCGTCACCATCGCCTCGGTGAGCTCTAGCTCGAGGCGCGACGGATCGACACTGGTGATGTGCAACGCCTCCCTCACCACGTGGATCAAGCTTTCCTGCGCGAACTGTCGCTGCGACAGGTTGACTGCCACGCGCAGAAGAGGCAGCCCCTGCTCGCGCCAGACGGCAAGCTGCCGGCATGCCGTGCGCAGCACCCACTGCCCGATGGACAAACCGAGCCCGGTATCCTCGGCGACGGGCATGAACTCTCCGGGGTTGATCACGCCCTGCGTCGGATGGTGCCAGCGCACGAGCGCCTCCACTCCGGTTACCTGAGCGTCGCGAATACCGACTTTGGGCTGGTAGAGGAGCACGAGTTCCTCGCGCTCGACTGCTCGCCGCAGGTTCGACTCGAGCGACAGCCGCTCGGCACTATGCACGTTCATCTGTGGCGCGAAGAAGCGGAACGCATTCTTGCCCTGCTCCTTGGCGCGGTACATCGCCATATCCGCGGCCCCGAGCAGCGCCCGCGCGTCGTTGCCATCGTCCGGAAACATGCTGATGCCGATGCTCGCCGTCACCTGGGATTCCTGGCCCTGCATTACGTACGGCTGGGACACGGTGTCGAGCACCTTCTTGGCTACTTCGCCCACCTGGATGGGCTCGCCAAACTCCTCGATCAGCACCACGAACTCATCGCCGCCCATGCGCGCGATCACGTCGCCCTCGCGCAACGCCGCTCGCAGCCGGGCTGCGATCTCGGCAAGCAGCGCGTCCCCCGCGTTGTGTCCCAGCGTGTCGTTCACCAGCTTGAAGCCGTCGAGGTCGATGAAGAGAATCGCGAGGGTGCGCTCGAAGCGCTGCGCCTGCGCGAGTGCCTGCTGCAGGCGCTGATTGAACATGCCGCGATTGAACAAGCCCGTCAGCGGATCGTGACTCGCGAAGAACTGCAGTTTGGCCTCCGCCTGCTTGCGGGCGTTGAACTGGCCGATCTGGCTGCCAACGGTATGCGCGATCTCGACGATTCGCTCGTCGCGCGCGCGTGTCCCGTACCCAAAAAATTCCATCACGCCGTAGATCTCGCCGCCGACCAGGATCGGAAACGCGAAGGCGTGCAGCAGCCCCGCCTCGAGCGCGAAATCACGGCGCCGCAAGGTCGCGTCCTGAGTCACATCGCCCATCCAGTAGGGCGCGCTGCTTGCCCACACCCTCCGGTTGAGCCCGCCCGGCAGTCCCGCATTATCGAGGGGCGCGGAGCGCGCGACGCGAAATTCCTCCACCTTCCGGTCCGGGACGCACCAAGTTTCGGCACAGCGCAGGATCTGCTCCTTGTTGTCCACCACCCAGCGCGCGCCGTAGGCGAACTTCAGGCTCCAACAGATAGTCCGGATCACGCGCGGCATGACTTCTTCCAGGCTGCGCGCGTCCGCGAGCAGCAGCGTCACCGCATTCTCCAGATCTTGGCGCCGTTCGGCGTGCTTACGTTCCGTGACGTCGGCGATGATCGTGAGATAGCCTCCCGTCTGCCCCGAGGCGTCGCGCACCGGCGCCGCCGAAATGCTCACGTTGACCGGGGTGCCATCCTTACGCATGCGCACGGCCTCCACATCGGTGAACGTGTCACCCCGCAGAATGGCCTCGCGCTGATGCGATCCCTCCTCCTCCCGGCCCACGGGATAGAGCGGCACCGCCCTGCCGAGCAGTTCCTTTTCGGACCAGCCGAACATCCGCTCGGCGGAGGCATTCCAATTCTCGACCCGGCCGTCGGCGTCGCACACGATGATCGCCAGCGGCGAGGCCTCGATGAGCGCCTCGAACCGCCGCATGGCGTGGTGCATGATCTCTTCGAAGCGCTGCTGCTCGGCAACGCGCTCGGCGAGGTGCCGGTTGGTCTCGGATATTCTCGCCACCAGCACGGCGTTCTCGAACTTGACGCGCAACGACTCGCGAATGATTTCCGAGATCACCGGTCCCGTACCCAATACGACACCGAGAAACACCACCATCAGCACGCCCATGAACAGGTGGAGGCTCGTGCCCTGCGCGAAGACCATCGCGGTGATCAGCGCCAGCGCCGGCAGCGTGTAGGCGAGAAATGCCTGACGCACGGGTGCCAGGATCACCACTGCGACCGTCACCATGCCAGCGATCATGAAAATGAGCAGGAACTGGTGAGGCACCGAGCTCGCAGGGAAAAGGCCCGACCCGGCAAGGCCCCACAGCACGCCCGCGGCCCCAGCACCGATTACGAAGCGTCGCGCCCACCTCCGCGACTCGGCGGGCGGCGGAGCGATCCTGAAGTAGGCGCGATAGAGCAGATAGCGCGCGGCTGTCGTCGCAAAATTCGCGCATAACCAGCCGCCAAGCATCACGGCCGGTACCAGCCCCCACAGCGCGTAGACCAGCACGCTCGCATTGACCAGTGTGGCCACGTACGCCGGCCGCGAAAGGCGGTACAGGTGGCGTACCTCCTCGGCGTGGATTTGATCTCCGGTCGCGTGCTCCACCATCATCGATTGCGCCCCCGCAGGATGATCCCGGCTGTCGTTGTTCGGCGGCCCCCGGCTGGCCGCAGTGGAACAGAGATTTTTGCATGAAGAGGCCCCCGAGGACAGGCTCTGAGGGGGTGGTAACGGGAGCTTTGTCCACATCCTAAATTGAGATTTAACTAACTGTATTTTATACTATTTTTTTATTATAGTCCGCGCCCTAGGAGTGTGTCGGACTTTGCCGCGACACACTCCTTACGCAAAACTGCCCGCAGCCAAAAGGCAAGATCAGATGCGAAATACAAACATTCGGACCCACGCGCGCCCCTTTTTGACGCCAAAACGGGCCTTTTTACCCCGTTCTGTCGGAAGTCCGCGGGCGGTTTTGCATTTAGCAGCCGGTCGGAGCCTCAAGTCCGACGGGCCGCTAGCGCAAAAGCCCTAGCGCCATGATCAGGGGCAAGCTGAGCCAAAAGAGAATCGTGCTCCAGCCAATCAGCAGGGCCGCCGCCCGGGAGTCCAGCTGGAAGCGCTCGGCCAGTAGCAGTGCCGTAACCATCCCCGGCGTCGTGCCCTCGATCACCGCGGCGTACTGTGCCTCGCCCATCGGCATGTAGAGCATCTTGGCTGCCAGCCAAACGATTAGCGGCAAGGCCAGCAGCTTGACCACAGCAGCCGACACAATCTCGAGACGCGGCGTGAGATTGCGCCATGGGACCGTCATGCCCAGCACAAACAGCGTCACCGGTATCGTGGCCTGGCCGATGAACCCGGTCGCAGCGGTGAGCGGCGCATAGGTGAGCCCCATTTGGTGCCAGCCAATGCCCAGGATGAACGCCCAGATCGGCGGCATCGACAACATGATCCGCCATACGACAGGCCGTCGCGCATCGCTATGCGCACCCAGACGCGTGCAGATCCATACTCCAATACTCCATACGAGCGGCATGGTCATGAGCATGTCGTTGTAAACCGCGTAGCGCGTCGCCTCCAGGCCGAAAAAGAACACCAGCACGGGCACGCCGATGTTGAAAGTGTTTCCGAACATCCCGCCTACGACCAGGATCGCCCGGGTCTGATCGGCCAGGCCGCGCCCGATGGGTGTCCGGTAGAGCAACAAATACAGAATCGCGCCCGAGAACAGGGATCCGATTCCGACGAGCAGCGGTACGGACAACAACTCTCCGGATATCTGCGTAGTGGAAGCGACGGAAAACAGGATGCATGGCAGGAACAGATACATCACCATGCGGTTGAGCAGCGAGCGGGCGCCCTCGACGGGCGTGTCGGGAAAGAAGCGCGGCCATAGCCCGCCCACGCCTACCAGCAGGGTGAGCGGCAGCATCACCTCGACCAGAAGGTCGAACAACTGCGCGAAATAGCTCATGCTAACGGCCGCGCGGGGCGCGCCTGGAAGCTATCGCAAAAAAGCGAATTACAGCCGCCGATGAACGCCGATAGACGCCGATAAGAACGAAGTGCATTGATTTACGCGGGTTTTCTGTCCGCGTTCATCTGCGTTTATCTGCGGCTAATGATGTTTTTTGTTTCTGAGATGCGTTCTACTGTCACCGCGCCTCCGGGTTGAGGAGGTTGGGCGGCGCTGCACCGCTAAGTGCTGCAACGAGGTTCCTGGCCGCGGTCATCGCCATCGCGCGCCGCGTCGCCTCGGTCGAGCTGCCGACGTGGGGGGTCAGCACGACGTTGTCGAGCTCGAGAAATTCGGGGTTAAGCCTGGGCTCGTTCTCGAAAACGTCCAACCCCGCGGCCCGGATCATGCCGCCTTTCAGCGCCGCGATGAGTGCGACGTCATCCACCACGCCTCCGCGGGTGGAATTGATGAGGATGGCGCCCGGCTTCATCTGCTTCAGCTCAGCCGCGCCAATCATGTGGTGCGTCTCCGGCGCGTACGGCACCTGCAGCACCACGAAGTCCGACTGCCTCAGCAATTCGTCCTTGGTAACGTAGTTGGCATTGAGCCTTTTCTCCAAATCGGACGCGACACGGGTCCGATTGTGATAGATCACTTTCATGTCGAAACCGGAAGCGCGCTTCGCGATCGCCTGCCCGATGCGGCCCATGCCGAAGATGCCGAGCGTCGCGTGGTGCACGTCGACGCCCATCCATTGCTTCAAACGCCAGCCCGTCCATTCGCCGTTGCGGACGCGGCGCTCGAGTTCCGTTACCCGCCGCGCTGCGCCCAGCATGAGCGTCCACGCGAGATCCGCGGTCGAGTCGTCGAGCACCCCCGGCGTATTGGTCGCCATGATCCTGCGCGCGGTACACGCGGCAAGATCGATATTGTTGTAGCCGACCGCGATGTTGGCCACCACCTTAAGCTGCGGCGATCCCGCGAGCAGAGTCGCATCGATTCGGTCGGGGAGGCAGCACATCACGCCGTCCTTGTCCGAAAGCCGACGGGCGAGTCTCTCGGGATCGAATGCAACATCCTCCTGGTTCGCTTCAACTTCGCAGTACTGGCCGACATATTCGAGCGTTTCATCGAATACTTCGCGGGTAATGAGTATTTTCGGCTTCATGGGTGTCAGCATCCAAAAACGTCACACGTAAAGAAGCCGGGTCACGGGGTTCCGGGAACCGGCTTCTTGGCGAACCAGTGATCGTAGGCGATACGCGAATCGACGGTGGAGTCCTGCTCCCACCCGACCGTGCGCCGCGCCCAGGCGAGCTGCGACTTGATCACCTTCTCGGCAATCGGGTTGTCCCTCGATACCCGCTTGACCACCGCGCTCCAGGCGCGCATCTGCGCGCGCAGTACGCCGGGCGGCGTTCGGTGAAACTTCACACCCTTTTCCCTTTGCAGCCAGGTGTAATCCTCCGAGTAGCGATGCAGCGCCTTCCACGACAGGTCCGCGCTCGCGGCATCGGCCGCGTGGCTCACGATCGCCTTGAGGTCGTCCGACAGCCCATCGTATTTCTTGCGGTTAATCAGAATCTCAAAGACTTCCGCCGGCTGATGGTAGCTCTGCAGCATGCAAGTCTTAGCCACATCCGGCAGGCCGAGCCAGCGGTCGGACGTCGGGTTGTTGAATTCCGCCGCGTCGATGCGCCTTTGCGCCAGGGCCGGAGCGATCTCCTGCGCGGGGAACTCCTCCGCGGCCGCGCCCATCTCCCGGAAAAGTTCTACCGCCAGGCCTGCCGTGCGGTACTTCAGGCCCTTCAGCTGCGCGGGCGAGTCGATTCGATTCCTGAACCAGCCGAGCGGCTGCGTCGGCATCGGCCCGTAGAGCAAAGCCGTCACGTTCAGATTCATGACGCGCGTAAGAAGTTCTTCGTAAAGCGCTCTGCCGCCGCCGTAAGCCATCCAGGCGAGGAAATTGTTCGCGTCCATGCCGAGCGCGGGCCCGCTGCCGAACAGCGAGAATGCCGAGTTCTGGCCGTGCCAATAGGCGGGCACGGCGTGGCTGCCGTCGAGCACGCCCTTGTTCACGGCCGCGAGCAGGTCGAAGGGCTTGACGACGGCATCGGCCGGCAGCACCTCGATGCGAAGGCGGCCACCGGACATCTCCCTCACCATCTTGGCGTAGTCGAGCGCGTACTCGTGAAAGATGTCTTTGGCCGACCAGGCGCCCTGCCAGCGCCACGTGATGGCGCTCTCGGCTGCGGCGATCATCGGAAAACCGGAGAGCGCCCCCACAGCCGCCGTAGCCCCGAGCAGGCGGCGGCGCGAAGAACTTACGCCATGCCGGTTCAAGATCCGTTGGTCCTCTCGCATTCGTTAACGTAACGGCGCCGATACGGGCTACCTCCATACAGTGGAGGCGAAAAACATTTCAAGTCAGCACGGATTACCCGCGGCAGCCAGCCGCGTGGTGGAGTGACCGGCGCGGCGCCAGCCGCCCGCCGGTGCGGTCGCGCTCAGTCTTCCTTCGTCTTCAGGGAATCCCAAAGATCCCAGGCCATCATGCCGATGCCGATCAACGTCACGACGGCGAGCGGCATGTCTTTGAGCTTGAGCACAGCCACAGTGAGGTATCCGATCAACAAGACCAGCGCGATGATACCGGACAGAATCTTGACTGCCATTATCGTGTCCCCTCCTGGTCTTTCAGGGTCGGTCCGATCCGACGCTGTTCACGAGCCAACGCGCCGTACGGAGCAATCTCGCATCGCCATGGCGCGGCCCCACAAGCTGCATCCCTAAGGGAAGTCCGCCCGCCCCTCGCATCAGCGGAAGGTTCAACGCCGGCATGCCGCAATACGTCCAGATCGTGCAAAACGCGGGGTCGCCCGTCGAACTGAGCCCTTGCGGCGCAGTGCCGGCGGCACTCGGCGTCAGCAACGCATCGTAACGATCGAACAGCTCTTGCAATCCTTCCGTGACTTGCGGAATACGCGCAAGCGCCGCCTGGTATTCCAAAGCGCTGTAGCCACGTCCGCGCTCCAACTGGGCGCGCAGCGACTCACTCAACCGGTCGCGGCCTTTCTCATACTCCGCCGTGAGATTAGCGGCCATCTCGGCTTCCATGACGATGCGATGCCACTCCAGTGCGCGAAGAGCCGACTCCGGCAGCACGACCTCCTCGACGCGGTCGCCGAGATGTTCCGTGACCTCCGCGAACGCCTCGCGGGTCTCCTCTGTCGCGCGTTCCCACAGGGGAGTCTTTACGAATCCGATCGTCGGCGGCATTGGCGGCTCCTCGGCCGCGACGGCGACGAATGGAGTTCGTGCGCGCGGCCGCGTGTCGGGATCCCGCTCGTCGTAGCCGACGAGCTGTTCCGATGCCAGGGCGATATCCTCGATCGTGCGCGCAAACACGCCAATGTGGTCGAGCGAGCGCGAGAGCTTCAACACGCCGTGGCGCGAAATGAGGCCGTGCGTCGGCTTGAATCCGAACACGCCACAGTAGGCGGCGGGGCGGATCACGGACCCATTGGTCTGGCTGCCGAGCGCGAGAGGCACCATGCCGACCGCGACCGCGGCCGCCGATCCGCTCGACGAGCCGCCCGGGGTATGGCCGGGATTGTACGGATTGCGCGTCTTGCCCGGCGCATACGTCGCGAGCTCGGTCGTGACGGTCTTCCCCATGATAACCGCGCCGGCCGCGCGCAGCGTGGCGACCACAGCAGCATCGCGGTCCGGCGTGCGGCCCGCGTGCAGGACGGTGCCGTCCTCGGTGGGCATGTCGCCCGTATCGATGATGTCCTTGATCCCGACGGGCACGCCGTGCAACGCTCCCAGCGCTCGTCCTTCGCTACGCTGCAGGTCGAGCGCGCGCGCCTGCTTCAGGGCATGCTCGGGATCGAGGAAGGTCCACGCCTGCACGGCTTCCTCGACTTCCCGTATCCGCGCGAGGCACGCCTCGACCAGCTCTTCGGAGCTGATTGCCCCGTCCCGAATCGCGCGGGCGGCGTCGTTCGCCGACAGCCAGCTCAACTGCGAAACGTCCATGCCCCTGCCTACCTGAGCGTGTAGAACAAACCCGGAAGCCAGTACACCAGCTCCGGAAAGATGTAAATAAGCGCCATCGTGAGGAACACCATGGCGAGAAACGGAAAGCACCCCTTGAAGATGGTCACGAGCTGGATGTGAGGCGGCGCAATTCCCTTCAGATAGTAAGCTGACATTGCCATCGGCGGCGTGAGAAATGAGGTTTGCAGGTTCAGCGCCACCAGGATGCCGAAGAACAGCGGATCGACGTTAAAGTGCGGCAGGAGCGGCAGAAAGATCGGAACGAAAATGATGATGATCTCGCTCCATTCGAGCGGCCAGCCGAGCAGGAAGATGATCGCCTGCGAGAGGAGCAGGAATGTAACCTTGCCGAGGTCCATCGCGAGGACCATCTCCTTGATCAAGCCCTCGCCCCCGAGGTACGAAAAAACGGAAGAGAACGTCCACGAGCCGATGAATAGAAAGCACACCATCGCCGACGTGCGCGCGCAGAGATAGACCGCCTCCCGCAGCCGCTGCAGCGTCAAGGCGCGGTAGCCAGCTGCCAGAGCCATGGCGCCAAACGCGCCGACCGAGGCCGCTTCCGTGGGCGTTGCGAGGCCGAACAGGATCGAGCCCAGGACCGCAATGATCAGCACCGCCAGCGGAAAGAACGCCTGCAGCAGCAGAACGATCACGCGCACCCACGGCACGTCGGTCTCTTCCTTCGGCAACTTGGGCGCGAGTTTTGGTTTGAATGCCGTCAGCCCGATCACGTACATCACGTAGAATCCGGTCAGCACAAAGCCAGGCACCAACGCGGCGGCATAGAGCTTCACGACCGATACGGACGACGTGGCGGAGTAGACGATCAGCATGATCGAGGGCGGGATCAGGATGCCGAGCGTGCCGCCGGCGCATATGACTCCCGACGAGAGTTTTTCGTCGTAGCCGGCCTTGAGCATCGCGGGAAAGGCGAGCAGTCCCATCAGCGTCACCACTGCCCCGACAATCCCGGTCGCGGTGGCAAACATCGCGCACGTCAGGAGCGCCGCGACCGCCATGGCACCTGGGATGAAGCGAAGAGCCACCTGCAAGCTGTAAAAGAGGCGATCCAGGATGTTCGCGCGCTCGATCACGTAGCCCATGAAGAGAAACAGCGGGACCGCAACGAGCACATCGTTGCTCAGGATGCTCCACGTATTCTGCGTGAGCAGGTAGAACACGCGGTTATCGAAGAAAGACTGGTCGGGCTGGAAGTAGGCGTAGTAGCCGAATCCGACGCCGAGCGCCATCAGGGTGAAGGCGATCGGAAAGCCGATCAGGATGATGAGGATGAAGATCCCCAGCATGAACAGGGCGATAGCGGGATCGCTCATTGGCCCTTCGCTTCTTTCGCCTCGGCGCGCCGCGCCCGCACGATACTATCCATTTCCTCGACGTCGTGCAGACGCTGCGGCCAGCGCCCGTCACGCAGGCACATCAGGGAGCGCAACACTTCAGCGACACCCTGCAACGCGAGCAGCGCCGCCCCGAACGGAATCAGGAGCTTCAGGTGCCAGACCGGCACGCCCACCGGGCTGTTCACGCTGACCTCCTTGATGAGGAGGGCGTCGTATCCGTACGCCCAACCGGCGACCACGAGCGCGATCACGCCGGGGAAGAAGAAAATAATGTAGAGCACCAGCTCGACGGTAGCCTGGATCCGCGGCCGCCACAGGCGATAAAACACGTCGGCGCGAATATGGCCACCGCGCGAGAGGGTGTAGGCGCCGGCCATGTAGAAGAGAGCCCCGTACATGATGTAACTCATGTCGAACGCCCAGCTCGTCGGGTCGTTCAGCACGTAGCGCATAAACACCTCGTAGCAAGTGCCGAACGTGAGGATCAGGATGCACCACGCGAACGCGTGGCCAACGGTTTTGCTCAGCTGGTCAATGGCGTGCAGGAAATGGTTCATTGAATCTCAGGCAACCCAACAAGAAATGGGGCGACACCGCTGGGTGCCGCCCCACGTCACAGTCGTAACCGCGCTGATCCGACGCTGTTAGGACGGCAGCTTGGTCTTGAACACGTGCTCGTAGCCCATCTTGAACGGCGCGTCGTTCAGGTAGTAGTAATAGGCGACGTCCTTTGCCCATTTCCGCTGCGAGTCGACCACCTTCTTGAAGAACGGGTCCGCGTCCGAGAGCCTCTTGTTGAGGGTGTCCCAGGCCTTGAGCTGCGCCTCGAACACGGCTTTCGGCGTGCGGATCACATTGACCTTGTGCTTGTTGATGAGCAACTGCAGATCCTTCGAGTAGTTCTCGAGCCCGGTCCAGTAGTTCGCCGACGAGGCGGCCTCCGCGCTGTATTGCAGGATCGCCTGCAGGTCCTTCGGCAGCGCGTCCCACCGCTTCTTGTTGATGGCGATCTCGAAGAACTCCATCGCCTGGTGGTAGCTGCCCATCTCGTAGTTCTTGATCACGTCCTGGGCACCGAAACGGCTGTCCGAGGTCGGGTTGTTGAATTCGAAAGCGTCGATCACGCCGCGCTCGAGCGCCGGCATGATTTCTCCACCCGACAGCTGGGTCACCTTCGCGCCCATTTCCTGGAAAAGGTCGGCCGCGAGACCCACGGTGCGGTACTTGAGGCCTTTCAGCTGACTCGCGTCCGTGATGGGCTTCTTGAACCAGCCCAGCGGCTGCGTCGGCATCGGCATCGCGAAGAAGCCGACATAGTTCAGGCCAAGTTTTGCCAGCAGCTCGCGGTAGAGCTCGAGCCCGCCGCCGCGGTAAATCCACCCCAGCGTCATCTGGGCGTCGCAGCCGTTAATGGGACCGGAGCCGAACAGCGATGCGACTTTGCTCTTTCCGTACCAGTACACCGGGACGGTATGCCCCGCGTCGAGCACGCCCTTGCTCACGGCATCCGTCACTTCAAAGGCCTTCACCACGGAACCGCCCACCAGATAGTCGATGCGCAGGCGCCCGCCCGCCATGGCGTTCACGCGCGTGACGTATTCCTGGGCGTACTCGTTGAAGATGTCGGTTGCGCTCCATGCGCCCTGCATCTTCAACACGATCGGCGATTGCGCCACCGAAATCATCGGAAAACCGGCAATCGCGGTTCCCGCGGCTGCGGCAGTCGCGCCTGTCAGGAACTTGCGGCGGGATGTGGCGGGTTTCTGTTCGGTTTGCACAGTGTCGTTCACTTTTTCCTTGAGCATCGCGTCCTCCATCTTCGGTTATCAATCAGGGGAATCAATCATACCGACACTGAGCCAGCAAAGCATTTGGCTGCGTCGGCCTTTTTTTTGAATTTTTACTATGTGGAATGGTCTGCTACGCTGCAACAATGCTATACCCCGCGTCACACGAAAGCAAGCTTGGGGGGATGCCCCCAAGCGGGGCACGAGCAGACGTTCCGGATCTCGTCATGACGAACTCTAAATTCCCCAGCCGTGCCCTATAGATAATAGGCAACCAGGTAGGCCAGCAGCAGGATCATGACCCATAGCGCCATGCTGCCGGTGGGCCAGGTGCGGGCCAGCACACCCTGTGGGCCATGGTAGCGGTAGAGGCGGCTCATTGAACTCGAGAAGAACGCGGCCCACGCGCTGCCGACCTGCGCTGTAGTCCGCGATACCGCGGCGGTAAGAGCGCAAACGAGCTTTGGCAACGCATGGCGGTACGTCCAGTCGCTATCGAGATTGGTGGACCGCAACTCCGGCGGGTAGATCCCGGTCCGCATGAGCACCGCAAACGCCAGGGCGGAGAACAGCAGCAACTGCAACTGCGTAACAACGTGCATGGTGGTGTAGGGCTCGAAATTCACCTGGTACGGCAGGATGGCGTAAAGCGGGTCCGGATAGACGCCGATGCCGATGCACAATGCCGCAGTGATTCCCATCGCCCACAGCATGTTGCGCGGCGCCTCCTCGCAACGCTTGCCGGAATCGTGGGCGAAGAACGCGAAATAGGGGATCTTCATCCCGGAGAAATAAAATGCGCCGGCACTCGCGAACAGCAGCACCAGCCACGTGATCAGGTAATGGCCTTCGGCCGCGGCGGCAAGGATTAGCGACTTCGAGATGAAACCGCCGAACAGGGGAGCGGAGATCGATGCCGCTCCGACAATGCAGAACGCGGTGGTGTACGGCATCGACTTGTAAAGTCCCCCCAGCTCGGAGCCCTTGCAGGTACCCGTGCGGAAGAGCACCGCTCCCATCGACATGAACAGCAGCGCCTTGTAGAGAACGTGGCTGAAGGCGTGGGCCGCCGTGCCATTGAGCGACAGCTCGGTGCCGATGCCGATGCCCACCACCATGAAGCCGAGCTGGATGTTGAGGCCGTAGGCCAGCACGCGGCGCAGATCGTTCTCGATCACGGCGTAGAAGATCGGGAACGCGGTCATGAGCGCGCCGATCCACACCAGCATCTCGGTGCCGGCGAAACTGCGCGCGAGCGCGTAGACCGCGAGCTTGGTGGTGAACGCGGACAGGAACACCGTGCCGGTGACCGTGGCTTCCGGATAGGCATCCTGGAGCCAGTTGTGCAGCAGCGGGAAGGCGCACTTGATGCCGAACGCGATGAAGATCAGGTTTGCACCCGGCCCGCCCAGGCCGATATGCTCGAAAGCGATCGATCCGGTCTGCGCCTGGTGCAGCACGATGCCCGCGAGCAGCAGCACCCCCGAGCCGATCTGCACCAGGAGATAACGTACGGAGGCGCGGTAGGCGCGGCGCGTGCCGCGGGCGAGAATCAGGAACACGGAGGCGATGGCGGTGAGCTCCCAGTAGACAAACAGCGTGATGAGGTCGCCCGCAAATACCGCGCCGATCGCCGCGCCCGCGTACACCAGCGCCGCCACCTGCTGTACCTTGTCCTCGACGTGCAGCGCGTAGATGACGCCGAGCAGCGCCGCGATATAGAAGATGTAGCCGAAAACCAGCGCCAGCCGGTCGACGCGACTCTGGATCAGGGTGTATCCGAAAAGCTCGACTGCCGCGTGCACCCCGGGATCGAGCATCAGCAGATGCGCAAACCCGACCACCGGCAGCACCAGCATCCAGGCCGTGCGCAACCGACCCCGCAGCAACGGAACCAGCAGCGCTCCGACGATCAGTATCAGGCCGGGCGGCAGGCCGTCAATCGTCGCCATAGTAGTCCTCGCCGCGCTTCAGCAGCTTGCGCAATTCCTTGGCAGTCAGCACCAGTCCGATGCACGCGATAAAACCGAAGATGCCATAGAAGGCGAACCAGTTTTCCGCAGCAAAATGCGCGTGCTTCTCGTAGAACAGCTCCGCTGTCGCGAGTGCGCCGCAGACGATCAGAAGCCCGTAATAGATCTTGTCGACGTTGCGCCGCTCGTCAAGCCAGTAGCGCTTGTCGCCGCGCGGTCTCGCCTTATCCGGATGTGCCATGAGTTTCTCCATGCCTCATCGACCCTATACCAGCAAAGCGACGAAGTCGAAGATCGGCTGCGCGAAAAAGAACAGCAGCACACAGCCCGCGGCCGTTGCGCACAGGGGCGCCACGCAGGCAAGCGGCGCTTCGTGGACTTTCCCGGCGTAGTGCGTGTCCTTCGCCGGCAGGAAAAAGGCGCGCAGCGCGGGGGTGAGCAGATAAGCGACGTTGAGCAGAGAGCTGGCGATGAGCACCGCGACCATCAGCAGAGTGCCCGCGTCCACCGCCCCGTTGATCAGGAAGAACTTGCTCCAGGCGCCCCCGAGCGGCGGTAGGCCGATCACGCTGAGCGCCGCGACGGTGTAGGCTGCGAAAGTGAACGGCATCACCTTGCCCATGCCGTCGAGCTCGCTCACGTCGTTCTTGTGGATCGCGGTATAGATTGCGCCGGCGCAGAAAAAGAGCGTGATCTTCGCGCACGCGTGCATCGCGATCTGCAGAGTGCCACCAATTACTCCCGCGGCATTGGCCAGCGCCGCACCGAGCACTACGTACGATAGCTGGCTCACCGTCGAATACGCGAGCCGGCGCTTGAGGTTGTCCTGCCGCAAGGCGACGATACTCGCGGCGAGTATCGTAAAAGCCGCAACATAGGCCAGCCAATCAGTCGAGGTCTCGCTTGACAGGAGGTCGACGCCGAAGACATAAACGGCAACCTTCATCACGCTAAACACGCCGGCCTTGACGACCGCGACCGCATGAAGCAGTGCAGACACCGGGGCCGGCGCCACCATCGCGGCCGGCAGCCAGCGGTGAAACGGCATGAGCGCGGCCTTGCCGATACCGAACATGTAAAGAGCGAGCATGATCCCGACCACCGGGCCTTCGACCTTGCCCTCCAGAATGCCGCCCGGCACGAAATCCAGTGTGCCGGCGACCGACCACGTCCAGATGATTACCGTCAGAAGAAACACTATAGAGGTGGTGAGCAGCACGCCTAGGTAGACGCGGCCGCCGTGCATCGCCTCCGCCGTGCCGTGATGCGCAACCAGCGGATAGGTGATCAGGGTGAGCGCCTCGTAGAACAGGAACAGGGTGAAAAGATTGCCCGCGAACGCGATGCCAATCGCGCTCGCCAGCGCGCCGGCAAAGCACACGTAATAGCGCGTCTGGTTCTCTTCCTCGTTGCCCCGCATGTACCCGATCGAGTACACCGACGTCACGATCCACAACACCGAGGCAACTAGTGCGAACAGCATGCCGAGCGGCTCGACCTCGAACTTCAATGCAAGCCCTGGCATCACCTCGAAGAGCGTCACGGCCGGCCGGCCGGCCGCCGCGACTTCCGGCAGTAGCGAGGCCACCAGCAGGAACAGCGCCGTCGCCGTCACGAGCGTGATGGTTTCGCGCACGTTGGGCGCACGGTGCGCCGCGGCGATCAGCACCGCGCCGATGAGCGGCACGGCGAGCGCCGTGAGGATGGTGTCCACCGGGCTCACCGGCCGCTCCCCAGCAGTTCCGCCGCGGCCTGCGCCGCCCCGCCCACGGTGAGCGACGCGTCCAGGCCGAAATAAACGCAGGCCGCCACCATCAGCCACGACGTCGCGAGCATCGACAGCGGGGCCTCCCGGAGCTTGGCGACCGCAGCGCCCGGCTCGCGGAAGTACGCCACCTCGACGAAGCGCCAGACGTAGATCACCGCGAGCAGCGAGCTCAGCACGATGAGGGCCGCGAGCCACCAGGCGCCGACCTCGAACGCGGCGAGCACCAGGTACCATTTGCTGACAAAGCCCACCGTCCCGGGCACGCCGATAAGACTCAAGCCCCCGATAACGATTCCGAATGACGTGAGCGGCATGACGCGGCCGATCCCGCCGATGGCATCGAACCGGACGGCGCCCACGCGCAGCGCAATGCCGCCCAGCAACAGGAACAGAGCGCCCTTGGTGAGCGCGTGGTTGAACAGATGCACGATGCCGCCGGTGAGCCCCGTCATGTTGTCGAGGCTCACGCCGAGCGTGATGTAGCCGATCTGCGCCACGCTCGAGTAGGCGAACAGCCGCTTGATGTCCTGCTGGAAGATGGCGACGATGGAGGCGATGAACATCGCGGCAAGCGACAGCATGAGCAGAATTTCGCCCATCGGCAGCGCGCTGAAGATGGCGCTCTCGCCGAACACCGAGTAGTAGAAGCGCAGGAGCACGTAGACCGACACCTTGGTCGCCGTGGCTGCGAGGAATGCGGTCACCGCCGACGGCGCGTACGCGTAGGCGTTCGGCAGCCACAGGTGAAGGGGAAAGAGCGCGAGTTTGAGCGAGATGCCGACGGTCAGAAAGGCGAGCGCGGCGAGTACCGGCCGCGTATCGGTCACCCCCGGAAGGCGCGTTGCCATGTCGGCGAGATTCAGCGTCCCGGTCATGAGGAACAGCAGGCCGACGCCGATCACAATGAAGGTGGCGCCGATGGTGCCCATGATGAGGTACTGGTACGAGGCCATCAGCGCGCGCCGGTCACGGCCCAGCGCAATCAGCACGTAGCTCGACAGCGACGAGATCTCGAGAAACACAAAAAGATTGAATCCGTCCCCGGTGGCCGCGATCCCCAGCAGCCCCGCGAGGCACAGCACGTACATGGTGTAGAAGAGGTAGTGCTGCTCGGGCGCGACTTCGGCCTCAACGCTGTCGCGGCAGTAGATCACGACCACCGACGCGATCAGCGATACGAGCACCAGCAGGAATGCGTTGACGCTGTCGATGCGGTATTCGATGCCCCACGGCGGTGCCCAGCTGCCGACGGCGTACGAGATCACCCCGCCGCCGGCGACTTCTCCCAGCAGCGCAGCCGATACCGCGAGCGACGACCAGCTGGCGACGGTGGCAAGCAGCCAGGCAAAGCCGCCGTGTCGCAACAGCACCATCAGGGGCGCCGCGATCAGCGGCACCACCACGTGCAGAATCGGCAAATGCAATGAGATCAAATGGTTAGGTCTTCGTCTCGGACAGCGGATCGAGGGTGGCCTGATCCTGCGCCAGGATCTCGTCCTCTTCGGTGCTGCCGTAGGCTTCCTTGATCCGAACCACGATCGCAAGTCCGAGCGCAAGCGTGGCTATGCCTACGACGATCGCGGTGAGGATCAGCACGTGCGGCAACGGGTTCGAGTACACCGCGAACCCGTCCGCGATGATCGGCGCGGTTCCTCCGATGAGTTTTCCGGGCGCGATGTAGAGCAGGTAGACCGAGGTCTGGAAGATCGCCAGGCCGACGAGCTTCTTCACGAGGTTGCCGCGTGCGATCACGATGTACAGCCCCGCGATCGCGATGAACAGCGTCGCCCAGTAGCTAAAGTGGTTGGCGACCGCGGTCATTCGCCGCCCCCCTCGCCCCGCCCGGCGAACATGTAAAAAATCTTCAGCATCACGCCCGCGACCGTGATCAGCACGCCCAGCTCGACCCAGAAGATCCCCCGGTGCTGGCCGTCGACTGGATTGGCCCCGAGCACGAAGTAATCGAGGTAGTTGCCGCCGAGCAGCAGGCCAGCGACGCCCACACCGGCGAACAGCAGCACGCCGGCCCCGATCATGGTCTCGACCAGCCAGTCGGGCACCACTTTGCGCGCCGCCTGCAATCCAAAAATGATTCCGTAGAACACGATCGCTGCGGCCGAAATCACCCCCGCCTGGAAGCCGCCGCCCGGGCCAAAGTCGCCGTGGAACTGCACGTAAAGCGCGAACAACAACATGAAGGTGATCATGAGCTTCGCGATGACCCGCAATACGAGATAATCCCTCACGGCTTCTCTCCCTGCTTGCGGGAACGCCGACGCCGCAGCAGCGCGATGACACCGATGCCCGCGGTGAACACGACGGTCACCTCGCCCAGCGTGTCATAGCCGCGGTAGCTCGCGAGCACGGCGGTCACGATATTGGGCACGCCGGTCTCGCGCGCTCCGTCCTCGATATAACGCTTAGCGACGTGCTGATGTATCGGCGCCTGCGGATCCAAGAACGCCGGCAGCCCGAGCGTGCCGTAGGCAAGCACCGCGCCGGTCGAAATCGCCACCGCGAGCGGCAAGAACGGACGGTGAATCGGCTTCATTTCCACTCCCTTGCCGAGATGCAGCACGCTAAGGAACAGAATCATCGAGATCCCCGCCCCAACCGCGGCTTCGGTCATGGCGACGTCCACGGCATCGAGCGCGACCAGCACAGTGGCCATCAGGAAGCTGTAGATGCCGAACAAGACGACTACCCCGAAAAGATTTCGCTGGCGGGCGATCACCGCCGTGATCACCGCCATCATGACGAGAAGCGTCGTGATGATTACGGCTTCGATGATCGGCTCCTGTCTTCCGCAAGCAGCGGCGTCAGGCCGCGGGCGAGTCCCGCCTTGGCCAACGCGTGGGTGGCGGTCGGACTGGTGAAAAGGATCAACACCCCGATCATCAGCAACTTCACCGCGACCAGCGTGAATCCCGCCTGCAGCACGAGCCCGACGAGGATCAGCCCTGCGCCGAGCGTGTCGGTGACGCTCGCCGCATGGATTCGGGTGAAAAAATCGGGCATGCGGATCAGCCCCACCGCACCGACGATGCAAAAGATCCCGCCCGCGACCAGACAGGCCCAGCTTGCCGCGTCGATCATCACGCTCATGACTCCGGCCCCTTTTCAGCGTCGCCCGGGTCGCCCAGATTGCCGTACTGGAAGTACTTCAGCACCGCAATCGTGCCTACCACATTGAGCAGGCCATAGACGATGGCGAGATCGAGAAACTCGGGACGGTCAGTGAGGAAACCGATGACGGCGAGGAGCAGCACCGCGATCGTGCCCACTGTGTTCGCCGCGAGGGCGCGGTCGAACACCGTCGGGCCAAGGCAGGCGCGGATCAAGACCAGCGCGAGCGCCACCAGCAACGCTGCTGCCGCAGCCGCGAACATCAGCGCAACCCTTCGAAGCGCGTTACGCGCCGGTCCATCTCGCCCTCGAGCAATCCCGCTGCGGCCTCCCGCGTCAAGGCATGTACCAGGATCTCGCCCTGCTTCACATCCACTGAGATCGTGCTCGGCGTCAGCGTGATCGAATTGGCGTAGGTCACCACGCCGACCGTGGTCTTCTGCGACGTTTTCGCGCGTACGAGTGTGGGGCTGATGGGGAGGCGTGGATTCAGGATGATGCGCGAAACATCCCACGCGCTCTTCGCGATTTCCTTGAAAAGCCACGGCCAGTAAAAAATCAGGCGCCAGCTGAGGCGTATCGGGTAGCCCTCGTGGTCAATGAGGTCCATGCGGCGCCCGAGCATCGCGACCGCGACCGCCGAGACCGCGCCCATCGTGAGAAGAAACGGCACGAAATAGCCGGAGAGCAGCA
>Ga0224512_10000462_pt1 | contig 43209 bp, 36 predicted proteins | sample SF_May12_sed_USG_4_FD_169103 | JGI IMG/M metagenome (GOLD analysis project Ga0224512, IMG submission 169103) | Sediment microbial communities from San Francisco Bay, California, United States - SF_May12_sed_USGS_13 | ecosystem: Environmental > Aquatic > Marine > Sediment | place: USA... | reverse complement strand
TACACTTACGGCAGGGCCTACCCGAGACAAATATCAATCTGGACCACTCTCAACTGACCGGGGACGGACAACCCGTGCGCACACAACGGGTTAATGGTATGCCAACAGGCGCTCTTAATCGAGATCCGCGATTAGCGACTCGCGCATTGCCTCGCTCACCTCAGCGGTATGCGAGTAATAGGCGTTACTAACCCCTGCTCTGACGGACGCTCCGTTCTTTAAGGCTACCACCATTTCACTTGGCAACTCGAAGCGCAGAAAGTGAACCGACGAGGTTTTGCTTTCTGTGCTTCGCTCCATGTCTTCATCGGCGATCGCCCGAACCGGGTCTGAGTCGCCTATTTGCATCCAGATTTGATCTTCGATGCCAACCAGCCTCTGCAATGCCTGGCGACGCTCTTCTTCGTCCTCGTACTCAATCATCATCGTCGCTTTCCAGTTGGATCCATCCGGAATCAATGGATTGTAAGCATTCAGCTCGTCGAGGATGCCCCGTTCTTCGAAAATCTTCTCAGCACGCAGCATTTCCTGTATCTGATACTGCATCGTCAGTCGGTCTTCAAATATCAGATTGATGTGCCTCCCAAGCAGCAGCCGGCGATGTTGCTTGTGCTCCATGACCCGGGCACGAAACTCCGGTCGAAGCTTCGCATAGGCTTCCAGGCTATGCAGATCCTCTGGCGTGAGCTTATTCACTTCGTTCCTGCTGCGTGACCTTGTAGATTACTCGACGCATTCAAAGCCCGTACGCCCGGCGCAGCAGGGTCAGCGGATGTTGCGCCGTGGTTGCCTCCAGACCGCCGGCAATCTGGGCGCCCGCCATCGGGCAATCGCTGACAAAATGATCAGCGGAACACTGTTCAACCCGGCGCATAACGGGACTCGCAATCTTCAACGATGCCTCGCGAAAGCGTTTTTTAACGCCGTACGTTCCGTCGTGCCCCGAACATCTTTCGATCGCCTCCACGGAAGTATCCGGCACCAGCTCAAGAATCGACTTGGTCTTCAAACCAATATTCTGAACCCGCAGATGGCAAGGCACCTGGTACGCGACCTTCCCCAGAGCATTCTTAAAGTCCGTCCTGAATTTTCCGCCCTTTTGCAGTACTGCAAGATATTCGAACGGATCGAAAAAAGCGTTGCCCACATCCAGAACGGCGGCATCATCGGGAAACAGCAAAGGCAGTTCCTGCTTGAACATCAGCACGCAGGATGGAATCGGTGCAACGATATCCCAACCGTCCCGGACCCAGCCGACCAGCTCAGAGATATTTTCTTCCTTCGAACGCGCCACGCCATCAAGATCGCCGAGTTCCAGCTTGGGCATGCCACAGCAGCGCTCGAGCTTCGCCAATTCCACCGCAATTCCATTGTGCTCAAAAACCGCAACCAGGTCCTCACAGATCTCGGGTGTATTCCGATTGCCGTAGCAGGTCGTAAACAACACGACGCGACCCTGGATTCCGTCCAGCGGCTCAATGCTCTGACGGTCGGCTGTCAACGAAGCCGTATTCGCATCTTTCCGTAAGCGTTGACGCGCACTATTGCGGTGATAGGTCGGAACCGGGGCCGAACGATCTACGCCCAGGGTTTTTTCCAAAACCACGCGTCCGACGGCGCTGGAATTTACTGTGTTGATAATCTCCGCGACCACGGGAATGCCCGCCAAGGTCCCAACCCGGTCCGTATCCGCCAGCAGCTTGTCCGCGACGGATGCACCCTCGTCCCGAAATCGCTTGGCTTTGGCCCGCAGCATCAGATGCGGGAAATCGACATTCCACTCATGTGGCGGCACATAAGGGCATTTCGACATGTAACACATGTCGCAGAGATAGCACTCGTCGACGACATCCCAATATGCGTTTTTGGGAACAGAATCAAGTTCGCCGGACGACGACTCGTCGACCGCATCAAATAATGTAGGAAATGCGTTACAGAGATTAAAACAACGCCGACATCCATGACAGATGTCGAAGACGCGTTCGAGTTCCTGAAAAAGCGCGGACTCGTCGAAATATTCATCCGACTGCCAGTCGACAGGGTGTCGAGTCGGCGCCTCTAAACTGCCTTCACGCATTTGGCCACCGATCGTTCGTTGCATTCGATATCATCTGCGTGACTGGCATTGGTGTTCATTAGATGCGCCACTTGCCCGCGGCAACAACCGTTACTGCGGGCAAGTGGAAAGCCGTGTCAGATTGATGACAGCCGCATTAATACCAGAGTAACCCGCCTAATTGTCAAGATTATCCAGGGCTTTCTGGAAACGATTTGCATGCGATCGCTCGGCTTTCGCAAGCGTTTCAAACCAGTCAGCTATCTCGGCGAAATCTTCGTCACGGGCAGCTTTTGCCATGCCGGGATACATGTCCGTGTATTCATGCGTCTCGCCTGCAATGGCCGCCTTTAAATTATTTCCAGTGGGGCCGATCGGCAGACCCGTGGCCGGATCACCAACGGCTTCCAGGTACTCCAGGTGCCCATGCGCGTGGCCCGTCTCACCTTCTGCGGTCGACCGAAAAACGACGGCGACATCATTGTATCCCTCAACATCTGCTTTCGATGCGAAATAAAGGTAGCGACGATTTGCCTGGGACTCGCCCGCAAATGCATCCTTAAGATTCTGTTCCGTTTTGCTGCCTTTGAGGTCCACCATTATTCTCCTTGCATGCCAATGATTTTATTTAGACTGAGTCTAAATATAGTTAGAGGACTGGATACTGTCAACCGTTAACGGAAGTCTGTCAAATGTTGATGGCGGCCCGGCCGTTTGACCCACCCTCCCAGCGTGTGCAAGGCTATTAGCCGTTTACTCAAAAGGGAGTGGAATCGAGGTGGCAAGCCCACGCAAGAATCAGCTGGATCTGGAGAAGGCCATGGCCGACCTCGAGGAAATCGTCGAACAGCTCGAATCCGGAGAACTCACCCTGGACCTTTCTTTGCGGCAGTTTGAGAAAGGCGTAAAGCTGAGCCGCGAATGCCAATCAGCGTTGACGGACGCCGAGCAAAAAGTGCAGATCCTTATAGATTCGGAACTAAAGGATATGGATTCCAATAGCCTGACCGAAAACTCGACCGATTAACCAGTCTGCTGAATGCAACTGCCGCATCGAGCGGCTCGGCAACGCACGGTTTCAGGACTTTTGAATGCCCTGCAATCGCAGAATCAGCGCGCGAAGAAAGACTTTATTGAAACGCAGCTGACAGGCTGAAGACACCTGCTCCAAAAGCGTCGAACTGACACTCAACACCGTCACTTGCTCGTCAGCCGTAATCGTCGAGGCAGGTTTTATGTCGGATACATAATTGGCTTCACCAAAGCAATCTCCGCTGGCAAAACGGCCAATAATCTTGTCATTCGCTTCGACGACGACACTCCCCGTGACGATGACATAGAATCGGTCATCCATTTCCCCTTCTCGAACAATGGCATCACCGGCTGCGTATTCGCGCCACTCGCTGGACCTCAGAAGCTCCCAGATTTCCTGCTGAGAAAAATCGTGGAAAAAACTCAGCCGCCGCAACTGATTGAATTGCTCCTGGTTATCTATCTGATCGATTTGTTCATGCAGGTGTTGAAATACTTCCGTCAGTCGCCCCGCCAATTCGCCCGCATCGGCAAATCTTTTTTCAGGATCCTTGTTCAGCGCATCGCAGACGACCTCCTCCAAACCCTCGGGCACTTCTGGCTTCAGGGTATGAATCGGCGTGGCTGTAGCGTAAACAACCTGGTTCAGTAAGCGCGACAGGCTGCTGGCCCTGAATGGCCGGAAACCCGTAAGCAGCTCATACATCACGGCGCCCAGTGAATAGAGGTCTGATCTTGCAGTAATTTCCAGGGACTGTATCTGCTCTGGCGACATGTAACTCGGGGAACCAGCGATCCCCTGAATACGGGATATATCCGCATCTTTCAGCAGCGCGATTCCGTAATCGATGATACGCACATCGTTATCGGTGGTAAGCATGATATTGCTCGGCTTGATGTCCCGGTGAATCACACCGCGTTTATGTGCGTAATGCAGTGCTTTCGAACACTTATAAATAATCTTTACCACATCGTCGATGCGGAGCAGATTGTCGGGACGGCAATACACCCCGAGTGTGCGTGCGCCCTGAATATGTTCCATGACGACATAGTATTGGTCGTTCTCTTCTCCGGCATCATAGATCGGAAGTATGTTGGGATGCTGCAGCATGCCAACCATGTGGGCTTCATTAAAAAACATCTTCCGGGCGATTTTAGCGCGCTGCGGATCTTCATCCGATTCAATGTTGTAAACCTTGATCGCAACATCGCGGCGAAAATACGGGTCATGCGATAGATATACGCTGCCGGTACTGCCCTGCCCTATCTCATTGATAATGACATACTTACCGATCTTTTCCGGGAAAGGCCTTGCATTATCGGCCGCCTGGGCAACGGATATGGGGGTGGTCGCTTGATGTGCTGCGTTGGTCATCGGCAGGGTAAGGATTAAGAAAACTTAGATGACCGCGAAGAGACGCTGCATAAATAAGGTGATCAAAGCCGCGTAAAAGGCCGCCAATACGTCGTCGAGCATAATGCCCAGACCGCCGGCCAGTCTGTGATCCACGTCCCGAATCGGCCAGGGTTTCCAGATATCGGCAATCCTGAATAGGAAAAATGCGGTCGTGATCCATATTGGCTCATGGCTCACAACGGTTAACGTCAAAAGCATTCCAACAATCTCATCAAATACGATTCCGCCATGATCATGTACACCTATTCGGCGGGCACTTTCGCCACAGATCCAGACGCCCACCACAAACATCAAGACGATTACGGCGGCGAACGCGATCTTCGGGACGGGCGCAACAAGCCAGAAAACAATAGCGGTGAATAGCGATGCCCAGGTTCCCGGTGCAATCGGAAGCAAGCCCGAGCCTAAGCCGAAAGCCAGCCAATGAACCGGATCTCGAACGACGTCTCGGATGAGATTTTGCGTTGCTGTTGTTTTCAACTTACCGTTAGAAATGACGAAATGAGGTGTCGGGAACGGTATAGACTTGCCCATCATAGGTCCAGACAATCTCCGGACTGCTATGAGTTTGCCCAATTCGTGTCAGCCGGCAATCCCAACTCGATAGTAACGCCTGCAATTCTGTCTCACGTTCTATTGGCACTGCAAAACATAGCTCATAGTCATCACCCCCGGTCAAGGCAAGTTCCAATGCCGCCTCCTCGGTCATACAAGTCAGCAATTCAGGTGACAAGGGTATTTGACCAATATCAAGGTCCGCTCCCACGCCACTGGCATGCAGCATTCTCGTCAGGTCAACATGCAGGCCATCCGAGATATCGATCATGGCAGTCGCGAGACCGAACAATGACTGCGCTTCTTTGACCCGCGGATCCGGATACAGAAATCGATGGATCAGAAACGCCTCTGCTGGCGAATGATCAACATCATCCATATGCCGCAGGCCAGCTGCCGATGCGCCGAGGTTGCCGGTCACATAAATTCCATCCGCGCTGCCGGCCCCGCTGCGCGGAATATATTCCCCTGACTTGACGCGACCGTGCACCGTTACGGTGATCGCCAACGGCCCTTGCACCGTGTCGCCGCCGATCAGGGCAATATCGAAGCATCGCGCAAGCTCGAAAAATCCATCGACAAATGCGGCCACCCAATCTGCATCGCCGGATGGGAGGCTCAAAGCAAGGGTGCACCAGAGCGGCTCTGCGCCCATTGCCGCAAGATCACTCAAATTAACGGCCAGACAGCGATGTCCGATAGCATGCGCGTCCGTGCTTGCCGGAAAATGCGTATCGACAATAATGGTGTCGGTCGCGATGACGAGATCAAATCCCGCATCGATGACCGTCACAGCCGCATCATCACCGATGCCCAACTTGACATCCGACCGACTGGTCGGCTGTCGCGTGAAGAACTTCTCAATAAGGGCAAACTCGTCCATGACCGTGCATCTTCAGCAAGTCAGCGCAATGCATTAGACGCATTGTCCAGAATGGCATTAATGTAGCGGAAGCTATCGAGCGCACCGAACTCCTTCGCCAACTCTACGGCTTCATTAATAACGACCTTGGCAGGGATATCCGGATGCGACTTCAGCTCGGCCACGCCGATCCATAGAACACATCGCTCAACCGGGTCCAGCTGCTCTATCGGCCGATCCGCCGCGACCATGATTTGCGCGTCCAACGCTTCTTTCCCTTCCATGACTTCATCGAGCACAGCAAGGAAGTATTCAGCGTCCACGCCAGTGAATTCCTTCGAGGTGGAAAACTGCTCTATCAGAGTGGCAGCGTCATGCCCGCCAATCTGATTTTGATAGAGTGCTTGCACAAGCAAGCGGCGGGCTCCATGCCGACCCCGTGCGCTCATAACTCCGGAAACCTCTGCTTAACTTTCGAGCTGGCGAAGCAGGCTGACCATCTCGATTGTCGCCAACGCCGCATCGGCCCCTTTGTTTCCGGCCTTGGTGCCGGAGCGTTCGATGGCCTGGTCAATCGAATCGCAAGTCAACACACCAAAACCGATCGGCAACTCGAATTCAAGACTGACACGGCTAAGACCGCTCGCACATTCACTGCAGACATAGTCAAAGTGAGGTGTCGCACCGCGAATCACGGCGCCCAGCGCCACAATTCCATCATATTGCCGGGTCTTGGCCGCGCGCTGAGCTGCAAGCGGCAATTCATAGCATCCAGGTACGCGCACCAGGTGAATAGCGGACTCATCGGCACCGTGACGCTTCAATGTGTCGACGGCACCCTGCACCAATCGGTCAACAATAGTTTCGTTGAATCTTCCGGCGATGATGCAAAATCGTTCATCGCGGATTATGAGTTGACCTTCAGTTATACGCATTATCCAGCTGCACTATAGATTTGAACCATCTAAATACTCTACGACCTCAAGATCGAATCCTGAAATAGCCTGCATCTGTTTCGGGGCGCTCAATACACGCATGCGCTTAACGCCAAGATCACGAAGAATCTGGGCGCCGGTGCCATAGTTCCTGAGAATGGTCGTGCCTGTCCTCGATGGCAATTCTTCGATGGGCGAGACCTGCAAATCTCGAATCGCCCCGACCAGCTGCCGGGGCGTCTCGCCGAATCGCAGAATGACTGCAACTCCATTTCCGGAATCGGCAATCTGCTCCATTGCGGCGCGCAGCGGCCAGCCTAATTTAGCATTTTGTACGCCCACGACATCGCCTAGCGTATCCTGCACGTGCACTCGCACCAGCGGCGGTTTTGAACCATCAAGCCTGCCTCTTATCAACGCCAGGTGAACATTTCGATTAACATGGTCTTCGAAACAGATTAGATTGAACTCACCAAACTCTGTTTCAACAATCTGCTCGGATATCCGCTCTACCGTCACCTCGTTCTGGAGACGGTAATGAATCAGGTCAGCAATGCTGCCCATTTTAAGCTTGTGTTCTTGAGCCATTTGCTCCAGTTGCGGGCGGCGGGCCATCGTGCCGTCCTCATTCAAGATTTCTACGATAACCGCGGCTGGCTCAAGACCGGCCAGTCGTGCCAGATCGCATGAAGCTTCGGTATGGCCGGCTCTGCTTAGTACGCCACCCGGCTGAGTCATTAACGGGAAAACATGACCCGGCTGACGAAGATCAGTCGGCTTGGCATCCGGCGCGACGGCGACCCGCACCGTGCGTGCCCGGTCATGCGCCGAAATCCCGGTGGTAATGCCCTCAGCCGCCTCGATCGAAACCGTGAAATTCGTGGACTGCTGCTCGTCGGTTCCGTCAACCATCAGCGGTAAACGCAATTGCCGGCAGCGCGCGCGGGACAGTGGCAGGCAAATCAGGCCCCGCCCGTAGCGCGCCATGAAATTGATGTCTTCCGCGCGAACCTTGCTGGCCGCCATGATGAAATCACCTTCATTTTCCCGCTCCTCATCATCGACGATGATCACCATCTTGCCGTCACGGATATCTTCGATAAGTTCTTCGACAGCACTCAAGGCAAATGCGGTTTTCGCGGTCTTTAACATATGACAGTCATTTTTCAATCAGGCGTTCCAGGTAACGAGCAATCAAGTCGACCTCGACGTTAACCCGGCTTCCTTCTTTATACGAGCCCATAATAGTCTGTTCCAGAGTATGCGGCACGATATTGACGAATATTTTTGCGGCCGATATGTCATTAACCGTCAGACTTGTACCGTCCAGGGTTATGGATCCCTTTCGCGCAATATAACGCTCGAGGGCCTGCGGCACGGCAAAGCCCATGCGGGTCGACCGAGCGTCGGGCTGCAAAGATGTCAGTTCGCCAACCCCGTCAACGTGCCCGGAAACCAGGTGTCCGCCCAGTGGCGACGCGAGGCTTAGCGATGGTTCCAAATTGATCGAGCTACCAACCACCAATTCGCCAAGCGTGGTCAGTCCCAGTGTTTCGTGAGAGATATCCGCAGCAAATGTGTTCGGGCCAACATCAATTACCGTTAGACACACGCCGTTTACCGCGATGCTGTCACCCAGGCTGACCGAATCCAGAGACAGACTGCCTGAATCTATATGTAAACGTGCGTCGCCCTCCAGCAAATCGATCGCGCGGACTTTTCCGATCGCCTGAATGATCCCTGTGAACATCTTTCAATGAACCCCTGAACGGCTAGGGACGGTAAGTCAGACGACAATCGTCGCCGACGCGACGAAAATCTGCTAATCGAAGCTCAGTGCGTTCCGACATCTTCGTCAATTCCGGAATCGCGAACATCCCGCGCCCATCTGTGCCAAGTATATTACCCGCCATATAGACCAGCAGCTCATCGACCAGGCCGGCTTCCAGCAATGACCCATTTAAAGCCGGACCCGCTTCCACCAGGACCTCATTAATCTCCAACTCGGCCAGGCGCCGCAGAACTTCGCGCAGCGGTACTTTGCCATCCTCGGAAACGAGCACCTCGACGACCGCACCCGCAGCTTCCAGCGCCGACCGCAATTCATCGGGCGCTTCGCTGCAGAATATCCTTACCGAACCTGCCGAACCAAACATTTTTGCGTCCACCGGCATCCGCAGTTGCGAATCAACCACGATACGCAAAGGCGGTTCGACAGCTCCCAATGCTTCGGCTCGGGCGGTGAGCGACGGATCATCTGCGAGTACTGTGCCAACTCCGGTCAGAATTGCCGAGCTGCGTGCTCGCCAGCGTTGCACATCGGCTCGAGCAGCCTTCCCCGTAATCCATTTGCTCTGACCATTTGCCAGGGCGGTGCGACCATCGAGGCTGACGGCAATCTTGGTGCGCAGATAAGGTCGATTCGTTTGCATGCGTCGAAAAAAACCGATATTCAATGCGCGCGACTCTGCTTCCAGAAGACCGCTCAGAACTTCAATGCCTGCCGCCGTCAATTGGCGCTGACCCTCACCCGCGACGGCGGGGTTAGGGTCCGTGGCCGCCACCACGACCCGCTGTATGCCCGCCTTGATCAGCGCGTCGCTGCACGGCGGGGTCCGGCCATGATGACAGCACGGTTCCAGGCTGACGTAAGCCGTCGCGCCGACACTGGCATCCCCAGCGTCCTCCAGGGCCATAATCTCAGCATGATGCCCGCCGGCCCTCTGATGCCAACCTTCAGCGACGACTTCGTCATTGACGACGATGACGCAGCCGACGCGTGGATTCGGATCCGTGGTGTAAAGACCGCGCTTGGCGAGCCGCAGCGCTCTTGCCATAAATACGGCATCATTCGGCGTGTGGTTCATTTCTTGTCTTCGGGTAACAATGACAGCTGGTTGCGCCGCCGTTCTTCGTCGGTGACCTCGCGCAGGCGGGTAATCTCATCCTGGAATTCGGTTACATCCTGAAAACGCCGGTATACAGACGCAAATCGCACGTAAGCGACTTCATCCAGCGCACGGAGCTCTTCCATAACCATACCGCCGACAACAGCGGACTCGATTTCACGCTCGCCCATTGTCTGAAGTCCGTGAATAATGCGTGCTATTGATTCCTCTATTGATTCGCTGCTAACGGGCCGTCGCTCCAATGCCCGCACCATGCCGCTGCGCAGCTTCACCTCGTCGAAGGGTTCGCGAGCGCGATCACGCTTTATCAATCTTGGCATAACCAATTCGGCAGTCTCAAAGGTCGTGTATCGCTCGCCGCAACTGAGACATTCGCGACGCCGACGAACCTGTCTGCCTTCCCCGGTCAGACGGGAATCGATCACCTTTGTTTCCGAATTGCTACAAAACGGACAGTGCATAGTATTCGCGGTTTATGGCCGGAACTGACTCTATGCTGCTCCGACCAATTATCCGTAAACGGGAAACCGTTTACACATGGCTATGACTTGTTCACGGACGGCGTCTATTCGGGCCACATCCTCGATGTTATCCAGGATGTCGGCGATCCACCCGGAAAGTTCGGTGATCTCATCCACGCCGAATCCACGGGTGGTCACGGCCGGCGTACCCAAACGCAAGCCGCTCGTCACGAACGGCGACCTCGGATCATTCGGTACGGCATTCTTGTTGACCGTAATATGCGCACGGTCGAGAACTGCATCGGCATCTTTGCCGGTGATGTTCTTATCAATCAGATCCAGCAGAAACATATGATTGTCGGTACCACCAGAGACTATCTTGTAACCCCGCTCTTGCAGGCATTCAGCCATTTTCCGTGCATTCTTCTTGACCTGCCGCTGATAATCAGTGAAGTCCGGCTGCATCGCCTCTAAAAAACCAACGGCCTTTGCAGCGATCACATGCATCAGCGGCCCGCCCTGGGTGCCCGGAAAGACCAGCGAATTGAACTTTTTGGTCAATTCTTCGTTTTCCCTGGCCAGGATTAATCCTCCGCGAGGGCCGCGTAAAGTCTTGTGCGTCGTGCTCGTCGTCACATCAGCAATTGCCACTGGATTTGGATACTCGCCGACCGCAACCAGGCCTGCGACATGCGCCATGTCGACCATCAGATAAGCCCCAACCCTGTCGGCAATCTCCCGAAACCTTTGCCAGTCGACAATTCGGGAGTACGCGGAAAAACCCGCGATGATCATGCGCGGTTCGTGCTGTTTAGCCAATGACTCCACCTGGTCGTAATCGATCAAACCGGTTTCTTCCACCAGTCCATATGAGACGATGTTATACAACCGACCCGAGAAATTGACCGGTGAACCGTGCGTCAGATGTCCGCCCTGGGCCAGACTCATACCGAGGACCGTCTCACCCGGATTCAGCAGGGCCATATATACCGCGGCATTCGCCTGTGACCCGGAATGCGGCTGCACATTGGCGTAAGCCGCACCGAACAGCTCACAGGCTCGATTGATCGCCAGTTCTTCGGCAATATCGACGTATTGACAGCCACCGTAATAGCGGCGTCCGGCGTAACCCTCGGCGTATTTATTGGTTAGCACCGAGCCCTGGGCTTCCAGAATCCTCGGACTCACGTAATTTTCCGACGCGATCAGCTCGATGTTTTCTTCCTGGCGCTGCAGCTCCTGGCGCATGGCGTCCGCCAGATCGGGATCGAAATCGGCGATATTCCATTCACCTTTGTACACGCATGTTCTCCGCAAGAGAAAAAAGGGGTCAATTGTACCCGAGCGCTGCAACAAGAGAAGCGTTGACGTCTGATCGGCGCCGGTTGGTCGTCGCGACCGAATCTGCAGACTAACTGTGCCGCACCAGGGCCCCTACGACGGCCGTCCAGGCCTTAGCCAGATTGCTCCGGTTATAGCCACCACCGCCAACCGCCAGCAAGCGCCCGGCGCAAAACTTGTCCGCAATGGCGCAGAGACGCCCGGCCGCATAAGCATGGCTGTCCGGCGAATATTTCAGGTGGGTTATGGGATCTCCATCCAGGCTGTCGGCGCCGCATTGAAGCAGGATAAACTCCGGCTCGGCGGATTCCAGAAACGATTCCACCAGCGGCCACGCCCCCCGGAATTCGGCGTCGCCGGCCCCCGGTCGCAGCGGTATGTTCAACTTGGTCCCGGCCGCGATTCCGCTGCCCGTTTCAAAGGCATGGCCAGTGCCCGGATAGAGGTAATGACCATCCTCGTGGATATCGATGCAGCACAGGTCCGGATCGTTCTCGAAGGCATAGAAAACGCCATCGCCGTGATGTGCATCGATGTCCACATAAGCGACCCGCCGCAAGCCATGACGTGCTCGCAACAGCTCGATAACCACGCCACAGTCATTGAACACACAAAAGCCCGCAACATGCTTACGGCCGGCGTGATGCAGTCCGGCAATCGGCACAAAGGCCCGGCGAACGCGGCCGGCCATAATGCTCTCCATGGCGTGAATTGCGGCGCCGACGACCGCACTGGCTGCTTCGGCAATACCCTGTTGTGCGGGTGTATCACCGCCATCGAGAAAACCTTCGCCAATTTCACACCGACTTGTGACCGTGTCGATGAACTCAGCCGAATGAAAGGTCAGCAGCTCTTCACGGGTGGCTGACCCGGCCGCACGTAAGTCAACCAGATCAGCCACGCCACTGCGCTGCAGTTCGGCGTGGAACGCGTCATGACGATCCGGACCGAACGGATGGTCCCTACCGAATCCGTAGGCGGCAATATTTTCCCCCTTCAAAACCAGAACTTCTTTATTTCCCTTCGTCATCAGGCACCGATCCACGCCAATCCCCCGCGAAGATTACAGCTTTCCATGCGATCTGGCTTGCCCGATAATCGCCGCTGCTAATCTCAACGGAAAGTGCAGTGGCCCAATACGTATTCACGATGAACCAGGTCGCCAAGGTGGTCCCACCAAAGCGATATATCTTGCGGGACATTTCTCTGAGCTTTTTTCCAGGCGCCAAGATCGGTGTTCTGGGGCTCAATGGCTCGGGTAAATCAACCCTGCTCCGCATCATGGCGGGCATCGATTCCAACTTCGACGGCGAAGCACGGCCGCAGCCGGATATCCGCATCGGTCACCTGGCTCAGGAGCCCGACCTGGATCCGGGCAAATCCGTCAGACAGATTGTTGCTGAAGGCGTCGCCGATACCATGGAGCTGGTCAACCGATTTAATCTGATCAGTGAACGCTTTGCCGAGCCAATGGATGACGACGAGATGGCCAGGCTACTGGAAGAACAGGGCCAGCTGCAGGATCAGATCGACGCGTGCAACGGCTGGGAGCTGGACCGTAAACTCGAACGCGCTGCCGATGCGCTAAGGCTTCCAGACTGGCAGGCAGCCGTAAACAAACTGTCCGGTGGCGAACGCCGGCGCGTTGCATTGTGCAGGCTGCTATTGTCGGAACCCGACATGCTGTTACTGGATGAACCGACTAATCATCTTGATGCGGAATCCGTCGCCTGGCTGGAACGGTTTCTCGAAGAATACCCGGGCACTGTCGTAGCCGTCACCCATGATCGCTACTTTCTGGACAACGTCGCAGGATGGATTCTGGAACTCGACCGGGGCCATGGTATCCCCTGGCAGGGCAATTACTCGTCATGGCTGGAGCAGAAAGATGCGCGCCTGAAAATCGAGGAAAAACAGGAGGCGGCGAGACAAAAATCGATCCGTGCAGAATTGGAATGGGTGCGCGCCAACCCGAAAGCACGGCAAGCAAAGAGCAAAGCGCGACTCAACCGCTTCCAGGAACTAAGCTCTAAAGAATTCCAGACCCGGCAGGAAACTAATGAGATTTATATACCGCCCGGACCACGCCTGGGTGACCTCGTCATCGAGGTCAATGGTCTGCGAAAAGCGTTCGGCGACCGCCTGCTGATTGACGATTTGACGTTCCAGATTCCGCCCGGCGCAATCGTCGGTGTCATCGGCGCCAATGGTGCCGGAAAAACCACGCTGTTTCGGATGCTGACCGGAGAGGAAAATTCTGATGCGGGTGAGATACGCATTGGTGACACGGTCGAATTGGCCTATGTCGATCAGTCTCGCCAGGCACTCGACGATAAGAAATCCGTCTGGGAAGAGATTTCCAACGGTGACGACATTATCCGCGTCGGCGCCTATGAGACGCCCTCGAGGGCCTATGTCGGACGATTTAATTTTCGTGGTACTCAACAACAGCAAGCTGTCGGCCTATTGTCGGGCGGCGAGCGAAACCGGGTGCATTTGGCCAAGGTGCTGCGCTCGGGTGGCAACGTCCTGATGCTGGACGAACCGACTAACGATCTGGATGTCGAAACGCTCCGGGCGCTCGAGGAAGCATTATTGGATTTTCCCGGCTGCGCCATCGTGATTTCCCACGACCGTTGGTTTCTGGACAGGATCGCAACGCATATCCTGGCATTCGAGGGTGACAGCAAGGTCGTGTGGTTTCAGGGCAATTACGCAGACTACGAAAAGGACCGGCAAAGCCGCCTGGGCGATACAGCCCGCCGGCCGCACCGGCTACGCTATAAATCGATTAATGATTGATATTCAATATTAAGTATATATTATATTCTATTGTTTTATATAAATATTTATTGATAGATTTTCTCGCCAAGAGGATCTCGTGGGCGTATACCTGGATACCGATAATAGATTTCATCGTGCCGGTGCCACGACCAGTCTTCAATGCCCACATTGCGGAATACACGCCCATATGCGAGTTGGCAGCGTGCCCGATTTCACGCAAATGCAAATCCACCGTCCCAAACAGGTGGGCATCGCGCTGCACTGTGAGGCCTGCAATATGCCGGTATTTTTGCGTTACGGCGTAAAGGACTATCGAGCCAGACAGATTGAGTTTTTTACAAGCGGCCATCAAATTGAACGGCCCACGGAAACCTTTAGTTATGACTATCTGCCAGCGTTAGTTGCAGACGCGTTCAAGGATGCGCTTGGATGCTACACGAACAGCCTGCTGACTGCTTTCGCGGTGATGTGCAGACGCACGGTCCTCGCCGCATTTGACGAACTTGGGGAGCAAGGCAAAATTAAGTGTTATGAACAGGTTAACGAAATCCAGCAATTGGCGAACATCGACGCTGGGGATTTTGACATGGTTCGCACGATAATATTCGAAACGGACTTGGCCAAGACCACCGATATCGCGAAAATCAACCCTATGCAGGCAGCAATCCTGCTGGAAACCATGAGGGACATGCTCTATCAAGTCTTCGTGCGTGGCGGCAAATTACAAAAAGCACTGCAGCTACGCCGTTACTTCGCCGAACAAGCCGAGCAACACAATGAGGCGGGAGCAGCCGCTCAAGAAACGACCACAGTTCCGGATAATGATTCGATAATTGTTCGCGCAATGAAGCGCGCCAATGGAAACTGATCATCACCATGATCAGGAAAGACTCACACTCTCATGCGACATTGGCGCTAGCTGTGAAGACTCAGATCTCATCGGACAGACAGTGTCCAATCAAGCGAAAAACGGACTTCGAAAATCCACTGTTGGAGGCAGGCCGCCAGAGGCTCTTTCCTGGGGAATAAAGCGGACCGCAGGGAGCCATCCCCAGGAAAGAGCCTCTGGCGGCCTGCCGCGAATTCTGGCACCTATCCGGAATAGCCGATGTCCGCCAACCGAAATCCTCTGCCATGCATTCGGTCTTTTCTGCGACATATCCGCTGCAGGGATGGCTCCCTGCGGTCCGCTTTATTCCCTGCAGCGGATATGTCGCAGAAAAGACCTGGGCAGGTCACGATTGTTTGGAATCGCTAAACCTTTGAGTTACGAACCTAACAGGGCATGTAAAATCACGTCTGAGTGATTACCGCTAGCCAACCCAGACGCGCGCATTACGAAACATACGCATCCACGGCCCGTCCTCGCCCCAATCATTCGGACACCAGGAATGCTGCACGCTGCGAAAAACCCGCTCTGGATGCGGCATCAAAATCGTCACACGCCCGTCAGCAGAGCAAAAACCCGCCGCGCCGCCGGGCGACCCATTTGGATTGGCCGGATATGTCACGGCAGTATTTCCCCAGTTGTCAACGTAGCGAACCGTCAAACCGCGGTTCTGGCTTAAGCAATTCAGGTCATCATCCTGACGAAATTCGGCGCGACCCTCCCCGTGCGAAGTTGCAACTAGCAGGCGACTGTCCGCCATGTCGCGCAGAAATATGGATTTCGATTCCAGTACTTCAACCAGGCTCAAGCGGGCTTCGAATTGCTCCGATAGATTCTGCACGAAGCGTGGCCACCACTCTGCCCCCGGTATAATCTCGCTGAGTGCGGCTAACATCTGGCAACCATTACAGACACCGAGTGCAAAGCTGTCAGGTCTTACAAAAAACGCCTCGAACTGATCTCGCGCCCGTGAATTGAAAAGGATCGATTTAGCCCAACCACCCCCGGCACCCAAGACGTCACCGTAGGAAAAACCACCACAGGCAACCAGACCTGCAAAAGAATCCAGTTCCGCACGCCCCGACAAAATATCCGACATATGCACGTCGACGGAATTAAAATGCGCGCGATGAAATGCTGCGGCCATTTCCACATGGCTGTTAACGCCCTGCTCGCGCAAGATCGCAACCCGCGGGCGATGCCCCACGCTGACATAAGGGGCTGCCGGATCTTCACCGGGCGAAAAGCTCAGCACCGGACTAAGGCCCGGATCATCGGTGGCAAGCGTTGCCAGCATCGCTTCACTGGCCGTTTCGGGGTTATCGCGCAGCGACTGCATCTTGTAACTCACGGTGGACCAAATCTCGTGAAGTTGCGTACGCGTAAAATCCACCAGCTGCTTGCCGCCATGATCGATGCGAATGCGGTCGGCATCGACCACCGTACCCAGGCGCCGAATTGCGTGGCCGAGTCCAAACTCTTCGAAAACAGATTCAGCGGCGACCTGGTCGGACTTTCGCACCTGGATAACGGCGCCAAGTTCCTCGGCGAACAGAGCCGCAAGCGGATCAATTTGCTGATCAAGATCGATGCGCAATCCCATGCGACCGGCGAAAGCCATCTCGCACAGAGTGACAAACAAACCTCCGTCGGACCGATCGTGATAAGACCGCAACAGATCAGACTGATTCAATTTTTGGATCGCGCCAAAAAACTTCACTAGCAGGTCGGGCTCGTCAAGGTCTGGCGGCATGCCGCCCGACAGATTGAAACACTGCGCCAGACAGGAACCGCCGAGCCGATTCTGTCCCAGGCCCAAATCCAGCAGGTAAAGACAAGTATCCACTTCCGCTGCCAGCTGCGGGGTCAGCGTTCGACGCACATCGGTGACCGGTGCAAATGCGCTGACAACCAACGATACCGGCGCGATCACGGCCCTTTCGACATCATCTTCTTGCCAGCGGGTCTGCATCGACAACGAGTCCTTGCCAACGGGAATCGCAATCCGCAGCTTCCGGCAAAGTGCGGCCACAGCATCAACCGTATCGAACAATGCTTCATCTTCCTCACCCACGCCGCTGGCGGCCATCCAGTTTGCGGATAAGCAGACCCGGTCAATCGCCGCGACAGCAGCAGCAGCCAGGTTTGTCAATGCTTCGCCGACTGCAAGGCGCCCCGATGCCGCCGGATGGGTCACAGCAACCGGCGATCGTTCGCCGATGGCCATGGCCTCGCCACGGTAACCCTCGTAATCGAGCGACGTGACCCCGACGTCGCTGACCGGTATCTGCCACGGCCCGACGAATTGATCCCGCGCTACCAGGCCTCCAACCGTGCGATCACCAATCGTTATGAGGAAAGATTTGTCGGCGACCGTGGGGAAACGTATCACGCGAAAACAGGCTTCCTCGATATCCAGGCTTGCGAAGCCGGCAGCGGCGGGCCCGGTTCGGCTGCGTTGGACCTGCATGACGGTCCGCGGCGGCTTGCCAAGTAACAGCTCCATAGGCAAATCGACCGGACGGTCTCCGGCAGCCCGGTCCGTCACCAGCAAATCTCCGCTATCATCAATGTGGCCAATGACCGCGAACGGGCACCGTTCGCGCTGGCACACGGCCGTAAACCAATTCAATTTATCGGGCATGATGGCGAGAACGTATCGCTCCTGAGCCTCGTTGCACCATATCTCAATCGGTGACATGCCCGGTTCGGCATTTGGCACATCCCGCAATTCCACGGCAGCACCGCGACGACTATGATCGACGAGTTCGGGTACGGCGTTCGATAATCCTCCAGCGCCAACATCGTGCAGGATCACCAGGGGGTTAGTTCCCGCGGTTAAGCCTTCGGCCCAGCAGCTGTCAATCACCTGCTGGGCGCGCCGCTGCATTTCGGGGTTACCACGCTGCACCGAGGCGAAATCCAGTTCTTCGCTACTCGTGCCGCTGCCCATGGAAGACGCCGCGCCGCCGCCCAGTCCAATCAACATGGCTGGACCACCGAGAACGATCAGTAGTGAACCCGCGGGAACATCACCCTTATGCACATCGTCGGCACGTATATTGCCGAGGCCGCCGGCAATCATGATCGGCTTATGATATCCCCAGGCTTTGTCGTTGCTGTCTCCTGCGGGTATTTCGAAGCTGCGGAAATAACCAAGAATATTGGGTCGCCCGAATTCGTTATTAAAGGCCGCACCACCGATCGGGCCCTGCAACATGATGTCCAGCGCCGAGGCAATCCGGTTTGGCATTCCAATCGTTCGCTCCCACGGTTGCGGATCATCAGGAAGCTGGAGATGGGAAACGGTAAAGCCCGTTAAACCGGCCTTCGGTCTGGCGCCGCGTCCGGTTGCACCCTCGTCACGAATCTCGCCTCCACTGCCGGTTGCCGCGCCGGGAAAAGGCGCGATCGCCGTCGGGTGATTGTGAGTTTCCACCTTCATTAGCGTGTGAACAGGTTCCTCGTAGTGCCGATATTCACCAATAGCGCCGCCCGCCACCAGCCGATTGGCCGTAGCGCCTCTCATTACGGCGGCATTGTCAACGTAGGCGCTCAGTACGCTGTCCGGATTGACCGCATGAGTCGACCGAATCATGTCAAACAGACTCTGTTCCTGTTCGACACCGTCAATGACCCAACGAGCATTAAAAATCTTGTGCCGGCAATGTTCCGAGTTGGCCTGAGCAAACATCATTAATTCAGTATCCGTTGGATCACGGCCAAGTTCGTGGAATTTTTCCGCCAGATATTCGATTTCATCGGCCGAAAGCGCCAGGCCCAGATCACGGTTGGCACGCTCTAACGCCACGGCACCATCGCTCCGTAACGGAATGTGCGCCAATAGACGAGCCGCATGGGAGGCAAACAAAGCGTCTTTATCCGCCCCTTCAGTCAACACCGACTCCGTCATTCGATCATGCAGCGATGCGGAGACGATGTTGATGTCGTCATCTGTCAATGGTCGGCTAGCATGAATCGAATACTCGACACCGCGTTCAATTCTCTCGACGCACTTCAGTCCGCAAATCTTTGCGATATCGGTCGCTTTGCTCGACCATGGGGAAATGGTTCCGATACGTGGAACGACTAAGAGGGTTCGGAGGCGTCCACGTTCCATTCTCTGGTCGTCGCGCGCAGAAGTCCTGCGCCGTGTATCCGATTCGGCATTCGCATGACGGCCATAACTCAATAATTCCTGAAGCACGGACATATCCGCGCTGCCGACCGGTTCCGTCAGATCGACAATATGCGCAAAGCGTGCCGTGATGCTCTGAATTGCCGGTACGCGAGCCTGCAAGTCGCGCAGCAGCTGTTCCAGACGAAAATCGGATAACGCGGTCGAGCCTGGTAGTTGGAGCATCAGCCTTTTATTGGAAAGTGGTTCAAGGAATCAGCAATCGGGCAAATCGGTTTAGTGCATTAGGCTAGCTCTTGTCATTGCCCTGGCCACCGGGGGGATATACAGGCATTGGGAACTGCGTCACGTTGCCACCTTCCACTGAACTGATCTTGCTAATTCCCTGTTTCTCGACCTGATCGACACGCATCACGGCGTGCATCGGAATATAGGTTCGCTGGACACCCTCGAATTCCGATTTTATGCGCTCTTCTGACGGGTCAACGACGACGGAGGTTCGCTCGCCAAAGACCAATTCCTCAACCTCAACAAACCCAAACAGCTCGCCGTGCGAGATACTCCGAGCATAGATTTCGTAAACCTTGCCCTGATTCATGAAAATAATCCGATATAAATGTCGTGCCGTCATCAGGAAGGAACTCTCCGGGGATTTAGTTAAATGAGTAGCGAGCATAGCTCAGTGGCCGCGGATTATAACCCACTCTGCGCCGGGCCAGAGGCCATGGGAAATGTGAACTGTGGCTGCGCATCTGAGGGGATATTCAATCATTATTCCCGTCTCAGAGGCTGCAGAACTGACTCGCGCTGCTGCGCCCCCTAAACATCATTCTTTCCGGAGAACTTGGATGCCGCTGCGTTTACGCGTCATCAGTGACAATCGCACAGAGCTTCGTAACGAGCACACCAAAGAATTTGCCGGTTGCGGGGGCACTATTGGTCGCAAAGCAGACAACGACTGGGTGTTGCCCGATCCGAAATCGTATGTGTCCGGGCGGCACGCGCTGATCGACTTTCAGGGACGTGCCTATTACCTGTTGGACACGAGCCGCAATGGCGTGTACGTCAACAACGACGATGCACCCGTAGGTCGAGGCCATCCACAAAGACTGTTTGACGGTGACCGATTGCGTTTCGGGGAATACGATATTCTGGTCGAAATCACCCCGGGCGACGATGATGGCATGCGTGATTCTGTCGTCCGAGCCCAGCTGGTAGCGGAAGATGATTCGATGGAGCTTCAGCTTGTCGACGAAAGACGGCTGGTTGAGGATGAGGTTCTGGCTCGCCATCTTTCGACAACCGAAGGTTCAGGAAATCACAGTCAGCTTAGCGAAGGCCCGCGCCGCTCAAAACCGAAGTCTCCCCCGGATCTATTGCAAGAAGGTCAAAATCAAGCGGTGGCCGCACTGCTGAAAGCTGCGGGCCTGAAATCAACAGACCTTGCCGGCAGTGTTCCAACTGAGGTAATGCAAAACGCCGGCCAGATCCTGCGCCACCTGGTGATTGGACTGACCGATTTACTCCGCGAGAGACGGCAGTTAAAAGAGGCCTTTCGCTTATCACAGACGATCATCGAGGCTGGGCAAAATAACCCACTGAAGTTTTCGCCGACGGTTGACGATGCGCTGAGATATCTGCTTGGTGACCGCAGTGAATCATACCTTTCGTCACAGGAAGCAATCGAAACGGCTTTCTCGGAGGTCAGAAATCACGAGCAGGCCGTGCCAAAAGCCATGCTCCAGGCGCTTCAGGATTTTATCGAGCGATTCGACCCGGACGAGTTGCGCCTGCAATTTGACCAGGGGCTAAAACGTAACCCGCTGCTTGCGGGTGCGAATAAATTGAAATACTGGGAATTGTATGAAGACTGCTACCAGGCATTGATCCATGGTGAAGAAGGCAAGCTTCCGGATGCTTTCAGCCGCGAATTCGCGCGGGCATACGAGCAGGAAGTCGAAGTCCTAAAGTCGAACCGCCACAATTAACCCACATTTGTCGCCGGGTTCCGGATAAGCCGTTCAGGCTTTTAAATGACAATGATTCTCATTTAGAATAAGCATATAGAGGATCATTAAGTCTCCCGAACATGACACTGAATCAACTCGGCATAGGCCAACAAGCCACGATTACGGCAATCGTCGGCGAAGGGCCGCTGATACAGCGGCTTATGGCGCTCGGAGTGCTGGAGGGATCGACTGTGTCGGTGACTCGCAAAGCGATTGGTGGTGACCCCATTGAAATAATAGTCATGGGATATTCCCTGTCGCTGCGGCTGGAAGAAGCCAGTCGCGTAGAAGTCGCGCTCGATAATCATGGTTAAACCAGGCGCGTCACTACAACCCCAGTCGCCGTCAGCCCAGCCGGCATCGGCACCCGTCATTGCCGTAATTGGCAACCCAAATACCGGTAAGAGCACGCTGTTTAATATGCTGACCGGGCTCAAACAAAAGACGGCGAACTACCCGGGTGTTACGGTGGAACGCCATACCGGCACCATCAACGTGGGCGACCAGGAAATAGGCCTGGTTGACCTGCCGGGCGCCTACTCTCTGGCCGCTCAGTCGCCGGATGAAATGATCGCTATAGACGTGCTGCTCGGTCACGTAGAAAAACTGGACCGGCCAAAAGCGATTCTGGCTGTTGCTGATGCCACTAATCTGCGCCGCAATTTATTCCTCGTAACGCAGTTGATAGAACTCAATCTACCCGTCATCCTGGCCATAAACATGATAGATCTCGCTGAGCAAAAAGGGCTGCAGCACGATTATGGTCGCCTGGCCAACCAACTTGGCGTCACTGTCGTACCCGTGGTTGCCACAACCGGGCAGGGATTCGATGAGTTGCGCGAAGCATTAGCCCGGTCAATCGACGCAGCGCCGCCAGATCGACCATTTTTGCTGCCCGAGGTGCATGCCGGCGCCGAAGAACTATGGTCGCGGCTCGATTCCACCGGCCTGCATTTATCGGAATACGAGGTTGAGCGCGCTCTGATCGATGCCCGCGGCCCCGCCGAAAGGCGATTCGAATACAGCGCGGGTGAAAGATTTGTTGCCGAACTCGAAGAGCTGCGCGGTCGACTTTCGGCCGGCAGCTCTCTGGCGGCAATGGAGGCCAAAGCACGTTATGACCTGATCACCGACGTCCTCGATAAGGTCGAAACCCGCAGTGAACTTCCTTTGACCATGGCCGACAGATTGGACCGGATTACCAATCAACCTGTGGTTGGAGTAATCCTGTTTATAACGGTGATGGCGACCGTATTCCAGGCCGTCTTTTCGTGGGCAACGCCGGTAATGGATCAAATAGACGCGGCCACAACCTGGATCGGATCTGCGCTCCTCACAGTGCTGCCACCGGGCGCCGTGGCTAGCCTGCTGGTTGATGGCGTCATTGGTGGCGTCGGCAGTGTCCTCATATTCCTGCCACAGATACTGATTCTCTTTGCATTCATAATCTTCCTCGAGGATTCCGGCTATATGCCCCGGGTGGCGTTTATGATGGACCGGCTAATGCGCAGCGCCGGTCTGTCCGGGCAATCATTTATTCCAATGCTTTCGAGTTTCGCCTGTGCCGTGCCCGGTATCATGGCAACGCGCGTAATCCCGGAGCGTCGCGACCGTCTGGCAACAATGCTGGCGGCGCCCATGATGACCTGTTCGGCACGCCTGCCCGTTTATGCGCTGCTGATCGCGGCCTTCGTGCCGGACCAGAATATCTTGTACGGCCTCGTAAATACTCAGGGATTAGTCCTGCTGGGGCTATATCTACTGGGGATCATCGGCGGCATTGGTACAGCAATGCTGTTGAAGCGAACAGCCCTCCGCGGTCCGACGCCGACATTCTTGATTGAACTGCCGCCTTACCGACTGCCGAAGCTGCGTTCGGTCCTGTTAAAGCTATTAGCTCGGGGGCGCATATTCCTGACGCGTGCCGGGACCATTATCTTTACGGTAGCGGTAGTCGTCTGGGCACTCTCTTATTTCCCCCGGTCACCGGCAGTCATTGCCGACTTCAGCGAGCTGCGGGCTGCTGCCGTCATGAATTTTCAGAATGCAGCGCTGGCCGAACGCATCGAAGAATTGGACCAGCAAGAGGCCGCTCAATTACTGGAAAGTAGCGCGCTTGGTCGGATGGGAAAAGTAATCGCGCCTGCCTTCGCACCGTTGGGCTGGGACTGGAAAGTATCGGCGGCCGTCATAGCTGGTTTTCCGGCACGCGAAGTCGTGGTCGCAGTGCTGGGAACGATTTACGCCGTAGGCGATAAAAACGAAAGTGCGCTGGTCAGCAGATTACGCCAGGCAAAACATGCGGACGGCAGACTGGTCTTTTCGCTACCCATGGTCATCGGCCTCCTGGTCTTCTATGCATTTTGCCTCCAATGCGTAGCAACCATAGCGGTAATGTACCGCGAGACGAACGGATGGCGATGGCCGCTGTTCGCCTGGGGATACATGACTGGACTTGGATATATTGGCGCTTTGCTGGTATACCAGATCGGGAGTTGACCGGAATAAGCCGACTAAAACTTATGTCCCTTGGATTGCAGGAAATAGTTGCTTTAATTATCGTCGCGGCCGTGGTCGGATTCGCCTTGTACCGGCGTTGGCGCCGTAGCAGCAACGCGGGCGTCGGCTGTTCGGGTTGCGACGATAATCGAACCAGTGCGACAAATGATAAGCCAATAAATTTTTATCGGCGCCAACGCTGAACCACAGTTACGCACTCCCGTGCAATAATCGCCATAGCCTCAATATTCAGCGCACTCGATCCGACCATGTGACGTGGATCACATTACGCTGGCGAAAATCGATCGTCGCACTTCCCACATTCTAATGAATCCGGCCCTCTGCCGGTGACCATGCGCGAATTCAAGAGGCCATAGTTTTACAAAACGCCGGTCTGTGCATTCGATCACAGCTTTCCGTGCCCGAACCATGTGGAGTAGGCAGGTTTCCGGGAAAGGGCCTGGGAGCGGGTTAGTGTTGGGCGAATCTTGCGAGGGAATCGTAAATGATCATGCGCATGCGAAGATTGCTAAATAGAATTTGGCTCACATCGACTGCAGTTTTGCTTCTCATATTGTTGCCGTTAACTGCCTGGCCATATCCGGAAGCCGGAGCAGAAACCGAGGAACTTATGGGACTCAGCCTGGAAGAATTACTCCAGGTTACGGTAACCACCGCAGCACGAAAGCCGCAGTCCCTATCTGATACAGCCGCGGCCATTTTTGTGGTTAGCCAGGAAGATATTCAGCGCTCCGGAGCCAGAACCCTGCCGGATATTCTGCGAATGGTGCCCGGCATCCAGGTGCAGCAGGTGGACGCCAGCAGCTGGGCGGTCACGTCACGTGGCTCGAATGGCATATTCGCCAATAAGCTACTGGTGCTGATGGATGGGCGCACTCTTTATAGCCCATTATTTTCTGGGGTGCGCTGGGATATTCAAGACACCGATTTAGCGTCCATCGATCGAATCGAGGTTATCAGGGGTCCTGGCGCCGCGATGTGGGGGGCCAATGCCGTAAATGGTGTCATCAATATCATTACCAAGCACACTCGTGAAACCGACGGCTTTCAAGCCGAGGCGGCGGTAGGCGATTTAACCAGCCTGGAAACAACGGCACGCTTCAGTGGTGCAGCAGGAGATGATTTCCACTACAGAGTCTATGGAAAGTATTTTGATCGCGATGGCTACGCCCCGGAAGTAAACGGCAATTCCTATGACGATTGGGACATGTGGCGAATCGGTGGACGCTTCGACTGGTCAGTCAATACGAATGATGAAATTACGCTTATCGCCGAAGTTTATGATGGCAACGTTGGCGACAATATCCTGCAAAATTCGGTCACGCCCCCTTATCAAATCGTCAGCAATATTTCCGATGACCCGAGTGGCGAATTCGCATTGGCGAGATGGAACCGAACGCTTTCGGATACTTCAGATTTCCAACTCAAAATGTACGTCGACCACACGGAGCGAGACAAGATCGCACCCGAAGAGGCTCTCGACACGATAGATGTCGATTTCCAACATCACTTCAAGCTTGGGTCTCGACATGATCTCGTCTGGGGCCTCGGTGTGCGCCGCACAGAGGACCAAACGACCGGCAGCCAGACAGTTGCGCTGGATCCGGAAAATAGAACTCAACGCCAATACAGTGGCTTCATTCAGGATGAAATTCGGCTGTACCGCGAAAAAGTCTATCTGACGCTCGGCACTAAGGTAGAGAAAAATAACTTCAGCCAGTCGAATACGGAGTGGTCTCCGAATGTACGGCTAAGTTGGCTGCTGAACGACACGAATACCGCCTGGGCGTCTATCGCCAAAGCAGTCAGAACGCCGAGTCGCATCGAGCAGGATGGCCGCATTCTGGGTATTGTCGAGCCGCCATTCACCGGAACGAATACTTTTCCCGTGCCTTTCGCGCTCACAATCAACGGCAACCCATTGCTCGACAGCGAAGAAGTCATTGCTTACGAAATCGGTTACCGCGCCCAGCCGACCCGATCAATGACGCTGGACGTGGCGTTTTTCTTTAATGACTACAAGGATATTCGCACCCTGGCCAGCCAGGGTGTTTTCTGTCAACCCGCGGGACTCCCAATCAGTGAACCGGCCTGTTTCTTCGGCCCGATCGACTACGCAGAGCTGCCGCTGCTGATGATGAATCAAATCGATCAGGATACCAAAGGCATGGAAATCAGCATGTCTTTCAGGATCCGCGACTGGTGGCGAATTCATGGCGCGTACTCCTATCTGAAAATCGACGGTAATGACCAAATCAACCTGCCGGTGAATGCTGGCGAAGACAGCCCGGAGCACCAGCTGTCTTTGCGTTCCAGCATGAACATCAATAGCTCCACGAAGTTCGATTTCTGGATGCGCTACGTCGATGAACTTCAGATTCAGAACGTTGATAGCTATGTGACCCTCGACGCCCGTGCAAATTGGGCGATCAGCGACACATGGCAGGTCAGTCTTACGGGCCGAAATCTGCTGGATTCGAGCCACCTGGAATTTCGCGAGGAATTCGGTCTAAACCAGAGCGTGGAAATTCCGCGCGAATTCCTTGCGGAAATACGATGGCAGTTTTAAACGCCACCGATTGATGATGTCAGTGCAGCAAATGATCTTGTCTTTGATTCATCACATCCATGCTGCCGTGTCTCGACGGCTGTGCCTGCCCGTTCACCTGGCCCTCGGTCTGGCAATGCTGGGCTTTTTGCCGAGCACGGTGTCAGCTGATCCGCCCGTATCCGAGTACGCCGTAAAGGCCGCAATTATTTACAAGATCTCCAAGTTCGTAGCGTGGCCCGAAGATGCATTTTCGTCGCGCATAGAACCCCTGCCTGTCTGCCTGCCAGATGCAGATCCAATTGGACCAGCCATGGATGCGCTGGCCGGAAAAATTGTCGGGGGCCGTCCGATTGCAATAAGACGCCTGGACGAGATATCGACCGTCGCAACGGATTGCAAAATCCTGTTTCTCGGTCAGAACTCAAGCGCCTCGCAAATGAAACTCGTCTCTAACGTTGCCAGCGCGCCGGTGCTGACGATTGGCGACAGCAACGATTTTGTTGATTTAGGTGGCATCGTGACTCTGGAAATAGAGCAAAGCCGGGTGCAGTTCGCGATCAACGTCGATGCAAGCGAACGTGCCGGACTCAACATCAGCGCACAGCTTTTGCAGCTCGCGACTATAAAGGACGGGGGTTAACGTGTGTCAATGAGAGCATTTGCCGACATCCCCATTGCGAAAAAGTTAGTCAGCATCATGCTGGCAACAACCGTGGCGGCATTGCTGCTCGCTTCACTGATGCAGGCATTCAGCGAAGGCATGGCATACCGCCAGGATATCGTCCGACAGCTGGTAACGATGGCAGATGTTATAGGGACGAACAGTGCAGCGGCGATTACGTTTGAAGATCGCGTGCTGGCAAACCAGGTTCTGAATTCACTTAATGCCGAACCAAACATAACCAACGGTCATATTTTTGACATCAACGGCGACTTGGTATCTGTGTATGCGAAGCGAACCGATGTAACGACGGAATCGCATGAGTTCGATAAAGCGCGAAGAACTTTTCTGGACGAATGGGTAAACCAGGCTCCGTCGATTCGATCGTTCATAGAATCAGGCTTCGTCGACATCGTTCAACCGGTTTATTTCGATCGAGAAAAAATCGGATATGTGCACCTGCGAGGCTCGCTGCAGCCGCTGGCGAAGACTTTAACCCGGTTCGCGCTGATGGCCTTGCTTACGATAGCGCTGGCAGGGCTGGTCGCCTACTTCCTTTCTTTTCGACTGCAGGCGCTCGTCTCCCGCCCGATTCTTGCGCTTGCCGATCTTATGGGGCGTGTCACCGAGAAAGAAGATTTCTCATTGCGAGCCGAGAAAACCGGCAACGATGAAGTTGGCAGTCTCATAGATGGTTTCAACACGATGTTGACGCAGATCTCCGAGCGAGACCAAAGGCTCAATGAAAGTCGGCAGCAGCTCGACGAACAGGCGACCAGCCTGGCCCAGACCAATGTTCAGCTAAAAAAGGCAATCGCCGAGTCGATTACCGCGAAAGAGGCGGCCGAATCTGCCAGCATGGCAAAAAGTGAATTTCTGGCTCGCATGAGTCATGAGATTCGCACCCCGATGAATGGCGTTCTTGGCATGACAGAACTCATTCTCCGCTCGAACCTTGACAGCAAACAGCAGCATTTCGCCGAGACGATCCAGGACTCTGCTGAATCGCTGCTACATCTCATAAATGACATCCTGGATTTTTCGAAAATCGAAGCCCGGAAATTACACCTTGAGACGGCCGAGTTCGATGTGCGTGACGTGGTGGAAGGCGTGGTGGAATTACTATCGATACGTGCGCAAAGCAAGGGCATCGAACTGTTATGCGATGTAACGCCACAAATGGACACCTATGTTCGCGGCGATCAGACGCGTCTGCGGCAAATCCTCACGAATTTGATTGGCAATGCGATCAAATTTACTGAGCAGGGCGAGGTCATCGTTCGTGTCAGGTCGAAGGGTAATGACGGTTCGAAGGCGGGCTTTCTTTTCGAGGTCATTGATTCGGGTATTGGCATTCGCCCCGAAAGTCAGAAGATGATTTTTGAGCTGTTCTCTCAAGAGGACGGCAGCACGACACGCCGCTACGGCGGGACCGGGCTCGGCCTCGCCATTTGCAAGGAGCTTGTAGAGCTCATGGACGGCGACATCGGCGTACGCAGCAATGCGGACGAGGGAACGACGTTCTGGTTTACGACTTACTTTAAGACCGACAACAGTGCCTGCCACGAGATGACTCTGTCGGATCTTAAAGATCCCGCTTCGCTGCGTGTTCTGGTCGTTGACGACAACGCGACAAATCGCGAGATACTGCAGCATCAACTGCTGGCCTGGGAGATTAGGGCCGCAGTGGCCGACAGTGGTCCGGCAGCACTGCAAGAGTTAGCAACGGCCGCCGCAGACGATTCCCCCTATCAGCTGGCAATACTCGACTGGCATATGCCTGAGATGGATGGTCTTGAGCTTGCAAGGGCGATTCGGTCAAACACATCACTGAGCGCTACGCGTTTGATCATGCTGGCATCCGCAACGTCAGATGACGGCGGCCAATGTATGCGCGACGCGGGCGTGCAGATGCACCTTAATAAGCCCGCACGCCCCGCGCAGCTAAGAAAATGTATCGCCAAGGTCCTCAACATCGAGCGCACAACCGAGTTACCAAATCACAACAAGAAACCCGCAAACGAGGAATATTCCGGGCACTTTGATCAGGCCCATATCCTCTTGGTCGAGGATAACCCGGTCAATCGTGAAGTTGCGACGCAAATGCTGGCCGCAATGCATTGCCAGGTCGATCAAGTCACAAACGGTCAGGACGCCTTAGAGATCGTTCGAAAAGTGAACTTTGACCTCGTTCTGATGGACTGCGAAATGCCAATCATGGACGGATACGCAGCCACGGAAGCAATCAGGGAGTGGGAACGCGATCTCGTCGACCATCAAAGACTCCCTATTCTCGCGATTACTGCACACGCTTTGCACGAAGACCGTCAACACTGCTACGAAGCAGGCATGGATGATTATTTGAGCAAGCCATTCAGCATGAAGGAGCTTCGTTCCATTCTGGCAAAGTGGCTACCGACCACGAAGGCTTTCGACGCTCAAGAAGTCGGTGAAAATGTCAAGCCATCATCCAACGTTGACCAGGAACCTGACACTGCGATTCAAATCGAAGCGCTGGAAATGATTGGGTTACTCGACCCTGCTCAGGGCAAGAACCTGGCGACCCGGGTCATAGGCGTGTATGAAAATAGCTCAATCGAGCTCATCGATAGATTGTCGGACGCACTGAGTGACGGCGACGTCGACCGAGTTCGGACAGCAGCTCACGCGTTGAAGTCCAGCAGCGGCAATGTTGGCGCGGCCCGGCTAGTGACAATGTGCCGGGATATTGAATTGGCCGCCAGAGATAAAGAATTGAATGGACTCATCGAGCGATTAGCCGCGATCAAGAAAGAACATGCTCAGGTTCTCGGTGAACTACGCAAGTGGAGTCAGGACTGACAGTCGGCCAAGCTCATGGACACGATTGCGAACATACAGAAGGACGTGATTTTGGTTGTCGATGACGACCCTACATTGCGTATGCTGGTGCGAGCAACGCTCGAAAAAGCAGGATTTCAGGTTGAAGATGCGGAGGATGGCGAGGCCGCGCTGGTCAAGTTTATTAAATATCAGCCAGCTTTGATTCTCATGGATGTCGAGATGCCGAAACTGAACGGCTACGAAGCCTGCAAACGCATCAGAGAAGACGCAGTCGGCGCGCATGTCCCGATATTGATGGTAACCGGGCTCGAAGATATCGACTCCGTCAATCGCGCCTATTCGGCCGGCGCCACGGACTTCCTGCCGAAGCCGATTAATTGGACGCTTCTGAGTCACCGCGTCCGATATGTTCTGCGCACGAGCCGCACTTATGAGGAATTGCGCGCCAGCGAAGCTAAAAATAACGCGCTGCTCAACGCTATGCCGGACACTTTATTCGTAATACGTCGAGACGGTAGGATCGTTAATTACCTGGCCGGCAGCAAAGAAGCCACGATGCCGGAACCGCGCGGTGATCAATTGCAAATATCGGAATACTTGCCGGAAGACGTCGCAAGCGAGTGGTCTAAACTAATTCAATCGGTAGTGAAAGAAGGACAACCACAACGATACGAATTCAGCCTTGGCAATGAAGCGGAAAAGAACCACTATGAATTACAGATGGTTCCCTATCTGAATGACCTCACGCTGGCAATCATACGTGAGATCACGGACAGGAAACGCGCTGAAGAACGCGTCCATCGGCTGGCATATTTCGACACGCTTACTGGCCTGCCAAATAGACAACTCTTTCAGCAACAACTGACCGTTGCTATCAAAACAGCGGAGAAAAAAGATTTAAAGGTCGCGGCGCTTTACGTCGATTTGGACAACTTCAAGCGCATAAACGACACACTTGGCCATAGTTTCGGTGATGTGGTGTTAAAAACTATCGCAAAAAGGCTGGACAAATGCATTCGCGCCGATGATTGCGTCATAAGACCCGACCTCGATGAAGAAAACGTGCGCTTGGCGCGACTCGGTGGCGATGAGTTCGTGGCAATTCTTCAAGACATCGAGTGTGAAGCCGATGTCGCCGCCGTAGCCGATCGAATTCGATCAGAGCTTACACGCCCGGTCGAGCATCTGGGACATGAGTTTGTCGTGACATCCAGCATCGGCGTGTCCCTTTATCCGGACGATGGAGTTGATATCGACACTTTGATGAAGAATGCCGACGTCGCCATGTACCAAGCAAAGAATGCCGGCCGGAACAGCGTTCGTTTTTACTCCGGGACAATGAGCCTGCGCTCTCTGGAACGTCTCCAATTAGAAAACAGCCTGCGCTACGCACTGCAGCGAAATGAACTGTTTCTGCATTATCAGCCGCAAATAAACCTGAAGACGAAACGTATGATCGGAGTCGAGGCTTTGTTGCGATGGGAACATCCCGTCCACGGAAGCGTCTCACCGTCCCGCTTCATACCGCTAGCCGAGGAATGCGGCTTGATTACCCCCCTCGGCGAATGGGTACTTGCTACCGCCTGTCGCCAGACTAAAGCCTGGCAGGATAAATACGAACGAGAACTGGATATCGCCGTGAATCTTTCCAGCCAGCAATTTTTCAGCAGCGATGTCGCCAGTGTCGTCCTGAAAACGATCTATGAAGCCGGATTGACGCCCAATTCCATGCATTTGGAACTGACTGAAACCATTCTAATGAATGACGTCAAGGCAACCATAATTACACTCAATAAACTCCGGGACGCTGGCGTCTCCCTGGCGATGGATGATTTCGGAAAGGGCTATTCATCTCTCAGCTACCTTAAGCAACTGCCGTTGGATACGTTGAAAATCGATAAATCGTTTGTCATCGACCTGGAACATAATCGTGATGATGCCGCAATCTGTGCTGCCATCATCTCAATGGCCCACAATCTGGACATGAAGGTCATCGCTGAGGGCGTGGAGACGCGGGAACAGCTGCAATACCTGGAGGAACACGGTTGCGACCAGGTGCAAGGGTATCTGATCAGCAAGCCTTTATCAGCGGAAGACCTTGAAGAACGGTTCCTGAAAGATATTCTCGAAAAGATGCCCGAGCAATAGGCCGAATTTTGCCCTGGATGTATTAGTCGGCATTTGGTCCGACCAACAGTGTCAGATTTGATCGCATCTGACTGGCTGGTAATCACTCAGACTTAAATTTGCAAACACTGTAAGACGGGTATCGCATTGGTTCGTCGATTCCAAACGGTCATGCGCTGTCCAGGCCTTGTCTGCGGCATAACTTCGCAGGGAATAAAGCGGACCGCAGGGAGCTATCCCAGCGAAGGTATGCCGCAGACAAGGCCGAATGCCGGGCAGCGGATTCGGTTGGCGGACATCGGCTATTCCGGATAGGTGCCAGAGCTCGCGGCAGGCCGCCCAAGACTCTTTCCTTGGGATGGCTCCCTGCGGTCCGCTTTATTCCCGCGGAAAGAGTCTTGGCCGGCCTGCCTCCAACAGTAGAATTGCGAATAATGGAATAATGGGGACAGTCCCCATTATTCGGACCCTGTCTGTCCGAGCAGATCTGACGTTTCACACCTGGAATCCGTTGTGTGGGAAATCAATCGCTATGACTGATGAGGCCCTGAGACCATAAGTCGGAGATTTTTCTTTTTCACACGACGGTCTTTTAAAGCATTTAGTCTAACCGTCCAGCGGCGCAACCAGGTTCTGCGACGAAATCAAACAGGCCTCCGTGGCCCTTTTCTTGATCTGCTCGAGCCGCGGTGAGTTCTTGCCGTATTGGTCAACATATTCGTTTTCATTGGGCGGGAAATTCTCTATTACAAATTTCCAGATACAGGTGCAGAACACGGCGAATTGCACTTCGCTCAGACCGGTCCTGCGCCGCCAGCTTTCGGACTCTCTGCAACTCGACGCATTCGCCTCGATCATTTCTGCGACTGGCAGCGCTACAGCAGGCGGGCGGCCAGCTACTGAACCGACTGAATGCCCGAATGATTGTTCAGCAGCCATGTATAGACCATAAGGCGGCAAGAACAAAGCTGCGGCGGCGTGCAAGACTTCATGATCCTTATAGGCATGATATGCACCGTAAAACCATGAAGCTATCAATGCACCCCCCACGATCCACACGAGTGGATTGTTCGGGGCATCAATTCGGCGCATCGCAAACTGCTGATACCGGGACTGGTAAAATGTCCGCCGCCAACATTCTTTTATTCAACAACGGCAATCAATTCGACCTCGAAAGTCAACGCCGCACCACCCGGAATTGTGCCCGCCCCTCGATCGCCGTAAGCGACTTTGGCAGGACAAGTCACCTCGCTTTTACCGCCCTCTTTCATCAGCGTCATCGCTTCCTTCCAGCATGGAATTACTTTACTCAGCGACGCTGTGAACGGCTCGCCGCGATCAACGGAGCTATCGAAAACAGTCCCATCACGCAATATGCCATGATAATGAGCTTTGACCACAGAATCGGCCGCGGGCGTCTTGCCGGTGCCGGCAACCAACTCCCTGAATACGATACCCGACTCCGTCGTTATGGCGCCGTCTTTGGCGGCCATCTTGTCGAGGTAGGCCTGCGCCGCGGCCTTCTCTTCCTCAGCACCTGATGCCATTCGCTGTTCGGCCAGTGCCTGAATTTTCTGTGTGTATATCTGGTCGTCAAGCTTGATCGCCTGGCCTTTTGCAGCGTCGCGTAATCCCTGGAGAACCCAATCGATCTCTTCATCCGATAGCTTCATTCGCGATAGATTTAGACCTATGTTGCTACCTATGTAGTAAAAAGTTTTGTCTTCTTCGCTTTTGAACTCACCATCCGCTGCATACACGGCGTTGCAGGTAAATAACAGAACGATTGCCGAGAGGCAGTTGATTTGGCGATTATTCATAGTCACTCCTTGCTTAACGTTGAGAATTCTCTGTCGAAGTGAGAGGCATGGATTCGTTCGCTGCCGCTCACTCACCCCTCCGGGGCGCCTGCGGCGTCCTCTCCCCGTCATCTGGAACGCTGCGCGATCCATCTGCCGGACCCGAGTCAAACCAAAGGGTTCTCACCGGGCTCTCACCTCACTGGTAAAATATAAGCGGCCTGAAGGCCACTTATATTTTACTGGCGGAGGGAGAGGGATTCGAACCCCCGTGGGGCTACGCCCCCAACTGATTTCGAATCAGCGCCGTTTGGCCGCTCCGGCATCCCTCCTGGTACTCTGGGCACTGATTATAGGGGCTTTTACTAATCCTGCCAGACGCAAGTTCCCCCTTTGAAACATAATCTGCTCCGCAAGCTTCGATTAAGATAGCCAGCAGGTCGAAGACAACGGCGTCGGTCACCCAGCTCCGTCGGGACTCCGATCCCCAGCGTAAGCCTGCAAAGCCTTCAGAAATTCAGCGGGTCGCTTGATACATGCATTGTTAACGGCGCCACTATCAATGGAACAGCCCGACGGTGCCGGTTGCGCCTGCTCGCCTTCGGAAGCTTTTTCCATGTGATAGAACTTGAACCACTGGTCGAGTTCAGCTGTCCTGCCACGCCTGGAATTCGTGTACCTGCGGTAGGCATCGTAACGCTTGAAAACCAGTCGAACTTCTTGCGGGTCAATACACGACTCGCGACATAATTCCAGCCAAACCTGATCGGTTCCATGACTCATTAGCTGCGATCATTCCATTGTCAACTGAATTGGCGGCGCAATATAGGCGCAGCATGCGACTGGCTTTGGCTATTATCGATCAATGAAATAAGGCTCTCTAGTTTCAGTCTTATGTCAGAATAACATCATAAATTCTTGATATAAATAGAGTTTTACATAAATAGCGTAAAACAAACAGTGTCCGTTGACGTAGCGTGACACGTCACGCGCATTATAAAATATCAGTATGTGCGCGACTCCCCATACGGGATCCCTGACTTGCGAGGCTGTGACTCGATGAGATGGGGTCTGATCATATGCTGTTCGGTGTTTATGGCGACCTGTGCTCAGCCGCCTTCGCTGCTCGACGAGATAGTATCGCTCGGCGAACTGCGCGTCATCACTCGCAATAGCCCGACAACCTTTTATACCGGATCCAATGGTCCCGAGGGACCTGAGTATGATCTCGTCATGGGCTTCGCGAATTTCATTGGCGTTCAACTAAAACTCAAAACCGCAGACCGCTTTTCTGATCTGTTAGCCGCAGTCGAATCCGGCCGGTCGCACATAGCCGCTGCGGGCCTGACCATAACACCGGAACGTGCTGCGCGCGTCGATTTCGGTCCGAGTTACCACGATGTCAGACAATATCTGATCTACAAACTTGGCACCGGAAGGCCACGAACAGTCGAAGATTTGCTTGGCAAGAAACTCGAGGTGGTCTCGGGCACCAGTTATGTAGAAACACTGGAGAATATTCAGAGCCTGCATCCTGAATTGGTGTGGACTGAGAATCCGCATGCGGATTTAGCCGAATTACTGGCCAGAGTATCCAGCCAGGAAATCGACTACACGATAGCGGATTCAAGCCTGTTTAAGGTGTACCGAAATTATGTTCCGGAAATTCGCATTGGCTTTGAACTCACGATGGGCGACTCACTGGCCTGGGCATTCCCGAAACGCCATGATCGCAGTTTGATGGAACGGGCCGAGCAGTATGTTGAATTCATTAGAAAAAATGGGGACCTCGACCGCGTCAAGGATCGTTACTACGGTCATACGAAACAATTTGACTATGTCGGCACCCGCCGCTTCATCCGTGACTACAACAGCATTCTGCCGCGCTATCGTCATATCTTCGAACGGGCCGCCAAGAATCAGAAGGTAGATTGGCGACTATTGGCGGCCATCGGTTATCAGGAATCGCATTGGGACCCCATGGCGATTTCTCCGACCGGTGTTCGCGGCATCATGATGCTCACGAAAAACACGGCCAACGTCCTCGGAATAGAAGACCGCGTCGATCCGACGCAAAGTATCCAGGGTGGCGCCCAATATCTTAAAAAGATAAAAGCACGTTTGCCTGCAACGATTAAGGAACCGGACAGAACCTGGTTCGCGCTGGCTTCTTATAACGTGGGCTACGGTCATGTTCAGGACGCCCGAATAATCACCGAACAATTGGGCAAGGAAATGGATCTCTGGGCGCATGTAAAGAATAACTTACCGCTATTGACGCAGCACAACTGGTACTCGAAAACGAAACACGGTTATGCGCGTGGCTGGGAACCGGTAATGTACGTCGAGAATATTCGCAATTACTATGACATACTGATCTGGCTTACCGAAGATGATGGCAGCGAGCCGGATATCGATGCACCGACGGTCGCCATGCATGGTGAAAAAAATCGGCAAAACGTTCCGTTCTTATTTTAGCCCGGCGTTTGCACCAGACCGCCTGGCACGAAAAAATTTCTGCAACAAATCCCGGCACTCTGATTCCAACACGCCACCGGTGACGATCAATCGGTGATTAACCTGCGGTGCGCGGACAATATCAAACACCGTGCCGGCCGAACCCACCCGCGGGTCCGCCACACCGAACACCAATCGCGATACCCGTGCGTTGACCAAGGCACCGGCACACATTGGGCAGGGTTCCAGCGTAACGTAGAGGGTGGTACCGGGAAGTCGGTAGTTGCGTGTTAGTTGGCCCGCCGCCCGCAAAACCTGAATCTCGGCATGTGCAGTGGGATCGGAACCTCCCAACATGCAGTTCCGCCCCTCGGCAATAATCCTTTCGCCGTCGACAAGCAGCGCCCCGACCGGAACCTCACCGGCTGCTTCAGCGCGGCGCGCCAGCTGCAGGGCCCGGCTCATCCAGCGATGGTCGTCGAAGCTTGAAGCCGATTCAGGTTGGTTGGCAGGCTTGGTCAAAACCGTGAACAAAAAAGGATTTGATCCCGCAGCCTATTCCCACTCAATCGTGGCAGGAGGTTTTCCGGATATATCGTAGACAACCCGAGAAATTCCGTGTACCTCATTGATGATGCGGCGGGAAACGTGATCGAGAAAATCGTATGGCAAATGTGCCCAGCTTGCCGTCATGAAATCCACGGTCTCCACGGCGCGCAATGCAATCACGTATTCGTGGCGACGGCCATCACCCATAACACCGACAGATTTGACCGGCAAGAATACCGCGAAAGCCTGACTTACATTGTCGTAAAGATCCGCGGCAATCAGCTCCTGAATATAGATCTCATCCGCGAGTCGCAGAAGATCGGCAAATTCTTTCCGTACCTCACCCAGAATCCGAACGCCAAGCCCGGGTCCGGGGAAAGGATGCCGGTAAACCATTTTCCGTGATAATCCCAGCTCCAACCCGATTTTTCGAACTTCATCCTTAAACAAATCCCGCAATGGTTCTATCAGTTCAAGGCGCATTTCCTCCGGAAGTCCGCCAACATTGTGATGAGACTTAATTACGTGTGCTTTGCCGGTCTTACCGCCCGCCGACTCGATAACATCGGGATAAATAGTCCCTTGTGCCAACCACTTTATATCGCTGAGCTTTTCCGCCTCTTCTTCGAAAACCTCGATGAAAATCCGGCCGATAATTTTGCGTTTTTCCTCCGGATCATGGACGCCCGAAAGTCCGCTGAGAAAACGATCTTCGGCATCCACCCGAATCACATTGACGCCCAGATTTTTCGCAAACACCTCCATGACCCGGTCACCTTCGTGAAAACGGAGCAACCCGTTATCCACAAAAACGCAAACCAGCTGATTACCGATCGCTTCATGCAACAAGGCGGCTACGACGGATGAATCGACGCCACCGGATAAACCAAGCAAGACCCGATCCTTGCCGATTTTCCGGCGTGTCAATTCAACGTCCCGAGCAATAATACTGTCGGGCCGCCAGATGTCGGGACAACCGCAAATGTCGTGAACGTATCGCTCGATGATTTGCTGCCCTTGATCAGTGTGCGTCACCTCCGGGTGAAACTGTATCCCGTAAAAACGCCGTGATTCGTCGGCCATGGCGGCCAGTGGCGCGTTCACAGTGCTGGCAACGGACACGAAGCCAGCCGGCATGGACGCGACGCGATCACCATGACTCATCCAAACATGAAGCATTCGGCGGTCTTCAGATGAAATCGAATCTCCCAAGCCGTCCAGTAAGCGACTCTCGTCCGTCGTCTTGAGCGTCGCATAGCCAAACTCTCGCTGACCGGACTGCTCGACTCTTCCCCCGAGTTGCGCCGCCATCGTGTGCATTCCATAACAAATACCAAGCACCGGCACACCAAGCTCGAAAACCAGTTGAGGTGCCCGCGGGGGCTCCTCCAAAACCACGGATTCCGGTCCGCCTGACAAGATGATTCCGTCGGGATGGAATTCCCGGATGGCCTGCTCATCGATATCCCAAGGATAGACTTCACTGTACACGCCGGCCTCGCGAACCCGGCGGGCTATAAGCTGAGTGTACTGAGAGCCGAAATCGAGAATCAGAATTCGATGCGCAGCCGCGTCATCGTGTGTGGCTTCTGAAGCAGGTGTCTCAGAGCGTGCGTGGTCGTTAGTCATCCTTCAGTACGATAATTGGGCGGTTCTTTGGTAATCGTCACATCGTGAACGTGGCTTTCTCGCATGCCTGCGCCGGTGATGCGAACGAAGGTAGGTTTGGTTCGCATTTCGTCGACACTGCTGCATCCGGTATAGCCCATCGCAGCGCGCACACCGCCCATCAACTGGTGGATGATCGCCACCAGACTGCCCTTGTAAGGCACGCGTCCCTCGATGCCTTCCGGTACGAGCTTCTCCAACTGTTCAGATGGATCCTGAAAATATCGATCCGAGGAACCGTAAGTCTGAGACATGGCGCCTATGGAGCCCATGCCACGGTAAGACTTGTAAGAGCGCCCCTGATACAACTCAACCTCACCGGGAGATTCTTCGGTACCGGCAAACAAACTGCCGATCATAACGCCATGGGCGCCGGCGACCAGGGCCTTGGCAATGTCTCCCGAATAGCGAATTCCACCATCTGCAATCACCGGTACGCCAGACTCGCCAGCGACTTTCACGACGTTGGCAACCGCGCTGATCTGCGGCACGCCGACGCCCGCGACCACCCTGGTTGTGCAAATGGAACCGGGACCCACGCCTACTTTGACACCATCAGCGCCGGCCGCAATCAAGGCTTCTGCCGCGTCACCGCTAATAACGTTGCCACCGATGACCTGGAGATCCGGGTAACTGCGTTTGATCTCGCGGACCCTGCGCAATACACCTTCTGAAAATCCGTGCGCGGTATCGACGACCAACAAATCCACACCCGCATCCACCAGCGCCGCAACCCTTTCGTCGGTGTCGCTCGCGGTGCCCACTGCCGCACCGACGCGCAACGCGCCCCGCGAATCCTTACAAGCGCGCGGGTAGTCAGTCGCCTTCTGGAAATCCTTGGCCGTGATCAGACCCCGAAGCGCAAATTGCTCATTCACCACCAACACTTTTTCGATGCGATGCTTGTGCAACAACGACATCACCTCGGCCTTTCCCGCGCCTTCCCGGACGGTCACGAGCTTCTCCGCCGGCGTCATCACTGAAGTAATCGGGGCATCGAGCTGGGTCTCGAAACGCATGTCCCTATTCGTCACAATACCGACAGTTTCACCCTTGTCGACCACGGGAACGCCCGAAATGTTGTTGGCACGAGTGACCTCAAGGACTTCCCGGATAGTTTTATCCGGCGACACGGTAATCGGGTCGTGGACAATGCCACTTTCATATTTCTTCACAATCCCGACCTGCGCCGCCTGTTTTGCAGGACTCATATTCTTGTGAATAACGCCCATGCCGCCTTCCTGTGCCAGGGCGATGGCCAGCCGGGCTTCTGTGACCGTATCCATGGCCGCGGACAATATCGGGATATTCAGCTCGATTGCCCGGGTAACGAGGGTATTGAGCTCGACTTCGGCAGGCAGGATGTTGGAATAAGCCGGTTGCAGCAAAACGTCGTCGAACGTAAGAGCTTGTTGTTCTATGCGCATCACGGCTCCAGCGGCTGCAGTTGGGTAAACCGTCAATGGTACGCCTCGATGAAATCCGGGTAAACTGCGAGAAGCCATGCGAAGCGACTCTTTTGAAACTCAGATCCCCCCGGCGGTGGCGGATACCCAGATCTATTCGGTCTCGCAGCTGAACCGGGAGGCAGGTCACATTCTCGAAGACAGCCTGCCGATGCTCTGGGTCGAAGGCGAAATCTCCAATCTTGCGCGACCCGGATCCGGGCACCTCTATTTTTCCTTGAAAGATCGCGACGCTCAGGTGCGCTGCGCAATGTTTCGCAATGCCAACCGGGCGCTCAGGTTCCAGGTCGATGATGGGCTGCAGGTGTTGGTGCGCGCCAAAGTGACTATCTACGAGCCGCGCGGCAGCTTCCAGCTGATTGTCGAGCAGATGGAACCGGCTGGTGAAGGGCTCCTGCGCCGCAAGCTGGAAGAACTGAAGACCCGTCTGGCTGCGGAAGGCCTGTTCGACCCGGCAGTCAAACGGCGCTTGCCCGGCGTGCCAAAACGAATCGGCATCATTACCTCTCCAAGCGGCGCTGCGATCCGGGACATTCTGCATGTTCTGCAACGTCGTTTCGCCGCGGTGCCGGTCACCATCTATCCGGTGCAGGTGCAGGGAACGAGAGCCAAGCACGAAATCGTCACGGCGCTGCAGATGGCTGCGGACCGCAATGAGTGTGACGTTCTGATTGTTGGCCGCGGCGGCGGTTCCCTCGAAGATCTATGGGCCTTCAATGAAGAAATCGTGGCGCGGGCCATTGCTGCCTGCGCGATTCCGGTCGTGTCTGCGGTCGGTCATGAAGTCGATTTCACGATCTCGGATCTGGTAGCCGACCTGCGCGCGCCGACGCCTTCCGCGGCGGCTGAGTTGGTCGTGCCGGATGCCGATGCCTGGCTAAACAGGATCAACTCCATGGCTCAGCGCAAGACCAGCGCCATTTACCGCATGCTGCAACAACGCAGAGCTCTGCTTCGTCAACTGACGGGCAGGATTTCGCGCCGTAATCCGGGATTCATTCTGCGCCAGAACGCGCAACGCATCGACGAATTCAGCCAACGCATGATGATCGCATTGAATCACAGGCTGGCCATGGACAAATTGCGGTTGAACGGCACCGCAGCCCGCCTGTTTGCGGCTGCGCCGGCCAATCAAATCGGCCAGCACCAGCAGCATCTTAAGGAAATCGGTCTGCGTCTCGACAGCGGCATGCGGGCGCATATCGACCGCGTGCAAAACAGGATAGCGCTATTGGCGGCCGGGCTACACGCGGTTAGCCCACTCGGCACACTGGAGCGAGGCTACGCGATTGTGTCGGATCCGGAAACGGGGGCCGTGATCCGCGATGCGAATACGCTGGCCAAGGGACAAAAGATTACCGGCCGCCTTGCCAAGGGATCATTTGCCGCCGAGGTGAAAAAGATCCTCACCAAATAAGCACGGCGAACGCCGCGCACCCATCAACCAGCGGCGAAAAAATCACCAATTACCGGACGAAACCCGTCCATGTCTGCGAGGAAGGAATCATGACCCTGGATGGAAGCCAGCTCCACCAGGCGCACCAACTTACCGACCGCCGCAAATTCGGCGGCCAATTCCCGTTGCTGCTCGATCGGAAATAAGCCATCAGATTCCACCCCAATGATCAATACGCTTTCCGCCTGAACGCGCTTCAACGCCGCTTCGATCGATCCGCCATGCTCCGCCAAATCGAACAAATCAGACGCCCGCGATAAATATAGATAACAATTGGCATCAAATTCCCCGATAAATTTCTGCGCATGGTGTTCGAGATAAGCCTCAACCTCGAAGTCCATCGCGAATGAATCGCCAGCGCTTCGCTCCTCCCCGGAAATTCGCTCGCGACCGAAACGCTGTTTCCACTCCTTGCCGGATCGATAGCTAATCATGCCAAGCTTGCGGGCCAGGCGCATGCCGCCTATCGGACCGCTTCCAGGTTCATACAGGCCATTTTTCCAATCCGGATCACGGCGAATCATCTCGCGTTGCAAAGACCGCAAGGCTATTGAATATGGCAAAGAACGCGCGGCCGTGGACAACAGGACCAGGTTACGACTGGTTCGCGGAAATTGGGCTGCAAATGCCAGGGCGGTCATACCGCCCATTGACGGACCGACGAGTGCGTAGAGCAATTTGATCGCAAAATAATCGACTACAGCCTTACCCGCGGCGGCGACATCCTCCAGCGATAACACCGGAAAATTCAGTTGGTACCGTTCGCCGGTATCGGGGTCTGTCGAAGCAGGCCCCGTCGACCCGAAACAACTACCGAGAGAATTGATGCAAATTACGAAATAATGATGCGTGTCGATGGGGCGATACGGGCCAACCATTTCTTCCCACCAGCCCGGCGAAGGATCGACTGGAGATGCGGTGGCATGGGCTGATGGCGACAGCCCGGTGAATATCAAAACCGCGTTATCGTGCTTATCGTTGAGTTCACCCCAGGTTTCGTAGGCAATGGTCGGACTTGAAATGCTGCCCCCGCGATGCATTTCGAAGACACCCGGCAACTGTAAAAACTGTCGTGCCTTACCCATGTTAACGCTGACCCATAAATAAATACCGCATCGCTTCTCGAAATGCGTATTCGACGCCACACAACTCGCCCTGTGCGCTGGACGATAGCCAATTATGACGGCGCAACACCACTATTTGAAAATTAAATAGTTATAAACATATTCGAACAGCGACCGACTGCTTCACTTTCTGCGACGGTTCCGTGTGCGTTGGCGGTGCCTGATCTGGCGCGGCGTAAGCACGTTGCGGCGTCCCTGAAACGGGTTTTGCCCGGTTCTGAGTTCGAGCCGAATCGGCGTTCCTCGCAGGCGAAAAGCACGCCGGAACCGATTAATCAAATAACGACGGTAACTCCCCGGCAGTCGCTTCGTCTGGTTGCCGTGGATAACGACTGTCGGAGGTCGCTTGCCGCCCTGATGGGCATAGCTGAGCTTCGGCCTGCCGCGGCCCACGATCGGCGGTGCATGCGCAGTCATTGCATCACGCAAAACCTCGTTCAGCCGTGGCGTCGGCAAATCAGTCAAAGCCGCAGCAGCGGCAACCGAAGCACTGGCGAGTAAATCGAAAATATTACTGCCGTGCAAAGCGGAAACAAAATGCATGTCGACGAAGTCCAGGAACGGCAGACACCGATCAAGCTGCTCGCGCAGCGCACGCCTCTGATGCTGGGTCAATCCGT
>Ga0224512_10000460_pt1 | contig 43326 bp, 55 predicted proteins | sample SF_May12_sed_USG_4_FD_169103 | JGI IMG/M metagenome (GOLD analysis project Ga0224512, IMG submission 169103) | Sediment microbial communities from San Francisco Bay, California, United States - SF_May12_sed_USGS_13 | ecosystem: Environmental > Aquatic > Marine > Sediment | place: USA... | reverse complement strand
GTGGAAGAGTACGAACTACCTTCAAGGCACCCCAGAGACAGATCTGGAGGCCACCTCAGTCGCCGACTACACCTTCTTGATTAACAAGGGCATAACAGTCCTCAGTGACCAATACACCCTATCCTCCACCAGGAACCCAGAGGCCCTCATTCATGTTGTGTCCTCTCAGACGGGTATGGTGGCTAAATATATCATTAAGATAGACGACGTCGTTGTCGCTGAGTATCGGCCTGGCGATGGCAATACGAACTCAGAGAAGCAACAGCTGGATACCCAGAATATCGCCCAAGCCCTCATAGATGGGACGGGGACATTCACCATCGCAGCTGCGGATAACGGAACAGTAGTTAAATACCTATCAGCCCACCTTACAGGCTACGGGACTGAGTTCATCGTCACAAAGTATGGCAACGTCATTCATATTGAAAACGTCGATGGGAATGAATTTACAGTCTCTGTTGAGAGCGATGGTGACGTCAACCACGATCGCCTACGCGCCCATAAGGGTACTGTTAGGACATTCACAGAGCTCCCCAACTTCTCCAACATAGGGTTTCGCCTTAAGGTCGCCGGAAGTGAGGCGACGGATTTTGACGACTACTATGTTGAATATATCAAGGATACCGATAATGATGCTGGAGGTGTCTGGAGAGAGGTCGTAGCCCCAGGGATTGAGACCAATCTTGACTTCAACACAATGCCTCATACTCTTGTTAGGGAGGCCGATGGAACATTTACCTTCGGTAGGCAGACGTGGGACTCAAGAGGCGCAGGCGACCTAGAGACCCTTCCTTGGCCTACCTTTGTGGGCAATGTTATCCAGGGTATTTCCTTCTTTAAGAACCGGCTGGTTTTCTCTACTGACGAGAATATCGTAACGTCCAGGGCTGGCAGTTTCTTCAACTTCTTTAAGGAGACTGTAACCACCCTATTGGACGATGATCCGATCGACATCGCCATCAACCACCCCAAAGTCTCAGTCATCAACCACCTTGTCCCCGTTGGGGATAGGCTGATAGCTTTCGCCGGCCTTACCCAGTTCGGCGTCCACGGCGCAGAAAACGATGGGCTGTTCACCCCGAGCACAGTAACAATCGATACGCTATCTACCCATAGGGTGGATCCAGATTGTGATCCAGCTAGAGCAGGAACCTCAGTGTTCTTCGCAGTCAATAGGGATACATCGACAGGGGTCCGGGATATGCAGTTTGGGGACGTCCGCCCAGGACAAGCCCCACCGACACCTTCAGTCACCGATCATTGCCCAGGGTTTCTCCCAGCTAATATGACCAAGCTGACTGCCGCTGCGGAGGCTAATGCTGTTGTCGGCATTTCAAGCGACCAGCTGAAACGCCTCTACGTCTACAAATATTATTGGTCAGGACAAGAGAAGCTCCAGAGCTCCTGGTCCTATTATGAGAGTGATTGGGACATCCTAGATGCTGAGTTCGTCGATGATGATCTCATTCTCGTCACCACAGATGGGACTGATACATACTTAGAGACCCTGCCGTTCAATGAGGACTTCACAGACAGCGGCGACTTGTACATCTGCCTAGACCACCGCGTCCACACAGACGCCCTAGCAGCAGGTTCATACGCTTCCGGACCGGATGAGACCACCTTCACGCTCCCCTACGACGCCTCAGGTGTCACCTGCGTGACGGCGGCTACCCATACCCTAGGATTAGGCGTCAATGTTGTCGTCAATGATGACACAGCAGGGACCACCGTCAAGGTCGCAGGAGACCAGTCGGCAGAGGACCTCTATTTCGGCTTCACATACGATGAAACAGTTGTCCTATCTGAGCTCGTAGCTAAGAAGCAGGTTGGTGGGCAGAGAGGATCGGCGACTGCCTTAGTCGCAGGCGATCTGACATTGCAACACCTAGAGCTACTGATGGGGCAGTCTGGGTACCTTACAGCCGAGGTTTCGTCCTCCTATAGGGACACATTCACCCATGTCTTCACAGGCGCAGCCTTAGGTGCTGCAGACAACCTAGTAGGAAAGCCGTCCCTTGATTGGGATAAATGGACTATCCCTGTGGGGCAGCCTACGAAGGAAATCGTGATCTCCCTCAAATCCAGCTCATATCTCCCTTCCGCCCTCCTCAATGGGGAGTGGATTGGGCAGCTATATCGAAGAGGAATATGATGGGGGACATCCCCTACATTCGCAAAGCCACAGTCGAAGATGCAAAATGGCTCGCGCCACGGCTGCGTAAGGCCGACAGGGCAGAGTGCCTAGCAGCTATCGGCAAGCCCCCCGAAGACGTCATGCCGGGGGGTGTGGCCCTTGCGACTGCAGCGTACACCATGCTAACCCCAGATGGGACCAGGTGTGGCATCTTCGGATGCTCCAAGATACCTGGTAAGCCTGGCTGGGGGTTGGTGTGGATGAGCGCTACAGATGAGCTCGAGAAGTACCCAAGGATATTCCTTAGGCACAGTAGGTCCATAATCGAGCTCCTACACCAAGAATATAAAACCCTATGGAACGTGGTGCACGCCGACAATGTTGTCCACATTAGGTGGATAAGTTGGTGTGGTTTCCATTTCGGCGCCGTCCACCATATAAATGGCGTCCCCTTTATTGAATTTACATCAAAGGTAGAATGACATGTGCCCAACAGTTATGGCAATTGCCTCCTTCGCGATCGGGGCTGCATCCTCGGTCATGGGGTATGTGGGCCAAAAGCAGGCTGTGGACAGCCAAGAAGAGCAGTACCGCAGGAATGCCGAGAACGCTAAGATGGCCACCTCCATCAAAGAGCAGCAGATCAATAGGCGCATCCTCCAGGAGGGTGAGGCTGCTGCTCAGAAGAAGTTCGAGACAAACCTAGACGCCAAGAGAGCCATCGCTACAGCTACTACAGCCGCGGGTGAGGGCGGAGTGTCTGGCCTTTCAGTATCCCACGTCCTTGGCAGCATCTATGCACAGTCAGGCAGGTTCAATGCCAGCGTGGATAGAAACCTCGACATCAATCGGTCATACTTCAGAGGCGAGAAGGAAGCTGCGCACACACAAGGCCAGGCGCAGATCAATTCCGTAGCCCTTCCTGAGAAGCCTTCGTTCCTTCCAGCCCTCATAGGCGTCTTCGGGAGTGGCGTTGATGCTTACGGCAGGTACAAACAGGCGACAGCATAATGGCATTATTCGGTAAGAACGTAGGCATCGAACAGATCCGCCCCGAAGCGATACGCCCAGCCCCCATAGGATCCAGCCAGTTCTCCGGAGCTCCTCGGTACTCAGGTGTGGGCGGAAACGCTACCCGCCTGGCCGACAGCTTAGCTAGCCTCAATAGCTCCCTCGCCAGGTTCGGATCAATCTCTAAAGCAGCCTCAGAGCCCACTAGGGAAGAGATCACTGATGAAGAGAACCTATGGTATGGGATGACCCCAGAGGAGCGCGAAGCTCGGCTGAAGTCCCCAGAGTTCCTGAGTTTGGACAAGACAGTCAGGGACGCAGCTTGGGCAGTCGCAGGTTCCGCAAGGGCTACTGAGTGGCAGCAAGAGATGCAGGCGGTCTTCTCCGATAAGGATTATGATCCTAAAGCAGATAAGGCGGCCGATCTCTACGCCAGACGCCAACAAGAGATGCAAGCCTTTGAGAACAACCCCGCAGGCGCAGCAGCCTTCTGGAAGGCCTCCGACAGCTACTACAATCGCTTCGTAAGTGGCGTTCAGACGGAGATCGCAGATGATGCTCTCCAGGCTCGGGACGACGCAGTCTTCTCCCACGTCACAGGCCGCGTCAATGATAGTATGTTGGACGGCATAACTGCAGACACAAATGCAGAATTTATCGTCAAGGAGATGGAGGCCCTTAAAGACTACATCAAGATGGATACCGGCAGCCGAAATGCTGTGTTCATGAAGATCATCGGCCATTTCGCCGATATCGGCCAGCCGGCCCTAGTCTCGTCCCTCCTTAACGCTAAGCGCGGAGAAGCCGGCCCTATTGGTGATACGGCTGAGTGGGCGGCCAAAGGCGTTGATATGGTCAACCTCGCGACAGGGGTAAAGATCGCCGCCGATAAAGAGAGTGGGCAGGACTTCTATATTCGTGCTGAGCAGGCTGTTAACGACGGATCCTTCACAGAAGCCTTCATCAATAAAATGAGCCCAGAGGACCAGAATAGGGTCACACCCTCCCAGCGCGCGCGGTGGCTTGTTGAGAGCCAGAACAATCGCGCACGGATCATCAAAGCGCGGAAGAAGGCTCAGCTGGAGCACGAGTACATAATCCACCAGAATAACTGGGAGGGAGCGGAGATCGCCAAAGCGGTCAAGATCGGCCAAAGAGGCGGCCTCGGCGACTTCACCAGCATCGGCCCAGCTGAGGGTTGGGTGCGTGGCCCGGATGGTAAGCCTAGGAAGGTCACCATGACCGCTAAGCAAATCCAGGATGGCGCCATAGCTGAGACCCTCAAGGACATCGAGAATACAGCTAAGAAGCAGGTTGTGCGAGGCGTCATGACGACCGATGAAGCAGCGGCATTCGTCCTTAATGAGAAGCTAGACTTCTCCGCTAGGAACAACCTCGTACTCCCTGAGTGGGAGAACAAGTTCCAAGCTGTGGCCAATGCAGCTGCAACTGGTGTGGTTAACGACGAAATACCTCCGCAGGACCTTCTCGACGCCGGCAATGAGTTCGCAGAGATTGAAGCGAAGAACAGCCAAGTCGCACAGTCCATCCTTAAGGGGTCCCCAGAGAGCCGCAGGTGGCTTGAGGTGTACTCCAACGCTAAGAACATTCTCAAGGCTACTGATCAGGTTGCCGCACGGCAGGCTACAAGAGCTCTAGGAATGTCCGAAGGGGCGATTAAAGCCGCCGGGCAGAGGGCTAAGAAGGCCGTAGACGAAAGCCTATCTCGGCTCGCTGATGGCGGATGGTTCGATCGCGATAAGCTTCCTGCATTTGAGATTAACGACGAAGACAGAGACCGCTTCGCAAGGACCATGACGCAGCTTATGGTCGTCAGCAACCTACCGGCAGCGGCCGCACAGAAGAAGGCTATAGAGCTCTTTGAGGAAGGATCGATCGTCGTTAACGGTCACCTCCTCGATAAGACTGATAAGGGCTTCCCAACGGACGGCCAGGAGCTCCTAGAGGGCTACCTTGATGAATGGGTAACCACCCCAGACAGCAGGACGCCGGATCAGACCCATGGTGAGCTCGAAGGCATAGAGAGCGGAAGCGACTTGTACTTGGTCCAGGTAGGCGTAGGCCAATGGCTGATCACCCACCAAGACAGTGGTGATTATGTCAACAACGACCATATGGTCACTACAGCCCACCTCAACGCACTTCGGAAGAAGCGTGCAGACCAAGCTGCTGTAACAGAAGCCGCCTGGGCGGACTACAAAGCCGAACACGGTAAGACCAAAGCAGTTGTGTTCTGGGGCCTCGGCGGGTTCGATCCGTCCGAAAGCGGTATCACCCCAAGCCTCGCTAAAGCTATCAATGCGGACGCCAGCCTGAAACGCCGAGTAGGCTCATTTGTAGACAACGCCGCCGATCGCCTAGGTTACACTAAAGGCAAAGCGGACGGTAAAGAGGTCTATGTAGATAGGGAAGGTCAGACGTTCATACCTTTAATCACTCTGACAAACAACCCAGAAGCTGAATTTGATCTCGATTGGGCAGAAGGTAAGTCCCTTCCCCTACAGAGGACGCCAGGAGGCGACTTCAGAGGAAATGTCCCGATCGCCCCAGACTTCAGAGGAAGGGTCCGGCGGAGTGAAGAAGAACTAAGGGGTCCTGGTACTCCATCATCCCTATCTAGGCAGCGGGTAATTAGTCCCGACTAAGCCCAACACTCCAAGGAAAACCCCCCATAATGAGCGAACTTAGAGATGCGATCCTCACTGAGGCTAAGAGACTAGGCATTGACCCCAACGATCTTGCCACAGCCATCTCTTATGAAACCGCAGGCACCTTCAACCCCTGGACCAAGGGCCCCGTAACCCAACATGGGCAGCATCGGGGCCTTATCCAGTGGGGAGAGCCGCAGAGGGAGACCTATGGTGTCTACAAAGATATGCCTGTCGCTGCGCAAATGCGTGCAGTTACAAGCTACCTCCGAGACAGGGGTGTCAAACCTGGGCATGGGCTCCTAGATATCTACTCAGCGATCAACGCAGGCCGCGTAGGCTTGTACGACCGCACTGATGAGAACAATGGTGGAGCCCCCGGCACCGTCCGGGATAAGGTCATGTATCAAATGGCCGGGCACAAAGCCAAAGGCAGGAAGCTCCTCGGTGGGCTGATCACAGCGCCGACGGTTGCTCGTCCAGGCCCCTCCGAAGCCCTACAGGCCACTACTGCTGCCAGAGAAGCTGCTGAGGGTGAGGCTAGGAGCTCTTTCCTAGAGCAGATCACAGACGACAACCCTTATGCAGACTATCGTGCACCCATCGTCGAGAACCGCTTCGAGAAGGCCGCCAACGCCCAAGATGATCCATACACCTTAGGCCAGGCGATCGTAGGTGCGGCATCTACAGACTGGATGGCGAGCAACATGCTCTCCCGCATGGGAGAAGGCTACGACGAAGACCCAAACTGGGCACCGACGCCGGAGGAGTGGTCCAAGATCTCCAAAGAGATACCGGAGGTGTACCACGAGGACCTTCTCGACGCCACGAGTGCACAGGACTTCGCCGATCGGCAAGCTTGGGCCATGCAGGACGCAGCGGTTGTTAATAAGCTAACCGATATGGGGGTCCAAGGCACAGTGATCCGTATGGGCGTAATGGCTGTAGATCCCTTCGCTCTTGCCGCTATGGTAGCAACAGACGGCGTCGCAGCACCAGCTATCGCTGCAGCCAAGTTCGGCCGCCTAGGAAGGATACTCCTCAGGGGTACAGCCCTAGGTATGGAGAACGCAGGGTTTGAAGCCGCAGCTATGCGGTGGGACCCGAAGATCTCTGAGCTGGACATAATCGCAGCCGGTGGCTTAGGAATGTTCCTAGGGTCCACACTCGGCGCAATTGCCCGTCCAGCTACTGCCAATGAGGCGCGTGCGATGCGCAACGTCGCTCAGAACCTCATGGACCACCCAGAAGACGTATTTAGTATGCGTGGTGCAGGCGCTGCGGAGAACCTCGGAGAACGCCCGGTCATTGGCAATGTGCCTATTATTGACCCAGCAGACGTCCCCGACGTCGCCCTTCCTAAGTGGCGCTTCGATATGTCGGCCACCATGAATAAGTCTAAAGACCCCCTCACGAAACTGTGGGGTCGCGCCCTTCTTGACGAAGGCGTAGGAATGGCTGATCACGGCGTATCTGAAACCTCAGCTTCCGTCCGAGCCGGCCGCCGCCACCACGTAGCAGAGCGATCTTGGGGGGCAGCCGTCCTACCAGCTATGCGTGGATGGGCTAAGAACACGGGGAAAAGTAAGTGGCTAGGGGTAGGAGACTACTCAGATGCCGACTGGAATGAGTTCGGCGGATTGGTTGGGGACTTCGTCCGCGATCGGCGCCCGAATGCTCACCTCGAGTACGATAAGAACGTCGTAACAGCGGGCCTAGAGTTCCGCAATCAGATGCGCCAATACGCTGAGGAGATGCAGAACCCCGCAATCCGCAGGGGTGGCATCGCCGACCCAATCAGTGAGGTTGGCCCAGACGACTTCTATTTCCCCCGCTACGCCGACCCAGAGGCAGCTTCCTCTATCTCATCGAGGTACACCAACAAACAGATCGTTGACTTCATCAAGGAAGCTATCCGCAAGGCTCAGCCAGACATAGATGAGGACCTCCTGCACCGCATGGCCTCCGGCTACTGGGATAACCTCAGAGTTGGTGGTATCGGCGCTCAGTCCAAGATGGACGACGCATTCCACCGAGGAAGCTTTGAGGACTTCAAGGCGGCCGTTCTGGAAAGCCAGGGAGCCAAAGACATCGACGACGCCCTCCTCGAGAAGGTGTTCTTTGAGGTCGAGGACCTGGTAGAGAAGCCTGGCGCCACTAAAGGCCGATCGGATAGCCCAAGGACCAAGCGTAAGACGCTCATGGATGAAGAGTTTGAAGCGTACCTCGTAGACAAGAGCGGCAAAATGGGCGAACGTCCCCTGCGTATGTCGGACTTCTTCGTCCGAGATGCAGACTTCGTCCTCCGCAAATACTCCAGGCACATGTCTGGTAGGGTAGCTCTTGCAGATACTGCCATTAGGGATCCGAACACCGGTGAGGTTCTCGTTCGTGGTGTTTACAGCAATGGCGAAGTGGAGCAGGTAATCCAGCAGGTCGAACGATCCTGGGCCAGCCTGCCGCTCAGTGGCGAAGAAATCAAGCGGGGAGCTCATCAATCCCGCCGCCACCTAGAGTACGCTTTCCAGGGCATATTAGGTCAACCCCTCTACGACACAGGGTCCGGATTGGCTCGCCTCTATAGGCGCATCATGGCCCTCAACTTCTTCCAGCTGATGGGCAACTTAGGCATCAACCAGGCGCAGGAAACGGCGCGTTGGATTGGCCACCTAGGCTTCAGAGCAGCGACCAGGCACATGACTGGGCTGAAACAGATCATCGATGGCGAAACCGGCCACCTCGTAAGTCCCCGCCGATTAGATAGGGAATTGCAGGCAATCACCGGCAAAGGCATGGATGTAGACTTCAGACGCTGGCAGGGCCGCTTCGATGACGACCTCCTGGCCACCTCAGAGTATGGGGCTAAGGGTAAGAGGATCGATCGGGCGCTTATCAAGATGGGGCAGTTCACGTCGAAAATGTCGATGATGAACTACATTCATGCTTGGCAACAGAACGGCGCCATGAAGGGCATATCTCAGCGCATGTACGACCTCAGCCGTCAAACCCTAGTCAAAGGGGCGGAAGGGCGGTCGGTCAAAGACTTCGACCTATCCAAACTGAAAGGTAAGGATCTCGAGAAGCTTCGCAGCCTGGGATGGTCAGACGCAGACGTTCGGCAGATATTCCGCCACATGAGCACCCACGCTGAGGTGGATGGAGGAACCCACTTGCGAGGAATGAACTTCGAGAAGTGGGACCCTGATGCTAAAGAGAAGTTCGCGAACACCCTCTATAGGTACACCAATCGTCTCATTCAGGAGAACGATATGGGCGACCTCAATCATTGGATGACGCAGCCGGCAGTAAAGATGATGTTCCAGTTCCGCAGCTTCGTTATGGCTGCCTACGTGAAGAACACACTGCACGGCATTCACCACTTCGACGCTAAGCAGTTCGTATCCTTGATGGGCGAATATGTCGCCGGAGTGGCCACCTATGCGGCACTGACACATGTCAGAGCCCTAGGGAGATCCGATAAGGAGGAGTACCTGAAGAAGAATGCCTCTACCGATCAGCTTGCACTCCAGGGCTTCGCTAGGATGGCGGCCGCGTCGATCACTCCGATGGTTATCGACAGTGCCGTAGGCCTCACGACTGGTGACCAGCTGTTCAGTAAGGCTCGTGCCTCTGGTTCAGCTATGGACCCCGTCGTTGGTAGTTCCATCTTCCAGGGTACCATCCAATCCCTCAATAAGGGGCTTAGAGGCGGCGCCGAAGCGCTCGTAATGGGCCGTTCACCTACACAGGGAGAAATGAGAGCTCTTTGGAGGGGCGTGATGACCAATTCGGTCATTCTGTCACCTATCCTAAATGCAATGATCTCAGACCTCCCAGAAAAGAAACAGTAAGGACACATGGCCAAAAGCTACACAGAGGTGACAAGCACGGGGCAGGCGACATACACCGCCCCTGCTTACATCGATAAATCACACGTAACGGTGCTTGTGGACGACGTCTCAGTATCATTCACTTGGGACAGTGCGAGCATCGTGCGACCAGACGTTACGCCCACCTCAGGGCAGGTCGTCAGGGTCCGGAGGCTTACTCCTGGGGACGCCCTACTAGCGACCCTATCCGACGGCTCGATCGATAGTGCTGCATATTACAACACCATTGGCCTTCAATCCCTTTACAGGGACCAGGAGTTGGAAGAAAACAGTGATGTTGCTGCAGCATTTGTGTCCCAAGCCGAAGCCGAAGCTGGAACAGAAGTTGCCGTCCGGAGGTTCTCTCCACTGCGCATTGGGCAAGCTATTGCTGCCCTGGCGTCTGGCGGTGGAGATATGTTCAAGGCCACCTATGATCCAACTACGGTCGCTGGCGATGCCTTCGATATGGACAATATGGTTGAGGGGACTAGCCTCATCCTCACTGCCGCGGAGCGTTCCAAGCTATCAGGAATTGAGGAGTTGGCTGACGTCACTGATGCGACGAATGTGGCTAACGCTGGTGCTCCTATCATATCATCTGGCGCAGGCGCTCCAAGCTCTACTCCCTCTGCTGTTGGTGACATATATGTCGATACCACCGCAGACACCGCCTATGTAGCAGCAGGAACGGCTTCTTCCGCCGACTGGAAGCAGGCCACTGGTGCTGGGACTGGCGATCTCTTAGCGGCAAACAATCTCTCAGACGTAGCTTCTGCTGCTACGGCCTTCTCCAACATTAAGCAGGCAGCCACAGATGCTGCCACAGGCGCGGTCGAGCTTGCGACTATTGCGGAGGTGGATACAGGTACAGACACCGCTAGGGCGATAACCCCAGCTGGTTTAGCTGGATCTGCTCTGCAGACTAAGGTTGATGGCATAGAACCCGCTGCCGATGTGACCGACGCGGATAACGTAGCAGCCGCAGGTGCTCCTATCATATCCTCCGGAGCCGGCGCTCCTGGGTCTACGCCTTCAGCCTTAGGCGACATATATGTCGATACTACAAATGACATCATCTACATCGCCACAGACACTGTGTCTTCGGCTGACTGGGATGCTGCTACGGGCGCCGGCGGCGGAGACGCACAGACAGCTAACTCACTCGCACAGTTTGCTGCAACAACGAGTGCGCAATTAGCGGGAGTGATATCCGACGAAACAGGATCTGGTGCGCTGGTGTTCGGAACATCTCCGACATTGGTCACGCCAAACCTAGGAACACCCTCGACGCTAGTAGCGACGAACGCCACCGGGACTGCGGCGGGCCTAACCGTCGGAGCTACCACCGGTGTGGAAGCAGGCGCAGACGTCACAGACGCAGACAATGTCGCTGCTGCTGGCGCCCCCATCATTTCCTCGGGGGCTGGTGCTCCTGCATCGACCCCAGCAGCTGTTGGTGACATATATGTAGATACCACAGCAGATGTGGCCTATATAGCGACAGGGATAGTCTCCTCAGCAGACTGGACGCTTACCTCCGGCGGCGCAGGAGACCTTCTTGCAGCCAACAACCTATCCGACGTCGCCAGCGCTGCAACAGCCTTCTCTAACATCAAGCAGGCTGCGTCAGACACGGCGACTGGTGTCGTTGAGCTCGCTACGATCGCTGAAGTCGACACTGGGACAGACACCGTTCGGGCGATAACCCCAGCAGGCCTCGCTGGTTCTGCCTTACAAACTAAGGTCAATGGTGTTGAGGAGCTAGCAGACGTCACTAACGCAACCAGCGTTGCGGCCGCTGGTGCAATCATGACCGGCGACACTGAAGTCACAGAACAGGCTGACGCAACGTGGGAAGCAGGCGTAGGAACTACAGCGAGCATCGTCGCTCCAGACGCTATCGCCGCTGCAATTGCTGCTCTAGCTAGTGGTACCACACAACTTTCCTTTACAGAGTACGATAAGGGGGCTTATGCGGTCTCCACAACATTCACTCAAGCCCACGGAAAGGGCGCTCAGCCTTCTCTAGTTATGTGCTGGATTGAGTGTACCACAGCTGACGTAGGTTATTCAGTCGGCGATAGGGTCCTGATAAGCAATCTTGATGCGGTCGCGGATATCAACACGCAGCCTACCCTTTCTGTTGATACAACGAATGTCATCCTAGATACCCCATCTGGGCTCCCTGCAGTATCCTCTAAGAGCTCTACCTCAAATGCGGCAATAACGGCAGCTAGCTGGAAGGTCATCTTTAGGGTCTATGATGCCTCAGACATCACTGGAGCGATCCAATTCGTCATCGATGGTGGCGGGTCGGCGATCGGTGATGGGATCAAAGGCGACCTTCAAATACCCTTTGGGTGCACGATCAATTCAGTCACCCTTCTAGCAGACGTATCTGGATCCATTGTGGTTGATGTGTGGAAAGACACGTACGCCAATTTCCCACCAACAGATGCCGACAGCATAACAGCGTCTGCTGTTCCCACAATCACTGCGGCGACGAAATCGACAGATGCTACATTGACTGGTTGGACTACGGCTATAGCGGCTGATGACGTTCTAAGGTTCAACGTAGATAGCGCAACAACGGTAACTAGGGTGACGGTCGTCCTAGATATCACAAAGACATGATAGGAGGGCTATATGCCAATTGTGTCCAGAACACTGACAAAGCTAGCTGAGCGACCAGACGTCCAGCCTGGGTGGGCATATTGGCGCGTGGATGGGGTGGACGCCAAGGGTAGAACATACGAGCACAAAGGCTTCGGTGCCCTCCAAGCAGATGCGGAAATCATCCGCGATACGGTGACGTGGGATACGGCTGCGGAGGACCTCAGGGACGCCCTAAAGTGGGTTCAAGCAGGGAACCTTCTGGGCACGTTCGACCTGACGGGGAGAGACATAACCTTAGAGCAGGCTGAAGAACACGTCTTCGCATTTTTTGTTAGCTCCAAAGGGGATGACGCCATGACGGTCGTTTGGTGGATGGATCAATTCAAGGTTGGCGAATTCAACGCTATCCGTAATCGCATTGGATATGTCCAACCTGCCATCTCCGAAATACCCCTCCGAGTATCCTCTATGGTCAATGCGATAGGGCATTATGACAACACTTTTGAAGATCCGAGGTTAGCATAATGGCTGTTTACCTTTGTGATCTCGACTTAACGACAGGAACTGACACTGGAACAGTCGCAGCTGGGTGGGCCAACGCCTTCAAGACGATGGCTAGCGCCTTCCCCCGATCCGCCTGGGACATTGTTTATATCCGAGGCACGGAATTAGCTAACGCAGCCACCACGGTGGATTTCGGTGGATCATCTGGCAACCCTGTAATAGTCATCGGCGTACCTACTGGTGGAAGTCCGTCTGAACCTCCGACACAAGCTCAGATAATCCAAGGCATACGCACAGGTGGTGCTACTACTGGTGCCAAAGATGCTAATATTCCTGTTCTTGGAACTCTAACCTCTAACCAAGATTTAGCTATTGATGGGTATGCCTATTTTTATGGAATAAAATTCTTCCCCTATCGGCAGGCCTTCTACAGCACAGAACATCACTATTTCCATTTTGATGAGTGCTACTTTGAGTCAACACAGCACACAGACTATGGCTTCACCCTGGGTTCTGCTAATACTGTTATGGGATACGGAGGCCATAATAGGCTTACAAATTGTGTATTTGACCCATCATTAGGCAAGCTTGCTTTTGCTCCAGGCACTGAAATCATTAATTCTGAAACAGCGATGGCAGCAAAAACCGATGGTGTAATTAGGTCTGCAAGGGGCATAAGACATATAGGTTGCGACTATAGCAATGCTGCTCATACTCTGGTCAAGTTAGCAACTACATCTCCGGCTAGTGCTGATGCAGACCCAATGATCTTTGATCGCTGCCAACTACACGCTTCGTCGGCGTTAACAACAGGCACAGCCGTTGCTGATTATCGTCTAGTCCTTAATCAGTGCAAGCGCGGTGCAGCTTCTGAGACCACCCGGCAGGAAGAATATGAGGTGTATTCTTTTAGGGGTGATATCATTCAAGACACGGTTAATCACCTAACGACCGGAGCGGCCAACGATGGGCTGAATGATTATTCGCTCGCCTACACTCTGACGGTTGCGAATGTTCTGGAAAATTATGTCCCGATGTACGGAGAGTGGATGGTCGTGGATGTCGATGGGGATGGTACCTCCAAGACACTCACGGTCCTGATCAACAACAGCGGCGCTTCAGATCTTACGGATCAGGAAGTGTGGTTGGAGGCTGCCCCATGCTCTGCCACTGGGACGGCTAAGGCCGATTGGCACACTGGGCAGATGCAATTGCTTGGGACGCCGTCTAGCTCCAATAGTTTTATCTCAAATGATACGACAGCTTGGGACGGCAGCCTGACGCAAGCTCAGAAACTCACAATAGCGATTGCGCCCGATTATGATGGGCCTCTCTATTGCCGCGTCCTGTACGCCAAAACTGGAACACCGCCAACGCTTTATGTTAATCCTGAGCCAACGGTGGCATAAATGGCAACTGTAAGACAAATAGTCGGCGGAGGTCTTGTTAAAGACCCCGCTGACGGCAAGACCAGGCAGGTTGCAGGGGCCGGCACTGTTACAAATAGCCCGGCGGCGGCACCGGCAGGAACTCCGTACGCGTATGGGCAGATCATAATCTAATCGCAGGACACCAAAAATATGAAAGAAAAACCAAGATGCCATCCGTAGCGGAGCAGGGGGACCTACAACGCGTTCTAGGCAGGATCGAAGGAAAGATCGACGGTATCTACCAAAGAATGGACCACCTAGATGCTCACAACACAGAATGCGACCAGCGCCAGGTCCGCCTAGAAGTCAGGGTGGGTGCCGCTGAAAAGAAGATATGGACAGCTTCTGGGGCTGCGGCCGTCGCAGGTGCAGCCTTAGGGTTGTTTGTCAGATACTTTTCTGGAGGCAGTTCATGAGCACACTCAAGACCACCTTTGAACACATTCATAAGCTCCTAGCAGATGACATGCTAGACGTCCTCAACAATGGTGTCAGAGTGGTCACCGAAGATGGTGAGTACTACAGGCGCCCCAACGCTCAGGAGTGGAATGCTATCTGCAAGTTCCTCAAGGACAACGGCATCGATCGCCTCCCCGCAGAGGCCCCAGGTGCTGATGATCCCTTCGCCAAACTTCTTAAGAAGGCTAAGGAACGGACTGATAGTTCAAGAGAAATCGATTGATCTTCGCAGAGCATACAGCCCACCTCCTACTAGATAAGATTAAGGAGAAGCTCGGCTGCGGCATCTGCAAGTCAGAGAATGATCCTCAAGAACTTGCCTTATGGCACCATGAGCAGCAGCGGTTGATGGCCGATGATGACGCCATCCTCCTTCCACATGAGGAGGTCCTCGATATGGGCGCCGTATGCCTCTCTTGTATCATCCGCGTAAGGGAGATAAAATCACCACCCATAGCCAGGCTCCCATTAGAGCCCTCCTGAGAGCCGTTAGTGTTTTCTGGGGGGATGGTACCCGGAAACCTTAAACGGCCGCTGGTGGATGAACGGGTACACAGGAAACGCCTATCTAATCGGAATGCTGCCCCATCAATCTAAGGAGTGATTAGAGTGAAGACCACAAAGGTATTTTTCAGGCCCTACGACACACCTGGGAGTAAGGGCTATAGGTACGACGTATTCCTAGAAGATGGAACCCCCATCATGATTGGTTCTCTTAATCCGGGGAATGATACAGCCAGAGCCTTAGTCGCTAGGGGCATATCCGGTCGGATGACAACCCACGACTATGGCTCCTACCAGACGACAGCTAGGATGATTTATCCAGACATTCAAACTGCAGCTAGTCGGTGTGTCTTAGAGGGGAACCTATCTGGACCGGTGGAGCGCAAATGGAAAGAAAACCCTTATGCAACCTGAGGACCCCCTCAAGGCCGACTTCAAGGTGTTCCTGTACGTCGTATGGGACGCCTTAGGACTACCTGAACCCACCAGGAGCCAGCTAGCGTTGGCTGAGTGGATGCAGCATGGCCCTAAGCGACTTGTCGTAGAAGCCTTCCGCGGCATCGGCAAATCCTGGGTGGCATCCGCCTTTGTATGCTGGCTCCTGTATTGCGACCCGCAGCTGAACATCCTTGTGGTGTCGGCCTCTAAGACCCGCTCAGACGACTTCTCAACATTCACCCTTCGCCTCATCAATGAGCTCCCCTTCCTGAGCCACCTAGTACCAAAGGATGGGCAGCGCAATTCTAAGATCAGCTTTGACGTAGGTCCTGCAGTAGCCGCTCATGCGCCGTCGGTGAAGTCGATCGGCATCACAGGGCAGCTCACTGGCTCCCGAGCTGACGTCATAGTCGCTGACGACATCGAAGTCGCAGGAAACTCAGCGACACAGATGATGAGAGATAAGCTGTCCTCTTTGGTTAAGGAGTTCACTGCGATCATCAAACCGCTGGACAGCTCCCGCATCATCTACCTAGGCACACCTCAGACTGAACAATCCATCTACAACCTACTCCCGGAGCGCGGATATGAAATCAGAATTCTGCCAGCTAGATACCCAGATGACACTACAAAATATGGAGATCGGCTCGCAGCTTACCTTCGACGCGATCTGGAGCAAGACGACACCCTCAGAGGGAAGCCGACATGTGAACGCTTCCCCGAAGAAGTCCTCCTCGAAGCCCTCGGAGAATACGGCGGCACAGGCTTCGCCCTACAGTTCCAGCTAGACACTAGCCTAAGTGATGCTGAGAGGTATCCTCTTAAGCTCCACGACATGATCGTCATGGACATCGATCGTAAGAGGGCCCCCAGCCAGATGGCTTGGTGCAACGACAAAACCAACATCATAGAGGAGCTCCCGAATGTCGGCTTCAATGGCGACCGCTACTACAGGCCCTTCAACATCTCAGATGAGTGGGAACCCTACTCAGGGATCGTTATGGCTGTCGATCCCTCGGGACGAGGTGGTGACGAAACTGGCTACGCAATTGTTGCAATGCTCCATGGACGCTTGTTCGTACTCGACGCTGGAGGCCTCTCTGGAGGCTACTCTATGGAGACCCTCGAAGCTATAGCTACGAAGGCTAGGGACTTTGGGGTGAATGAGATCGTCATCGAACCTAACTTCGGCGATGGAATGTACAACAAGCTCCTAGAGCCTGTGTGTGCCCGCATCTATCCTGTGACCATCTCGGATACAGAGCGATCATCGACACAGAAGGAAGCTAGGATCATCGACTGCCTAGAGCCAGTCCTCAGTCAGCATAGGTTGGTCGTCGATCGGAGCATGATCGAAAGAGACTTCAACTCCACCAACGACCGCCCTGCAGAACACCAGAACCGCTATAGGCTGATGTACCAGCTGACTAGGATCACCAGAGACAGAGGCTCTATCCATAAGGACGATAGGATCGATGCCTTATCCTTAGCTGTTGCATACTGGACGGAGCAGATGAATAGGGACACAGAGACAGCCCATCAGCAAGCTAGAGCTGAAGCTCTCGATAAAGAGCTAGATAAGATAATGACACTCTGCACCCATAATGGCTATGTTCCCTCAATAGGTGCCCTACCAGATGGGGAGACATGGGATGGTGGACCTAACTTATTGGGCCGCTGGTGTGGCTAATGCAGCCTATCACTAAGTCCTTGAGGGGACCACTTAAATTAATACCCTCCACTCTGGCCTGGAGGTGTATATATAGGTTACATAGAAGTGGCCTCCCCGTCTGTGTGCATATTCTGTGAAGTGGATATGAGGTGGTGACCACCATCATCACCTCCCACACCCCAACTACAGCCTATGTGTCAACCTACGTGTCAACCTATGTGTCCACCCATGTGTCAGCCTATGTGTCAACCTATGTGTCAACCTACGTGGCCCCTTAGGGTGCCCTTAGGGTGGATCTTCATGTGGGTTGTGGTGGGGGTGAATAATTTTTCTGGAGACTTTGAGTGGTCGACCTCGAGAGGTGAGGACCGCGATGACCCCCCGGTGCCCCCCAAAAAGGCAGGCAGGGCATGATCAATTCACGTTCTTGGCACCGCCATGGACACCGGCAGGGGCAAAAGGCAGGCCTCAGGCTGGCTTACACAAGATGCAGGATCACATGTGGCCTAATTGGTGCCTTGTTGTGGTTCTGGCGCGGTTAATGTGGGTGTCTGTCTTTTCCTATCTGTTTTTCTATTGGCTGGCCACCTCACCGCCACTATAGGCCACCTCACCGCCACTGCAGGCCACCGAAGCGCCACCTCTTGTTGCTCTCTTGCGGATAACTGAATTTTGTTTGTCTGCAATTTCAATGACTTAATGCCATTCTGGACATAAATCGACTAGATAGGCTCATTTTTTGTTTGACATGCTCCCCAGAATGCTTATTTAGGGGGCATCAGAAATAGGAGCAGCCAGTGGCCAAGGCAGACACTACCGTTTACCAGATTACATTTTCACCATTTGGGGAACTTGAGATCACGCCGGCTAATGCCAAAGACAATACGCCGGCATGGGCGCACGGCAAAAGTGGACGTCGCCATGCACGGCACGGCCGCCTATTTGCTGGCTATTACACCCACAAAGAAAGGAACTAGGACCATGTACTTTGACCGTTTCGATATCTGCGAAGCTTACTATTTGTTCGCCGCAGACTGGCACGGCGGGAAATGGTCGCCTGAATACGCCATATTTGGCCGCCTGCATAACCTGCAATTCAGGCCAAGCCCGATCTTGTCCAAAGACAGCCTGTCGGAAAATGCCCGCGATATCTTGGCCAATCTCATAAGGCGGGCAAGGCGCGGCGAAACCGTTGTTCGCGCCGTTTGAACGCCACTATATAAGATGCAAGGAAAGAGGAGCAGCACAAATGTATGATCGTGATATGCCCTTAATCAAGGCTCACGCCTTAGCTTCACCGCAAGGCTTGCATGACGTCATAACATTCGTTTTGTTGACGATCCAGCAGCCGTTCCAAGGCGTCGCGACGGCAATGGATAGGGTCCGCTCGGAAGGTAGGGACTGCGCCTTATTGTTCGGCTCTAAAAGGCTTGGCTATGATTATGCTGCCTTGCATTGCGACGTATTGCACGCAGCTGTCGTCAAGGCCGTCGAGGTGCAGGACACTATCGGCGCCTTGGACGTTCTCACAAATGTGCCAGGATTGGGTGTCGTCAAGGCGGCGTTTGTTGCTCAGCTTTGCGGCTTAGAAGTAGGTTGCCTTGATGTCCACAATATGAGGCGTTTCGGTCTGGCGCCGGCTGCCTTCAAATGGCCACCTAAGGCGAAGCGTGAAACCAAATTGAGCAAGATTGCCGCCTATGTCGAAACATGCGCCAAACTAGGCGGATCGCGGTATCTCTGGGATAGTTGGTGCGAATATGTAGCAGGCAATCGTGGCAATAGGCGGTTGACCACCGGTGACGCAGTATCGGCTTTTCATGTCGAATGTTTTAATCTCTGAACTTCACCGGATCGGCCAAATGATCGGCCAAATAGGAGATAGGACTATGCAGAAACAGATAGAATTTACCTTCACCATGGGCAGCGATGTCCTCGTTTACACTGAATGGAATAAGCTCCGGCGTCAGCTGGCAATGGACATTTCCCGCGACTTTGGCGGATGTCGGTTTGTCCATGGCGAGGGTGCGTGGCGCGATGGTGCTGAAAGCAGCGCAGGGACCTACCCCGGCAAGCTGCACCATGATGAAACCCTAAGCCTTATTATCGCTGTGCCGACGCAGTCCGCCGAGGCCGCCTTTGGTATCATTCAAGACACCATCGCGGCAGCTGTTCACCACTTCGATCTGGGCGACCGGATTGACTGGATTGATACGACGCAGAGGGAAGTGGTTGCCCATCATTGGCAGGTTTCTTCCAAGCTCATTCTTAGCTAAAATTAGCATAACTTCATAGCACAAATAAGGGGAATAAATGAGATGGTGATGAGTAAGAGAGAAGCAGCTTCGGTGGCCCAATCAAAGCCCACTGCAGACCCATATAGAAATCTAGAGAGGGATATTGCGTTGAACCTAATCCGGGCAGACAGTATGAGAACCCGAACGGCGCCGGCGGTGGCGTGGTACCTGCAGGCCGCTCTAGATGCAATGCAGGGTGACCTAAAAGAAGCCGTACGATCGGCATATATGGCAGAAATAGCGGTTGTGGGATCATGACTTGGAACCACTATTTGATGTTGAACATTTCACTGGCATCGTCCAACGTCGACGTCGTCCGAGCCTGCAGGCATAGGCTATCAGGGGACGCTAGAAAAAGCGCTTTCAGGGTAGCTAGGCATAGGCTCTACCGGGCAGCATTGGCCCACCATTCAGACGCAAAAGGCCTTTATTGTAAGGTCGTAACAGGAAGGATCTAGATATGACACGTTTCCCAGAAATGCAGGACCCCGCACCATCAAAGGGGCTGCGTGCAGTCGAAGGACCTCAAACTAATCCTACAGACCTTGCCCTATTTGCTGCGCTGAGCCGTGCGATAGATGCGATGGCGGCGAAGAAATTTGAGGGTTTACCTCCGGCATCATCAGCACCAGGCCAGATCGCAATAAATGAAAGAGCGGAAGCTTGGCGCAAGATCGCTAATGAGCGCGCTGCTCTGCGGGCATCAGAAGGCAGAGGCAAAGCAGATCACTAATAGATGTGGTGATCGGGGCGCCCTACGGGGGCGGGGCGTCCTAGTGACCACATCAGAACCACATCAGAACCACGATAGGAGCAAAGATCATGCACGAGATAAATTGCGACGATATGGACCAATTTGTTCTGATCATCACCCGCCTCGTCGAAGCTGGATTTAGCTTCAAAGCAGACGCAGGCACCTTCACAATCACCCTGACAGGAGGCTTCTGAGCTATGACCTATGCACTCGTTATTGCCGGATTTACGCTCTTTGCAGGAGTGGACGCCGATGTCTGCAGTATGTTGAAGGCGCAGGCTCTCTATGAGCTCCCCTCAATAGCAGCATCTGAGATCGTATGTGTGCCGCAAAAGGACGTCTGACATGTTGGTCTACAGGATTGAACACAAAGACAGCAGCGAGCATGGCCCTTGGAGCCTTAAAGGCTGCCTCGGCATAGGCCTCTACGTTAGAGGCAGAGGCTTCGATATGTCCGATATGGACGATCACCATCCGGGCGACGGGCCTGGGCTGATGGACCACCGGCACTACGACCGTCCTATCTGGCAGGACCACAATAAGGGCAGGTTCTGCGGCTGCGCCGCTCTTGCGGACATTGAGGAGTGGTTCCCGGACCGGAAAGGCCGCACCAAAATGCAGCGGGGAGGCTACCAACTATGGGTCTATGAGGCGGACGATGAGGACGTTTACGAAGGCATCTCTCAGGTCACCTTCACCCTCGATATGGCCCACCGCCTCCAGCGGCTGTCTCTAGTCACCTTCAAACCCCTAAAGGACCACCTAAATGACCAGAAAGAAGCGCAAGGCATATGCTCAGGCCGTTTGGGTCCATATGAATGATGAAATTAGACGCATAGGCAGCGGCGTTCGGCCTGTTGTCGTCACCCACCTAGGGACAAAGCGCGTCCGCCTCATGTCGCCGTCCAACGGCTTCGTTACGTGGATAAGCAGGTCGCTATGGGATCAACGTAAAGAAGTCAGGAGACCAGGAAAATGATTAATTATACGTACCGCTGCGAAAGCAGGGAAGAGGCCGAATTAGTGTGCGCCGCAGAACGCCTAAAGTGGCCACTGTGGGGCTACAATACGTCGCTCTCAATCCGACGCCAGCCGGGCGGTTGGTACAGAGTTTATGTCACTAGAGGGACATCATGCGATTAACCGTCACTAGGAGGACATCATGCGATTAACCGACGAACAAGCAGACAAAGTCTGGCGTGTAGCCCTCTGGGCAGGGACGATCATTTCGCTTGCCGCCTCTTTAGTCATCTTCAATATACCAACGTAGGAGAGCCACTATGCTCATCACCAAAAGATCGATTTTCACGCACGACCTGAACACCATGGACATACCGATCACTCCTGAGGAGCTCATCGAGTGCCAACGGAAGTGGGAAGATGGAACCTTAATTCAGGAGGCCTACAGCCAGCTTAACGCCGACCAGAGGGAGTTCCTTATGACCGGAGCTACTCCTGAGGAGTGGGACAAGATTTTTCGCAAAATGGAAATCGTTGACAATCTGGAAGACGGTCCTCTTGTGGAGATCGCCGCCCTCGGAGACCACGACTATGACGAACCAGCATTTTGAAAGGATAGAACCATGCGAACGAAAATTATGAATGCACCAGCTAGGATTTCTATGCTCACCGCGATCGCCGTCGGAGTAGCTCTACTCCTCGGTGGGTGTAAGACTGATCCAGATAGTGACCCTTGTGCCAGGGTCGGCGACAGCCCTATGGAGCAGGACGTATGCCGCTCTGTCCAGTCGGCTAAATGAGTGAATGGATTGGATGGATCATCTGGGCTATCTGGACGATCCTCGCCATCGTCGCCTTACTTAGGCAACCACGTTAGGAGCAACAGCAATGGCTAAACAAAGACGCGGAGGTTGGCAGGGGGATCTGCGCCTCCCCGATGGGCGGAGACAGCGCCTACAATTCCAGACTAAGGCTCAAGCCGAAGCTTGGGAGGCCGCCGGCCGAGCAGCGATCGAAGCTGGGGACGTAATATCTAGCCCTAAGACGACAGGGACCCATAGGGACCTCACGACGTGGGGAGGCCTCTTCCAGCACACTAAGCACAACGTCTGGTACGCCAAAAGCCGCCGGCCGGAGAACCTCGTCCGCAATGCTCGGGAGGTCGTCGAATATTTTGGTGCCGATACGCCTGTTGCAGATTGTACTAAGACCCACCTGCAGGAGTTCGCAGAGAAGCTCAGCAACGAAGGCAAGAAGGGTAGCACCATCAACCGCAAAATGGCTGCAGCTTCAGTCATGCTCAGGGAGGCCTTCGACGCTAGGGTCATCACCCATAAGCCCACCATCCCTCTGCGACCGGAGGGGCCACCTAGGTGCAGATACCTCACTAAAGAGGAGGAGGACCAGCTGCTGGCCCACTTCGCTATCCGGTGGGATCGGAGCCTCTACACCTTTTGCGTCTTCCTACTCGACACAGGGGCTAGGGCGTTCTCTGAGGCTGCGCAAGTTCGCTGGGAGGACCTCAACGCAGGATCGGTGACGCTACGTGGTGAGGACCAGATGGGCACCAAGAATGGCGGAGTGCGGCGCCTGACCCTCTCCCGAAGGGCTGCGATGGCGGTTGAGGAGATGGCGCTCGGCGATCGTTATCTAGGCAGCTCGGCGCAAGCAGGGCCGTGGTCCGATATTACCTCCAATTCCATCCGATCTCGGTGGGATAAAATGAGGGATGAGACGGGCCTCACCGACGTAACCCCACACGTTCTCCGCCATACCTGCGCCAGCCGTTTTGTGATGGCTGGAGTGGACCTTTATCGAGTATCGAAGTGGCTAGGCCACAAAAGCATTGTGATGACGGAGCGTTATTCGCACCTCGCCCCAGAAGCTCTGGATGGCATGGCGGAGCTCCAGAACAATAATTTCAACGTCTAAACGGGAGATCAGCATTGTCCACCTATGCAAACCCAGAAGACCACCCACTTTGGCCGGAGCAGTGTCGCCTAGAGGGTGAAATGGTGTCCAGAGGTGTCGACCGCTTCCGGCTGACACTACGCCGCAATATAGAGCAAGGCAGAGTGACGTCAAAGGGAGGCGCCAGGACGGCGCTTTCATCAGTCATCACCCCAACTGCGCAAGCGATACGCCAATTCATGGATGACACAAAATCTAAGGCTGGCCCTAATCACACAATCGCTCGCCTAATTAAATACACAGAGCCTGAGGTCCTCGCATATCTAGCTGCAAGAGCCCTTCTACATAATCAAGCCCGCAGGACCCATAGGCTCACGGCTCAGGCGGAGGCCCTAGGCGCCGAGGTCGAAATGGAGGAAGCAACCCTCCGATTTGAGGCCGAAAACCCTGCTCTATGCAAGAAGGTGCTTGCTGACTTAAATAGTCGTACCGGCCACGAAGGGCATAGGGTAAAAGTCATGCGCCACGTCCTGCGAGAGCATTCTGAGCTAGGGTGGAAGCTGTGGTCGACGAGGGAAAAGGTCATACTAGGGACGAAGATCATAGAGCTACTCGTCGCCGCTACAGGCATAGCCACATTAGAGAGGCACACATTTACGAGGAATAAGGAAACTTGGGTGCTGAATATGTCCCCATCCTTCTTCACCTGGATCGAGCAGCTTAATGACGTCAATGAGCTAAAGATGCCTGCACAGCTGCCTACTGTTATCCCTCCGAAGCCGTGGACATCACCCACCAGCGGCGGCTATTGGACAGATGTATTCCTCAATCCTCACAGGCTCGTTAGGAGGACGTCTGAGGAGCATATGTCCCTACTGGAGGGTGCAGACCTTAGTGAGGTGTACTCAGCCTTAAATGCTGTACAAGAGACCGCTTGGAAGGTCGATCGGAGAACTCTGGAGGTGGCAGAAGCTCTAATCTCCTCCGGCACTGATCTGGGGGTTCTGCCGCCTATGGAAAAAGAGGACCTGCCTCCTAAGCCCCACGATATCGCCGATAATGCTGCTGCTAGGAAGCTGTGGAAAGTTAATGCCAAGCTAGCGCATGAACGTAATGAGCGTTCAGGATCAAAGAGAGTGTCTGCCTTAAAGCAGGTGGCCCTAGGTAGGGAGTTCGTCGATTACCCAGCAATATATTTTCCCCACAGCCTCGACTTCCGCGGCCGTATGTACCCCATCCCTGTCACCCTCAGCCCACAAGAGAGCGACCTTGCTAGAGGTATGCTGGTCTTCGCTGAGGGTAAGCCGATCGTCGATAGTCGAGCAGAGGGGTGGCTCGCAATCCATGGAGCTAATCTATGGGGCGAGGACAAATCTGCTCTCGATACGCGCATTCAGTGGACAATCGAGAACACTACGAACATCGTCGACGTCGCAGCTGCGCCACTAGACCACCTTTGGTGGACCCAAGCTGAGGAGCCTTTCGCTTTCTTGACGTGGTGCTTCGAGTGGGCGGACTATATGGGGGACACAGATGGGACGTTCCTGAGCCATATTCCGATAGCTATGGATGGAACCTGCAATGGGCTCCAGCACTACAGCGCTATGTTGAGGGATCCCGTCGGCGGAGCTGCAGTCAACCTCCTACCAGCGGATAGGCCGCAGGACATCTATGAAGAGGTCGCTAAAGTTGTGAGGAACAAGCTTCTACTCCACCCAGCAGGATCTGAGGAGGGAGCTATGGCTCAGCAGTGGCTGTCCTTCGGCATCGACCGCAAACTCACTAAGAGGCCTGTTATGGTCCTCCCTTATGGAGGTACGCAAAAATCCTGTAGGACGTATGTCAATGACGCAGTCACCGATAGGATTGCCGCCGGCGATGCTAATCCATTCGGAGAGGAGCTGCATAAGGCTTCAAATTGGCTTGCTGCAATTGTCTGGCAAAGCATAGGGGAGGTCGTAGTAGCCGCCCAGGGCGCCATGGGGTGGCTTAGGGCCGCTGCGCGGCGCGCTGACAACAGCTGCCGCCCGCTAGTATGGACGGCGCCTAGTGGTTTCCCCGTCCTACAGGCCTACAAGCACCTCGACGTCGGTAGGGTTAATACGACCCTATTTGGCTCTATCGTCAAACTCAGCTTAGTTTCAGAGACGGATGAGCTCGATCGGCGCCGGCAGGTCAATGGAGTAGCTCCTAACTTCGTGCATTCAATGGACGCAGCCGCTCTCGTCGGCACCGTTAATTATGCAGTGAATAATGGAGTAGGGAGCTATGCAATGGTCCACGATAGTTATGGCACTCACGCTGCCGATACGGATATGCTAGCTGCGTGCATCAGGCACGCATTCGTCGATATGTATGAGGACCACGACGTGTTGCGGGAGTTTGGTAATAGTGTGTCTAAGATGGTCCCAGACGTTGACCTCCCTGAGGTTCCTCCTTTTGGGACCCTCGATTTGAAGGAGGTGCTTGAAAGTCAGTTCTTTTTTGCGTGATCTGAGCAATTCCCCCCATTCTGGCCCACCCAACCTATAGGGATAGATACCATGAAGCCGAGCATCGTAATCGCCATAGGAGCGACAAAGGATGAGGTCGTTGTTGACGGCGTAAAATTCGATAGGGCTAATATGGCCCGAAAAGATAAGCTGTATCTTCGCAACGTCATCCGCGATGGCTTAGCTAAGGTAGGCTACTTCAAAGGAGGTAAATAATTGTGCTTGATGTTCCCATTTCGACCGGAAATCCCTCCCCCACCACCGTTTCCATCTCGACGGCGTATTCTAAGCGACCGAGAGTTGGCGGAGGTAGAGTTTGGGAGGCTCCTTTCCTGCCGCCCAAGTCCGAAGGCAACCGCCACTTCAGGCGTGCCCTCGCTCGTAAGCGCAACCCTTCAAGGAAAATCCTCGAAGATTTCAACGACAAGCAGGTCGGGAGATACCTCCACGCAACCAAAGGATGGCGATACGTCTCCGTCCGGAGATCCACAGCCTCGATGATCGTTGCGGCTCTAACCAACAACCACAGATTATATAGGAGTGATTATGGCTTCATTAGTGGGCTTGGACGGTAAGCCTCTGTCCCATGCCGAGATTGACGAACGTGCCGACGACTTAGTCCAGGTGCCCCTTGTCCTCCTTAAGGGACTTCACGAGAAAATGGCCGTACTGGCCGCTCTTGAGGAGGCAGGCGTCGACAGCTGGGAGGGCTACGGAGAGGCCATGCGCTCCCTCTACAAGGACGATCTAGAAGATGAATAAGATCGACCGCGACATGATCATGAACGCCAAAGCAGCGCACGTCGCTCAGGCAGCCATGACCATCACCGACAGAGTGCAGCATCTCCAGCCGGGCTCCCGCGTCCTCGGCGCCGCTGCATTCTTCCTTCTGGCTTGTGACCGTTATGGGGTCGACGCCAAAGACGCATTCACCGCCGTCACCAACCTAATGGTCACCAAAGAAGGCCACAGGGATGAGTTCGCGGCCACCAAAATGTACCTGGAGAATGAATTATGATTGTTACCATCATTGCTGTCGTAGGGACGCTCTTTGTAGCCGCCCCTGACGGCTCAAAAGCTACTGCAGAAGCCTTAATCTTCTCAGATATGGCGACATGCAGGTCCGCTGGGGATGAAGCTAAATTAGCGCTGGAGGCCCAGGGCTGGGTCGTCCGATCGACCTGCTTGGACACTGGCGTCGCTATCAAAATGCGACTGGAAGGAAAGGCTTCGTAATTCTTAATGAATGCACTCAACATAGTGTTTGAGGCACGCCGCGTACTGGAGAGGGGAGAGCCCCTCCCAGTTGACATGGTGATAAAGCTGCGGAAGGCTGGGGTGGACCCTGACCGACTAGCGGCTCTTTACAACCTTTAAATGCAACCTTTTAAGGATCATCACAGATGAGCACCGACAAAAAATTTAAGCGCTTGCCGACGGTTACGACACCGACAGGCGCCTTTCGTTATCCGAAGCTGACGGAGATTGACTACGGTACGAAAGAGTATCCCAGCAAAGACGGCAACTACAACGTCCGCCTTGTTCTCACCGCTGAGGAGGCTGCTCCGCTGATCGCAGAGCTCACCCCTCTATATGAGCAGGCGATAGTCGAAGGTAAGGAGCAGTTCGCCGCCCTCAAGATCGACACCCGCAAGAAGCTTGAGAAAAAGAACGGGAAGGAAGGTATCGACGTTAATCCTCTGTACACCGAACTTTTTGATGAGGAGACTGAGCAGCCGACGGGCAATCTGGAATTTAAGTTCAAGATGAAGGCCGGCGGAGAGAAGCGAAAAGGTGGCCGTTGGTCCCGCAAGCCTGGCATCTTCGACGCCAAAGGGGCCCCCTTCCCACGAGGAGTGGACATCTGGGGTGGCAGTACAGGTAAGGTCGCATTCGAGCCTCGCCCGTATTTCATCCCCGCCAGTGGTGCCGTAGGCCTTGGTCTTGGCTTAGAAGCTGTGCAGATCATCTCGCTGGTTGGCCCTGGCATGAAGTCGGCGGATAGTTATGGCTTCGCCGAGGAAGAGGGCCTGGATGCCACCACCCTAGAGGTGCCTGTGGCTGAGGCCATCGAAGAAGCTGGCGTTGACGCCGAGACCGCTGACGCAGATGGCCACGACTTCTGATAAACGCGGCCTCCTCGCTGGCTATCGATCGGGACTAGAAGAGTTGGTGGCGGCCCAGCTGGTCGCTGCCAATATCGAATTTTCTTTTGAAAGTCATAGGATTAGGTACACCCCTCCCCTCAAGGAGCGGACCTACAGCCCAGACTTCATCCTCCCGAATGGCATCGTCATCGAGACCAAAGGTCGCTTTGTGACCGCAGATCGACAGAAACACAAAATCATTCAGGATCAGTGGCCTGATATTGATATCAGATTTGTGTTTTCAAGTTCGCGCCAAAAGATTGGTAAGAAGTCGAAGACAACCTACGCTATGTGGTGTGATAAATACCGCTTCCAGTGGGCCGACAAGCTCATACCAGAGGCTTGGTTTTATGAGCCTTTCAATCCGGCAAGCTGGAACAGTCTGAATAAGGCGAAAAAACCAAACAATAGGAGCTAAATATGTCAGCAAAACGTATCAACAAGCTACCGATGGTGGAGATGGTCCTACAGCACCTCATCGAGGTGGGGAACATCACAGGCTTGGAGGCCGGAGCGCTCTACAAGTGCCGCCACCTGCCTAGGAGGATCAAGGACCTCCGCGATCGGGGGTTGGATATCACTTCCGAGACGAAGTGGGACACTACGGGGCAGAGGTACGTCCGCTACCACTTAGAGACACCCCGCCGGCGGTGTGGCCGAGGTATCTCTTGGAATTCATTCTTTAGGGGAATGTCATGACAGTGCAAGTAGGAGATAAAGTCCGCTGCGTTGAAGCACCGCTCCACTCAGCGATAACCATTGGAGAAATCTACACTATCCGGCAGATCGTCAATGATTTTCATAATGTGCTTGTTCGCCTTGAGGAGGTCGGCGGAGGATACTGGGCTCGGCGCTTCCGCCCCCTATCGGCAGAAGAGACCCCCCGCTTACGGGCCCAGGCCGCCCGTTCACTGGACCTTCTTGACCGAGCGCGCGAGGCCTTCGACGACGACGACGAAGTCTACCCAAGGTCGCCGGCCATAATAGAGGATCGCCGTGACGGAAACCCTCTCTGGACTAAAGCACAGGGCGACGCAGTAGCCTATGCAGCAACAGATGCTCACGATATGGCAGACGACCTGCATGGCATAGGAACTCAATTGGCTGATGCGGCGTTCGATAAGCGTGCTGCAGCTGGCAGGGCTCAGGAGTATCTTTCCCGACTGATAGCTTTGTGCGGGCACGAAGCCGGGATCCTCGCGCTGAAAAAAGATAATAAGCTAAAGCAGCTGGTGGATGAACAGAGAGAGGAAGTGCTCGGCCTAGAGAAGGAAGCCAGCGAGCTCCACGAAGAAGCTATGTGGTGGTTCGAGGGCGCCAACGCCGCCCGCAAGCGTGGCGAAGCTCTCGATAGCTTCTGGGGCTGACCGGTGTTTTGTGGAATGTGTGGCAAACCCATGCCCCCCAAGTCCAACACGGCTGGGCAGCCCAAGAAGTGGTGCTCGAAGGCCTGCAAGGGAAAGAACCAGAGGGATAACCGTGGCGGTAAGGAAGCCAACAAGGAGCGGCGCCGGCGCTTGGTTGAGTTCATATCTTCCATAAAAATTGAGAGCGGTTGCGTTGACTGCGGCTACCGAGAAAGTGCGGTCGCCCTCGATTTTGATCACCTCCCAGGGTCAGAAAAGATGTTTTCGATAGGCAGCGCTACGGCCAGGTCCGCATCACAGGCCCGGCTCAAAGCCGAGATGGCTAAGTGTGAGGTGGTTTGTGCAAACTGCCACCGTGTCAGAACCCATGAGAGGAGAAGCCATGGCCGAGAGTGAGAGTACCCATAAGGAACCCTGTCCATCATGCGGTTCCCGTGACAATCTCGCTCGTTACACAGATGGCCACGGCTATTGCTTTGGCTGTGGCCATTATGAGCACGGCGAGGGGTATCTTAAAACGCAGCAGGAACCAAGGAGTAAAATGGCTAAAGAGCTCATCCCATACGGCGAGGTTCAGGCACTGCGCAAGCGCGGCCTAACTGCAGAGACCTGTGAAAAGTGGGGATACACCGTCTCAGAGTTTAAGGGGCGCCCCGTCCAAGTTGCCAACTACAGAGGGGAGGCTGGTAGGATCGTCGCTCAGAAGGTCCGCTTCGCCCCCCTACCAGACGGCAAGAAGGACATGATCATCCTCGGGGACAGCAAAGAGATGGGCCTGTATGGACAGCACCTATGGAGAGACGGCGGTAAGAAGATCGTCATCACTGAGGGGGAGATAGATGCCTTGAGCCTATCGCAGGTGCAGGGAAATAGGTGGCCGACTGTGTCGGTACCAAACGGCGCCCAGGGGGCCTCCAAGGCCGTCGCTGGAGCTCTCAGTTACCTCCTCACATTTGATGAGGTCGTCCTAATGTTCGATATGGACCAGGCTGGCCAAGAAGCGGCAGCTGAGTGCGCAATGCTGTTCCCTCCAGGGCGGTGCAAGATTGCATCGCTGCCTCTTAAGGACGCCAACGACATGTTGGTAGCAGGGCGCGTAAAAGAGTTGGCCGGCGCCGTCTGGGAGGCGAAGACATACAGGCCCGACGGCATCGTCACTATCTCTGAAATGCGGGATAGGGTCCTAGCTCCAAAGGAGGTCGGCCTACCGTGGTACTGCGCGAAGTTGACTGAGCTCACCTACGGCCGCCGCTATGGCGAAATCTACTGCCTAGGAGCCGGCACCGGTGTTGGCAAAACTGATTTCTTGACAGAACAGATGGTCTACGACACCACCAACCTAGATCAAGTCATAGGCGTGTTTGCTCTTGAGCAGCACCCCTCTGAGACCATCACTCGCATTGCTGGAAAGCTTGGCAATAAGAGGTTCCACGTTCCCGGACCGGAGTGGGACCCTGGGGAGTTCGAGGCAGCTGTCGATATGATGGAGGAAGGCGACAAACTGCGGCTGTACGACAGCTTCGGAGCTACAGACTGGGGAGTGATCCAGAACACCATACGGCACCTCAACCACGCCGAGGGTGTCCGCATATTCTACATCGACCACCTGACTGCTCTTGCTGCTGCTGAGGAGGATGAGCGGAAGGGGCTGGAAAAGATCATGGCTGAAATGGGGAGCCTTGTCAAGGAGTTAGGCATCATCATTCACCTAGTATCTCACCTAACCACACCAGACGGAACGCCTCATGAAGAGGGTGGTAGGGTCATGATCCGGCACTTTAAAGGTTCTAGAAACATAGGCTTCTGGTGTGCCTACATATTCGGATTGGAGCGCGACCAGCAGCACGAAGACGCAGCACTACGGAAGACCACAATATTCAGGGTCCTCAAGGACCGTTTCACGGGCAACGCGACCGGCGAGGTATTCTATTTGCAGTACAGCCCAGAGGCTGGGCGTTTGGAGGAGATCGACGGTAACCCATTTGAAAAGGATAGTCCATTCCATGACAAAACTCTTGCAGACGACGATGGCTGCGCTTTCTGATGGCCGGCGCACAGGGTAATGGGGTCCCTAAGGGGGACCTCAAAGTTGTAGTACGAGATGGGTGGGTCACCCTAATCGTAACTGAAGCAGCAATCACCATGTCCATACCCAATTGGGCGCAACTGGTAGCTACTACGGAGGAGATGATGAATTGACCAGAAATGAGACACCTGCTGCTACTCTGTCGAAGATGGTTCAAACGCTTTACAAGGACGTCAACCGTCTGCAGGAAATAAACACACATCTCAAGGATGCACTTATGGCTCTAAAAATCCACAACGCACGTCGAGATGTAGAAGAGCGCATTAAGGCCGAAGCTGGGGACAGAGAAGATTTGATACGCAGCCTTCGTGAAAAGGTTGAGGAGCTCGAAGCTCACTTAAAGGACGCCTATGAGGAGCAGAACAGTTCCTTGCCTTTACAGACGCGGGATCCGCTATGAGCGAGGATATGTCCATATAAGGCGGCACGCACTGACACCACATACGCGAACACTCAAAGGAAACCTGATATGGTTCGTCTGATCTTCGACGTAGAGACCAACGGCTTACTGCCTGAGCTCGACACCATCCATTCCCTCGTCATTAAGGACGCTGATACTGGGGAGGTATGGTCCTGCCACGACCACGGAGGCCCTGGGGGTATCCCCATTAGCTGGGGCCTCCAGATACTATCCGAGGCTGATGTCCTCATTGGCCACAACATTCTAAAGTTCGACATTCCAGCGATTAAGAAGGTCTATCACAACTGGACCTACAAAGGTAAGGTTAGGGACACCCTCGTGATAGCCCGCCTTATGTGGCCGGACATCGCAATTAAGGACAAGCTGCTCGCTGCCCGTGGTAGGATCCCAGGCAATATGGTTGGTCGCTACAGCCTAGAAAGCTTCGGCTATCGCCTGCGTCGTTGGAAGGGGGACTACGCCGCAGACATGAAAGCTGCGGGCCTTGATCCGTGGTTCTCGTGGAATGTGAAAATGCAAGAGTACTGCGAGCAGGACGTCGAAGTGACTGATGGCTTGTGGGCTCTCATACAGAAGCGGTGGGTTGCATTCTCCGATCGGTCAGTTGATCTGGAGCACGCCGTAGCTGCCATCCTAATCCGCCAGGAGGAGCGAGGCTTCGCATTCGATGAGAGAGGCTGTGTGGAGCTCTACACAGACCTGATCGAGCATAGAGAGAAGCTGGATGATAAGCTGAGAGAGACCCTTAAGGGGTGGGAAATACGAACACCATTTGTCCCTAAGGCTAACAATAAGAAGTATGGCTATGTTAAGGGAGTTCCTACGGAGAAGGTCAAGTGGATAGAGTTCAACCCAGGCAGCAGGCACCATATCGCTAAAGTGCTGATTGACGACTACGGATGGGAGCCAGAGGAGTACAATAAGGACGGCTCTGTTAAGATAGACGACGAAATCCTCGGGAAGCTGCCGTGGCCTAAGGCTCAGATGATCGCTGAGTTTCTCATGGTAAAAAAGCGGATATCCCAGGTCGCTGATGGTGGACAGGCGTGGCTTAAGAAGGTCAAGGACGGGCGCATTCACGGCGTCGTCAATCACAATGGCGCAGTCACGGGCCGGATGACCCACAGCAGCCCGAATATGTCGCAGGTCCCTACCTCACATGCTCCTTATGGGCACCGGTGCCGGTCCTTGTTCCATGCTGGTGAAGGTTTTGCGCTGTTGGGCGTAGATGCTGACGCTTTGGAGCTCTGCTGCTTAGCTGGCTATATGGCCCGCTATGATGGCGGAGCCTACATACATACTGTGCTGAGAGGCGACAAGAAGGCTGGGACGGACATTCACTCCGTCAATGCTCGCGCTCTCGGGCTGGACCCTGAGAAGCGCTACCAGATCGGCGGACAAACGCCGACGGGCAGGGACATCGCTAAGGTGTGGTTCTATGCCTTCATTTATGGGGCTGGCAATCTAAAGCTGGCCCGCATACTCGGAGAGAACGACGCCAAGGTTGGCGCCAAATCCCGATCAGCCTTCCTGAAAGCCTTACCGGCCCTAGGGAAGCTGATTGAAGACGTCCGAGCGAAGGCAAAGCAGTTCGGCGCCTTAAGGGGCTTAGACGGTCGGAGGCTCTACACCCGATCGCTGCACACTGCCCTCAATACGCTCCTGCAGTCCGCTGGGGCGATCATCATGAAGGAAGCGCTTGTGACCTTTGATACTGAGCTCCAGGAAAATGGTTTCGTACCTGGGGTGGATTATGAGTTCGTTGCTAACTCTCACGACGAGTGGCAGCTTGAGTGTTTGCCCGAATGGGCAGATAAGTTTGGGCGGGTGGCTGTAGCCTCTATGGCTAAAGCTGGGCTGTCCCTCGACTTCCCTTGTCCCATATCGGGATCATACTCAAAAGGCCATACGTGGGCTGAAACCCACTGATATGGAACAGAGAACAACCAAAGGACCAGGAGATCTCTATGTCATTACCAATCCGGCCTGGCCGGGCTATTGCAAGGTTGGTCGATCGACTGACGTTACCGGTCGTCTTCGGACGTACCAAACAGCCTCTCCGTTCAGGGACTTCGAGCTCCGGTTCACCAGACACTTTGAGGACGTCTGCGGAGCAGAGCGGAGGATTAGACATATCTTCCCAGGATATAGCGCCAAAGGAGAGTGGGTCCTCTTGCACCCAGACGATGCAGCGACCCTCATCAGAGGGCTGCCGGCTTCTTAGGGAGAGATACGGCATAGCTAACCCATTCCAACAGGAGATCGAATGACCCGAACACTGCTCATTGATGGGGACATGTACCTCTACCAAGTGGCCGCAAAAGACCAGGTCACAGTGGAGTTTGATGGTGTCCCCATGAGCACCGCAGACCCCGAGACGGCTATTAGCAATCTCGACAACCTCTTTGACAATTTCATCGATAGGATGAAGGCCGACGTCATAGTGATCGCCCTCTCAGACCCTGATAAGGTCAACTTTAGGAAGGACATACTGCCGACGTACAAGTCCGGTCGGTCTAAATCGAAGGACCCAATCCTAAGAACCCTCCTACAGGACCACATTATTGATAACTACGGCTGCACCTACAAGCCGGCTCTGGAAGGCGATGACGTCCTCGGCATCTGGGCCACCGCTAAAGGCTTCCGGCCCGGCGATGAGAAGATCGTTGTGTCTGGTGATAAGGACTTAAAATTCACCATCCCTGGTAAGCATTGGAACCCCGCGAGGGACTATGACCCAAGGACCAAGACAGACGTCGTAACAACCATCACTGAGGAGGAGGCCGACTATGGTCATCTTCTCCAGACGCTGATGGGGGACCCAGTAGATGGATACACAGGAATTCCTGGCGTAGGACCTGTGAAGGCTGAGAAGGCTCTGGCGTGGGAGGGCTCCGACCGACCTTGGGACCGCGTTGTTCACGCCTACGAAGCTGCCGGCCTCACCGAGGACGACGCCTTAGTGCAGGCCCGAGTGGCCCGCATTCTCCGAGCCTCAGACTATGATTTCAAGCGTAGCAAACCAATCTTATGGAGCCCATGATGGAAAAAGGCAAACCGACAAACTGGATGGGTGGACCAATTGCGGCTGCCAGCCTCCCTATGGACACCCCCAAACGCAGGGGGCCGATCGACTATTACAGCCACAAGCCTGTTGTAACGACCCCGGAAGCGGTTTCCCCCGGGCTAACCCTTAAGGAACCCAACGATCCCACTAACCCGGACCACTACACCCGCTACAAAATACAGCCCCTGCAGTTTATCCAGGAAAACGACCTCCCGTTTTGGCTCGGGAACGTCATCAAATACTCCCTCCGCTTCGACGCTAAGGACGGCGTCCAAGACCTTAAGAAGGCTAAACGTTATCTAGAAGCTAAGATTGCACACCTCGAAGGGGAACGGAACTGGTTGGACGGGAATGGCTGAAAACCGGGGTTTCGCTAATACCCTCCATTATGGACCTCCCCAACCTATAATTAAGGAGGATCGTGATGGATTTATCTAAAGGCTTCCCGCCGGTTGATCGTCCCACAGTAGAGCTTCTCGATGAGATGTTCCCTCTGCAGTCTCCAGACCCGGATATGACTGACAGAGAAGTGTGGATGATGGCCGGTAAACGGCAGCTGATCGACTGGCTTTTCCTCCAACTCCAATACCAGGAAAACTCAGACAGTGTGCTTCGCTAGCCAACCTAAAATCGAAAAGACCCCAGGCCCCGCACCGGAGCCTGAGAAGCCTATTGAGAGCCCGATCCAAGTCAAACCCCGCAAATCAGTTCAGCGGGAAGGCAGGAGCGCTCTTAGGATCGACCTCGCAGCCGGAGCAGGCGGAAATACAAGCCTGCCTACCGGATCTACAGGTCTAAACATCTAAACACCCCTAACCAAGGACACCCAATGGCCTCAACGGCAGCGTCTCGATATGAGAAGCTCGCAGCCGACGAACGCCGTCCCTACCTTGACCGAGCAAGAACGTGTGCTGAGTTAACGATCCCAACTTTATTTCCACCCGAGGGGTCTAACAGCAGCACGAAATTCGATACTCCATACCAGGGCGTAGGAGCGAGAGGCACAAATGCCCTCGCCTCTAAGCTCTTGCTGACACTTTTCCCGCCTCATGCACCCCACTTCAAGTTTGACATTGACGAGCTCACCCTAGAGGAGGTCACTGGAACTGAAGGTATGCAGGCTGAGGTCGACAAAGCATTGTCCGCGTACACCAAGCGCGTTATGACCGATGTTGAGAGCCGAGGCTTTCGACCCACAGTGTTTGAAGCACTCAAGCACCTAGTAGTCGGCGGAAATGGTACCCTCTATATTCCGGAGGAAGGCCCCGCCCGCTTCTACAGTTTAGAAAAGTATGTCTGCAAGCGCGACCCCGGCGGAGCGCTGCTCGAGCTAATCCTCAAAGAGAATATTGCCATTGCGGCTGTCCCAGAGGAGCTTAGAGCATCGGTTGCTCAAGAAGGTGGCGATAGCAGTCAAGACATCGACGACACAGTGGATCTTTTCACCCACGTCATCCTCATGGATGGAATGTTCGAGGTCTACCAAGAAATCAACGAAAAGCGGGTACCAGGCAGTGAGGGGACATATCCTCCTGAACGCCTTCCATGGATCGTCCTGCGCTTCTCCAAAGTCGACGGCGAACACTACGGCCGCGGTCATTGCGAGGAGTACCTAGGCGACCTGAATGCGCTCGAGGAGCTCTCAAAAGCTGTTATCGAGTACACCGCGATCGCCTCCAGGGTGTTCACGTTCGTGCGCCCAAATGGAACTACCAACGTCCGTATTCTGCAGAAAGCCAAGAATGGCGATATCCTGCAGGGGAATGCGGAAGACATCACCACGATGGTCCTCGAGAAGTACAACGACTTCCGGGCGGCCCGTGAAACGATGCAAGAGATTGAGCAGCGCTTAGCTTTCGCTTTCCTATTAAACACCGCCATACAGCGGCCTGGAGAGCGTGTGACGGCTGAGGAAATAAGGTATATGGCTCAGGAACTTGAGAGCACCCTAGGTGGTGTCTACTCAGTACAGTCCCAGGAGCTCCAGCTGCCAGTCACAAAGATACTCATATTCCAGCTTGTCCGGGCTGGTAAGCTCGAGGAGCTACCTCCTGAGGTCACCCCAAAGATTGTCACAGGGCTAGACGCCCTAGGTCGAGGTAATGACCTCGCTCAGCTGGACGCCTTCATTCAGGGAGCCATGGCCCTCGCGCCGGAAGCTGCCTCGTCAGTCATCAACTGGCAAGATTACATGACCCGCCGCGGTGCCGCTTTAGGCATTGATATGAGTGGGTTAATCAAGTCGCCTGAACAAGTTCAGCAAGAACAAAATCAGGCACAAATGATGGCAATGGCCGAGAAACTTGGGCCTCAAGCTATCGCACAAATGGGCGGAATGGCTCAGACTGAAATGGAGAATATGGACAATGGCTAATGCAGTTCCGTCCACCGGTGGGCAGATGCCCGCTGAGGACGTTATCGCTGAATTGAGCGTCAAGAAGGCTGCTCAAGCGGCCCCCGCCGCACCAGTTACCCCTAGCCCTGCTGAGGCTGTTCGACCCCTGCGGGATAATGAGACTATCGTCAAGGTCGATGGTGTCCCATACCGCAAGAGGCCGGGCACAGCTAAGGGCACCTACCACATGGTCCGCATCGGCTGATGGTCGATCGCATCGAGTACCCAGGCCAGCCGGCCCCTGCAGAAGCCCCACCAGTGGAAGACAAGGCTCCGGCTATCCCTCAGAAATTCCAGAATGAAGATGGCTCCCTCAACCAGGAGGCCATGCTTCGGTCATACAGCGAGTTGGAGAGTAAAGTTGGTCTCCCGTCCGACGCCCCTAAACCGGCCAAAGAAGCGGACACGAATGACGCCGGAGCCGCAGAAGACAGCGGCTCAGAAGCGGACACAGAAGCGGACAAGAGTGCCGAAGCTGCCGTCGCTGCTGGTGTTGATATGGCAGCTCTGGAGGAGGAATTCGCAAAGGAAGGAAAGCTTTCAGATGAGAGCTACGCCGACCTTGAGGCCAAAGGCTTCTCCCGTGCCGAAGCTGATGAGTACATCGAATTTCGTACGCAGAAGGCTGAGCGCTACAGTGCCGAACTCTACGCAGAGGTTGGCGGTGAGGAACAGTTTGCCAGTATGGCCGACTGGGCCCGCGAAAACTGGAGTGAGGAGGAACTCAAAGAATACAATGCAGCAATCGACAGCCAGGATGGCGGCCGAGCTAAGATCGCCCTGAAAGCGCTCAGAGCAGGCTATGAGAAGGTCAAGGGTAAGTCCCCGACCCTCTTAACCCCATCCGCTGGTACTGTTAGAGGCGGTTCAGTTTACCGCTCCGATGCTGAGATGATCACCGATATGCAGGACCCTAAATACAAGTCAGACCCAGCCTTTCGGCAGGATGTTCTCGATAAGGTTGCCAGATCACAACGGCTTTACGGTCAGGCCTAACTAACCCCCAATCCTAAAACGAGTAGGAAATTTACAAATGACTAGAATTGCAATGAAATGGATCGACTTCAACGACGAGGACACGGCTGTTGTCGTAGGAAACACCTATCCTGGCGATATGGTTATTGATGGCGGCATCTTCGTCAAAGAAGCTTTCAATGGCACTACGCCAATTATCGACATGGGTTTCGTCGCTGACAACCAAGGCGGAGCTGCTGATCCGAATGCCCTCATGTCCGCTGCTACGCCGACTGTGGGTAAGATTGCTATGGACGAATTAGCTGCGACCACCAATAAGCCTTGTACGGTTGCCGATCAGGTGACTTGTACGTTCAGTGTGGCTTCTGGTACTCCGTCCGCCGGTGGCGGCTGGGCTTGGTTTGAAGTCCTTAATGCTAATCCCCTGAATGACGAAAGCTAAGCGTAGCTGACGTCTAACTAATCCTCTGCCTTGGCCCCGGATCATCGGCTGGCCTTGGTGGAGGCGTGGGCGGCTGGCTGCCTGTTGCTCCTCTCGCGCTGCCGCCCACATACTCTATCTTAAGGAGCAAATCACATGAAACAGTCAGTCTTTCTAAGGGAGATCGCGAAGACGCTCTTTAATGGCCGTCTTTCTTCGGACCAATCCAATGGCTGCTTAGCTATCATAAAGGCCTGCCGCAAGCATGGCATCACCCAGTGTCAGCAGATTGCTTACGTCTTGGCCACCGCCAAGCACGAGACAGCCCATACGATGATGCCGATCGTTGAATATGGGAATAAATCCTACTTCAACCAATACGACGCAGGCACCAGTAAGGGCTATCGCCTAGGAAATACCATCCCAGGAGATGGGTACAAGTACCGTGGACGAGGCTATGTGCAGATAACAGGCAGACGCAACTACGACCTCCTAGGGAGAATTCTTCACGCCCCCCTCTCTTCCGACCCAAGCCGGGCCCTTAGGCCTAGCTTAGCAGCAGACATCATAGCTGTGGGTATGCGCGATGGCCTCTTTACCTCGCGGCGCTTGAGCGACTATATCACCAAAAGCAAGGTTGATTATGAGAACGCCCGCCGCATCGTTAACGGCCTAGACAAATCTTCGATCATCGCTGACTACGCTCGGAAATTCGATCGCGCCTTAGCGGCTTCCGCTTGCCGGTCCGAGATGGTTGTCATGGAGCATCCAAAGAGATACAGGGCCCCTAAGCCCTCAGGACCAAGCCCAGAACAGGTTACAGTCGTTTCACTCTTGGCCAAGTTGGTCAAGGCAATAATCAGAATATTCTTCACCAGGAAGTGATCTACATGTCAAAAGCACCAGGTTCAGACAACGATAAAAAGCGCCTCAAAGAGGACTACCCAGCGGGGGTAGTAGAAGGCCTCACTGAGGACGAGATGCTGGAGCAGGAAGAAGCTGGTTCTCACCAGGCTCCGCCTCCGCCGCCTCAGGCTCCAAGAGAGAAGTGGAGCTTCAAAGGCTTCTGGGGTGCTTCCTTCAAGAATAAGGTCCTCGTCGTCGTTCTCGTCGTCGTCGTCCTTATTGCTGTCGCCGGCTTGGCCGGGTAGGTATGACCTTAAAGGGCTTTAGGACGATACTCGTAAATGGCTTAATGGCCGCTGCGGGTATCGCCCTGATGGTCACGGAGCAGCTAACAGGGTTCAATTGGGCCTCGTTCGTGGACGCCAAGTGGGCCCCATTGATCGTGATCGGAGTGAACCTAATTAATGCGGGTCTCCGCTACATCACCACGACACCGGTAGGGGAGGGAAAATAATGTTGGGCCTTTCCACCGCCAAGCTAGTAATTATCGCAGGGCTGGTGATGGCAATCATCGCCGCAGGCACAGGCATCTACCTTAAGGGTGCCCAGAACGCCAGACAGAAGGCGGAGATAGCCCTCCTCAGAGCCAACCTAAAGGTCACTCAAGAGCACCTCTCAAAAACCAAGAGGGCTTATGAGGCTGACACCGCCCTGGCCGCAGAAGACCAGATAACACTCAACGCACTGCGCAATCGCGTACAGGAGCTCAACAGCTATGTCGCTCAAATTGACGATACTGCCTGTCTTAGCGGCGACGATGTTGACCAGCTGCGTCGCCTCTGGTCCCACGGTAGTCCTTGAAAACCCCGCCATCCCGGCGGACCTCGTTACATGTTTTGACCGCACAGTCCCAATTCCTGAGAGGGGAGAGATGACGAAGTCGCGGATCATCAAGCTGGTCTCGGCCTTGAAGATTTCTGAGGCTGAGAAGGTCCGGTGTGGCAAACGCCTGATCGCATTCTACAACACATTCTAATCCACCATGGATATCGGCTAGCGCCGATTGTAGGAAACTAGGGTAGCTCCCTAGGACCGGAGGACTGCGGGCAACCTCCTTAAAAAGCCCGCACATTCCCCCACCCTATCCTGTGACGCCCGATCGATAGTCGCACTGCCTACACGGCGGTGACTACGGGCACTAAATCCAAACGCTGAAACTCGACCCGACATCTCTCCGTGCGCGGAGAATGAGCGGATAATCCAGCGAATTGCGAGCGGAGTTTAGAGGACCCTTTCCCCTCAACTCACTCACAGGACTTCCCCCAAATGGCTTCCGCTAATGTGTCCTTTATTGGACAAGTAAATGGTGCTGGCGCCCTCGATGCGCTCCACCTAAAAGTATGGTCTGGCGAGGTTATCTCCTCGTTCAATACGGCAGTAAAATTCCGTGACAAGCAGACTGTTCGTGAAATCCAGTCCGGCAAGTCGGCTCAGTTCCCGGCCACCGGCAAGATCACGGCCGCCTATCATACTCCTGGCGCCGAAATCACTGGCACTACGATCAACCAGAATGAGCGCGTTATCACGATTGATGACCTGCTCCTGGCTGACGTTTTCATTGCCAACATCGATGAAGCTAAGTCTCACTTCGACGTCCGCTCAGAGTACACAACGCAGCTTGGTGACGCCCTCGCGCAGGCATTCGATACGAACTCCTCGCAGGTTGGCATCCTGGCAGCCCGTGCTTCCGCTACCATTACCGGTCAGGCGGGTGGTGCTTCCATTGTCTCCGCTAACGTCCGCACCGTCGGTGCAGACCTCTCGACTGCGATGTTCGACGCCGCAGAAGATCTCGACAATGCAGACGTCCCCGACGCCGATCGTTATGCGTTCGTTCTCCCCGCCCAGTATTACCTTGCAGTTCAGCAGACCACGCTGATCAATAAGGACTACGCTGGTCGTGGTTCGATCGCTGATGGCATGATCGACAGTGTCGCTGGCCTCAAGATCGTCAAAACCAACAACCTGGCTCAGACCAATGTTACGACTGGTCCGTCCGCCTACCAGGGCGACTTCACCGGCACGGCCTTCTTGGTCATGCAGCGTGGAGCCATCGGCACCGTTCAGCTGATGAGCCTTGCGATGGAAAGCCAGTATGACGTTCGCCGGCAGGGTACGCTCATGGTTGCGAAGTACGCAATTGGCCATGGCATTCTTCGCCCGCATTGCGCCGTCGAAGTCAAGATTGCCTAGAGCACTCTGACCTCATAGCCAGTCACTCCATCACACTCGGGGGCTCCTTCATGGGGGCCCCCCTTTTTCATTTTAAGGATACCCCTCATGCCATTCATCGAAGGGCCTAAGAAGAAAAAGAAGAAGGTAGCTCCAGACAATCCTGAGAGGTTCTCTACCACAAAGGCCGGCAGACGCCGCGCTAGGAGCGAAGAGAAGCGCCTCAAGCAGGGTGTGGTTAGGAAGAGCCCAGGGACGAGTTCCCTAAACATCCTCCAAAAGAATAAGAAGGCGCCAACCCTTCTTGACGCCCTCCGCATCAAACGAAATTAAGGAACCATCCCAATGGCCGAAGTTCTAGGCCCAGCCACCGAGCTTGACGCAGTGAATGAAATGCTGCGAGCCATCGGACAGGCGCCTGTAAATTCTATCGTCACATCTGTACCCCCGGACGCAGTGGTTGCTCTCGCTGCCCTACGGGCCGCCTCCAGGGATCTCCAGGAGGAAGGATGGCACTTCAATACAGAAGTAGACGTCGAGCTCGCTTTTGACGTAGGTGACGGACACATCGATATTCCCACAAACGCACTGAAGGTAGATGCTTCCGGATCGGAGAACGTAGTAGTCCGCGGAACGGAGCTCTATGATATTGAGAACAAGACGCTTGTCTTCACCGCCAACGTCAAGTGCGACATAACCTACCACTTCGAGTGGACAGACCTGCCGGCAGTCGTTAGGCGATATGTCACTAGGCTGGCCATTGCTGATGATTTTGCTCCGGCATACAATCTCGGCGCCGATCGCTCAAGGGCTATAGGCCAGGCCTTAGTTAAAGCCCGTGCAGCCTTCATGGACGCAGAGATGGAGAATGGGGACTACAACCTCCTGACAGCCGCCAGCACCAACAGCGTCATTCAAAGGACCCTCTAATTATGTCAAGAGCCTCTGGGGTAATCCAGAACTTCATCAATGGCGTCTCGGAACAGCCAGCCGCTGTCCGTCTCCCGACACAGGTGGAGACGCAGATTAACGCCTACTCCACCATCGTTCGTGGTCTCCTTAAGAGGTTCCCAAGTCACCACGTAGCTAAGCTCTCAGGCTTCACGACGGCCGGCGCCAAGCTTCATACGATAGATAGAGATCAGAATGAGCGTTATGAGGTCTCCTTCCGAACGGACGATATTGACGTCGTCGATTTGGCAGGCGTCTCTAAGACTGTAAACTTCGCCGACGCTACATTCACTAGCTTGAACGCCGTCTCAGCTACAGGCAATGGCAATTCGCAGAGGCTCTACACCGCTGCAGGCGACACAAACGTCAATGTGATAACCACAGGAACATTCGTAGGCACAGTCTACCTAATGGAGAGCACCACAGGCGCCTTCTTAGGTGAGGAGACGATTGTTGGAGCAGCCATAACGACAGCTACGACCTCAGCCAGGACCCTTGTATCCGGACGGTGGTACATGGTGCAATGTGCCGGCTACACCTCAGGGACAATAACGGCAGTCATTGAGTGGAAGAGTACGAACTACCTTCAAGGCACCCCAGAGACAGATCTGGAGGCCACCTCAGTCGCCGACTACACCTTCTTGATTAACAAGGGCATAACAGTCCTCAGTGACCAATACACCCTATCCTCC